>Ga0181522_10000615_pt1 | contig 25279 bp, 24 predicted proteins | sample PEATcosm2014_Bin_27_FD_121103 | JGI IMG/M metagenome (GOLD analysis project Ga0181522, IMG submission 121103) | Peatland microbial communities from MTU Mesocosm Facility, Houghton, MI, USA - PEATcosm2014_Bin05_10_metaG | ecosystem: Environmental > Terrestrial > Soil > Wetlands > Peat | place...
CTGCCGGCGGGCGAGGCGGAGCGGGTGGGCATGGTCATGTTCGCGACGATCCAGGGGATAGCGGCGATCGTCACGGCCGGCCTGATCGACCCGAGGCTGGTGGACGGCCTCCTCGACGACGCCATCGTCGGCTTCCTGAACGGCTCGCGGGTGGCAGCTGGGCTGACCCAGGTGGAGACCACACTGGCCTGAGACCGGCCGGGGCGCTAGCTTGCCGGCGGTGGCAGCGACGACGCAGGAGAGCTCCCGAAGCGGCCGGGGCGGCTGGCCGGTCGTCGTCGCCTATGCCCTGGTCTGCGCTGCGACCCAGCTGCTGTGGCTGACCTACGCGACGATCACGACGGAGACGGCCCACCGCTACGGGGTGTCCTCCTCAGCGGTCGGCTGGCTGGCGGAGATCTTCCCGCTGCTCTACGTGGTCCTGGCGATACCGGCGGGCGTCCTGCTGGACCGCTCCTTCCGGGCCGTGCTGACGGCGGGTGGGGTGCTGGTCGCGCTCGGCGGCCTGCTGCGGCTGGGCGGGGAAACGTTCGCCTGGGCGATGGCGGGACAGGCGGCCGTCGCGGTGGCCCAGCCGATCGTGTTGAGCGCCGTCGGCAAGCTTGCGGCCGAGCACCTGCCCCTGCACCAGAGGGCCGACGGGATCGCGCTGGGCTCGGCGGGCAGCTTCCTGGGGATGCTGGTGGCGCTGATCCTGGGCCCGACGTTCGGCGGTCACGGCCACCTGCAGCGGTTGCTGGTGCTGGAGGCGGCGATCGGGGTCGGCTGCGCGCTGGCCCTGGCCCTGGCGCTCAGGCGTCCCGGCCGCCCGACAGACGAACATGCGGCGATCGCCCGCGGCACGGCAAGGACGCTGTGGGCCCAGCCGACGATGCGGGCGCTGTGCGGCCTGGTCTTCATCGGCTTCGGCGTGTTCGTGGCGATGGCGACGTGGCTGCAGACCCTGCTCCAACCCGAAGGGGTCTCGGAAACGACGGCGGGGACGCTGCTGGTGGGGATGGTGGTGGCAGGGGTCCTCGGCTGCGCGGTGCTGCCGACCCGGGTCGCCCGCGACGCCCGCGAGCGCAGCTTCATGCGCCTGGCGGTGGTGGCAGCCTGCGGCGGCTGCGCCCTGCTGGCGGCCCTGCCGTGGGTCGGCGCGCGGGCTGCGGTGCTGGCGCTGATGGGCCTGGTGCTGCTGCCTGCGCTGCCGGTCGTGCTGACTTGCGCAGAGCGCCTGGCCGGCCCTGCGGCGGGCACGGCGGGGGCGATCGTGTGGATGGCCGGCAACCTGGGCGGCCTGGTCGTGGCCCTGATCGTCCAGGTGCTCGTGCACGAGCCGGTGGCCGCCTTCCTGGCGATGGGCGCCGTCTCGCTGGGTGGCCTGGCCTTCCTGTCGGGCGTCCCGGCGGGCGCCTCGACGCTGGCTCAGCCGGCCGGGCAGGTCATCCCCGAGGTCACGTTTCGATCGTGACCAGGGTGCCGATCGGCGTGTATTTCCAGATCTCCGCGGAGGCTGCGAGGGGCAGCTCGACGCAGCCGAGGCTCTGGGGGGTGCCGAAGGATGAGCGGTCGAAGTTGTGCAGGGCGTCGCCGCCGTTGAAGTAGCTGATCCACTTGATGCCGGGGTCGTTGTAGTGGGATCCGTCGGGGTTGGTGCCGCTCATCGTCCCTTCGGGGATGTGCTCGAAGACGGCGAAGGAGCCGAGTTCCGTTTCGGCGCCGGAGATGCCGGTGTTGGCGGGGCTCGTGATGACCGTCCGCCCGGCGCTCCACAGGGTGGCCGTCTCGGGCACTTCCCGGTGTACGTAGACGTAGCTGTAGCCTTCGCTCAGGCGCTTGCCGGCGATCGCGTCGGAGATCAGCTTGCGCCACACGGCCGCACCGGGTTCCCCGTCGACCGTCAGGCCGTTTTCGTTCTCGAACTTCATGACGGCGCCCCTGGTGATGATCGTCGCCTGGTCGGGATTCCATTTTTCGACGAGCTGGTGGGGCGTGTTGGGGTAGCGCCAGCTGAAGCTCCCGGCGGGTGGCTGGGCGGCTGCCTGCACCTCGGCTTCGGGGGTGTGGGCGACTTCGGGACCCGTCGAGTGCCAGTCCAGCGGCAGGTAGCCGGCCTGGGCCAGCAGCTGGTGCAGGCGCAGGATCGAGCCGGGCGGGACGGTCCAGGAGACCTGGCTGGTCTTGTGCAGCCCACCGCCGGAGGACGAGGTCACGGCGACGGGTCGGGGCAGGTTGACGTGCAGGGTCGAGCCGAGCGGCACGCCGTAGCCGCTGGGCCGGAACTCCAGCGTGTGGCTGTTGATCCCGATCCAGTGCCCTGACGTGGCGGGCGACAGGCGCGGTCCGGAGGAGCCGAGCGCCTGGGAGACCGGCTGGGAGAAGGTGAGATAGAGAGGGGTGGCCGGCCCTATGTCCGTCCCGGCTGCCGGACTGGTGGCGAGCACGGGCGAGCTCGACGGCGGGAACCAGCTGACGTGTGCGGGGGCTCCGACGGTCTCCCAGCTGCGGGCGGCGGCCGCGACGAGGATCGTGCCCGTGGCGGAGCGGACGCCCAGCGAGACGGTTCGCCCCGACGGGTCGGTGTGCCCGGGCAGACCGCTGCCGGAGCCGTAGCGGACGGCGGTGACGGGCTGGTCGAAGGTGACGGTGACGGGATGACCGCCGGGAACGGTCATCCACCTGTTCGTGACGTGGGCGACGGGGGCGGTGACGGTCAGGTGCTCGACGCTGGTCTTGCCGAGCGCCCACCCGAGCCAGCCGGGACGGTGGACTGTCACGTTGACGGTGACCCGCTCGCCCGGCCTGAGCTTGTGCAGGGGCGTCAGCAGGTCGTCGTGGACGGACAAGGCGACGGTCCGGCCGTCGGGGCCGAAGGCTTCGACGTGCTGGATGCTGCCGCCGAGCGGCTGCACGGAGACCTTGGCCAGGGCCGTGGGGTCGCCAGACAGGGAGGCGCCGGACAGCGTCAGGGCCGCCACGACGAGGGCCACGAGGGCGATGCCCAGCACGATGCCGACACCGATCAGGGTGCGCTTGAGGGTCTGGCCGGAGGAGAGCGTGCCAGACGGGGCGGTTTCAATCGCCATCCCTTGAGAATAGGCCGATTCTCAGTCGTTGTGGACGGTTGGGCGAATCCAGCCAGCCGGTCGCGTGCGCGTACTCGGGACGACCCTCCCCGCTTCAGCTTCCTTTCAGCTTGGGCGGTCAGCATCGGGCCATGCGTCTGCTGGTCGTCGACGACGACCCCGCCGTCCGTGAAGCGCTCGCGCTGGTGCTCGACCTGAACGGGTTCGAGGTGGCCACGGCCTGCGACGGGCGCGAGGCGATCCGCACGCTGGCGGTTGCGCCCCCCGACGCTGTCGTGCTGGACGTGCTGATGCCGGGCCTCGATGGCCTGGAGGTGTGCAGGCGGATGCGGGCCATCGGCGACCGCACGCCGGTGCTGATGCTGACTGCCAGGGCGGAGGTCGGTGACCGCGTGGCGGGCCTGGAGGCAGGCGCAGACGACTACCTGGTCAAGCCCTTCGCGCGGGAGGAGCTGATCGCCAGGCTGCACGCCCTGCTGCGCCGCTCGGGCTGGGAAGGGGAGGACCGCACCCTGCGCTTCGACGACCTGGAGCTCGACCCGGGCGCCCACGAGGCCCGCCGCGGCGGGCGCCTGCTGGAGCTGACCCGCACGGAGTTCCTGCTGCTGGAGCTGCTGATGCGCCATCCTCGCCAGGTCCTGACGAGGGCTGCAATCTTCGACCACGTCTGGGGCTATGACTTCGGCCCCGCCTCCAACTCGCTGGAGGTCTACGTCGGCTACCTGCGCCGCAAGACGGAGGCGCAAGGGGAGCCGCGCCTGGTGCACACCGTCAGGGGCGTGGGCTACGTGCTCAGGACGCCACGATGAGGCGCCTGCGCGCGATGAGCTTCCGCCGTCGCATGATCCTGTTGGCGGCAGGCGCCGTCGCTGCGGCAGTCGTGCTGGCCTCGGTGGTCGTCTACTTCGTGACCCGCAGCGAGCTGATCGGCCAGATCGACGTGAGCCTGCGCCAGATCCCGCAATCGGTGCAGGTGCGGGGCGAACCGGGGCGCTCCCAGCTGGTCAAGCTGGGCAGCGAAGGCAAGCTGCCGAAGTCCGTCGCCATCCAGCTCGGCGTGGGCTTCCCAGGCAACGCCGTCGTGGCTGCCGGCGGCAGCGTCAACGTGACGACGCCGGCAAGGGGGCAGATCGCCGGGCGCACGGTCAGGATCGAACGCCGGACGCTGGCGGGGTCCCGCGAAGCGACGGCCGTCAAGCGCATCTCGGGCAAGGGCGATGTCCTGCACGAAGGGCTCTCCGGCAAGGCCCTGCACGAAGGCCTCTCCGCGCTCGCGCTGCCACCCAGCAAGCTCGGTCCCGCGACCGGGTACGTGCAGCTTTACCTGACGAGCGGCAACCTCGTGCACTCCCAGAGCAAGGGCCTGCTGCTGCCTGTCACGAACGCGACCAGGGCCGTGGCGGCGGGCAGGCGGCCGGCCTTCTACAGCGACGTGACGGTGCAGGGCACGCCCGTGCGCATGTTCGTCGAGCGGGCGGCCGGCGGAGGGGTCTGGCAGGCGGCCCTGCCGCTCGGCGACGTCGAGCACACGCTCTCACGGCTGCGCCTGCTGCTGGCTCTGGTCTGCCTGGGCGGCATCGCCCTGGCGGCCGTGCTCGGCCTGATCGTCTCGCGCGCCGCGCTGATCCCCGTGCGCAGGCTGACGGGGGCGGCGGAGCGGGTAGCTCGCACACAGGACCTGGGCCACCGCATCGACGTGCGGGAGGGTGGCGAGCTGGGCCGCCTGGCGGGCAGCTTCAACACGATGCTGGCGGCGCTTGAGGGCTCGCGGCTGGCCCAGCGCCAGCTCGTCTCCGACGCATCCCACGAGCTGCGCACGCCGCTGACGAGCCTGCGGGCCAACCTCGACGCGCTGGCGCTGGGCGAGCGCCTCCCGGCCTCCGAGCGGGCCCGCGTGGTGACGGCGGTCCAGGAGCAGCTGCGCGAGCTGACGGTCCTGATGGGCGACCTGGTGGACCTGTCCAAGACGGAGGTCGACGAGCTGGAGATCGAGGACGTGCGCCTGGACCTGGCGGCTGCCGAGGCGATCCGGCGGGCACGCCTGCACGCTCCGGGCTGCCCGATCGCGCTGACGGCCGAGCCATGCCTCGTCCGTGCTTCTCCGGCCCGACTCGACCGGGCGATCGCCAACCTGCTGAACAACGCCTGCCAGTGGACCGAGGCCGGCGCGGGACCGGTCGAGGTGAGCGTGCAGGGGGGCGTCCTGGCGGTGCGAGACCACGGCCCCGGCATCGCCGAGGAGGACCTGCCACGCGTCTTCGACCGCTTCTACAGGGCGGCGGACGCCCGCGCCCGGCCCGGCTCGGGGCTGGGCCTGGCGATAGTCAGGCAGGTCGCGGAGCTGCACGGAGGAGCCGTCCACGCCGTCAACGACCCCGACGGGGGCGCCCGCCTGACGCTCGAGCTGCCGTCCCTGCAGATGTCCGACGCTGATCGGACGGGCTGCGAGCCCGAGCCGGCGCTTCACGATCCTCCTCGCATCCTCTAAGGCGATTCTCAGGCTGCGGGCGCTTGATGGCGGTGTCCCCACCGTCAGCTCACGGATCGAGCAAGCAAAGGAGCGCCATGCCGAAGCACACCCCCACGTCCCCTCGCCGTATTCGGGCGGTCCAGCTGATCTCGATGCTGGCGGCGCTGGCGGCGGGACTGCTGCTCGTCGCCTGCGGCGGCTCGGGCTCGCCGTCCTCGTCGGTCGCCTCCGAACAGGAAAGCGAAACGAAGCTGGCGGACTTCGCGCGCTGCCTGCGAGAACACGGCGTGGAAGCGGAAATCGGCACGCCTCCGGGCGGCGGCCGGGCGCTCAAGCTCGGTGGCAAGGGCACCCCGGCCGAGGGAAAGATGGAAGCCGCCCAGAAGGCATGTGCGAAGTACCGGCCCCAGCCGAAGAAGCTCAACCTGTCCCCCCAGGAAAAGGTCCAGCGCGAAGAAGCCGTCCTGAAGTTCGTCAAGTGCATGCGCGAACACGGCATCGAAGTGCACGCCTCGGCCGCCGGCGGGGCCATCCAGATCCAGATCCACGGCCACGCCGGCAGCGGCCCCAACCCGGAAAGCCCGGCCTTCCAGTCGGCCCAGAGCAAGTGCCAGGGCTACCTGCCCAGCAAGTTCGGGGGCGGGCCGCCGGGTGGCGCCAAGGGCTCCCGGCAACACGAAGGCTCGCAGCGCTCCGGCGCGAGTCTGTCGATCGCCGGTGGCTGAGCTGGTGGAGGGCACGGACGCCCGGCGAGCAGCGGTTGAGAGCTCGCCCCGCCGGCGCCGCCGCGTGGCCGCCGGGGCGCTCGTGCTGGTGGTCCTCGCCGTCGTCGCGGCGGTCGTGCTGGGCAGCGGCGGCTCGCCCAAACGGGGCTCGGACACGGGCGTGCCGGCGGGAGACACGACGGCGACGGTCACGCGCAGGACGCTCTCCGAAAGCGCGACCGTCAACGGCACGCTCGGCTACGGCGGGGAAAGGGAGCTCTACGACCGTCTGGCGGGGACGTTCACGTGGCTGCCGGCGGTCGGCGCCCAGATCGGGCGCGGCGGCACCCTGTTCCGGCTGGACGACCTGCCTGTCGTGCTCATGTACGGGACGGTGCCGGCCTACCGGACGCTCAAGCAGGGCGTCTCCAAGGGTCCCGACGTGACCGAGCTGAACGCGAACCTGATCGACCTCGGCTACGACCCCTACGGCGCGATCTCCGATGAGGAATCCTTCGGCGAAGCGACGGCGGCGGCTGTGCGTCGCTGGCAGAAGGCCGAGGGGCTGACCGAAACGGGCGAAGTCGAACTGGGCCGGATCGTCTTCGCGCCGAGCGCCCAGCGCGTCACGGCGCTGCACGTCGCACTCGGCCAGGACCCGCCGGGTGCAGGCTCCTCCGAACCCTCCGCGGGCCAGCCGGGGTCGGGCTCTCCCTCGAGCGGTCAGCCTCCCTCCGGGGAAGGCACGCCGTCGAGCGAAAAAGGCGAGCCGTCGGCCGGGAAAGGCGCACCGTCGGGCACGAAATCCCCCTCCAACGGGAAAGGGAAACCGTCAGGCGGCAAATCGCCCTCCAAACCGTCAGGGGAGAAATCCCCCTCCAAACCTTCGTCGGGCAAATCGCCCTCCAAACCCTCCAGCCAGGAAGAAGGAGAAGCCCCGTCCTCGAAAGGGGGCGAACAGGCGGCGGGCGGCGGCGAGGCGGTGCTGTCGAGCACGTCCACGCAGCAGATCGTCCAGCTCGAGGTGAAACCGGAACAGCAGCAGCTGGCGCATGCCGGGGAGCACGTGCAGGTGCTGCTGCCCGGCGGCGGGACGGCGGGCGGGCGGATCGCCTCGGTGGGCACGGTTGCCAGCAGTCCCTCCGGCGGCGGCGGGGCGGAAGGCAAAGGCGCCGGCAGCGGCGAACCGGCGGAATCGACGATCGGGATCACGGTCACGCTGGACCGTCCGGTGGCGCACCTGGACGAGGCGCCGGTGAGCGTGGAACTCGTCAAGAGCATCCGCCACGACGTGCTGACGGTGCCGGCGACGGCCCTGATCGGGACGGCGGGCGGCGGCTACGCGATCGAAGCGCTGGAAGGCGGGCACAGGAGGCCCGTTCCCGTCACTCCCGGCATGTTCGCGGGCGGCTACGTGCAGGTCGAAGGGCCCGGGGTGCGCGAAGGCATGACGGTGGTCGAGTCCGAATGACGGCTGTCCTGGAGCTGGCGGACGTGGTCAAGAGCTACCCGGGCGGCGTGCAGGCGCTGCGGGGGGTGAACCTGCTCGTGCAGGAGGGTGAGCTGTGCGCGATCGTGGGTCCGTCGGGGTCTGGCAAGTCGACGCTGCTGCACATCATGGGCACGCTGGAACGGGCCAGCGAGGGCCTCGTGCGGATCGCGGGCATGGACGTGGCGGAGGCATCGGACCGCGACCTGGCGGCGCTGCGGGCGCGTCGCATCGGCTTCGTGTTCCAGCAGTTCCACCTGGTGGAGGCCGACAGCGCCCTGGAGAACGTGGCGATGGGCCTGCTCTACACGGGCACGCCGGCCCGGGAGCGCCGCCGTGCGGCCGTGGCTGCGCTGGAGCGTGTCGGGTTGGGCCACCGCATCGGGCACCCCTCGGCGCTGCTGTCGGGAGGGGAGCGCCAGCGTGTGGCGATCGCGCGGGCCCTCGTGACGGAGCCGGCGATCGTGCTGGCGGACGAGCCGACGGGCAACCTCGACACGAGCAACGGCCGCGAGATCCTGTCGCTGCTGAGGGCCCTGAACGAGCAGGGCACGACGGTCCTGGTGATCACCCACGACCGCGAGATAGCGGCGACGCTGCCGCGCCGGGTGGAGTTGCGCGACGGGCTCCTGATCCATGAGGAGGGCGAGTGAGGGCGGCCGGCCTGCCCGTGCCCCGAGCATGGCGCCGGCCTGGCCGTAGAGGTGGCGGCTCGGCGACGCCGCGCATCCCGCCGAGCCGCCTGGCAGGCGCGGACGTGCTGCGGGTGGCGAGCGTGGGGCTTCGCACGCGGCGCCTGCGCGCTGCCCTGTCGGCCCTTGGCGTGGCGATCGGCATCGCGGCAATGGTGGCGGTGCTGGGCATCTCCGACTCCAGCAAAGCGGGGCTGGTGGCGGAGCTGGACGAACTGGGCACGAACCTGCTGACGGTCGCGCCGGGCCAGACCTTCACGGGTGAAGACGCAGAGCTGCCGGAAGCGGCAGTACGGGCCGTGCGCCACCTGGAAAGCGTCCGCCTGGCGGCCGCGACGAGCAGCGTCTCCAAGGTGACGGTGCGCCGCAGCCCCTTCATCGAAGCGGCCGAAACGAGCGGGCTGAGCGTGGAGGCGAGCGAACCCCAGCTGTTGGCGACGCTGGGCGGGCACATGCTGAGGGGCCGCTTCCTGGACGGGGCCAACGGGCGCTACCCGCTGGTCGTGCTGGGGACGGTCGCGGCGCAACGTCTGGGCGTCCAGCGCCTGACCGTCGACGGCCGTCCCGTCCAGGTCTACATAGGAGGCACCTGGTTCACGGTGGCGGGCGTCATCGGTCCGCTGCCGCTGGCGCCGGAAATCGAACGGGCGGCGCTGATCGGCTACCCGATCGCCCGCAGGCTGTTCGGGACGAGCAGGCACGCGAGCACGCTCTACGTGCGGGCAGACCCCGAACAGGTCAGGCAGGCGGACGCTCTGCTGGGCGCCACTGCCGACCCGCAGAACCCGGAACAGACGCAGGTGTCCAGGCCCTCGGACGCGTTGCAGGCCAGAGCGGACGCGCAGAGCACCCTCACGGCGGTCTTCCTGGCCCTGGGCGCCGTGGCTCTGCTGGTCGGCGGCGTGGGGATCGCCAACGTGATGGTCATCTCGGTGCTGGAGCGCCGCCCGGAGATAGGCCTGCGCAGGGCATTGGGCGCGCGGGCGGTGCACATAGGCGTGCAGTTCCTGGGCGAGTCCGTCCTGTTGTCGGCTCTGGGCGGGGCAGCCGGGATCGGACTGGGCGCGCTGGCGACCGCCGTCTACGCGGACAGCCAGGGCTGGAGGGTCGTCGTGCCGCTCGTGTCAGTCGGCGGCGGCGTCGGCATCGCGCTGCTGCTCGGGGCGCTGGCAGGTCTCTACCCGGCTGTGCGGGCGGCGCGCCTGGCGCCTGCGGCGGCGCTGCGGAGCACGTGATTCCATGGGAATGCAGCTGCAGAACTGTCTAGTAGGGACCTGCAAAACTGTCCAGTAGGCCGCTGCAATACCTGATCGTGGCAGTCCCGGCGGCGCTGCTCGGGCCTGATCGAGCGGTCGGTTCTCAGCGCAACGTGTCGGCGTGCTGCGCAGCCAGTCTGGCCGGCGCCCTGGCGAACCAGGCTTCGACGACCAGCTCGCGCAGGTCCTTCTTGCCGATGGCGTCCAGGCGAACGAGCACGGAGGGGTGCCCGTCGAAGTGCGAGGTCGTGAAGCAGACCTCGGGCTCTGCGGCCAGCATCGCCTCCTTTGCGTGCAGGTGCTCGACGCGGGCGCCCAGGATCGGACCCTTGGGCGCTGCCTCCCCCAGCTCGGCGGCTTCCTTCGGGCGCAGCGGGCGCTCCCAGACGAACAGCTTGCCGCCGACGCGCCATTGCCTTCCGCTGCGGCCGTCGCGCTGCTCCGCCTCCGGCAGGGACATGGCGATCTCCCGGACGTCTTCCCAATCGGCCATGTCAGGAGAGGGCCGCGGAGCCTTCGGGCAGGTCGAGGGCCAGCTCGGCCATCAGCTGGAAGCCCTCCAGGGGCGCAGGCGGCTCGGTGCCGTTCAGCTCCGCGAAGACGTTGGCCACGTTGACGGCCAGGCGCTCCGGCTCGCCCCAGTCGGCCCAGCGGTCCATGGCCATCCAGCGGGCCGCCTGCAGGGGCGTCATGCCCTGGTCGTGCGCGATGCGGGCCTGCTCGTAGAGATATTCGAAATAGGACCGCTGCTCGCGCAGGTCGGCGACGGTCGCAAGCGGCCCGTGCCCCGGCACGATCGTCTCCGGCGCGAGCTCTTCGATGCGCCGGCAGGCGGCGATCCAGTTCGAGACGGGCCCCGCCCAGGCGATCGGGTGGGCGCCGTTGAAGAGGATGTCCCCGCTGAACAGGACGCGCTCGGCTGCAAGCCAGGCCAGGGTGTCGCCGCGGGTGTGGGCTGGACCGACCTCGATCAGCTCCAGGCTGCGTCCGCCGGAGTCGATGGCCAGCTCTCCCGTGAAGGTCTCGCCGGGCAGCTCCAGCTCGACCCCGTCGAAGCGGAAGGAGCCGAAGCAGCGCAGGAAGAACTCGCCCAGGGCGCCCATCGAGGGTGCGTGCTGGACGAGGGCGGCCATCGTCGCCGGAGGCAGCTCCGCCATCTCCCGGGCGGCGCTCTCCGAGGCGACGATGCGGGCGCCCGCCAGGAGGCTGTTGCCGTAGCAGTGGTCGCCGTTGCCGTGGGTGTTGACGAGCGTCTCGATGTGGGCGGCGGCGGGCAGGGCCGCGCGCATGTCGGCCAGCATCCGCTCCGTCAGGGCCAGGTCGTAGAGGGTGTCGACGAGCAGGGATCCTTCCTCTCCCGTCACGAGCCCTGCGTTGCTCCAGCCCCAGCTTCCGTCTGGCTGCAGGTAGGCGAAGACGCCCTCGCCCACCTCCGTCAGACCGTGCTCGTAGCTGCGTCCCATCTGCCTGCCCGGCAACCTAGCGCGCCGGGCAGGCAGCGTGGCCAGGCGACGCGCTCAGGCCGCACTCAGGTGCGAGAGGTCGCGGACCTGGGTCACGCGGATCTGGTTGCCCGAGGGGTCGCGGAAGCCCGTGTCGACGCCGTAGGGCTGCTCGCTGGGAGGTTCGTTGAACTCGACGCCGCGGCCGCTCAGCTCCTCGTATGAGGCCTGGCAGTCGTCCGTTTCGATGAAGACGGTGCCCGCGTAGCCCCTGGCCATCAGCGCGGCCACCTGCTCGCGCGTCTGCTGGTCCATGACGGGAGGGCCGGGGATCGCCATCAGCACGATCGCGAAGTCCGGCTGTCCAGGCATGCCGACGGTCAGCCAGCGGAAGCCGCCGAGCTCCGGCAGGGTCACGTCTGAGCGGACCTCCATGCCGACCTTCTCCGTGTAGAAGGCCAGGGCCTCGTTCTGGTCGTGCACCCACAGCTGGGCGGTGCCCACTTTCATCATCGTCGCTCCTCTCGTCTCGAAGTTGGCTCGAGCCGAAGCTATTGCGCCGGCGCCGAGCTGTCTTCTCGAAAAGTGCGGTGCCGGGGGCGAGCGTAGGCGCGGGCGACACAGCCCGGCACGAGCGCCATGTCGGCAGCCGGCGGGAAGCGGGCCCGGTAGGCGCCCGGTGAGCATCCGAAGGTGCGCGTGAAGCTCGTCGTGAAGGAGCCGACGCTGCGCAGGCCGACCGACAGGCAGATGTCGAGGATCTGGCGATCGGTGTTGCGTAGCAGCACGGCCGCCCGCTCCAGGCGCCTGGTCATCAGATAGGCATGAGGGGGGTCGCCGAAGGCCAGCCGGAACTCACGGATGAAATGGGCCCGCGACAGGCCGGCCGCGTCGGCCATGTCCTGCACGGTCAGCGGGTCGCGATAGCGGGAGTCGGCCAGGTCCTTGGCGCGGGCCAGGTGGCGCGCCGGCGGCGGGTATGCCATGTCGCAAGTATCGCGCCGCCGGGCTAGATTGGCGAGATGTTCGACCTCGACGGCTACCTGGAGCGGATCGGACTGCGGGGTCGCCCCGGTCTCGCGGAGCTCCACCTGGCCCACTGCACCTCTATCCCCTTCGAGGCGTTGGATCCTCAGCGCGGGATGGCCGTCTCCCTGCGCGAGGAGGACCTCTTCCAGAAGCTGGTCATGGAGCGCCGTGGCGGCTACTGCTTCGAGCAGAACATGCTCCTGGCGGCGGCGCTGCGGGCGCTCGGCATCGAGACGGAGCTGTACCTGGCCCGGGTCCTGCTGGGCGCCGATCCGCAGGCGCCGCGGCCGCGCAGCCATCTGCTGCTGCGGGCTGTCGAGAACGGGCGCGCCTGGCATGCGGATGTCGGCTTCGGCGGCGGTCCCCTGCTGGAACCGCTGCCCTGGGGCCCTGGTGAGGAGCACGAGCAGGGCGGATGGCGCTACCGGCTCCTCGAGCGAGAGCCCGAATACGTGCTGCAGACAGTCGACGGGGACCAGTGGGTCGACGTCTACGGGTTCATTCCCCACCCCGTGCCGGAGATCGACGTGGAGACGATCAACTGGTGGACCTCGACGCATCCCGACTCCCGCTTCGTCAACGGTCTCATGGTCAGCAGGCACTGGGGCGACGGGCGCAGGCTCGTGGTCAACGACTGGGGTGAGGATGGAGTGCCGGCGCTGCTGGAGATCGATCCCTCCGCGACCGTCCGCACACCCGTTTCGTGGACTGAAGTGCCCGATCTGCTGGCGGAGCGCTTCCAGATGCCCGGCTTCACGCTGCGAGAGGATGGGCGACTGGACCTCGTCGAGAAGGCCAATGCGTAAGCGATTGGCTGGGGTGCTTGCAAGGTGGCCGGGATGGCTCCGTCTCGTGACGCTCGCGCTTGCGACTGGCGTCGCCGTGTGGCTCGTAACGGCTGCCATCGTGATTCTGTTTGCCTTTGCGTGGGGTATCGGACTCGGCGTGGCTGCGGTCGTCGATGTGCTCATCGTGCTCTACGCTGGACGGGTCCTGGCCCATGCCAATCGTCTTCGCAGGGAGGCGAACAGATGAACCGCACCCCGACAGCGGCCCTCGCCGCAGGCTCCTTGATCGCCGGCTTCGGCGTGGCCGTCGCCAGCGGCTCACGTCCCCTGGGCGGTGCCGTCCTGGTCGCCGGGGGGCTGACCTGCGCTGAGATCTGGCGTCGCCGCCACGGCCCCCGCACGGCCGCGGCCCTGACCGGCGTCGGCTTCACGGCCTTCGTCGCCTCCCACGGTCTCGGCTTGGTGATCGGAGCATGGCCGTCGGTGCTGTGCGTCTCGGCCGTGACGGGCGCGATCGTGTGGGTGCGCTCGGACTCCGTCGTCTCAGGCGCCCGGGCCGAAGCGCCCGTACAGCTCGGGCAGTAGCGCTCCCAGGTTCGCGTACTCCTCCGCGCAGTGGCGCGCCAGCGCCCGGGGGATGCCCGCGGGTATGGCCCTCCTGCGCACCGCGGGGCGGTTCATGAGGCGTTCCCCGAGCGCTCCCAGCGGGCCGTAGGGCGCCAGCGCCGCGCCAAGCCAGAAGCGGCTGCGCAGCACGATCCCGCCCGGCTCGTTCAGGAAGACGTGGACCATCGGCGTGTGGCGGACGTGCAGGCGATCGTCGCCGGCGTAGCCGCAGACGATGCTCGCCACCCGCTCGTCGGCGAGGAAGTCCGAGGAGAAGCCGATCCGGCTCGGCGCCACGAACTCGATGCGGGCGTGCACGACGCCCAGGCCGACGTCCTCGACGGGATGGTGGACGGTGCCCCAGTAGGGCCGCGCCCCCGGTCGTGCCGGCTCCTCGATCGAGTTCTCGCGATGGGCCTTCGGGTGCCAGATCCTGTAGCGGATCGCCTCACGGGGGTGCCAGTCGAACCACCAGTCGACCATCTCGGCTGTGACTCCGGGCATGGCCGTCCGCACTGCCACGTAGCCGACGCCGTCCGCCAGCCTGCACCAGCCCGTCTCGCCGGGCAGTTCGGCCGGGTCCGCCAGCCGGTCCATCTGCTCGCGTGGCAGTGCCAGGGCGGGGTCCAGCGGACCGGCTTCGATCGCCCGCAGCGTCAGCGCGTCGGGTGGTGTCATCGGCCGCTCCAGGTAGTCCTGCAGGGAGGGCTCAGCCACCGCGCTCACACCTTCGGCCGGCCCAGCCACGGGTGAAAGCGCCCCTCGGGGTCGCGCAGGGTGCGCAGGTCGTCCAGGCGCGACAGCTGCTCCGCCCCCAGGCAGCGGGCAGGGCGCAGGCCCAGGTTCTCGTCTGCCAGCTGGATGCCGCTGGCCAGGCCCTCCATCTCGCGCATCCGCTCCGTCGCCCAGGCAACGTTCGTCTCGTCCAGGGCCGGGTCCTGCCAGACGCCGTAGAGGGCGATGTAGGTGTCGTCCTCGACGCTGTAGGCCATGTCCGGCCGGGCCGGCGCGGGCGTCGAGCCCGGGCCCCAGTTCATCCACAGCATGTGCGATGGCGCCTCGGGCAGCGTCTGGGCGATCCGCTGCAGACCGGGCAGCAGCTCCTCGGCGGAGGCCGAGGTCCACATGTTGTCGACTGCGTAGCGGTGCCCGTCGGGGTAGGAGACGTGCACGCCCGCATACAGGTCCGCCAGCGTCACCTCGACGTAGGGGACGTTGAGCTTGGCCCGCTCGAGGACGGGGCAGCTCTGCAGCAGCTCGAGCGTCCGCTGGGCCTCCTGGCGGTCGTCGACCAGCACGGGGCCCGTCACGGCGATCTCCGGCTCGCCCGTCTCGTCGCGGTGGATGAAGAGCATCAGCTCCATCGTGCGGGGCACCTGCGGGGCGATCTCCCGGGCCCAGGCGAAGACCTCGCCCATCAGCTCCAGGGGGTAGGTGACGAGGCCGTTGGCGACGACCTTCGGGCGGGGCTGCAGGCGCAGGTGAAAGCGGGTCACGACGCCGAAGAAGCCGGGGCCGGCGCCCCGTGCCGCCCACAGCAGGTCGGAGTTGTGCTCCTCGTCGGCTCGCACCAGCTCGCCCTCGGCCGTCACGACGTCGATCGCCTGCACGCTCATGCAGGCCGGGCCGTGCAGGCGCCCGTTCCAGCCATAGCCGCCCTGCAGCAGGTAGCCGCCCAGGGCCACGCCCGGGCAGTGGCCGGCGGGGAAGAACAGGTCGCGCTCGCCCAGTGCGCCCAGCAGCTCGTTGCCCCTGCAGCCTGGCTGGACGACTGCCGTCATCTCCTGCTCCTGCACCGTAAAGCTGCGCAGCTCCGAGAGGTCCAGCAGCAGGCTGCCGTCGCGCAGGTGGTTGCCAGCCCAGCTGTGCCCGCCCGAGCGCACGCCCACCTTCAGGCCCTCGGCTGCGGCCAGGCGCACCGCCCGCACCGCGTCCTGCTCGCTTGCCGCCAGCACGATCGCCTCCGGATGGCGCTCGGGCGTGCGGGCGTTCCAAACGGCCCCACGGCGGGCCTCCTCATAGCCCTCCCGGCCCCTGCGCAGCAGCTTTCCATCGAAGTCGAGGTTCGTCATCTCTGTGCCACGATACAGTACGGATGTACCGCTATGCAAGACGACCGTTCCACAACCGCGCAGCGCCGCCAGGGCATCCAGTCGATCGCCCGGGCCGCCCAGGTGCTGCGGGCCGTCGCCGCCGCCCCCGCCGGCATCGGCCTGGTCGAGCTGGCCGGCAGCGTCGCCCTGCCCAAGTCGACCGTGCACCGCATCGTCGGGGCCCTGAGCGCCGAGGGACTGCTGGCCGGCGGAGGCGAGGATCCGATTCGTCTGGGCGCGGGCCTGGGGGAGCTGGCTGCCGCCGCGCCCAGCCCCCTGCCCGAGCGGTTGCGTCCGCTGCTCGAGGAGCTCTCCGAGCAGCTCGGCGAGACGGTCGACCTGGCCGTCCGCGAGGGTGCCCGCGTGCGCTTCCTGGATCAGGTGCAGGGGGGTGGGCGCCTGCAGGCGATCTCCGCAGTCGGGGAGGAGTTCCCGCTGCACTGCACGGCCAACGGCAAGGCCCTGCTTGCCGAGCTGCCTTCGGAGGCCGTGGAGGCTCTGCTGCCTACCCGCCTGCGCCGTCTGACGCCGGCCACGATCGCCAGCCGGCGCGCTCTGCTGGCAGAGCTCGAGCAGGTCAGGGCGCGGGGAGTGGCCTATGACCGCGAGGAGCACACGGAGGGCATCTGCGCCGTCGGGGCGGTCGTCCGCGACGGCCGGGGCGGGGTGGCCGCCCTGTCGGTGCCCGTTCCGGCCAGCCGCTTCGCCCGTGTCGAGGCCCGCTGCGCCGGAGCCGTCGCGGAGATGGCCGAGCGGGCATCCCGGCTGCTGCAGAGCGCCGGCTAGCATCGAGGCCATGCTGGCCCTGACAGCAGCCCCGGGAGCGCCGCGTAACGTGGATCTGCGAGACGTGCCAGACCCGCAGCCAGCCCCCGGTGAGGCGCTCGTGCGCGTCAGCGCCTTCTCGCTGAACAGGGGCGAGTCGCGGCGCCTGCCGGACATGGGCGACGGCGAGGTGACCGGCTGGGACCTGGCCGGCGTCGTGCAGGAGGCGGCAGCGGACGGCAGCGGGCCTCCGCCCGGCACGCGGGTCGTCGGCATGGTCCAGCAGGGCGCATGGGCGCAGCTTGCGGCCGTCGACACCGGCTGGATGGCGGCCCTGCCCGATGAGGTGAGCGACGCCCAGGCCGCCACCCTGCCGGTCGCCGGGCTGACCGCCCTGAAGGCCCTCGACGTCATCGGCCCCGTACTGGGGCGGCGCGTGCTCGTGACCGGCGCAAGCGGCGGCGTCGGACGCTTCGCAGTGCAGCTGGCCAGCATGGCCGGAGCTCACGTGAGCGCCGTCTCGGCCAATCCCGAGCGGGCCCGGGGCCTGCGCGAGCTGGGCGCCGATGAGATCCTTCACCAGCTCGACACGACGGGCCCGGAGTTCGACGGGATCGTCGAGGGCGTCGGCGGCGCGACGCTGGCAGCCGCCATCCAGCGCGTCGCCTCCTTCGGCGCAATCGTCTCCTTCGCCTCCAGCGATCAGGCGCCCGTGCAGTTCCCCACGCGGGCCTTCTTCGGCCGGGCGCCAGGCGCCCGCCTGCATGGCCTCTTCATCTTCGCCCAGCTACGCCACGAAGGCTCGGGCAGCGCCGACCTGACGCGGCTGGCGGACCTCGTCGCCCAGGGACGCCTGGACTGCTCGATCGACCACGAGGGCTCCTGGCGGCAGGCCGGCGAGGCCGTCACGGCGCTGATGGAGCGCCGCATCGCCGGCAAGGCCGTGCTGCACGTGGACTGAGGAGCGTCGTCCCTCAGCGTCCGTGGATCCGCCAGCGCGCGCCGGCTCCGATTCCGTGCGAGCTGATCTCGCCGGCATCGCGCAGCTCTTTCAAGACCAGACGTATGGTCGCCGCGCTTATTCCCGGGAGTGCCCGGTGAACGTCTCTCGTTCGGAACTCGGCGGGCGCATGGCTGAGGATGTGATCGCGCACACGATCCTGCTTGGAGCCGCTGCTCGTCGCCCCGGCCGTGACGCGTTGCTCGAAGTCGTCATAGGCGCCGCCAAGGGTGCGAACAAGGAAGGTCGTCCACGGCCAGATCGTGTGCTCGCCCTCGCGCCACCTGCGCTGTGATTCGTAGAGGCTCTGGTAGTAGGCGTTCTTGGTTTCGAAGATCCGCTGCTCGATGCTGACGTAGCGCGCGACGCCGTACCCGGCGCCCAGCAGCTCGTAGGTGGTGATCAGTCGAGCCAGGCGACCGTTGCCGTCAGCTACGGGGTGGATCGCGAGCAGGTCGACTATCAGAGCAGAGATCAGGACTAGCGGATGTGCCTGCTCGTCGCGTCTGGCGTCGAGGTACCGCTCCACGAGCTCCCCGAGGAGGACTGGGCTTTCATGCTCGTCGGGAGGTGTGAAGACGACGTCGTGCCGACCGGTCTCGTAGGAGACGATCTGATTGGGTGCGATCTTCAGATGTCCACCGCGGCCGTCGACATGCTGAAACAGCAGTCGATGCAGGTGAAGCATGAAGGGCACGCTCAGCGGCTCATACGTCTCGAGTCGCATGATGTAGTCGATCGCATCGCGATAGCCGGCAAACTCCTTCTCGTTGCGGTTGCGAAAGCGCGGGTTGCCCTCGACGATCCGCTGCGCGCGCTCCTTGGGGACCGTGACGTTCTCGATGGCGTTGGACGCCGTGATCGACGCGATCCGCGCGTTCTCCGACAGCGTCAACAGCAGTTCTGGCAGCTGATCGGCGAAGAGAGCTTCCCGGCCTCTGCCGGTGTCGATTCGCGCCAGCTCAGCACCGAGCCTGGGAGGCTGGCCGCCAAAGGTGCCCTCTGGGTCGACGAAGCTTCGCATGGTGCTAATGCTCGCATAAATAGTGCTAAGTCGGGCTTTCTTTAGCACTATTGTTGCCGTCTTGACACAACTCGAGGCGGGTCGAGTACCCCTATGACATGGGTCCGCCTTTGCCTGTTAGAGCCCCCTCACCGCCTCGCCAGGAACGACTCCAGCCCCCGCAGCAGCGCCTCGGCCACCCGCTGTCGGTAGGCCGGTCGCTCCATCGGCGCCTCATCTGGCCTGTTCTGCATGTTGGCGACCTCCACGAAGACCTTCGGTACCCGGGAGAGGTTGAGCCCGCCCAGGTCTGTCCGCGGCGCCAGGCCGTCGACGCCGTCGTAGGTGGAGGTGTGCAGGCCGATCCCCAGCAGCGCGCCGCGCAGGTCCACGCCCAGCCGCCGGGAGGGCGCGATGATCGCCCTGTCGCTGCCACCGGGGATCGGCGCGGGGATCAGGATCGCGAAGCCCGATCCGTCCGGCGGGCCGCCGTCGGCGTGGATCGAGATGGCCGCGTCGCTGTGGGCGCGGTTGCCGATCGCCGCCCGTTCGTTGACGCACGGGCCGACGCCCGTGTTGCTGGAGCGGGTCATCACGACCATGGCGCCCGCCGCCTGCAGCAGGGCCTTCAGGTGCTCCCCGACGCTCCAGTTGAAGTCCGTCTCGCGGTAGCCGTCCGGGGCAGCCGTGCCGGTCGTGTCGCATTCCTTGTAGCCGTTGCCGTCCGGGACCAGGCGGGCGATCTGCTGGGGATGGGTGAAGTTGCCGCCGTTGTGGCCGGGGTCGACCGTGATCGTGCGACCGGCCAAGGGCAGGGCCGGGGCGGCGGCGCTCGTCTGCGTCGTCGCCTCCCGCGCGGGCACTGTCTCCGGCACGTGGGCGCTTCTGACCGAGGCCGCTGCGGTCGCTGTCGGGACCGACCGGCTCGCGGCCGTGCCCCCTGCTTCCGCGCAGCCGGCCGCGGCCGGGGCCAGTAGCGCGCAGGTGCACAGGAGGGGAAGCCTCACGCGCTGAACCGCGCCGCCTCCTCCGAGCCGCCGGTTGAGTCGCCTGCGCTGTAGGAGTGGGCGCCCGCTCCTGCCAGGCTGCCGCCATCGACGATCAGGTACTCCTCCCTGATCGGCCTGCCCTCGAACCAGCACTCGAGGATCTCCCGCGTCCCGGCGGCGTAGCGGGCCTGCGCCGAGAGGCTCGTGCCGGAGGTGTGGGGCGTCATGCCGTGGTGGGGCATGAAGCGCCAGGGATGGTCGCGGGGCGCCGGCTGGGGGAACCAGACGTCGCCCGCGTAGCCGGCCAGCTGCCCGCTCTCGCAGGCGCGCACGACGGCGTCGCGGTCGCAGATCTTGCCGCGTGCCGTGTTGATCAGGTAGGCGCCCCTTTTCATCTTCGACAGAAGCTCGTCGTCGAACAGGCCCTCCGTCTCCGGGTGCAGGGGGGCGTTGATCGTGACGACGTCGCAGACGGACACAAGCGACTGGACGTCCTCGTGGAAGGTCACGCCCAGCTCCCGCTCGACGTCGGCCGGCAGGCGGTGGCGGTCCGTGTAGTGCAGGCCCACCTCGAAGGGCTTCAGGCGCCGCAGCACTGCGGAGCCGATCCGCCCCGCTGCGACAGTGCCGACCTGCATGCCCTCCAGGTCGTAGGAGCGCGAGACGCAGTCAGCGATGTTCCAGCCGCCCTGCACGACCTGCTGGTAGGAGGGGATGTAGTTGCGAACCAGGCCCAGGATCATCATGACCACGTGCTCGGCCACGCTGATGGAGTTGGAGTAGGTGACCTCCGCGACGGTGATGCCCCGCTCGATGGCCGCCTGCAGGTCGACGTGGTCTGAGCCGATCCCGGCCGTCAGGGCCAGCATCAGCATGGGCGCCCTGGCGATCCGCTCGGCTGTCAGGTAGGCGGGCCAGAAGGGCTGTGAGATGACGACCTCGGCGTCCGGCAGCTCCCGCTCGAAGACCGAGTCTGGTCCGTCCTTCTCGGAGGTGACGATGAGCTCGTGGCCCAGGCCCTCCAGGAACTCCCGCAGTCCCAGCTCGCCTGAGACGCACCCGACCAGCTCGCCGGGCGTGAAGCCCAGCCCCTGCGGGCTCGGCGCGCTCTGGCCGTCGTGGTAGCGCTCGATCCTGGGGACGTCGTCGCGGGCGTAGGCCGGCGGGTAGCCGTCGACAGGGTCCTCGTAGAGCACGCACAGCACCTTCGACATGGCAGATCCCCTTCTCGCCGTTTTCAGAGATGATCCCACGATGAGAGCCATCCAGATCGTCGACGAGTCCGGCCCTGACACGGCCCTGAAGCTGACCGACCTGCCCGAGCCCGAGGCCTCGCACATGCTGACGCCGGGGTCCGGCGTGCTGGTGCAGGTGCACGCGGCCGGTGTCTCCTTCCCGGAGCTTCTGCAGACCCGCGGTATGTACCAGCTCAAACCGCCCCTGCCCTTCGTTCCCGGCAGCGAGGTCGGCGGCGTCGTGATCAGCGCCCCCGAGGGAGCCTCCGTGAAGGCCGGCGAGCGGGTGGCGGCCTTCTGCGCGCTCGGTGGCTGGGCCGAGACGGCTGTGGCGCCGGAGTTCATGACCTTCCCCCTGCAGGACGAGCTGGACTTCGCCCAGGGTGCGGGCCTCGTCCTGAACTACCACACGGCCTACTTCAGCCTGCGCTTGCGCGGACGCCTGAAGGAGGGCGAGACGGTCCTGGTGCACGGCGCCGCCGGCGGCGTCGGCACGGCCAGCCTGCAGATCGCCAAGGGCCTCGGCGCGCACACGATCGCGACCGTCTCCACGCAGCAGAAGGCCGACGTGGCCCGCGAGGCCGGCGCCGATCAGGTCGTGATGATCGAGGACGGGTGGAAGGACCGCGTCCTGGAGCTCTCCGGCGGCGGTGTCGACATGGTCCTCGACCCCGTCGGCGGCGACCGCTTCACAGACAGCCTGCGCAGCCTGCGCGAGGACGGGCGCCTGGTCGTCGTCGGCTTCACAGGCGGCTCGATACCGGAGGTCAAGGTCAACAGGCTGCTGCTGAAGAACACCGAGGTGATCGGCGCCGGCTGGGGCGCCTATGCGATGGCCAAGCCCGACCTGGACCGGGAGATCGGGGCGGCCGTGACGCGCCTGATCGAGGCCGGGGCCGTCCGACCCATCGTCGGCCCGCGCTTCCCCCTGGAGCAGGCCGCACAGGCTCTTCACACGCTCGAGGAGCGCACGGCCACGGGCAAGGTCGTGCTCAACGTGCGGCCTTCCTGACGCCTTTCCCGCCCGCACGCTTTTACGAAATTCTTCCCTGCATCTGAGGGACATCTCGGTATTCGGACATAGGCTCGTTGTTGAGGCCAATAGAGCCCTTCTCGCAGTCCCGATGGCTGCGCTTGCCCTGAGGGGGGTCTGTTCAGAAGGCGGGCTCTGAAAAGAAGGAGCAGCGACATGACGGTCATCCCGAGCAGCCCCCTGAAGGTGATCGGCGCCGGGCTCCCCCGCACGGCGACGACGACGACGATGTTCGCGCTGGAGAAACTGGGCTTCGCCCCCTGCTACCACATGCGCGACCTGCTGATGGACCTCGAGGAGGGCCTGCCGCTGTGGGAAGCAGCGGTCGAAGGCAACCCGGACTGGAAGAGGATCTTCGGCGAGGCCCGCTCGACCTGCGATTGGCCCTCGGCCTACTTCTACCGCGAGCTGATGGACGCCTACCCCGACGCCAAGGTGCTGCTCACCGTGCGCAGCGGCGAGGGCTGGGCACGCAGCATGGAACAGACCATCTGGGGCATGTGGCACGGCGACACCGTCCTGAACTACCTGACCAAAGCCCGCACCGTCGTGGACCCCCTGTGGAGCCGCTACATCGCCTTGATGGGCAGGCTCAACTTCGACGAGGGCACGGGCGCCTTCCACGGCGCCACCGACACGGCCGGGCTGATCGAGGCGATGGAGCGCTGGAACGACGAAGTCAAGGACTACGTGCCGAGCGAGCGCCTGCTCGTCTGGAACCCCGCCGAGGGCTTCGAGCCGCTGTGCGAGTTCCTGGAGGTGGCGCTGCCCGCAGAAGAGCTGCCCCACCTCAACGACACCAAGGCCTTCCGCGAGGGCATCATGGGCGGCTCGCTGGACATGGTCAACGATTGGTGGGCGACCCGCGAGAAGGCCGGCGAAAGCCTGCACGGAGCTGCGCTGAGCTCCTGAGCGAGGCCCCTGCCGGCAGGACGGCGCTCAGGTCAGCTGAGCGCCGCCTCTGCGGCACGCTCCGTCCCCAGGAAGGGCAGCAGCGTGAAGTAGGTCAGCTGGGCGGCCACGCTGGGCAGCTCCGCCGCGCTGTCGCTCTCGATGTAGTGGTGGAGGACCTGCCAGATGCCGCCCACGATGGCCTCCGCCGCGATCGGCTGCGGGGCCCGCTCGCCTGCGATCGGGAAGCCCGGCGCCAGGTAGACCCGGAATGCGTCCATGGCGGCGCTGCGGATCGCTATCGCCTCGGGGCTGGCCGCGAAGGTGTCCACGAGCGTCAGATGGGCGTGGGCCGGCTCTGAGGCCAGGTAGCCCAGCAGCGCCCGCAGGCCTGCGCCGATCGCCCTCGGCCAGTCGCCCTGCTCGGCCATGTAGGCCTCGACGCTGACCCGCAGGGCCTGGTGCATGCCCACCTTCTGGGCGCCCAGGAAGGCGTCGTGCTTGGAGGGGTAGAGCGAGTAGAAGGTCTGATTGGACACGTTCGCCCTGCGGGCGATCTCGGGGATCGTCAGCGCGGCCAGGCCCTTCTCGGCGACGATCGCCGCCGTCGCGTCGACGATCCGCTCCTGCTGGCTTTTGAGGATCATCGTGCGGGGCATCTCGCTGCGCCCGCTGGGAAGCCTGCCCTCGGCCCGGCGGGCACGCTCCGAGGGCGTCGCGCAGGCGCCCTCGCCGCGGCGGCAGGGCGGCACCGACAGGCCGGGCGGCAGCTGCACGGGGTAGCGACGGCCCCACTCGGCCAGCGGCGCCGCCAGCGCCGGCAGCTCGCCGTGGCGCCCGTCGCGAAGCCGGGAGGCGGTGATCTCCCTGACGCCGCCCAGCAGCGCCTTGACGGTCAGGTCGCCCCCGTCTGGCGCCACCCCGGGGCTGCGGTTGGCGTTGATGTAGGCCTCCAGCATCGCGATCGTCGCGCGCCTGCGGGCCAGCGCCCGGGGGCCGGCGCCGAAGGCGCCCATCACCAGCAGCGAGACGGCCTGCGGTTCGCGGACGGCCAGCTCCGCGAAGGCTCCCATGGCGACCGTCAGCCTGTCCCCGTCCCCGCTGGGGGCGGCGCCCGCGATGGCCGTGCCGACCCGCTGGGCGACGTCCTCGTAGGTCCCCATGAACAGCTCTTCCTTGTCGGCGTAGAGGCTGTAGAGGGTGGGTGGGGAGACGTGGGCCAGGCGTGCCAGGTCCGATATCCGCACGGCCGGGTAGCCCTTGGCGGCGATCAGCTCGACCATCGCCGCTCGCAGCCGCTCGCGCTGGTCGCGCTTGACCGTCTCCGGGTCGATGCCGTGGGTGCCCGTCGGCAGCCTGCGGTAGCGCTGCGCCGCCCTGGTCCCGGGCGGAGCCGCTCCGCGTGCCCGCTTCGGCTTGGCTTTGGTCCTTCTGGCCGGCTTGTCGCTCACCTCTGCACCGTCACCTCAGGAGCCCCCCTCCCCGGTGCAACCGAGCCTACCAGACGTGTCCGCGGGCTTGACAGGGACGTTCGACGTGTCGTTCAGCGGCGGACGGGCGCGGAGCTGCCGAGCACTTCACCGCCGCTGCCCAGCGCCCGGACGGCCAGATAGGGGGCCGTCGACGGGTCCTCGATGGACGTCTCGAAGCCGGAGCGGGTGGCGTCGGCGACGGGGCTCAGCGAGCCCGGGCTGGTGCCGGCCAGCAGCTGCCAGGTGGCCGTGCGGGTGTCGCCGTTCCAGGAGACGTAGGCCGTGACCCTGCTGCCGGAGCCGCTCGCCACGACTGCCGGCTTGTTCTCGGGCGAGCCAGTCCAGGGGAAGCGGTAGGCCCTGTAGGACTGGTATGAGCCGTGGAAGTGGGCGTCGTAGAGCAGGGTCCCCGTCGGGGTGTACTCCGAGAAGTAGGGCTCCGCTCCCCAGCCGACGAAGAAGTCGCCGTTGGCAAGCAGCTGGATGTTGCCCTGGCTGCCCGATTGCAGGCCCCCGCCGCCGGGATGCTCGTACTCGGTGACGAAGCTGGACGTCCGCGCGGCGCTGTCGACTGACTCGATCATGGCCCGGGACTGCGGGTGGACCATCGGCACGCCGCCGTTGTCGAAGACGCTGATGTCGCCGTCGGGCAGGACAGTCGCGTCGTGCTGGTAGGCCGTGCTCGTGCCCGAGCCGAGCTTGACCGTCGAGCTCTTGCCGCCGATCGTCAGCAGGATCTGGCCCGTCTCGCTGTTCAATTCGTACATGGCCCACGTGTTGCGGGCCGAGATCAGCGTCGAGCCGCCCGCCAGCTGGTCGATCGAGTTGAGGTGGAAGAAGTCGAAGGGAACCGTGCCGCTGGTCGTCACGGCGCTGCTGTAGGAGGCGCTGAGGGGGACGTGGTCGAGGCTGTGCCACTCCCTGCGCACCAGGCCCGTCTTCAGGTCGACTTCCTGGTAGAGGCTGTCCGTGACGGCGCTGCCGCGGGGGCCGCCCCAGGCCGACAGGTCGCACTGGATCGGGTCGAAGGCCGTCAGGACGGCCGTGCCCTGGGGGGTGATGTGGAAGTCGTGCAGGTCCGCCGTGTAGCCGTTGCCCGCCCTGACCCGGCCGATCTGCTGATAGGAGGCGTTGTCGATGATCTCTTCGCCCTCGCCGAAGCCCTGGGGCGGGATGTAGCCCTGCCACCACGTCAGCACGGGCTGCCCGTCCAGTTCCTGGACCTGCAGGTTGGCGGCAGCGTCTTCCTTGGGC
>Ga0181522_10000617_pt1 | contig 25203 bp, 22 predicted proteins | sample PEATcosm2014_Bin_27_FD_121103 | JGI IMG/M metagenome (GOLD analysis project Ga0181522, IMG submission 121103) | Peatland microbial communities from MTU Mesocosm Facility, Houghton, MI, USA - PEATcosm2014_Bin05_10_metaG | ecosystem: Environmental > Terrestrial > Soil > Wetlands > Peat | place...
AATCGCCGCCAGCATAAACATCGAGCCGATCATCGTGAACAGAAAGAACTTGACGGCGGCGTAGACCTTGCGCCCGTGGCCGTACATGCCAATCAGCAGCGCCATCGGAATCAAGGTTGCTTCGTAGAAAAAGTAGAACAAAAACAGATCGAGGGAGGTAAAAACACCGATCAGAGCCGATTCCAAAATCAGTAGCAGGATGAAGAATTCCTTGACTCGCTCGTGAATTGAAGCCCACGAAATGAGTACACACAGAGGAGTGAGGAACGTAGTCAACACGACCAGCCAAACCGAAACTCCGTCAATACCCATGTGGTAGTGAATATTCGGGGTCGTGATCCAGACTTTGTCGATCTCGAATTTGAAGAGGCTGTGATCGCGGTGAAGATGTACCGGCAAATGCAGCGACACCACAAACGTCAGCAAAGAGACGACGAGCGCAAAGCGTTTGATATCGCGGTCGCGGCGAGGAATAAAGAATAGCAGCACCCCGCCCGCGGCGGGAATGAACGTAACCAGCGAAAGAATGATGGAACTGAGACTTTCCATGTTTTATCGAAATGACGTAATTTCGTTCAGTGCGTTACTCCCATCCAAACCATGTACGCAATCACTACAGCCCCGCCAGCGGCGACCCAGCCCGCGTAGGAGCGTAGGTTGCCCGACTGCATGTGGCGCGCGTCATCCGAAATGATGCGTGCGGCAGTGGCGGAGTCGTTGACCGCAGCATCGATGATTCCCTGGTCGACGCCGTGCCAGAGAATTGTGGTCGAGCCGTCGATGAGCGGCTTGACGAACAGCGCGGCATAAAGTTCGTCGATGTAATACTTGTTGGCGACCGTGCGATAGAGGCCACCCAAACTCTCCGCAATGCGTGCTGGCAGTTGCGGACGGCGAAAATACAAAGCCCAAGCGAGTACGAATCCGAGAACGGCTGCTGCGACCGAGATCAGCATGAGGAGCAGTTCCATTCCTTTGCCCGCAGCTTCGCCGGATGGCTGATGCGCCAGTTCTGACGTGAGTCCACTCTGGAATACCGGCGCCAGGAAGTGTTCAAAGCGGCCGCCGATCCCAATCCAACCACCGGCAAAAGAAAGGATGGCGAGGACCACAAGCGGGCCCAGCATTACCCACGGGCTCTCATGAGGCGTGCCGTGGTCGTGGCCTTCATGGGTGTGCTTGTCGTGCATGGCGTGCGCATCGGCCGGGTCATGTTTCGCGTCATGCGCCGCGGGACCACCACGATAATCGCCAAAGAACGTCAAGAACCACAGTCGGAACATGTAGAAGGAGGTGAGGAACGCGGTAATGACCCCAACCAACCAGTAAACCCAACTTCCGTTCGGACTGGAGTAAGCTTTCCAAAGAATTTCGTCTTTGGAGAAGTAGGCCGCGAACGGTGGGAATCCGGCGATCGTGAATGTTGCGACCGTCATGGTGAGGAAGGTCCAAGGCATGTAGAGGCGCAGTCCGCCCATCCTCCGCATGTCCTGCTCGCCGCCAATGCCGTGAATGACTGAACCGGCAGCCAGGAACAGGAGCCCCTTGAAGAACGCGTGCGTCATCAGATGGAAGATGCCGGCCGAAAACGCTCCCACACCACAGGCCATGAACATGTATCCAAGCTGTGAAACGGTGGAGTAAGCCAGCACTTTCTTGATATCAGTCTGGGCGATCCCGATGGTTGCGGCAAACAAAGCCGTGACCGTGCCGATGATCGCCACCACCATCATCGCCATCGGTGCGCGATCGAAAATCGCGGACGACCGCGCCACCATGTACACGCCTGCCGTGACCATCGTAGCCGCATGAATCAGCGCCGATACCGGCGTCGGACCTTCCATCGCGTCGGGAAGCCAGACATAAAGAGGAACCTGCGCCGACTTCCCGGCTGCGCCGACCATCAACAGCAGGCCGATTGCCGTCAGCAAACCAGCGCCTGCGGTTTCCTGTGGCAGAGGTTGCACTGCGCCGAAGACATGCGTAAAGTCAAGCGATCCGAAATGCTTGATCATCAGGAAGAGCGCAATCAGGAATCCGAAGTCGCCAATGCGGTTAACGATGAAAGCCTTCTTGCCCGCCGCTGCCGCCGAGTCCTTTGTGAACCAGAAACCGATCAGCAGATAGGACGCCAGGCCCACACCCTCCCAGCCAATGAACATGACCAGATAGTTTTTCGCCAGCACCAGCGTCAACATGAAGAACATGAACAGGTTCAGGTAGGACATGAAGCGGTAGTAACCGTCGTCGTCCCACATATAACCGACCGAATAGACATGAATAAGAAAGCCAACCCCCGTGACCACGAGCAGCATGACCAGCGACAGCTGGTCGACATAGAAGCTGAAGTCAACTTGAAAGCTGCCGGAACGGATCCAGCGGGCGAGATCGCAATAATAAGGAGATGACGCCGAAGAGAAACCAGCGGCTACCGCCAAGGCCATGCCAAATGCAGCGCCACAGAAGACGAGCGCGATTGCGCTGATCGTCTTCTTCGATAATCCTCGGCCAATGAAGCCGTTGATCGCCGCCCCGGCCAGCGGGAGCAACGGAACGAGCCAGAGATAAGGATTCTGCGTCATAGCTTGAGCAGGTTCACCTGATCGACATTCAAAGTTTCACGCGTGCGATAGACCGCAATGATGATCGCCAGACCCACCGCGGCCTCCGCGGCGGCGACTACCATCACAAAAAAGACGAAAACTTGCCCGCTGAGCGAGTGCCATTGCGCGGCAAAAGCGACGAACGAAAGATTCACGCCATTGAGCATCAGCTCAATCGACATGAAAATCGTGATGATGTTGCGTTTGATCAGAAATCCGAGCACTCCGCATACGAAAAGGATCCCGCTCAACACCAGATAGCAGGAAAGAGGAACCATCACCCGTCCTTTCTGGCGCCACGCGCTACCGCCTCAGGCCGGCTGGCAAGCACGACTGCGCCCATAATGGCGATCAGAATCAGCACCGATGTGACTTCAAAGGGCAAGAGAAAATCGTGGAACAGAAGCCGGGCAATGACTGCGGGATCGCCCTTCAATGCGCCGATTGTCACAGCGCCCGGATTCGGCCGCTCAAGAATTGTCCAGCCAATCAGCGCTCCGCCAATCACCACACCCGGAACTCCGAGCAGGATCGCGACGCGGCTTCCTTTGCTGCGTTCTTCCTTTCCGGCATTCAGCAGCATGATGGTGATCAAAAACAAGACCATGATCGCGCCCGCGTACACGATCACTTGTACCGCGGCCACAAATTCCGCGCCCAGTAAGAGATATTCGCCAGCCAGAGCGCCCATCACCACGATCAGCGACAATGCGCTGTTGATGGGATGACTCTGCACCAGCAGGTTTACGGCTCCCGCTACGCAAATTGCGCCGAAAAATAGAAACAAAATTAGATGAAACATCAGTAGCCAGTCCCCAGTCGCCGGTCGCCGGTCGCCAGCATGCCCAGCCTTGAACTGGACACCGGCAACCGCCCGCTGGCAGCTGCGCTTAGGCCCTCCACGCCACAATCAGCGCCGTTGCCACGATATTGGCAATTGACAACGGCAGCAGGACCTTCCACCCGAACGCCATCAGCTGGTCGTAGCGAAAGCGAGGTAAGGTCCAACGAACCCATACGTACAAAAACATGAAAAAGAAAACTTTGAGGCCGAACCAGACGACAGGCATGATCTCCTGTAGAATCGCCGGACCAAAAATCGGTCCATGCCATCCCCCCAGAAACAGCAGTGTGGCCAGGCACGCCACGGTCACCATGTTGGCGTATTCCGCCATGAAAAACATGGCAAACTTCATCGCGCTGTACTCGGTGTGATACCCAGCCACTAACTCCGACTCGGCTTCGGGCAGATCGAAAGGCGTCCGGTTGGTCTCCGCGTAAGCGGAAATCAAATAGATAAAAAATGCCAGCGTCTGCCCGTGAAAAATGTTCCAGCGCGGGATAAAACCCCAGAAATGCCCGCCTTGCGCATCGACGATATCGCGCAGACTTAGGCTCCCCGACACAATCAGTACTCCCACAAGCGACAAGCCCAGCGAAACCTCATAGCTGATCATCTGGGCGCTGGCGCGCAGTCCGCCGAGCAGCGAATATTTATTGTTTGAAGACCACCCGGCAAGGGCTACACCGTAAACGCCCATCGAAGTAATGCCGAGAACGACCAGGAGACCGATATCGAGATCGGTGATCTGGAGATAGGTGCCCCACGGCCCAAATTTTCCGATCGGGCCGATGGAGACCGCATTGCCGAACGGGATCACGGAGATCGAAGTAATAGCAAACACAACCGCAATAATCGGCGACGCAATGTAGAGCGGCTTATAAACATGAGGCTCGGTCAAGTCCTCTTTAAAGATGAACTTCACACCGTCGGCCAAAGGTTGCAACAGTCCGAAGGGGCCGACTCGAGTCGGACCCCAGCGGTTCTGAATGTGCGCCGAAACCTTGCGCTCCAGCCAGACGCTGTAGGCCACTGCCGTCAACAGAATAAAGACGATGGCAAGGGACTTGATAAGCGAGATGATAATGAAAGCCGTTATGGTCAACGAAATGTCTTTCGTGTTTCGTGTGACGCGGGCGCCCGAGCTCGCGTGTTATGGATCGTAAGACTTTAGTTAATCTTTATTTGGTTTCAGTCTGCCGCAACTCCCGGCACTGCGGATTTGTTTTCTATTACAGAATTCAGAGTCTTTGAATATTTGCCGAGCGTGCCCGAACTGAATAAATCATTGTTGGCGGGAACGATCAGTTCCGCTGGCTGGATCAGGCTCGCACCGCTTTCGGAAATTTCCAAATGCTGATCGTTTCCCGCCAGCAGTTCGGCCCGCGAAACATCGTACCCCGCAACCACGCGCTGGATTTCATCCAGAATCGCCATGGGGTCGAAGGGCGTCATCTTCGGTTCGAGGTTGTTCGCTTCAAGCCAGACCGCGTGACGATCGGCCTCCCCCGATTGCGCGCCACGGCTCTGGCCCATATCCGCTTCCGTTCCGCTACCGAACGGCACCAAGCCGCTAACATCGCTGCCCATAGCATCAGCGATGCGGACGATCATCTCGAAATCCGGCTTGGTATCGGCTACTTCGCCAGCCTTCTTTACAAGTTGCAAATCGCCGCACGTATTCGTGTAAGTTCCGGATTTCTCGTACGCGTTGGCGGCAGGCAAAACCACGTTTGCGATGTTTGCTGTTTCGGTTAGAAACATGTCCTGCACCACGACAAACGTTTTTGAGAGGGCAAAGGGATCGATGCCCAGTCGTCCCACCGGGTTCGATCCCACCACGTACAGAGCCTTCAGCTGGCCAGCCTTTGCCGCCTCCATCATCTCCTCTAAAGAGAGGCCTCTTTCAACCGGCAAATCCCCCCATTCCTTTCGGAACCTATCGGAGCCGGCGATCGGCTCATATCCGGGCAGAAGATCCGGATAAAGACCCATCTCGCTCGCCCCCCGCGAATTCGAGTAGTCGCCGAGACAGATCAGCTTGGCCCCGGACAACGACGATGCGAGGTTTACCAGCTCTTGAACATCGCTTCCGCGCAGTTCAGAACCAAAGGCAATGACCAGGTTCTGTTCGCCACGGATTTTGTCGCGCAGTCCAGTCCAGGCCTCGCGCGTTGGATCTCCTGCTGATTCCGAGTTGACCGCCGATTCCGAGTTGACCAGCGAGTCGAGCAGGGAATCGTCGCCCGCGAGAAAGGCCACGGCCTTTGCCTCGGCGCCAGCCGGGATCATCCCAAATGCCGTAGCCTGACGCCGCAGCTTGATCGGCAATGAGTTGATGACGTAAAGCTTCGCGCGCCGCAGACGGACATTGGTGCGGATCTGCCAGGCGAGAAATGGATGCTGGTTCGTCGGGTCGTTTCCGATCAGCAGAATGGCGGGCGCATTTAACACGTCGCGCATCGAAGCCGTTTTGGCCGGCTTGCCGTGCAGCGCTACCGCGAGCGCAGGGTAATCGGCCGTCCGATGATGATCGACGTTGTTGGTCTTCAGGACGGAGCGGGCAAATTTCGACAGAAGGTAGTTTTCTTCGTTGGTCGTGCGATTGGATCCGATCACTCCGATCGCGTTTCCGCCGTTCTGGTTGCGAACCTCGAGAAGCTTCTTGCCAATCAGTTCAAAGGCATCTTCCCAGCTAGCGGGTGCGAGTTGGCCGTTTTTGCGAACGAGCGGCTGCGTAAGGCGCTCTTCGTGATGGGCAAAGTCGAAAGCGTAACGGCCCTTGATGCAAAGGAAATCACCGTTCATTCCACTCTTGTCGCGATTGTCTCCGCGCACGATCTCCATGCCAGTGTCTGAACGGCGCACCCCGAGCGTGGTCTTACATCCGTCGCCGCAATGAGTGCAGATCGTGCCGACGTGTTTCATCTCCCACGGGCGCGTCTTGTAGCGATAGGCTCCAGAGGTGAGCGCGCCCACCGGGCATATGTCAATGCACATGCCGCACTCTTCGCAGTCGAGATGATCTTCCTGGTTCGGCGCGATGATCGAACCGACAGCGCGGTTTTGCACGCCGAGCGCCCACACGTCCATGCCTTCTCCGCAAACGCGCACGCAGCGGTAGCAGAGGATGCAGCGTGGCCGGTCGAAATAAACAACCGGCGACCACTGCTGCTCATCCTTGTGATTCTTCGCCTCCATGAACTTCGACTCGGCGGCGCCGTAGGAGAACGTCATATCCTGCAATTCACACTCGCCTCCCGCATCGCATACCGGGCAATCCAGCGGATGGTTGCCGAGCAGCATCTCGACCATCGCCTTGCGAGCCTGACGCACGTCGTCGCTATCGGTCGAAACAATCATGCCCTCGGTCACCGCCGTGGTGCAGGCGGTCTGAAGCTTTGGCATCTTTTCAATCTTGACCAGGCACATGCGGCAGGCGCCCTGCAGCGAGAGCCCGGGGTAGTAACAAAAAGAGGGCACTTCAATACCCACGTTCTTGCAGGCCTCGATCAGCAGCGAACCGCCGGGAGCGGTGATTTTCTTTCCGTCAACAGTAAGGGTTACGTCGGCCATGATTTTTAATTAGAAATCTGTAATGTGCGAGCCAAAAACAAAGGTAATTAGAAATGCCTCTACGCCAGCACCGGCTCCGCTGTTCCCGCCTTCTCAAACGGGCACGGCTTTCCATCCAGGTGGTCTTCGAACTCTTTTCTGAACTTCTTCACAAATGCCATCGTGGGCATCGCTGCTGCGTCTCCAAGCGGGCAGAATGTTTTTCCCAACATGTTTTCTGACAGATAGTACATGTTATCGATGTCTTTCTTTGTGCCCGCGCCCGCATGGAAGCGCGTCAGTGTTTTCTCCAGCCAGTCCGTGCCCTCACGGCAAGGGATGCACCATCCGCAGCTTTCATGCCGATAGAACTTCATGGTGCGCAATGCAAACTTGACCATGCATGCGGTGTCGTCAAGGATCACCACGCCGCCCGAGCCGAGCATCGATCCCGATTTCGCCACCGAGTCGAAATCCATGGCGACGTCGATTTCCTCGGGCAAAAGCACCGGAGTGGATGATCCGCCTGGAACGACTGCTTTCAAGTTGCGGCCGTTAGGAATTCCGCCGCCAACCTCGTAGATCATTTTCTTGAGGTTGTAACCCATCGGAAGTTCGTAGACGCCGGGCTTGTTGACATTTCCTGACAGGCAAAATAATCGCGTACCGCCGTTTTTTGGCGTGCCTAGCTTTGAATACCACTCCGCGCCACCCGAAATAATGGGCGGTATCGCGGCCAGAGTCTCGGCGTTGTTGATGACCGTTGGACCGCCCCACAACCCGACCACCGCAGGAAAAGGCGGGCGTATGCGGGGAATGCCGCGCTTGCCTTCGAGCGATTCCATCAACGCCGACTCTTCGCCGACTTCGTAAGCGCCCGCTCCGCCGTGCCAGTAAATATCCAGATCATACGTGCTGCCGAAGATCTTTTTACCCAGAAAGCCTTTGGCATAGGCATCTTTGATGGCCTTCTGCACAGTCTCCAACATGTGGCGATACTCGCCGCGCACATAGATGTATCCAGTGTGGGAACCGACAGCGACAGCCGCGATCATGACACCTTCGATAATGGCGTGCGGGTCATGTTCGAAAATCAGACGGTCTTTGCAGGTGCCAGGTTCGCTCTCGTCGCCATTGCAGAGCACGTATTTCGGCTTCGCCGATTGCTTCGGGACAAAGGACCACTTCATCCCCGTGCTGAACCCGGCGCCACCCCGTCCCCGCAGACCGGAATTTTTTACTTCATTAATGATGGCGTCCGGTTCCATGGTGAGCGCCTTCTGCACGGCTGTGTAGCCGTCCAGTTGAAGATAGCGGTCGATATCCGTCGCCCCTTGACCAAAGCGCTTGGAGATGACGCGAACCTCGTCGGGATGGGAAACTAGAGAAGCCATTTGTCCGTTCGTTCATTGAGCCATTGAGGATGCAATGCCGCAATAAATCAATGATTCAATTTTTTACCGCGTTCCCTGCTTCTTGTACTCGTCCAACACCTGATCCATCTTCTCGTTCGTCAGGTTCTCATGAAAGTCGTAATTGACTTGCGCCGCCGGAGCCCAGCTGCACGCGCCAATACATTCGACTTCTTCAAGCGAGAAAAGGCCATCCGGCGTTGTGCCCTTGTGCCCGATGCCCAGCTTATTCTCGCAATGTTCCAGCAGTTCCTCCCCCCCGCGAAGCATGCAGGCGATATTGGTGCACACCTGCACGTTGTACTTGCCGCGCGGCTTCGTCGTGAGCATAGAGTAGTAGCTGATTACGTTGCGGACTTCGAGTTCGGTCAGATCAAGGCGCCCTGCAAGTTCCGCAATCACCGCATCGCTCAGAAAGCCAGTCTCATCCTGCGCGTAAAGCAGAGCTGGCACGAGCGCCGATCTTCGCGTCGGATAATGCGTCAGCATCTCGGCGAAACGCGTCTCGAATTGATTGGAGAAACGCATCAGCGATCAATATCCCCCACCACCACGTCGATGCTTCCGATCGCCGCCACTACGTCGGCGATCAGTTGCCCTTCACACATTTTGGCCAATGCCTGCAAATTCGCGAAAGAAGGCCCGCGCATGTGCACGCGATACGGTTTCGCCGTCCCGTCGCTGACGATGTAATAGCCCATTTCGCCGCGCGGCGATTCGACCGCCTGATAAACCTCGCCCACTGGAACCGTGAAGCCCTCGGTGATGATTTTGAAATGATAGATGAGGGCCTCCATCTGCGTTTTCATCTTCTCCCGATCGGGCAGTACGACCTTCGGCGAGTCGGCCTTGATCGGACCTTCGGGCATCCCAGCCAGCGCCTGCTGTACCATTCCGATCGATTCCCGAAGTTCCTGCACACGGCAAAGGTATCGCGCGAACACGTCGCCTTCGGTCCGAACCGGCACGTTGAATTTGAAATTCTCGTAGCCCGTGTAAGGAGCATCGCGGCGCAGGTCGATGTCGACACCGCTGCCGCGCAAGGTTGGCCCGCAAGCGCCCATGGCAATCGCGTCTTCGGCGCTCAGATGGGCGACCCCTTTGGTGCGCATCACGAAGATAGGATTCCCGGTCAACAAGCCTTCGTATTCGTCCACGTTCCCAGGGAAGCGGTCGGCGAACTTCTTGACCTTCTCGAAGAAACCAAGAGGGGGTTCAAGCGCCAATCCGCCAATGCGGAAATACGATGTCATCATGCGCTGTCCGCTCACCATCTCGAAGAAACGCAGAACGTCTTCGCGTTCGCGGAAGCAATACAGGAAGACCGTCATCGCGCCGAGGTCCATGGCGTGTGTTCCCAGCCAGACCAGGTGCGAATTGATGCGCGTCAACTCGTTCATCAAAACCCGCATCCACTGCGCTTTGGGAGGTATTTCAAGTCCCAGCAATTTTTCCACTGCCAGACAATATGCAAGGTTGTTGGTCAGGGGGCACAGATAATCGATACGATCGGTCAGCGGCACCACCTGCTGATAGAACTTGGCCTCGCAGGTCTTTTCAATGCCAGTGTGCAGATAGCCGATCTCCGGCTTCATTCGCACGATGGTTTCGCCGTCAATCTCAAGCACCAGCCTCAGCACCCCATGGGTCGAAGGGTGTTGCGGCCCCATGTTGAGGATCATGGTCTGGTCCTGGCCAGGTTCAGCAACCGTTGGGAGAGTTTCAGGCATGGCTTAGCGGTAGCCTTCCACCGGGTAATCTTTCCGCAGAGGATAGCCTTCCCACTCATCCGGCATCAGGATGCGTTTCAGGTTGGGGTGTCCGGCGAAGCGCACTCCAAACAGATCGAACACCTCGCGCTCGCAGTGGTTGGCGGAGGGCCAAACCGATGTTACCGATTCGATCGCCGGACTGGAGCCGTCAAGACGTGCCTTCAAACGCACCCGCTCTTTGCGGGGAATCGATAGCAAATGGTAAACCACTTCAAATCGGGGTTCCGAGGGATACCAGTCCACGCAGGTCAGGTCAGAAAGATAATTGAACGGACAATCCGGCGAGTCGCGCAGAATCGTGGCTGCCTCGCAGATTGCCTCTTTTGTGATCCAGATCGTAAGCTCATCGCGATCGAATCTCGCCGACTGCACGGCTGAGGGGTTCCATCCCAGCAGACGCGCCAACGTCGGATGCGCCTTCAGGTGCTCGATGTTTGTGATGGGGGGAGTCAACGGCATCAGAAATCCCCTTTTTTAAAGGCGGTTAGACCCCAGTCGAGGACGCCCTTTTTCCACACATAGAAGAGACCGACGAGCACGATCGCTATGTAGACCATCATCTCCCAGAAACCGAACATCTTCAGTTCGCGCAAAATCACCGCCCAGGGATAAAGAAAGACTGCCTCAACATCGAACAGGATGAAAAGCATGGCAACCAGGTAGAACTTGACGGAAAATCGTCCTTGAGCGTCGCCAATCGGCAGGACCCCGCACTCATAGGGTGACATCTTCGCCGGCGTCGATTTATGCTGGCCAACCAGCTGGGAAAGGATCACAATCACGCTTGCAAGAGCGGTAGCGATGCCGAAGTGCATCAGAAGCGGCAAGTAGCGAGCGAAATAATTGGCTGGCATAGGAAGAGCTATATATAATTTGCGTCACGCACGACAGTAAACATTCCAGATTAGTTTTGGCTGGCTGAAGTGTCAAGTTAAGCGGCGTGTTTTAACCGTCGCTTTACTCGATGAAACTGGCAGGGATGGCACATTACGTGCGCCAACGACCGGACTGGAGAAAGCCCAAACCGCATGATTTTTGGTTTCAATACCGACATTCGACATGAAGACACTGTCTACCATGTGCAGAGCGAGGCGCGCGAAGGCGAAAAATTGTTGCAGACGCAAGTCTTCGTCAAGGGTCGCTGCATTGGAAAGCGTGCGGTTCCCTATGGCCCAAGCGCAGCGGATGGCGAAGGCAGCGTCACCAATAGCGATCAGGATAAAGAGAAGATGCTGCGTGAACTGCACCGCGAGATGCTCGATGCGATTCGCGAAGGCAAGCTCGACACGGTGTTCGACAAGCGCGAGGCGCCGGAAATGCTGGCAGCAGTCAAGGAGCTTGATCTCCAGTGGATCAATGCCGGTAGCGTACACTCTGGCGGTGCTTTGACGATGCTGATCCGAGTCACCGACGGAGGTGCCACCGTTGAAGGCGCTCGCCTAACCCTACGGCTTGCGCGACCGGACGCCACGCCTTATTACGCGCAGGTTCTTACGGATGCGAAGGGCGACGCCGAAATGCAACTTGAGGTTGATGAAGAATCACTCGCCGATTCGTCCGTACTCGTGCAAGCGAGCTTTGGCGGACGAACCGCCACGCGAAAGTTCCAGCTACGTGCATCGAACTGAACGCGCGAGATGATTCCATGAACCTCACGATCAATGGCGAGAGCCAAATCTCGTCGGCCCAGACTCTGGGTGCGCTCGTCGAAGGACTCGGTATGAAGCCGGACCGGGTTGCGATTGAACTGAACCGCGAGATCGTGCCCCGCGATCAATGGCCTCGGACGACGCTGCACGACGGAGATCGACTCGAGATCGTCCATTTCGTCGGCGGCGGATCGTGTTCCCGGATCGTTATCAGCGAGCCGAACTGAGGTTTGCGAAGCGAAGTTTGGCAACCCGTTTCGCAACCTGCTAACCTGATTTCTCGCGCGCTCACTGGCCCCGTCGTTCAACGGATAGGACTTCAGTTTCCTAAACTGACTATGCAGGTTCGATTCCTGCCGGGGCTACCAGTTATGCCTCACCTGTATCGATGTCGCAAGCTCATCGCGCTCGTTACGCGCAGGAACAATTTTTCTTCCTTTGGGTCATCCTTGCCCTGTGCAAATTATCTTCCAGCTTTCAAGATACCGCTTTATCAGTAACTTAGAGCGGCACGGTTACATTGGTAGCGGACTTGCATCTATTTTTGTTGCTTCTCCGACCGTCGCGTGCGATTTCTCCTTGTAGGGAGACTGCGATATAAGGAATTGCGTTCTGCTTCGCTTTTGCCAGAATCGTTACTGACGTCAGCCGGACAGTCGATACCAGGCACAGCAAGTTCAGTCTCTTGCCGGACGCAATTTCCACATGTAAGCAAGTGATCGAAAATGGTGGCACCGCCAGGAAGGGACTGCCATCGCACCGCGGTATCATTGAGACGGGTGCTCGTTTCGAGTTTTTTGCCTTTGTTCAAAGCGGGTTGGATTCGGTGTCGCGGGTCTTTCGGTGACAACCGGTTTAGCCATTCCGACGTCCAAGTCTTTGGACAGAAGGACTATGCATGCGATTGTTGAGTCTTCGCCTCATTATTTCGCTCATCGTCGGCATAACGCTGGTGTCGTGTGGCTTTTCGTACTATGAGGTTTTGCGTCAAAAGCGCGCTCTGCGGGTCGATCTTGAGCGCCGTGCCGACGTGCTGGGTGAAAGTCTTGTCGGCAATGTCGAGCGCTCCTGGAATACTGGTTCACAATTAGAACTGCAGCAACTGGTACAGCGCTTCGGAAATCGCGAACACCTCCTGGGAGTCGCCATATACGACCGTCAGGGCTCGCTCATCGCGATCACTCCCGAACTCCGCAAGACGCTGACCGCGAATCCTCTGCAAGTAACCCAGGCCATCACCGAACGCCGGGAAGAGAATTCATTCGGCAGGCTGGGCAACGCGCCGGTGCACATTCTTGCATTGCCGATTCGCCACCAGGATGCGGTCGTCGGTGGTCTCGCCGTAGTGCACGATGCAAGTTATATCCGCTCGCAGAACCTTCTGGTGTGGCGCCAATCGTTTTTCCGTGTGCTGGCGCAGGTTTTTCTCATCGCATTTATTACCCTGCTGATTGTCCGGTGGAGCATCGGCCGACCCATGGCAAAAGCGGCTCAGTGGATGCGCGCGTTGCGGACGGGGAAGGTTTCATTCCGCCAGGAAGTGCCGGACCTCGAAATGTTCCGCCCGCTGGCGCGTGAAGTCGCTACCATGGCGGCCAGCCTCAACCATGCCCGCAACGCGGCCGAAAATGAGGCGCGACTGCGAGAGGCGGGGGAATCCATGTGGACGGCGGACCGTCTCTCGGTGCAACTTCGCACCCGTTTGGAAGGCGGTCATCTCGTCGTCGTATCGAATCGTGAACCTTATATCCATCAGCGGAACGGAAAGATGCTGGAGGTCGTTGTTCCGCCGAGCGGCCTGGTAACCGCGCTCGAACCCGTGCTCACCGCTTGCGACGGCACATGGATTGCGCACGGAAGCGGCAGCGGCGATTCTGAGGTTGTGGACTCGGCCGATCGGCTGCGCGTTCCGCCCGATGATCCCCGCTATACTTTGCGTCGCGTTTGGTTAACCAAGGATGAAGAAGAAGGTTATTACTACGGCTTCGCCAATGAGGGCCTGTGGCCGCTCTGCCACATTGCCCATACGCGTCCGCTTTTTCGGGCTAGCGACTGGGAGTATTACCAGAACGTTAACCAGAAATTTATGGCCGCGGTGCTCGAAGAAATCAAGAACGTTGAAAAGCCGGTGGTGCTTGTCCAGGACTATCACTTCGCCTTGTTGCCGCGGATGATCAAGGAAAAGCGGCCCGATGCGCGCGTGGCGATCTTCTGGCATATTCCCTGGCCGAATGCGGAGGCCTTCGCTATTTGTCCCTGGCAGCGTCAACTCATAGATGGGTTGCTCGGAGCCGATCTGGTCGGATTTCACATTCAATCGCACTGCAATAATTTTCTGGAGAGTGTCGACCGGGTTGTCGAATCACGCATCGACTGGGAACACTTTTCCGCGCTTCGCCAGGAACACCGAACCCTCGTCCGGCCGTTTCCGATCAGCGTTGCCCTCACCGATGACGACGCCGCGCAAAGTCACAACAACCACGATGGCGCCGGGCATCGCGATCGTTCAGCTTTGCTCCGCAATCTGGGGGTTGAGGCCGCATTCATGGGAATTGGCGTCGATCGCGTGGACTACACCAAGGGTATTCTCGAGCGCTTCCTGGCGATTGAGCGGTTCCTCGAAAAATATCCCGGCTATCAGGGGAAATTTACTTTTGTTCAGATCGGCGCCCCCAGCCGCACCCATATCAAACGCTACCACGACCTGTTCGCCGAAGTGGAAGCCGAGGCGGATCGCATCAATTGGAGATTTCAAAGTGGAAGCTGGAAGCCGATTATGCTTCTCAAGCGCCAGCACAGTCATGAGGAGATCTCGCCCTATTACCGCGCTGCCGATCTCTGCCTGGTGACCTCACTCCACGATGGAATGAATCTTGTAGCCAAGGAATTTCTTGCGGCGCGTTCGGATGATCAGGGAGTTCTGATACTCAGCCAGTTCACCGGAGCTGCCCGCGAATTGCGCGATGCACTGCTCGTCAACCCGTACGACATCGAGCAGACCGCCGAGGCAATCCGCGCTGCGTTGGAGATGGAACCGGAGGATAAGCAATTGCGCATGCATCGCATGCGCAAAGACATCAAGGAGCACAATATTTACCGGTGGGCCGGTGATCTCATCACCGAGCTTTGCGATGTCCGCCTCGACGCGCCAAAAGACACACATCGAAAGTTTCGAGCCAGTGCGTCGGTATCAGCATGACCCGGGACCATGAAGGATATTACCTAAGAAGAAACGAAGGTGCTTCGCGTTGAGGCCGGAAGTAAAGTCGCAGTTGGAACCGTTTCTGAGCAGCGTCGCTCGCGCATCCGAGGCGCTGCTGTTGCTCGATTATGACGGAACCCTGGCGCCTTTCAAGCTCAGGCGTGATCAAGCGTACCCCTACCCGGGCGTCGTCATCCTGCTGCAAGAGATCGTGCGCAGCTGCCGCACCCGGTTGGTCGTGATCTCCGGACGCGAGGCGACCGAAGTTTCGCCGCTGCTCAATCTCCATCCCCGTCCCGAAGTTTGGGGAAGCCATGGGTTGCAACGCCTGAGAACAAATGGAAGTACGGAAATGCACAGCCTTGATGTGCAAACACTCGATGGATTGTCCGATGCTGATCGCTGGCTGACTTATCAGCAACTCCGCCACGCTGCGGAATTCAAGACCGGGGGCGTTGCCGTTCATTGGCGCGGACTGAGCGAGACGGAGGTGGAGGATCTTCGCTCCCGCGTCTTGCTGGGATGGCGGCCGATTGCGGAGCGCAACGGACTCGACCTGTTGGAATTTGACGGCGGAGTGGAAATTCGAGCGCGCTATGCGAATAAGGGCGACGCGGTCCGCATGGTGCTCGATGAAATCAGTCCTGACTCGCCCGTTGCCTATCTGGGCGATGACGCCACCGACGAATCGGCTTTCCAGGCCATAGAGGGGCGTGGCATCAGCGTGCTTGTCCGCCCCGAGTGGCGTCAGACTGCCGCGCACTATTGGCTCAGACCGCCCGCTGAACTTCTCGACTTTCTTGATCTGTGGCGGAAAACTTGTCTTGAACAATATTCCCGCGATACGAAGGCAGCTGCGACATCCAACCTGTAACCGTTTGCGGCAATAGATCCTTCACGTCCAATTGCGCATCTTAACGGTAGTGCAATAAGATTCTCGGACGGCCGGGAGGCACTCCCGTGCCCGAAAAGTCAATTTGAAGAGACGGTAGCTGCCGTATAATGAAAAATACTGTGCTCAAATACTCGATCGTAGTTCCTCTCCACAACGAACGGGAGAACGTCACCGACCTCTATGCGCGCCTCAAGTCGGTGATGGAAGCGAGCGGCGAGAGCTTTGAGATGGTGCTGGTCGATGACGGATCAATCGACGGCACCTTCGCTCTGCTTCGCGAGATCGCCGCCGTCGATAGCCGCGTGACCGTGGTCAAGCTGCGCCGCAATTTTGGTCAGACCGCCGGCCTCGCGGCCGGATTTGACCATGCCCGGGGTGAATACATCATCGCCATGGATGGCGATCTGCAGCATGATCCCGCGGACATTCCCCTGTTTCTTGAAAAAATTGCCGAGGGCTACGATATCGTCAGTGGCTGGCGCAAGAATCGCGTCGATAATTTCTGGCTGCGCCGCATGCCTTCGCGCTGCGCCAACTGGGTGATGGCCAAATTGAGTGGTGTCGACATTCACGACTTTGGCACGACTTTCAAAGCCTACCGCCGCGAAATTCTCGGCCAGGTGCCGCTTTATGGCGAACTCCATCGTTTCATCCCGGCCCTCGCGTCGTGGTACGGCGCGTCCATTATCGAAGTGCCCATCAAGAACATAAATCGTGAACGGGGCGCCTCGCATTACGGAATCTCGCGCACTTTCCGCGTTTTCTTCGATCTCATCACCATCCGCTTCCTGCTCAAGTATCTTTCGCGCCCCCTGCACTTTTTCGGCACACTCGGAATGTGCAGCATCCTGGCAGGTTGCTCGATCTCCGGATGGCTCATTTTGCAGAAGCTTCTGCACCATGCCAATGTCATGGACCAGCACGGTCCGTTGATCGTGTTCTCAGCCGTTCTGCTGCTGGCAGGCCTGAATATGCTCGCCGCCGGACTCCTCGGAGAAATGCAGGTGCGCCATTATCACGAGCCCGCCTCGCGGCCGCCCTATTCTGTCGATCGCGTGCTCCGTGCGCAGAGCGAAGAGAGCACCATCTCGGAGTAATGGAAGAGGTCAGAGGCCGGAATGTAGAGGTGAAAACCGGTTTTCCTCCAAGGCTTTTTGCCTCTCGAAATGCAAACCTCCGGTTCTGACCATCTCGACGCGCTATAATTTCAACCGCCTCTATGCCAGCCACCACCCAACTCGAATTGCGTCTAGCCAGCCGAATGTCGCGTCTTGGCACCGAAACTGCCTTTGAGGTCCTGAATCGTGCCCGAGCGCTTGAGAAACAAGGCAAAGAAATCATTCACCTCGAAATCGGCGAGCCCGATTTTGACACCCCCGGGAACGTGATCGAGGCCGCTGTCGATGCGCTCCACAAAGGATGGACTCACTACGGCCCGGCCGCCGGTCTGCCTGATTTGCGCCAGACCATCGCTGAGCACGTCAGCCGCACTCGTAATGTGCCGGTTGCGGGCGACGAGGTTGTCGTTGTCCCAGGCGGTAAGCCAATTATTTTCTTCACGATCCTAGCCTTAATTGACGTAGAAGATGATGTCATTTACCCGAATCCTGGATTTCCGATCTATGAGTCGATGATCCACTATGTCGGCGGGCGGGCGGTCCCCATCCCGCTGCGTGAAGAGCGCGACTTCTCTGTAGATGTAAGAGAACTGGCGTCGCTCATCAACGACCGCACCAGACTGATTATCCTGAACTCGCCGCACAATCCAACTGGCGGCGTGCTCACGAAAAAAGACATTTTCGAAATTGCCGAGGCCATCGGCGACCGCAACATCATGATTCTTTCGGACGAAATCTATAGCCGCCTCATCTTTCCCGATGAAGGGCACGAAGTCGAAGATTTCTCCATTATGAGCGTTCCCGGTTTCAAAGAGCGCACCATTCTGCTCGACGGCTTCTCGAAAACCTACGCCATGACCGGATGGCGCATGGGCTACGGTGTGATGCGTCCCGATCTCGCCCTACAAATCTCGCGCCTGGTCACCAATGCGACCTCCTGCACCGCCAGCTTCACGCAAATCGCTGGAATCGAAGCCCTGCGCGGCGATCAATCCTCCGTTGACAAGATGAACGCCGAGTTCAGGCGCCGCCGCGACGTCTTCGTCGCTGGCCTGAATAAGATCAAAGGCTTCTCTTGCCGCTTGCCGAAAGGCGCCTTCTACACCTTCCCGAACATTACGAAAACCGGCTGGCCCTCCAGGCAGCTGGCCGACGCGCTGCTCGAACAAGCCGGTGTTGCTTGCCTCTCTGGCACCGCATTCGGCGAATACGGAGAAGGCTATCTTCGCTTCAGCGTGGCCAACTCGCTCGAGAACCTGAAAAAGGCGCTGACGAGAATCGAAGACTGGGTGGGTACGAACCTGCGATAAGCCGGCGGAATCTCACATGGAAAAAGCCGGAGAACAACCGGGGAGGGCCACCTTCGAGATCAATAAAGGTACGAGACAGGTAATGACCCTTAGTGAAAAGGAGGTCGAAAAATGTCTCGACCCTGAAGAGCTCCTCGATCGCCTTGAAGATGGTTTCCGCGGGCTCGAGTTGGGAGAAGTACAATCTCCACCCCGGTCACAGCTTTCGGTTGTCGGAAAGGGCTTTTCCCTGACCATGCCCGCCTGGCGGCCCGGCATGCAGCTGACCGTGAAGATCGTCAACGTCTTCGACGCGAACCTCGAGATTGGCCTGCCGAACCACTTGGCCCTGATTAACCTGTTTGATCCCGACACGGGCGCAACCTCCTGCGTTATGGACGGCACGTACATAACAGCGATACGAACCGCCGCCGCTGCGGCTCTCTCGGTCCGCCTGCTGAGTCGGGCCGGATCTCGCATCGCCACCGTGATCGGCGCGGGTGTTCAGGGACGCCAACATCTGCGATTCCTCCCTTTGATTCGGAATTTTGATCGCATCAATATCTGCTCGTTACGTTTCGACGAAGCTCAGAAACTCGCGGCTCCATCCCAGATCGCATGTGCGACCGCAGACCGGGAAAAAGCTGTTCGTGAATCGGATGTTGTGTGCCTGGCGACTCATTCGCCGGAGCCCGTGATCAACCCCGATTGGGTGAGGCCCGGCACCCACGTGACCTCGGTTGGATTTCACCCCCCACACGGAGAACTGCCAAGAGACTTGGCGAGAGCCCACCGCCTCTTCGTCGAAACCCTCGATGCTTATCAGCCTCCTCCAGTTGGATGCAGCGAACTTGCGGGCCTGGAGGTGTCAATGGGTGCGACGCTCGGAGCGGTTGCACTTGGTCGGAAGATCGGTCGCCGTAGCGATGATGAGATCACCATATACAAGGCGATGGGCGTAGCCATGGAGGATATGGTTGCCGCCAATCTGGCGTTTCTGCGGGCCAAGCACGACGGAGTCGGAAATGTTATGACCTGGTGATCATTGTGGTCGAGCCATTCGCCGGGTAATCGAAGTCCGGTAAGCGTGCGATCTCTGCACTTCAACTTTTCGCATTCCGGTGCAATTTGACAACCCGTCATCCGAATTTGATGTAAACTTCTGCCGCTATGGCAAACATCGACAGGCATCCCGCCGGCTCGTTCTGCTGGATCGAACTTCACACCTCCGACCAGAACGCCGCCAAGATTTTCTACAGCGCAATCTTTGGCTGGACGCCGCACGACAGTCCGATGGGGCCGAATGATTTCTATACTGAATTCAAACTCCAAGATCGTGAAGTTGCCGCCGCGTGCACCTTGCGACCCGAGCATCGCGATCAAGGCGTTCCTCCCCACTGGGCGATTTACATCGCAGTCGATAACGCCGATGCGACCGCGGCTAAAGCAAACGAACTTCGCGGCAAGATTCTAGCCCTGCCCTTTGACGTTATGGATTTTGGCCGCATGGCAATCATCCAGGATCCGAGTGGCGCGCAATTCTGTATTTGGCAGGCCCACAAGAACGCCGGAATTCGAATCGCCGGTGTGAATGGAACCCTCGTCTGGGCCGACCTGAGCACGCCCGACGTACAACTCGCTATCGATTTTTACGCTCGCCTGTTTGGATGGCAGATTGCCGCCGATCCGAAAGATACCTCGGGCTATTCGCACATCAAGAACGGCGAGCACTTTATTGGAGGTGTTCCTCCCTCGAAGTATCGGCAGCCGGGAACCCCGCCGCACTGGCTGGCCTACTTCCTCGTCGACGATGTCGACGCGACTGCGGCGAAAGCCAAAGGCGCGGGCGCGACTCTTTATATTCCGCCGATGACCATGGAAGGAGTCGGCCGCATGTCAGTGATCGCCGACCCGCAAGGCGCGGTGTTTTCGATCTTTAAATCGGCGCGCTGATACCCCGGAATCAGGATCAAGAGCCCGATCACACCGGCCGAGCGAACACCATGGAAGGAAAAAAATGCTGCGGGAGCAAAAGAATCGTCACAAATGAATTTCCCGGGGCCGGACGCGAACGATGCCAGCAAGCTGAACACCCTCCTCTGGCAGGATGCAAAGGCAATGTCCTAATGCCGGCTTTGATGCCAGCGTCCGGAAGGTAAACGCGTAGCATCTGAACGAATCAGGTAGAGACAGCCGTCTTCCTCCGGCCTCGCTCGCGAGCTGTCCAGCGGAGTGCAGCTCCGCAGCGGTCGCGGACTAAGCTAGAATCTGCGAGTGGACGCTGCCATCCAGTGCACCAACCTGCGCAAGACCTATGACGGACGAGTCGAAGCCGTCCGCGGCATCAGCTTGCAGATCGAAGCCGGCGAATGCTTCGGACTTCTGGGCCCTAACGGTGCAGGGAAGACCACCACCATCGAAATTCTGGAAGGCTTGCTCGCGCCAACTGGCGGGGGAGTTCGAATCTTCGGACACGCTTGGAGCGACAACCCCCGTCAACTGCGCGAGTGGATCGGGATTTCACTGCAGGAAACGCGTCTGTCAGAAAAGCTGACGGTAGGTGAAACCATCAGGCTCTTCGCCAGCTTCTACAGCGAACCGCGCCCGGCTGCCGCAGTTCTCGACGACCTGGAGTTGACCGAAAAAGCTGACTCATGGGTGGGCAAACTTTCCGGCGGGCAGAAACAACGGCTCGCGGTTGCCACCGCTCTCGTTGGCAATCCTCGCATACTGTTCCTTGACGAGCCTACTACCGGGCTTGACCCCCAAAGCCGCCGCCAGCTATGGGACATCATCCGCTCCTTCCAGAAAAAAGGCGGCACAGTACTGCTCACAACTCACTACATGGACGAAGCGGAGCGTCTTTGCGATCGGCTGGCCATAATCGATCACGGCCAGATCATTGCTGAAGGAACTCCGGCGGACTTGATCGATCGCCTGGGTGGGCATCACGTGGTCGAGTTTCAGGTGGATGGCGAGATAGACTGCAAGATGCTGACCGACTTACAGGGCGGCGCGTCAGATCCGTGGAGCGCGCTGCCGGGGGTTGAGTCGGTGCGCCACGAGGAAGACAGGGTCTACCTCAATGTGGACGAGCCTCATCGCACCATCCCGGCATTGCTTGAGGCCATCGATCAGCAGGGTCGGCAACTGAACCATTTGAGCACACGCCAGGCGAGCCTTGAGGACGTTTTTGTTCAGCTTACGGGACGGCATTTGAGGGAAGATTAGAGTGCTCGAACAGGTGATTCACTCGGGTAAATGTCGGAGTGATTTTCTTCCGCGGTTGCTGGCGTTGTTCGTTGTCGGTGGAGTTTGTTTTGCGCCCACTGCGGACATGCAGGGGGCGAATCACACGGTGCAACAGGCGCTCATCATCACCATCCCCCTGATCGATGGCCGACCGGACAGCCAGGAAGTGAAAAATGTTTACAAAATGGAAGACGAATTGATAAAAGCAATCGAGCGCTCTCGCGCCGGAGAATATGACGGCAACGAAGTAAGCATTCGCATATTCACGATGTATGCCTACGGTCCGAGTGCCGATAAACTATTCGAGGTTGCACAGGCCGTGCTCGCGAAATACCCGCTGCCGGCCGGCTCTCGCGCTGTGAAACGCTATGGTCAGCCAGGAGCCAAAGAAGAGCGCATTTCGCTGGACAACCCCTCACCATCAAGGACAGCAAACTAAATGAGTCTGGGAAAAACCAGGGCGGAACCGTCTCCGACGAATGCCTCTGCGCGCCGCAACGGTCGCTGGTCGGGATACCTTCAACTGCTTTTGGTGCGCATCATCGAGCTCAGACGCGAACCGGAAGTCGTGTTCTGGGTCTTCGTTTTTCCGATACTCCTGGCAGGAGGATTGGGCCTGGCTTTCCGTGACAAACCTGCCGGTATCACATGGGTCGCGGTGATTGACGGCACTGGCGCACAGAAAACTCTAGCCATGCTCCAAATTTCCTCCGACCGGCACCCGACGAACCAGGACTCCACGATTCGAGCCACCGTTTTAGCTCGCGACGCCGCGCTCAAGGCGTTTCATTTCGGCAAGTATGATCTCGTGGTCGAATCGAATCCCGACGGCAGCTACACGTATTATTACGATCCTCTTCGTCCGGAAAGCGTTCTCTCTCGCGCCGAACTCGATGCGGCGCTGCAATCTGCCGCCGGACGCAAAGACGCGCTAGCGACGTCGGTACAATCCTCGACCGAACCAGGCTCCCGCTACATCGACTTCCTGATTCCAGGGCTACTCGGCATGAACCTCATGAACTCCGGGCTGTGGGGAGTTGGGTTTGCCGTGGTCGAATATCGCCAACGCAAGCTGCTGAAGCGCTTCGTCGCCACGCCCATGCGTCACAGCGATTTCCTCCTAGCCTTGATCAGCAGCCGCCTTGTCCTTATGGTGGTCGAAGTGGTTTTGCTTTTGGGGTTCGGAGTGCTGGTCTTTCATCTGCGAGTGCAAGGAGCGATACTCTCGATTCTGGTGATAGCATCGCTCGGTGCCATCACCTTCGGCGGGGTTGGACTGCTAACCGCATGCCGGGCGCAGAAAATCGAAAGCGTCTCCGGCCTCATCAACCTGGTCATGATGCCAATGTGGATCTTCTGCGGCGTATTCTTTTCGTATCAGAAGTTTCCGGCGCTGGCGCAGCCCTTCATCAAAGCTCTGCCTCTGGCCGCGCTGAACGACGCCTTGCGAGCCACGATCCTAGAAGGCGCGTCGCTAAGCTCGCAAACAGCGCGACTGCTCGTGCTCGCCGTCTGGGGAGGATTATCGTTCATTCTTGCGCTGCGCTGGTTTCGATGGACCTAGCAGTGGCAAACCATTTGGGTTTCCGGTCGCGAGGGTATCGGGACCCTCTATATTTTTGGTGGTTGGAATCAGGGGTTAGCGGCAAATTGTTAAAAACTAACGATTTGTATGGAGAATAGTCAGAGGCCCCGCGCACGCGGAGCCGGTCGGGTCGCCCGTCCGGGAACTAGGTGTCGTGCAGCAGGTGACCACAACCTGAACCCGCCGAGAAAAGCATTCTCATTCTCTCCCAGCCGGGTTTTCGGAGGCAGCTTGCTGATCTTCTTGGCGTTTCCACCTCCGAGTATGACGTAATCAGTTTCCATAGCGGCCTGGAGCTCTTCGACAATGCGAGTTACGTAGTGGCGCCATTTCTTTTTTCCCAGGCGCTCGAGACCTCTCATGCCCAGGTAATCTTCGTAAGTTTTTCCATGCTTATAGGGCAGATGCGCCAGCTCCATCGGTTCGACAACGCCGTCCACAATCATTGCCGAACCCAGTCCCGTGCCAAGTCCCAAGAAAAGCATTCGGCCTCCTTCATACGAACCGAGCGCCTGCATGGCCGCGTCGTTGATTATTCTTGTTGGACACCCCAACGCCTTCTTATAGTCAAAGCCCACCCAGCCCTTGCCTAAGTTGTGTGGTTCGCGAAAAGGCTTCCCATGCATCACTGGACCGGGATACCCAATCGAAGCGACATTATGAGGCCAGTTACTCGCCGCCTGCTTCACCCAATTGCACATCATCCGCGCCGTCATCTTCGGTCCCGACACCACCGCCTGCGGCGTTTTCTGTCCGGTTGCAAGAATCTTCACGTGAGTTCCGCCGACGTCGATGACAAGTATTTTCTTAGTCATTCGTACTCCGTGGTCTCGATCTGTGGTCTTGATCTGTGGTTTTGATCCAAGAATCGCCGCAGCAGGCGCCAACTCAAGGCGCTTTCCGGACCTTGGGAGCTGGATTGTGCCATCCGCCGACATCGGCCGCAAGACGATCTGCCTCGGGAGGTCCCCATGTGCCCGGTTTGTAGACATGAAGAGGGACGGTGTTATTCAGGACCGGATCGACCACCGACCAGGCGGCCTCCACCACATCCTCGCGGACAAAGAGCAGTTTGTCTCCGTTCATCGCGTCAGTTAACAGACGCTCGTACGGACTCTCCGCAGCTTTGCTCTTTTCAACGAACGAAAGTTCCACCGGCATGGATGTCAGCTTCCCTGGCCGTTTTATTTGCACGCCAAAATTCAAAGAAAATTCCGGTCCTAAACGAAACTTTAGATAATTGCTCCCGGAACCCTCCTCTCGCAACGGAGATTTCTTGAGCCTCACCACGACCTCCGTCGCATCGACTGGCAGGCACTTTCCGGCTCGGATGAGAAAGGGGACGCCGTGCCAGCGCCAGGAATTAATCTGCAGTCGAACCGCCGCGAAGGTCTCGACCTGCGAGTCGGGCGCCACTCCTTTTTCGTTGCGGTATCCCTCGAACTGTCCTCGAACCGTGCGCCCAGTCGCAATCGGCGGAATGGCGTGGAAAGTTTTGAATTGTTCGTCCTGCAGAGGGCGAGGCCGAAGCGTGTTGGGAGGTTCCATAGCAAGAAAAGCCACGACCTGTAGAAGGTGATTCTGTATGACATCCCTGATCGCGCCGCTTTCATCGTAAACATGGCCGCGTCCGGCAACGCCGAAAGATTCCGCCATGGTGATCTGCACATGATCGACGTGGTGCCGATTCCATATGGGCTCAAGAAAGGTGTTGGCGAAGCGGAAAAAGTAGAGATCCTCCACTGCCTCTTTGCCAAGGAAATGATCGATACGGAAAATCGCCTCTTCAGGGAAGACGGCGCGCAACGTCGCGTTCAGCTCTTGAGCTGACGCCAGGTCTCGCCCAAAGGGCTTCTCAATAATGACGCGGGGATGTCCTGAGTAGTTGGACTTAGCAATTGCCTGCACCACCGCTCCGAAAAGGTCGGGCGGAATTGCCAGATAACTCAGCGGACTTTGCGCCCCGCCGAGAGCCTTACGCAACTGCTCAAACGTCTTGGGATCCTGATAATCTCCGTCGATGTATTGCA
>Ga0181522_10000620_pt1 | contig 25119 bp, 13 predicted proteins | sample PEATcosm2014_Bin_27_FD_121103 | JGI IMG/M metagenome (GOLD analysis project Ga0181522, IMG submission 121103) | Peatland microbial communities from MTU Mesocosm Facility, Houghton, MI, USA - PEATcosm2014_Bin05_10_metaG | ecosystem: Environmental > Terrestrial > Soil > Wetlands > Peat | place...
AGCCACACGGCGAGGTCTACGTCCGCCTGGGAAATCTGGCGGGAGATCCGCTCTGTTGGTTCTTCTGGAAGCATGCGGGTCTTCGATTGTCGGATGTGACAAGAGTATTACCTGAAGTTGGCCGCCGCTTGGCCGAGTCTAAAATCCCTGACCTGAGCTTTGTTCGAGCTGGCACAGCTCAATCATTGAAGCATGCTAACTTGGTGGCTGTACCCCTCCTACCTGTCAAAGCCGCGACCGCTGGCCATCATGGCGATAACATTGATTTGGTCGAGGTGTCGCCGGAGTCGATGTTGGCAGCTCCAGCCTCGTGGTGTCCAAATCCCGAATCGACGTTGTGCCTGCGAGTGAAGGGAAATTCGATGTCCCCGCTGATCCTTGATGCTTACATAATCGCTGTCGACAAAGCTCAGATCGAAAACGATAGCCTGGTGGGTCAGATTGTCGTCGCGTCCCACAACGAGAGAGGACTGCTCGTGTCGCGTTTGATCCGATTTGATCATACTGACGCCCTGGTTTCTGACCATCGCGAGTACGAGTCCGTCCCGGTCAGCGCGGGCTCGGAATGGCGCATTGTGGGCAAGGTTTTGTGGTGGACGGGTAGAGCCAGGTAGCGGCGTTCCGGTTTAGGCAACCTTTGATTTCTGCGCTTTTATCGGGAGATGTTGAACAACAGAAGAGAGTTCGATGACGGAATTTACTTCTGCGCCGATCAGGAACGCTAGCCCCGTAACGTAGAACCAGATCAACAAAATGATCACCGCTCCGACCGAACCGTAGCTCGCACTGTAAGAAGTGATGAAGTGGAGATAAAGCCGAAGGGCAGCCGAAGCCATAAGCCAGAGCGAAACGCCGATGACCGAGCCGGCCGTAATCCAGTGCCAACGGCGGCTGCGCAGGTCAGGACCAAAGTAATAGACCAGGGCACAAGCCAGCAACACGAAACCGACCGATATGATCCACTGCAGTACTTTCCAGCCGGCGATAATAATTGCACTCAATCCAATCTCACGCCCGAGAAATTCCGCGACAAATCCGCCGGCAAGCACCATAAGCGACGCAACTATAACCAGCATGGACATCACCAGCGTGAGAGCCATAGAGATCAACCGGACCTTGATCCAGGATCTCGTTTCGCGCACCTGGAAGGCGACATTGAGCGTGGACATGAGTTGCGTGGTACCGCTCGAGCCGGCATACAGCGCGAGCAGCAACCCGAAAGTAAGTTTCCCTCCGTTGCTGCGCTCGACCACTTCGGTCACGGTCTGTCGCAGAAGGTCGGAGGCCAGTGGAGGAAGAATTTCCTGAAAATAGCGAAACAAGTCATTTTGCAGCTTGGCGCCTTCGGAAACCGAGAGCCCGAACAGTGCCATGAGAAAAAGCAGTAGCGGAAATACAGCAATCAGAAAGTTGTACGCGAGTTCGTAGGCGCGGTTGTAAACATCATCATCGTTGCTTGCGCGCCAGACCCGTCGTATCAGTTGCACCCAACTCAATCCGCCGAAATGCCAGACTGATTCCCGTTGGTCATCGGTCCTCGCTGCGAATCGACCATCCGTGCCAGCAATCACCTAGAACCTCGTATGCAACCTTCCTTCGGTGGAAACACCGCCTGCTTCATCCCGCGCCACGCTCACCGACCAGCGCTTGTTGATCTGATAGTTGCCTTCCACGATCTCGCTGCCCGGCTGCGAAACGTCGGTTGAAAAGGTAAAAAGAAAGTTCTTCGTCACACGTTGCTGTACGGCGATACGGGCGGAGGCACTCTGATTGCTGCCTCCAATCAGCGGATCAATCGCGAGGCTGGAAAATCCAGTAAGTTTCTGCACACCTCCGGTGACCTCGCTGGCCGCCTGCGACGCGATAATGGAATCTGTGCTTTGGCTGGCGGCCGATTCCGATGTAGTCTGACCGGTCGCGAGCAGGTTAATAATGTCAGCGGTTGCCAAGGGCGGGTCGGAGACGTAGGACGTGGTTAGCTTGTCGAAAGGCCCGCGCAACTTCAATGTGAGATTGTATTGCTCAACCATGGAGGTAACCGAAACGTCAAGGATGGGCGACGTCTGGTTTGGATCGTCAAAGGTAATGATGCCTCGCTGCAGTTGGTATCGTGTGTTCCGATAAAAAAGCTCTCCGGAAGTAAGGTCAGTGCGGCCTGTGATGACGGGATTGGAAGCGCTACCAATCACTCGAAGATTGACGCGACCTTCGATACTGATTTGCGAACTGCTGGCGCTCAAATCCTCCTGCGAATGCAAAGCGATGGAGAGTCGTATGTTATCAGCAAAGCCAGGTTGGGCTAGAGTCGCGGTATTCGTCGAGAACTGATCGGCGAACTTGGATAGATCAAAGTCCGGAGTGAAAGAAAGCGAGTCGATCGAAACTCGTCCGTTCAGAACTGATGAATCTCTTGTACCGGTAAATGCCAGATTGCCGTCAAGCAAGCTTCTCAGGCCCTGGGGATAGCGCAGACGAACGGATTTTGCGTTCAAAGCGAGGTTGAACTGAACGCTGGGCCGATAAGCGATCGAACCGCCCGCGGAAAGTTCCCCACCGCCAATCTGGCCGGATAACGCGGTGAGATGAATGCGTTCATTGTCGATGTCGATTGTTCCGTTCAGCTTTTCGACGCCGAGCGGCGCTCCAGCCTGGAACATCGCGACATCCTTCAAATGAATCTGGCCGTTCACGTTCGGATTCGACGCTGTTCCGGAAGCTTGAATGTCGAGAGAGATATCGCCGGAACTCTTTGTGTCAGGCAAAAATAATCGGGCGAGGCTGACGTCAATCGTTCCCTTTGCCGTTATCGAGGCCGCGGAGTTACCTCCCAAAGGAATACTGCCTTCGAGGTGCAATGAAGTACCGGTGCCGCGGATTTCCGTCGGCTGAATCGTGATCACGGAGTGGGCATAGTCGATTTGAACCGGTCCCGCGGTGCCAATCTGCAGCGATGAATAGGTTGCATTCAGAACCGGAATTGTGAGATGTGCCACCATTTGCGAGCGATTTTTCAAGGGGCCTTTCAGCGTCGCGTGAAACTCGGTTTGACCTCGGAAGTCCCCAGGAATATTGGAAGAGTAAGTTCCGAGAAGCACACCGAGCTGGACCGAAGTTGTATCGATCGCTGCTTCCGTGTAGTAATCGCCAGTCAAGTCAATCTGGCCGTGAGCTTGAACGGAAGAATCCAGCACTTCGGAATTCAAATCGAAGCCAGCTTTGTGGTCAGCGATTTCCAGATGCGCTTTGATTCGAGAGATCGATTTGTCCCGTGCCGTCAACTCAGGAAGTTCGACGACAGCGTTTAGCTGAGGATTTTCGAGAGTGCCAGCGCCCATGATTGAAGCGCTGACCGTCCCGGAGAGTCGCAGATTCTTGGCTTGCACGAAGTTCAGTTTTTGCAATACCACTGCAGGAGCGTCAAAACGAAGGCTGTAAGCCTTCGTTTTGGGAGTGAATGTCAGATCGGCATTCGCGGCTCCCGCTGCCAACACTATACTCAACGACGACTTGATCGAGCCACCATCGGCGCGAAACTTTGCGGCCACATTCTGGACGGACTCGCCGTAAATCTTGCCGTTCGCGATCTGCAATGTGCCAGAACCTTGTGGATTCAGTTCAGAGCCGCTGACAGAAATCTGGGCGGAAAGGTCTCCGCTGGCAGGATAATTTACGTTAGCGAGGCGTTCGAGATCCGCGATCGACATCTTCTGAACTGAAAGATTAGCGTTGATCGGATTCGAAGGAAGGTAAGACCAGTCTCGCAGCGAGACCGTTGCCCCGAATAGCGCACGCCCGCGTTCAGCGCTGACCAACGTGCCGTTAGAGAGAGCGATCTGTGACGGCTTCAGGGCGAGATGAACATAGGCACTGCTCCAATCACTGCCCTCGACTTTCAGGTTCTGGGCAGCCAGTTCACCGGCGATCTCCGGCTTCTTGATCGCGCCGCGAACTGTTGCACTCAGGGTCGCGGAGCCGTAGATGGCGGGCGGTGCCGCAACATGAGGTCGGAACGCAACCGCCAGTGCTGTAATTTGGTGCAGGTCACTGACCGTGATCTGAACCTGAAGGTTCGAACGGTCACTGATTTCACCCTGCGCGGTGACCACGGCAGAGGGAAAATGCAGCGTGGACGAGCGCAAGCCGATCGCGTTCCTCGGTCCGTCGTAGGTTATATGGAGGACGCCGTCAACGGGAACGTCGTCGGGCGACCGAACGATGCCGCTTTTTGTGTTTCTGACGCCCGCGCTTATTGTGACATCGGAGGTCGTCCGGAGGTTCTGCAGGTCTCCAGTCCAGGATGCCTCGGACTTTCCATCGAGAATTCCGTAAAGAGCGACCTGCCGCAGTTCAGGACGACGCAGGGCCTGCTGCGCAGCCTGCAAGGAGATCCCGTGAAACGAAGCCCGCGCACGCACGGATGGAGTCGCATCGAGATGCTCAGCATCGAGACTGGCTCTGATAATTCCATCCAAAGATTCAACTTCGATTCTGTTGGTATGCAGCGCACCCCCTGCCAGTCGATATTCTCCATGGAGCTTGCGAGCTGCAATCCGACCCGTCGAAATATCTGCGAATAAGGCGTTGCTCGAAATCTCTCCGTCAATCGCCAATACCCGCATCAATGGCTGATCACCCGACAGGGGGCAGTGAATCCTTCCCGTAACCACTATCTCACCAGCGGGCTTTGTAGCCGCGGCGAACTCGGCAAAATCCTGAGCGTGGATGTGCAGATTGTAGTCGCCGTCGACATTCGGGTGAGTGTAGTTCGTCAGCGTTATTCGCAGCGTCGCGGAAGACGATCCGACTGTCAGCACCGCAGGTTCAAGCGACAGCACAGTCGGCGTGGCGGTGAACGTCGCTTCCAGGCTGTGTGGGAGCGGATTGTAATGCGCATATTGCAGGTGGCCATCGTAATACGAAATAACCCCGTCGTATCGACTTCGGAGAAAATCACAATGAATGTTGGCCGCGAGATGATAGAGCTCGGCTTCCATCGGAGTTTGTCGATCGTTGTAATCAATCTCGCCATTCGACAGCAGGACGTGACCGACAGCGAGAGCGAAGACGCTCGCGTGGTTGCTTGTCGAACTCGGGAGCGCTTGCGGGATATTGTTCTTACCGTCGCGGGATACGCGAATGTGCACGACAGGATGTTCGATTTCGAGGTAAGCAAGATTTATCTTGTGCCGCAGAACGGATTGAATTGTGAGCCTCACGGTCAGCTTGTCAACCCGCAAAAGCGGCAGCCGGCCGGCTGTTTCACTTCCGTGAATGGTGATGTCATAGAGGTGAACGGTAAGGGTCGACAATCTGAAATCAAGTGCGCGAATGTCGGTCTTCCCGCCCGTCGCTTGTTCGACTCCTTCGGTAATTTTGTGAATGACGAATTGCTGGAACCTTTTGGTTCCGAGAACGAAGTTCAGGGAGAACGCGACAACCACGATGAAGATCGCGAGCCCAGCGAGAATCATGCCGAATTTATTTGCTCGCTTCATTTACTTCTCCTAGAAGGACTGGCCTAGCGTGATGAAATATTGAGTGGCGCTAAGTCCGGGAACCGGATTCAGGTTGCGCCCAAGATCGACACGGACCGGCCCGATTGGCGTTGAATATCGAAGTCCGACACCAATTGTGTTGCTGTAGTTATTGATGAAGTTGCTAAAGCTGATCGCGCTATCAACGTTGCCGCCATCATAGAAGACAACCCCCCCCAACTCCTTCGTAACCTTGAGGGGGAAGCGAACCTCGGAATTCAGGATGAATAATTGTCGTCCTCCGACAGGCACGGTGACGTTGACACATCCCGTTTCGTTCTGCAGAACATTGCAGAATGGGACTATCCGTTGCGGTCCGGCCTCATCGAGCGGGAAACCTCGTAGCGAGGTGCCGCCGCCCGAGAAAAAAAGCTGGCTTGTCGGCACGAAACTCCCACGGAACGACTTCGCCAGCCCCAAGCGAATGCTGTTCGCGAGAACAATAGAATGCACTGACTTGTAGGTCGCGAACTGGCCGAAAAGCTTGCCAAAATTGACATTCGAACCAAGTGCCGATGGTGTTATTCCAAAATTCACGGTTGTGTAGATGCCGCGATGAGCGTCCAGCGGTTTATCACGTGTTTCGCGTATCAACGTGCCGGAAAAAGTTGAAAGCCTGACATTACGGTCCTGCGGAAGTACTAACTCGGGGACAATCAGATCCGACAGCCGCGTTTTGTTGAAGTCATAACGCAGCTGCACGCGGGTATTCTTCTTGCGACTTAAAATTCGCTCTGCCTGGAACGACAGGTCGCCAAGTTCCGCCGTGAAAAGTGGGTTTTCGCTCGTTCGTTCGAGGGAAAAGCTGCTCAACGAGCTCCACCGCGAGCCCAAGAAGTGCGGCTGCGCGTAAGTAGCAATTAGACGTTGATCCAGGCGCGACAGCAGAATCGAAGCGCTGGCCGTTTCGGCCAGGCCGCGGATGTTGCGGCGATTGAACTCGATCGATCCAAGAGGACTGGCAAAAGTGGCCTCGCTCGGCGCAATTTGATTGCTTCCCAAACCGATGGGAGGCAAGCCGGGCACGGCAACGGTTCCGTTTGGAATATTGCCTCCCCGTCGAGAGACTTCAAATCCAAAGCCATAGATAATCTCATTTTGCTTGGCCTCGTGGACCTTGACCAAGGTGGCTTCTTCGGTCTGATCGGTGATTGGCTTCTCCGGCCCCACGCTTGCCCAGTCGAAAATATTCAGGTCGTAAAGACGACTTTCGGCCTCAAGCAATTCTCCTTTGCGCATCGGCGACTCACTCGGGATGTTGGCAGACTTTTTAAGCAAAGAGTCACGCGTCTTTTTTTGGCCAAGGTATAAAACATTGTCCACTCGGACCATCTGATGTTCGTTGATTGCGTAAGTCACAGTGATACGATTGCGATCGCCGGAGTTGGGATTTGCTGTTGCTTTTACTTCAGCGCTCAGATATCCACGATCCAGGTAGGCTGCGGAGATTCGATTGCGGTCCTCTGATAACCGGCGAGGGGAAAAGGCCCCGCCCGGACGAAGGCCAAAACCATGTCCCTGAGTCAGTTGATCTTGGGGGATCGTTTTATTTCCGGTGACCTCAACCTTCTCGACGATTGTCTGTGGCCCTTCTTCTATTTCGAAAGTGACGCCCACCTTCGAACCTCGGCTAGCCAAATGCGACGTAGCCTTCGCCGATTCGTATCCGCGGTCACTATAGAAAGACTCAATGTTAGAAACACTCTGCTTCAGGAGCTTCGGGCTGACGCTGCCGTGAGACCATAGATGCGATCTCTTGACGACGACTTGAGCCATAAGAGCCTTGGTCGCGACTTGATTGTTTCCATGAAATGCGATGGGGTCGACTTTGCGTTTCTGGCCTCGGTCGATCTCGTATACCACAAGAATCTGATCAGCCTGACGGGTGAAGTTAGTATTCACTTTCACGTCGGAATAGCCTTTTCGTTCAAAGTAGTCGACCAGATTCTCTTCGCCCTCACGAACCAGGTCTTGATCAACGGCCCCCTCGGAATAGATGGGAATCAGCTTCTTCATCTCCCGCCTCGAGAGGAAAGGAATGGCTGAGAGTTTCGCGCCCTGTATGCGAATGTCGACGACGGCTCCTGTCTCGACTTTGAAAGAGGCGTCGACACGATCGTTTTCCGAATGGAAGCGCGGGGGATTCTGCTTCACTGAACTGGCAAGGCGATGCTGTTTTCCGAGCGTTGATTTAATCAATGCGGTTGCGCCTTTCAGGCGTTCCTCCGTATAAGGCTTGCCGCGCTTGAGAAGGCTTCCGCTGAGGCGCGCGCGCAGAGAACTAAGTGCGTGCAGCAGGTGTGCGGTCTCTCGGGAATCTGTGCCTTCAATTTCGACGTTCGCCAAACGCGCCCGTGCGCCAAGGTTTACGTCGAAGTCGACATTCACCATTGTATGTTGGTCGTCGATCCGGGAATTCGTGTGAATTGAAGCCTGAAAATACCCATTGTGTTCCAAAAATTCTTTGAGGGCGTGCTCGGCAACTGGAATGCGAGCTGGATCGTAGGGGTCTTCGTCAGAGAAGTCTGAAACTTCCAACAGGCGAATGTAGGAGAAGTGTTTGGTCGCTCCCGGAAAATCGACGATCCCGATGTAGTACGCGGGTTCGAGCAAGAAGTTCAGGCGTAGTCCGGATGCGTCGGGTACAACTTGCACATTAACTTTTGGGAAGGCCCCCGCCTTTTCGAGCGCCGCAATGCTGGCTTCTATTTTCGACTCGGAGTATGGTTCTTTGGCCTTCTGAGTGACAACAGAACGCAGCGGTTCAAGATTGCGGTGAGGATTTCCGATGAGATCGACAGCGTCTACGTTCTGTCCCTCATAGACAGATTGCGGACCCAAGAAATTTTGCTGAGCGCATCCGAAAACGGAAGCTATGAAAACAAATACCACACAAAGACGCATAACGGTCGGCGAATCGGGTTTGCAATTGGATGCTTAAGGCTTGTCAGATGTTGGCTAAGTCAAGGTCGTGCCATGCCGTTATTGAGTTGCTCGGGAATGAGATGCATCTTGCCGCCTGGCTGTTCTTGATATGGAAAGCCATCCGTAAGATCTGTTTGGCACTCGCGAACGATCGATTCAGGTTCAAGTCAGATGACTTCGCAAAGACCTCGTTTGGATCTGCAGCAATGAAGTCAAATAATAATTTCAGCTCCGGGAGTCATCATAGCGTTTCGCTGAAATGAATGCGTGCGAATCTTCTCGAAAAAGGTGCGGACCGCTCTTTGTTTGATCAGCAAAGGGCGTGCTGGCGGTCCAAAAAACGACACGTGATACGCAAGCCTCCCGCGTGCACCCTGTTCCGAAGACCTTCCAGATTCAGCGTCGGTGGTTGGCGAGTTGATAGACCGGAGCCTGCGATTCGCTAAGAAAAGCCGGCGACTCCAGGCGTGGATCCAGTTGCGACAACACGGTCTTCAGAGTATGAAGTGGGAATAAAACGAGGATACAATTGGCCTTCATAGTCGAACTGCCATGATCCCTCGCGTTTCGAGTCCCGAATCTGCTGACGTTTTGCTCGAAGCCAGATTTCGAGAACTTTTCAGCAAAAACCCTTTAATTTTTCGCGCGCCAGGACGTGTAAATCTCATTGGCGAGCACACGGATTACAACGACGGCTTTGTGATGCCGATGGCGATTGGGTTTTACACGTGGGTTGGTGCTGGCAAGAAGGAAGATCGAATCCTGGAGGTTTATTCGGAACACTTCAACGAAAAGATCGCTTTATCGCTCGATGCGCTGTCCGGGCCGCCCCGAAAGCACTGGAGCGACTTCGTGCGCGGTGTCGCCGCCGTGCTGCAGGAAGCAGGATACGAACTCTCTGGCGCGAACCTTGTCATCCAGGGCGAGGTTCCACTCGGCGCCGGGCTCAGTTCCTCCGCTGCTTTGGAGGTCGCACTGGCATTGGCTCTAACTTCTGTTGCCGGAATCGATGTGCCTCGTTCGAATCTCGTGAAACTCTGTCAGGCTGCGGAGCACAAATACGTGGGCACGCGCTGTGGCATCATGGATCAGTTTGTCACAGGGTTTGGCGCCGCCGGACACGCACTGATGCTCGACTGCCGCTCTCTCGAGTATCAGTTACTTCCAATCCCAGAGGATATTCGCGTTGTCGTCTGCAACAGCATGGTTCGGCACGAACTCGCATCCGGAGAGTACAATCGCCGCCGCGCCGACTGCGAAGAGGGAGTGAGACTGCTGCAGCCGTTTCTTCCCGGAATCCTTGCGCTACGAGACGTTTCGTCAGATGACCTCAAAAAATACAGAGACGCGTTGCCAAATCAAGTCTATCGTCGCTGTCGCCATGTGGTCACCGAAAATCAAAGAGTCGCCGCCGCCGCCGCCGCTCTGGAGTCGCGGCACCCCGAGGAATTCGGCCGCTTGATGTATGGCTCACATGCCAGCCTGCGCGACGACTATGAAGTGAGCTGCAAAGAACTCGATTTGCTTGTCGATCTGGCATCGTCACGCCGGGGCGTCTATGGCGCGCGCATGACGGGTGGCGGCTTTGGCGGATGCACGGTGAATCTGGTCAGGTCGGAGTGCGCCAACGGATTCCAAACCCGAATTGCCGAGATGTACGCGGACGCAACAGGTATTATTCCGGAAATCTATGTCTGCGAGCCCGCTCAAGGGGCGGAGGCGCTGCCAAGAAAAATCCGAACCCACAAGACTACCGAAGGCATTTTCCCATAGCTCTTTCCCGTGCCGGTCCTTTCATACCAGGACTGACTCCTTCCACAGATCAGCTCGTGCGGGTTCGGAGGGGATCATTCGGTTCGCATCACTGTGCTTTGAATCCCGGGGACTCATCCAACGAATCGCGGGCGTCAAAACGGGGATGGTCCAAAAACCGCGGACTTTGCCCATAAACGTTTGTGACAGTGACCTTCTTTGCTCGTCATCAGAGGATGCAGCGATTCCTGCAGAGGTCAGTGCTAACTTCCAGGGCTGGATGCGGATGAAGTCCCGGCAACTGTTTCTTCGCCTGAAGTTGGAGGGCGGCGCGTACGGGAATTGATGCAAGCGGAGGAATTACCGGACAATCCACTCGGTCACTGCGTGCGTGCGCGCCAGCACCGGCCCGTGGGCGATGGTCACCAACAACGCAACCGCGACCGCAAAGGGAATCAGGAACCAAGTGCGAATTCGCACGCGACGAGCCTTACTCGCTTCATCCCAGGCAAGAAGACGCGTGACACGCTGGCTGACGGAACCGGCTAAGAAGCCCGTGGCGGAGACGGGAGGAGATTTAACGAGAACCAAGCGTGAAAGCTTGACCAAGGCTGCAGCCAGGTTAAGGGCCTCAGACTGATTCGAGACCGCCGCATCGTCGGCGGCGAGCTCCGCGGCTTGCGCCCAGGCACTCTCCAGCTTCGCCATCCCGGGGAAGGGACAAAAAATCAAGATGAGCCTCTTCAAGTTATCGCGCGACTTTACGTGTTCAAATTCATGTTTCAGTGCCATGTCTAATTCGTCAGGATTCAACAGAGCGATGGTGGATTCTGAAACCAACACTCTCGGATTGCGGACGCCGACCACAATGAGCGGAGGGCTCTCCCGTCCAGCCTGAAAAGTGACGGTGGAGTTGACACCGGTTTTCAGGGGGTGCGCACCTTGAAGCCAGCGAGTCACTACTCGTTTCGTCCTGGTTTGGGCTGCGATTGCACGAAAGATGCTATAGGCGATCAAGAGGAGAGCACAAATCCCGAGCGCGAGCGGCATCGCGCCCATCCTCTCATCGATTGATAGCGGTTCGAACAACTGAAACGATGGCACGATCAACGCGAAGGTAACGATCACGGAGGCTACGAGCGGAAAGATCCGCAATTCGAACAGTATCGCGGCCACACTCTGTTGCGCCACATGCAAAGGTTTGAGGGGGCGCCACGCGATTGCAATCAGTACCGACAGCAGAAAGTAGAGGAGCACGAAACAGTTGAGCGAAACGGCGATTCCACGCAGGGCAAACATCAGGACTGCTCCCGGGTTTTCTCCAGATCCGCAAGTTCCCAGCGGTTCCTCCCGGTGGGTTCTTGCTGGCGCGGTTGCGCGTCGCGAGTGCTGGACGAACCTTTATTGGTTATTGGTTCAGAAACGGCATCGATAATACACCCTTCGGTCACGACCGACAATGTGTGTCGAGTTTGGGTTGTTTAGGTAGTTCAGGTAGTGGGCTGTTTGAATTTCCTTGGCGCCCCGCAGTGCGTCGGCATCCGCACAGGCATTCCGCGCGGAAACCCAGATTGGCAACACCTCTCGACTAGCTACGTCGAGTCGCAAAACCTGAACTGCGAATGGGTGTGCGACGCTTCACGCGGCTTACCAACGCGTTCTAAAAGAAGCTCGAGAATCACTGCCACATGGTTGCTGTCTACCATGCTATTACAATTTCTGCCGCGTGAATCAAACCTTGCGTGTGACGCCGCGATGGAAACCGGGTTGACGGATCACATTTGGAGTTTGGAAGACTTAGTGGGATTATTGGACAGTAAAGCACCTCAAGCCGCCGCATGATGAACAAGAAAACTGCCGCGCAAGGTTTTGGAATAGCCCTCGCAACGCCGCTTGCGATTGAAGTCGCTGCCGTGGCCTATAAAGCTCAACTGCACGCCGCGCTGATCTTGATAATTTTCATCAGCACTTGGGCTGGGATTTTCAAGACGGTCGTCTGGGGTTTCACCCGCCAGCTCCCGGTTACCGGCGCAGAAAGCCGCAGACGAAATAAACAATTTTACGATTGGTTACGTTCCCAAGGGCGACGTTAATTCAAAACGGCCCACTACCCGAGTTTACTTTGCACTGTTGCGGCGCTTCTCATCCACAAGGCGCCCTAACTCATCCAGCAGCTCGGCATCGTGTTTGCTGATTTCCTCTACCATGTGCGAAAGCAGAAGTGGTCCGGACATGTCCAGACCGAGGAGCTGACGGATGGCATTGCTCGCGAGGTCTCGTTTTGCTTCCGCTACCGTATACCGGGGCACGTATCGGAAGGTCACCACCTTCGCCCCTTCGAGTGCGATCCGGTCTATCAATCCTTTCTTCCGCAGGCGATTGAGCGTTGTCACAATCGTTATATAGGCTCGTCCGATCTTGGCTCGGTCCCGGAGTTCGCGTATCGTGATACCGTCCGGCTGCTGCCACATAGCGGACAGAACCCTTTGTTCAAGCGGACCAAGCCGGATTTTACGAGACGCCAGAATCAACCGAAATACATCGTTCATCGCGACCACGCACGAACATCCAGCGAAGTGTACGACGAATTTTAACGAAGTTGTAGGTGAAATTGTTCAAAGCAGCCGCGGCTAAACCACTTTTTTTTGGCTCAACAAACCCCAAGGTTCGGAGCCGGTAGCACACAGGTTCTAGTCTCTTGTAATCCGCACTTTGATTCCTGCTCCTCCCCGTGATTTCATGTCGCTATATTGCTCATTCGGTGGGAGTTCATGTCTTATTTCCATTCAAGCCGGGTTCTAGCTTCTTTGCGATGCAAAGCTCGGCATGCGCTCGCAACTCGCTGAGGGGAACGACTCCTTCCTCGAGAGAATTGCGCGGTCAAGGCGCCACCGGTCGAAGTTACTCCGCAGCTTAGCCTCTGCCTCCGATTGCAACCCCATAACCTCTAGTCCTGCAGAGTCATAGGATGTCAGCTGCCGTCGTCCGAAAAGTAGGCATGGATAAGCCGATTCGAGGCACTTCGGTGGTATCAGCAAAAGGCCGGTCAGTCTGGCTACGCCATCAGAACGGCCAAATCAATGAGGATGGCGATGGTCACAATGTCAAAGAGCACATGCAGCGTATTCGGCCGGATGCCGTTGCGTTCTGGCAGAAAGGCATGTGTCGCTGCGTACATCGTTCGGTAGCGAGCGACTCGCTGCGGATCCGGGCGAGCGAGATACGGCATCCACCAGGCCCGGAACGAACCGTAGCACGCAAGTCCGTAGGTGATCCACAACCACCACAAGACCCAGCCCGGGTACACTCTGCCAAAGTAAAAGGCGGTGGCAGCAAGTCCGATCGCAACCGGAGTGAGATTGATCAACGTGACGACAAAAAGTTTGCCGGTAGGGAACTCCACCCTGACGCCTTTTACGTTATTGAGTGTTCCAAGCGGAATCCAATTGTGGAGCGCCACGAACAGCACGACAAAACACTGAAGCGCGAGCAGTGCGACCATGGCAATGGGATGCATAAGTCTTCGAATTATAAGGCTCTGTTTTCTTTCCTTAAACCACGGGCTCCTAAGAATTGCGTGGTCGCCGGCCAACTGAACGGACGGACAAGTTGCACCCTAGCCCCCGTCTCGAAACCGTCGCTACCAGCCAGTTGCTTTCGACCGTTAGCGGCGAGGACGCCACCACCGAGAGCGATGAACGGCTGCGCTGAGAATCAGAAACGATCGGCGGCGGCTTTATGAGTGTTCTTCCAATTGAACTGGCGAGCCGTGTCTTCCCGCGAACATTGAACACGAAAACCCCGATTATCCTCGGGGCGGTGGGGGCATAAAACACCACTACCACCATTACCCACCATTACCACCATTACCTATCTCCGTTGCCGGCCCGCGACCGAAGTGGTAAGGTGTCCATCACCAAACTAACCGTGCGAGTAAGTAATGGTTTAGCGAGCCTGCGGCGATGATGAGAGACGGATGGATCGTTTTCGGAAGGTCATGCGGCAGCATTTTTGTTTCGAAAGGGTATTGACCGTGGGAATGTGCAGTGAACTCAAATGAATCCACTTTCCGAAACATCACATGGGGGCCTTTGCTCATAGTTATCGTCGGAGGTCTCCTGTTTCTGCTTGGCGCCGGGCGCTTCGTCCTTCGGCAGAACTTTGGTTTCATCGACGCGCTCTATTGTTGCTTGGCAGCGATCCCAGCGGGATTGTTGCTTCTCGTGATTTCTTACGTCGTTCAACACGCAAAGCTGGTGTCGGTTATTCCTATTTTTCTCGCCGTAGTGCTGAGCGTGTCATACCCCGCTTTTGATGTTGCTCTTGGATTGGCGCTTATGGGAGCCGTGGCGGACACCGCGCTGAGTGACAGGAAATGCGAAGAAGCTCTGCGAAGTTCAACGAATGCGCGTGAAGGGAAGAATGAGGAACGCAAATAACGCCCCAAAGCATGATGCTCAGAACCGACCAGCCTTCTCCAACTAATTTATTCGATGGTTTGACAGTATGGGTTACGGTGTACTGTGTTGGTTCAGCCTGAAATGGAGAGCCGGCGTCCCCCGTTAGCGGCCTTGTAAGGAAACCCTTTCTGCCCCATTGTTGGGCCAAGTAACAAGTAAAGTACACGTCAGGCATCATCCCATGCGACCGGTGATTCGCCAAAAGCAGATCGTCAAATGACGAACGGATCATGTTTGACTTCCAATGGAACCGCCCTGTGCCCCCATTAACAGCAAATTCGGAATGGAAATACCAATGTCCACGAATTAAAGAAAAACGACAACGCCGAGATTCACCGGCGCGGGCGGGAGGGCAACTTCAAGGCTTGCAGCAGGGACTGAAAGTCGGCGGGCGGTTCGCAGTCGATGGACACGTTTTGTCCCGACCGTGGATGAGCAAACTCGAGATGCGCGGCATGCAGCGCGACGCGCGTGATGCGGCGCTCCGACGCCTCCTCGGGATGGTACTTTCGGTCGCCGATGACTGGATGGCCGAGCGCCGAAAGCTGCACCCTTATCTGGTTCTGCAATCCTGTCACCAGGGAAACTCGGACAAGCGAAGCGCCGCGCAGAAGGCGTTCGACCGAATAACGAAGTTCCGCGCGGGTTGCTTTCGGGTCGCGCTCCTTGGTCAACTTCTGGAACATTCCTTCTTGCCGAAAGTGGTGAACGAGCGCGCCCTCTTTGTCCTTGAGGTGCCCCCGTACGACTGCGAGGTACTGCCTGACCGGAGCATGTTCGAGAAACTGGCGAACCAGCGCCTCGCGGTCCGGCCAGGTCTTGGCAAACAGCAGGATCCCGGACGTGTAGCGATCGATGCGATGTACGACAAAGGCCCGTTGTCTCTTTTGTTTTAGCTCTGCGGAAAGAAGAGACAGGGCGGATGGCGCGCCGGAGTTCTCCGCGGGCACGGCCAGGAGCTTCGCTGGTTTGTATAGGACTACGATGGCATCGTCTTCGTAGAGCACGGAAAGCTCCCGGGAGAAGCGAGGTTGGCGGCTAGCCTGGCTTCCCGGGTATGGACCGCGGTGGCGTGGGAGCTTCTTCATGGCTTTCGTTATTCCTCAAAGGGTGAACTGCCAATAAATTCCGAGTGGAAATGCCACCACTATACTAATCAAGGAAGCACGACAACCGAAAAGCTGTACTTACGGACTGCTGAAGCGGGAAAAGCACAACGGTGCTATCACTATCTCGATTCCATATCGGTGTTCTAGGCAGCGTTTAGGCCCGTGCTCAACTTTCGGCTCGACACGAATCGGGGAAAGATTCACACTCACCACCCAGGCGGCGCGGTGCCACGTCTCACCTTTTGAATCTTCAGGAAAACGCATTCAGGAGCAGCTCCCGCTGAAAAGCTTCTGGTAAACAGTCCGGCCTGGCAGATTTCGCCTGAAAAACGGTCAAATCGGTCAGACGGGGCAGCTGCTTCTCGGATCGAACCCTCAAATCTGTATCTTTCAGTCCGATTCCGATAACTTCGATGGTTCCAGAACATTTGCAAACGGTGAAGAAGCAATTACGCGTCCTAGGCCCTCCAAACCTACAAGGACTAGCTGGCTGTCCCTACAGGCAATCCCGCGATGGATAATATAGAAGTGTTTGTCGATCACTTCCTAGCGTTCATCGAAAATACTAAATGATTACCGGCACCGCCTCCTCCCGGAGCGCGGCCTCACGGAAGTCACCCTGCAGTACTTTGTCCGATTTGTTGGGCAGTTCTTGTCCAACCGCTTTGGCAATAGAGACTTAAACCTTTCCGAACTTTGTGCCAAGCGTGTGACGGATTTTGGTCAAAACCGCGCCCACCAGTCAAGCCCAAGTCGTGCGAAGTTGCTGGTAACCGCTCTTCGCACTCTCCTGCGCCACATGCGGCACCAGGGACAGATTTCCATGGACTTGGCAAGATGCGTGTCGCCAGCAGCTATGTGGTCTCTTTTGGTCTCTTTCTACCCTCCTCAGGTTTTAACCTTCCGGCACCGTTCAACGACTTCTTGATCATCGCGAGCGCGAAACCCCACGGGGGAAGAGGAACTACGCCGTTCTCTTGCTGCTCGCCCGCAGGGTCGGGGGGCCTGCGAGATTGTTGCGCTGAAATTGGACGATATCGATTGGGACAATGGTCGGATCACCATCCGTGGCAAAGGCGGACGCCTGGCCCCGATTTGTCGGGGCCTTCACGGCTCAGGCCTTGGACATCTGCCAATCGCTATAATCAGAGATGGTGTACTTTGCGAAAAACGTCGCAAAGCTGAGGCGGAAGCGAATGCTGCCTGAAATCATCAAAAGGATATGACGAAGCCCCACCAACATCCTCTCGAAAAGATCCTCGACGATCGAATTGCGATCATCGATGGCGCCATGGGGACGACCATCCGCGCCTATGGCATGACGGAAGCGGACATCCGGGGAGAGCGATTCAAGGACTCGACGAAGAGCCTGCTGAACAACGGTGACCTGTTCTCGCTGACCAAGCCAGAAATGATAGGCGACATTCATCGCCGCTTTCTGGAGGCAGGGGCGGACATTATCGAGACAAACACCTTCGGGGCAACCAGTATCACCCAGAGCGAATTCTTTGTCGACGATCCGCGGGAGCACGGAGGCCGCAAGGATCCCGCGTTTTACCAAAAGATTGTCGACGATCCGTTTCTGGGCAGCCTGGCTTGGGATATCAATGAGCAATCGGCGCGTCAGTGCCGCGAGTGGGCCGATCGTGTCGGAACCGCAACCTCGCGTCAGCGGTTCGTGGCGGGAGCGATCGGGCCACTGACCGTGTCTCTGTCGAACTCGCCCGATGCCGACGATCCGGGCTTTCGAGTGGTCACTTTCGATCAGGTAAAGACGGCCTACGCTCAACAGGTACGTGGCCTGATCGCCGGCGACGTAGACCTGCTCTTGGTCGAGACCATCTTTGACTCGCTGAACGCCAAAGCAGCACTCGTCGCAATCCGCGACGTGTTCGATAAGGATGGCAAGGAACTGCCAGTCATGATCTCGGCGGCGGTGGGGCGCGGCGGCGAAACGATGATCTCGGCGCAGACGACGGAAGCATTCTGGAACGCGGTACGGCACGTTAAACCCTTGTCGGTGGGCCTCAACTGCTCTCTCGGTCCCGATCTGATGTATCCGTTTCTGGAGGAGCTTTCGGAAAAGGCGGACGTGGCGATCTCGTGTTACCCGAATGCCGGCCTGCCGAATCCGCTGTCGGAAACCGGCTTCGATCTGGGCCCGCAGGACATGGCTCGCTATCTGGGCGACTTTGCGCGGGGAGGGTTGATCAACATCGCCGGCGGCTGCTGTGGAAATACTCCCGAGCACATCGCGGCTATCGCAAAGGCGCTCGAAGGCAAGCCTCCGCGGATGCGGGGGACGACGCTCATTGAAGGATCCTATGCCCGCCCGCGAGAGATCGCGAGTCGAGCATGAGCGGATCGGATGCAGCAAGCGTGGCCGAGGCCACGGAGACGAAGCCTCTTCGTCTCTCGGGTTCGCAACCGTTCACCCAACAGCCAGGTGTCTACATCATGATCGGGGAGCGGACCAATGTCGCCGGTTCGCCGAAGTTCGCAAAGCTGATCAAACAGGGCAAATATGAAGAAGCGGTAAGCGTTGCCCGGCAGCAGGTCGAGAACGGGGCAAATGTACTCGACATCTGTATGGACGAGGGCATGATCGACGGCGTCGCGGCGATGACGCGCTTCCTGCAATTGCTGGGGAGCGAGCCTGAAGTCGCCAAGGTGCCTTTCATGGTGGACTCCTCGAAATGGGAGGTCATCGAGGCCGGCCTGAAATGCATGCAGGGCAAGGGAATCGTCAATTCGATCTCGCTGAAAGAAGGCGAAGAGAAGTTTCGCCAGAATGCCGCTAAAGTTCTGAAATATGGCGCGGCGGTGGTGGTGATGGCGTTCGACGAGCAGGGGCAGGCCGCGACATTCGACGATAAGATCCGGGTATGCCAGCGCGCGTACCGCATACTCGTCGACCAGGTCGGCTTTCCTCCCGAAGACATCATCTTCGATCCCAATATTCTCACCGTCGCGACCGGCATGGAGGAGCACAACAACTACGCGGTTGACTTCATCAACGCTACGCGCTGGATCAAGGCCAACCTGCCGCACGCCAAGGTCAGCGGCGGGGTTTCGAATATATCGTTCAGCTTTCGCGGGAATAACAAGGTCCGCGAGGCCATGCATTCCGCATTTCTTTATCACGCCATCACCGCCGGCATGGACATGGGCATCGTGAACGCCGGAATGCTCGAGGTCTACGAGGAGATTGAAGCCGAGCTGAAGGAGTTGGTCGAGGACGTGTTGCTGAACCGCCGTCCCGATGCGACCGAGCGACTGGTCGATTACGGCGAAAAGCTGAAAGGCGTCGGCAAGGCGGTCAGTGAAAAGAAGGCCGAGGAATGGCGCAACGGCACTGTCGAGGAACGCCTTTCTCACGCGCTGGTCAAGGGAATCGACGCGCACATCGAAGCCGATGCCGAAGAAGCCCGCCTCAAGCTCGGCCGCCCTCTATTAGTGATCGAAGGCCCGCTGATGGCCGGCATGAGCGTGGTGGGCGATCTGTTCGGTGCTGGCAAGATGTTTCTACCCCAGGTGGTCAAGTCTGCCCGCGTGATGAAAAAGGCTGTGGCGCACCTGACACCGTACATGGAAGCCGAAAAAGTTGCGATGGCTGCGTCCGGGCAGGTGGTCAAGGCGCAGGGAAAAATCGTACTGGCAACGGTCAAAGGCGACGTTCACGACATTGGCAAGAATATCGTCGGCGTCGTGCTCGCCTGCAATAACTACGAGGTGATCGACATGGGGGTGATGGTCCCCTGCGAAAAAATCCTCGAACGCGCCAAGGCGGAAAAGGCAGACATGATCGGACTGAGCGGGCTGATCACTCCGTCTCTCGACGAGATGGTGCACGTGGCCCGCGAAATGGAGCGCCAGGGGTTCAAGTTGCCCCTGCTCATCGGTGGGGCAACCACGAGCCGCGCCCACACCGCGGTCAAGATTGCGCCGCACTACAGCGAGCCAGTGGTCCACGTGTTGGATGCCAGCCGGGCGGTGCCCGTGACCACCAGTCTTCTGAGCGACGAGGGCAAGCCGGCGTTCGTGGCGCAGCATCGCGCCGATTACGAGGCGCTCCGCAAGGCCCACTCCGCGCCGCGCCTGACGGTCGTGTCGCTTGAGACCGCGCGAAAAAGGCGGACTCCCATCGAGTGGCGTGCCGAAGACCTGCCGGTACCCTCGTTTACCGGCGTGCGCGTGCTAAACAACTTTCCCCTGGCCGCACTGCGCGACTTCATAGACTGGACGCCGTTCTTCCATACCTGGGGGCTGAAAGGTGTTTATCCCCGCATTCTTGACCACGAGGCGCAAGGCGTGCAGGCTCGCCAAATTTTCACCGATGCCAACGCTCTGCTCGAAACCATCATTGAGAACAAGTTAATCACGGCGCGCGGTGTGTACGGCTTGTTTCCCGCCAGCGCCGTGGACGACGATGTCGAGCTATACACGGATGGCACACGCCAAAAAGTGCTCGAGCGCTTCCACTTCCTTCGCCAGCAATCAAATAAGGAGGGCAGCGAGCCCTGCCGGTCTCTCGCCGACTTCATCGCGCCGAAAGAAGCGGGACTGCTCGATCATATAGGCGCATTTGCGGTAACGAGCGGGATCGGACTGAAGGAGTTGTGTGACCGCTTCCGCTCCGAGAACGATGACTACAACGCGATCATGGCGGAGGCCCTGGCCGATCGCCTGGCTGAGGCTTTCGCCGAATGCCTGCACAAGCGAGTACGCGATGAATGGGGTTACGGTTGTGCGGAGGGTCTGAGCGCCGCAGATATCATCGCAGAGAAGTACCGGGGGATCAGGCCAGCTGCGGGCTACCCGGCGTGTCCGGATCACACGGAAAAGGGCACCCTTTGGCGTTTGCTCGCCGTGCAGGCGAACACGGGAATGCTGATCACCGAGTCGTTTGCGATGTGGCCCGGATCGAGCGTGAGCGGGCTCTACTTCGCCCACCCTGAATCTCGATATTTCAGTCTCGGCAAGATCGACCGCGATCAAGTCGCCGACTATAGCAAACGCAAGGGGATGAGCGTCGCGGAGATCGAGCGATGGCTCGGGCAAAACCTGAACTACGACCGCGCGGAATAGCGGCGGTCGCGACGACTTTCTGAACTCGCGAATCCGCTGGTACTTTCGGAAACCCACAATTGAAGTTTCGTGCCCCGTCCGAGCGCTCGGTCGAATTCATGACGCGGGTCAGACATCTTCCAACCAACAGAACCGGCCAGGAATCTTTTCCTGGCCGGTTCCGATACGCACTCCTGAACGCTCATTTGGAAAAATTGAACAGGTCAAACAGATCATCCAGCGCTGGTGAGTTAAGCGGAACGTACGGGTTATCGGGTTCCGCGACCGGGTTCGGGAAATTGTCCCGGCTGCGCTGCGTGACCGGCTGCAGACCCCAATTTTTCTCGATAAATTTGAGGATCGAGACATGGTCTGCATAGCGATGGGAGATGTGCCCCGGGCTCGCATACGGAGACACCACGAGTAACGGAATACGCGTGCCATCGCCGAAAAAGTCCAGCGGCTGAACGTAGCCGGAGTCATAATAACCGCCGCCTTCGTCGAAGGTGATTAAGATCGCCGTGTCCTTCCACAAAGCGGGGTTGTTTTTTACTAAATCAACAATCTTCTTGCTGAAGCCTTCAAAAAGCTCCAGCTTCGAAGACGACGGGTGTCCATCCACAAGGCCGCTGGGCTTGACAAAGGAAACCGCTGGCAGGGTGCCATTCTTGATATCCGAATAAAGGTTCGCCGTGTCCTGGATGTGCGCCCTGCGGATACTCGCCTTGGCCATGATGGAAGTGTCGTACTGGAACGGGTTGCAAATGTTGCAGTACTCGTCGGTCGTCGCTCCCATGGCACCGTAGTTGATCTGATAGGGGTCCGGCACATAGTTGTTCCATTGATCGCCGTAGTACTTCCACGAAATGCCGGCGGCAAGTAATGAATCGCCAATGCTGGGGGTCGATGAGGGTGGGATCGTGAAGGGGGTGTTGGCGGGATTCTGGTCGATGTAGGCATTTTTGCCGTTGCCGAACCAGCCCGGATTGTAATTATTCAGCAGGTAATAGTGACCTTTCTCACAATGTGGATCGATACCGATCGCGTTGAGGTAAGTTACGACTGGACCAACGCCCGGCTGCGCAGGATCGGCACAGTTGCTGTAGGATCCGCCGCCAGAAACCGGTGAAGCCGTATAGGGTGGTGGATAACCGGCGTTGTTGGTCGTGCCGTAACCATCCTCTATCCACCAGTTGTTGGTTCCCTGCGCGGGATTGGGATTTTCAATTTCATTGACCACGCCGGCATCCGGATTGGGTCCGCCCTGGTAGGGGGCCGTGAATACCGTCTTGCCGTTCGGTGGAACACGAGGATGCCCTTTTCCATCACTGAACCAGATCGCGTCGCCGTGACCAAGCATGATGTGATTTGCACCCGTGCCGCCATTGACCGACTGGTGAAAGTTGTCGCTCATAGCGTATCTGTCGGCCAGGCTCTTGAAGTAAGGAGCATCGCCGTTCTGAACGTTGTAAAAGCCCATGCTCGTTGAACCCTCACCGGTCGTTTTCGCACTGGGCGAGTATTCAATGCTGAAATTGGAAGCCTGCGGTGCACCGTCCGTGCCGGCGCCCACTGTGACCTCCACCCACGGGAACAGCAGGGCATCGCAGCCGGATGGATTCTGGTATGTGGCGTGTTCGAGGTTGCAGTCCAGTTGCTGCCACATCTGGTAGAAGCGATGGACCGGGCTCGCCGCGTAGCTGTGATACGTAAACGTATTTCCGTTCGTCAGCTGGAATGGACCGGGCGGCAAGGAGTTGACATTGGTGATGCGCGTATCGGGAGTTTTGTTCGGCTGGGTGGTGCCGCCTTCGATCAGATATTGATAGTAATGGGAGGGCAGACCATTCTCCGAAGATTTTGCCATCGCCAGGCTGTTGTTCGGAATGTAGGAAAGTTTCTTGTTCGGCCCACCGATGAGCGGTGCCGGCAGAACGCTGTTCGGGAAATTCGGGGCCGACGTTTCAGGGGGCGGGCTCAAAAGGAAACCATCGGGCTGTTGGTCGACCGCATTGTGCTGTTGATATTGAGAGAAATTGGGACCGGGAGTGCCGTCGCTATTGACGATGCCCTCGGAAAGCAGATTCCAGACAAACTCCCCACGCTGGGACACGTAAGTCGCGAACACGTGGTCAAAGCTGCGATTTTCTCCAATGATCACGATAACGTGCTTGATCGGCGAGCTGGTTGCCGAGTCGCGTGATTTTTGCGGTTCCGAAGCGGCGTTGGCGAAGGGTGCGCAGATTGCGAACTGGAACATTGCGAGCCCCGCCAGTCCAACGCGCAAATAATGCACCCCTTTGGCTGCGATTGATGTGAAATTCATTTTCCTCTTCTCCTCATTCCTCAGGTCTAAGGTGGTGGGTTAGGGTGGACACAGAATAGAAAGTCGTTTTATCCGGTAACCTCCGGCAGCGTGGAATTTGGTTTTCGAGTCGTGCTCAGTTGATTGGTTTTGAGTGAGGGTCAGTTCGCTGGAACTGTCCGTCGCCCGCTCATGGTTCTACGCGAATCAGCCCCATCATTCCTCCATCTTCATGCTCCAAAAGGTGGCAATGGTATACAAAGTCGCCGACTGTACTTGGGTCGCGAAAGTCCATCCGCAGCCGGACGCTCGGATATTCGAGAGCTTTGGCGTCGTAATAAGGCACGTTGATGGTGTCGCGAAGAAACGGCTCGTTCACCGGCACGCCGCGGTAATTGAGCAGAAGAAAATGCAGTTGATGAATATGGAACGCATGAAGTTCGTTTGACCGGTTTTCAATGATCCAATCCTCTACCGTTCCCTGCTTCGCAACGATGTTCGGGATGCCTGACCTCGGATCGAACTGCACCGGCGTTTGCCCGTCTACGGTGAGGTAAAATTCAGTCGCGCTGTTGGGGTCGTTCGGGTCAAGAAGCTTCTCGGAGAAGTACAGCCTTCGGGTCCGCGCTGGCGTTACACCTCCGAGCCATGGTCTCTGCGAAGGAGAAAGCGGCACCGGTGAGGAGGCGAGTTCCGAGGAGGGCTCAGCTGCATCCTTGGAAGCTGCAATCGTTGCGATCGCACGATTGGGATCGTTCTCGCCACTCGGTCCCGTATCCACGGTTTTCGTCACCAGAAGTGCCGAAACGCCTGCGGGAGGCCCCTTTACTATGAATTCCACGCGCGCGCCCGGCGGTACGCCGAGATGGTTTTGCCAGTCAACAAAATCCACCGGCAGGCCGTTTTCGTTAAGAGGAACTCCGTCCATTGCCACCAGGCCAAGGGGCTGAGGGGTATGGCCGAATAAAACTTCCAAGTTGAGGTAGGTAATTCCCGAGGCATTCACCACGCGCCAGAGCTGCTGTTCGTCGGGTTTCATCTCGATGATTGCCGGCCGATAATCCGGATAAGGTACGGGCACAAAATTGATCGAGAGATCTTTCGCCGGCTTGCCGAATCCGTTGCCGGTATTGGCTGCATCCCCGTCGCGATCAAACAGTATCTTGGGCAGGACGGGCTCGGATTTTGAGGGCGGGGCGTTCGGGTTCAGCAGATCCTGATCCCGAATCATCAAAACTCGTTCCGGCAGTCCTGCAGTCGCCTTGTCCGCGCGCTCGATTCCTTCAACGATGATGGCGCCGGAGGCACCGCCGAGGACTTGCTCTTTCGTGAAACCATGAATATGAGGGTGGTACCAATACAGTCCCGGGGGCTCATTTTCCGGGATGCGGAATCGATACTCGAAAGGCGGGTCGCCGGGCTGAATCGAAGTGTGCAGGACATCGTCCTGGTGGCAGATGGAAGGAATCGTCAAGCCGTGGAAGTGAAGATTGGTGGATGCCCGCGTCATCGAGTCGCTGGCACACGAGTTTCCGTTCTTCGCGATGTCCTCGTGCTGGTGCTGGTGGACCGTCGTTGTTCCATTGGATCCGAGAGCCGTCAAATCATTTTTTAAAGTTAGAACCACAAGATCGCCGGGATTGACCCTGAGAGTGGGCGATTCCCGGCCGTTCTCATCGATGTAGCAATAACGAGTGGATCCGTCACTCTGCTTTGCGTTGTGGGCCGTTAATGCAAGCTTAAGCACCCCGTTGCGGCTGCGAAGATCCTCTGGCTCTGTGACCACGCTGCCTGGCACGGGGCGCGGACAGTATTCCGGCGCACCTTGCGCATGGAGGACCGTATGGGATTGAGCAAAGTACTGAGACCAGAACAAAACTATGAGGAGGGGTTTCAACATCGGACTTCCAAAATTAGGACTCATTCAAGTTTTTCAGCGCAAAGGGTTCATCGTTTTGACTTTGATC
>Ga0181522_10000622_pt1 | contig 24985 bp, 24 predicted proteins | sample PEATcosm2014_Bin_27_FD_121103 | JGI IMG/M metagenome (GOLD analysis project Ga0181522, IMG submission 121103) | Peatland microbial communities from MTU Mesocosm Facility, Houghton, MI, USA - PEATcosm2014_Bin05_10_metaG | ecosystem: Environmental > Terrestrial > Soil > Wetlands > Peat | place...
GCTTCGTGCCTTCGCGACGAGCGCCAAGCCGTCAAGGTGGATCATTCGTTACGCGAGTTGGTGACGCAACGCGTGTTCTCGATCGCCTGCGGTTATCCGGACGCGAATGACTCGGCCCGTTTGTCCGCGGATCCGATTCACAAACTGCTTCTGGATCGCGATCCAATCGAGGGTCTCGACCTGGCTTCGCAGCCGACGCTATCGCGTTTCGAGAACGGGGTTGGGATCAAGGAACTCTATCGTGCGGGTGAGTTTCTAGCCGAGAGCGTGATCCAGCGCCACGCCAAACGACTGCGTCATCGCACGTATCGCGTCACCATCGATCTGGACCCGACCGATGATCCCACGCACGGCGCGCAACAATTGTTGTTGTTCAACCATCACTATGACACTTGGTGCTACCTGCCAGTGATGGGTTTTGTCAGTTTCAACGACGAAACCGAACAATATCTCTGCGCCGCAGTGTTACGACCTGGCAATGTAACCGCAGCCAAGGGCGCGGTGGCCATTCTGCAGCGTTTGGTGAAGATGATTCGTCGTCATATTCCAGGAGTGGAGATTCGCGTGCGCCTGGATGGAGGGTTCGCGAGTCCTGCCGTGTTCGAGTTTCTGGACGCCCAGCCCAAGCTCGAATATGTGGTCGCGATGGCCAAGAATGCGCTGTTGAAGCGGGTCGCCGAACCAGGAATGCGACGAGCGCGCCAGCTGTCGCTGCGCAGTGGAAAGACCGAACATATTTACGGAGAATCCCACTACAAGGCCGGCAAGTGGCCAGGGCGCCGCCGCGTCATCATCAAAGCCGAAGTTGTCCGGGCCACCGACAAAGAGCCCAAAGACAACCCTCGTTTCGTCATCACCAACATGAAACAGAGTCCGCAGTGGATTTACGAAAAGGTCTATTGCCAGCGCGGTGACATCGAGAACCGCATTAAGGAGTTGCATGACCTCGAGATCGACCGAACCAGTTGCAGCAGTTTCTGGGCCAACCAGTTTCGTGTTCTACTCACCGCCGCTGCGTATGTTCTGATGCAGGAGTTGCGCTTGCGCGCCGCCGGTACCGCTTGTGCTCGGGCTCAAGTTAGAACCTTGCGGGAACGACTGCTCAAGCTCGGCGCTGGAGTTTTGGTCTCGGTGCGACGCGTCGTCGTCCACCTGCCGACTTCCTTCCCGTTCTTACCGGCATTCCGTCGTGTGGCTCTGGCCCTCGGCGCCCCCACCGGCTAATCTTCGCAGTTACGAACTCAACCGATATCAGCACCGGCAGCGGTCGCGGCACTCCCGTCTCTCCTTCTTGCAAATTGGACTGTCTGGATCTCGGAACTCTGCGATTCTTTCGCTCGGCCGCTCCACCAGCCCCAACTACCGCGCTTCACATCCCAACTTGCACCACTCGCTGTCGTTTGTAATCGACCTTCATGAATAATGCGGGTTAAGCACTTCAATCATTGCATTTAGCCGATCTCAGTAGCGACCACTATCGCGCAGATCCCCTGTGCCATCCATAACGAAACATAACTCCTACAGCAACAAGAATTATGGAATACCTCACCCGACGGACGACCTCGGATTTTTCCCGGTAACCCTCCCGCAGAACGGAATAAAGGATACAAACACTTATTGCCTCGAAGCCAAGTGGAACTCCGGATAATGTCAAGGCGTTGCCAGAGCTGGAAGCGCTCTCGAAGATAAGTGTCAGTAGGCCTAGATAAAGCCCATAGACACCCAGCGTCAGCGCGGCCCTCCACATCCATTTTGGACAGCTCTTGATTTGGGCCACCCACCTAAAACTATCCTTTACAAACGGGGTTACAGGAAACCCCATGGCAACCGCTCCGCGAAATAGCATTGACCCGCAGTCCGCGTAGAGCCCTTTGCCTCCCGCAAACACGTATACGTGTAGCGAAAATGAGGCTGCAAGAAGCAGCATTTCGAGGACCAAGAGAAAATAAACGTATGCGGACGCCAAGCGACGAATCATCACAAATTCTTACCATTTAACAAGGCTCGACATGCGAGCTTGACCCTCACCCTGACTCCTCCTACGATAGACGAGCGCCCGTGGGCGACTCTCCAATTCTGCTTCAGAGGCCATTCGTGTTCGTGACAACCTGCTTTCTGCAACGATTTTTATCGGCGATTTCCTCTTGGACGATTTTCTTTTGGACCATAGTTTTTTTCGCGTTCCTCATGCCGGCAAGGGCACAAGCACCGAGTGCGCCGGGAAAGCCGCTTCCGCCCGGACCGATGCGAGCGAAAGTAAAAACCTCCTGCACGACCTGCCATAACGCCAGCCGCATCACCGAGCAGCACCTGAGCCGCCAGCAATGGTCCTCCGAACTTGACAAAATGGTAGGCCTCGGCGCAGTGATTCCCGACTCGGATCGCGACGCGATGTTGAAATACTTGACCAAGAATTTCGGCCTCGAAAAAGGGGCAGCTGGAAACGGCACAAAGAAAGCGGGAAGCCCACCCAACTAGAGCCGTGCGCGAACACTCCTGGCCACAGAAGGGCCTCGACATCGCTGCGCTATTTTTCCGTCGAGCTTTCCGAAGGCAAGGTTTTCTCGGGCCGCAGCAGCGGGAACAGAATCACATCGCGAATCGTTTTTGAGTTGGTGAAAAGCATCGCCAGCCGATCCACTCCGACGCCCACCCCGCCTGCGGGAGGCATGCCATAACTCAGCGCGTTAATGTAATTTTCATCCATCTGGTGCGCTTCTTCGCTGCCGCGCTCGCGTTCTTTTAACTGTGCCTCAAAGCGCCGCCGCTGATCTTCAGGATCGTTGAGTTCGCTGAAGCCGTTGGCAATCTCCATTTGGCCGGCAAACATTTCGAAGCGTTCGGTCCAGTCGGGCTCGTCCGGCTTCTGCTTCGATAGCGGCGAGACGGCCGTCGGAAATTCATAGATGATCGTGGGCTGCATCAAGTGCTCTTCTGCAATCGCCTCAAAGATGGCCGCAATCGTCTTGCCGACCGGCTCCGCTCGGTCGTATTGCAAACTGACGCCCGCGTTGCGCACCCGTTCGACCAACGCCTCGACTGATTCCCGTGCGGCGAAATCGTTGCGCTCAGGCTTCGCGCCCGCTTTCTCCGGCCAGAAGTGCACGATAGCTTCACGCATCGTCATGCGGCGCCAATTGGTGTGCGACCAATCGATCTCCTGTTCGCCCCACTTCGTCTTCGAGCCGCCAGTCACGTCTTTCACGGCCTGCTCGATCGCGCCCTGCGTGGTGTCGAGGATGCCGAGGTAATCGGTATAGGCCTGATAGGCTTCCAGCATCGTGAATTCAGGGTTCCATCTCCAACCCAGGCCCTCATTGCGGAAGTTGCGGTTGATCTCGTACACGCGATCGAAGCCGCCGACCGTCAGCCGCTTCAAATAGAGTTCTGGAGCAATCCGCAGGAACAGGTCCATGTCGAGCGTGTTGTGATGCGTCTTGAAAGGACGAGCCACCGCTCCACCCGCAATCGGATGCATCATCGGAGTTTCGACTTCCATGAATCCTTGCGCGTCGAAATATCGGCGCAAAGATTGCACCAGCTTGCTGCGCTTCAAAAATACTTCGCGAACTTCCGGATTCATTACGAGGTCGAGATAACGCTGGCGATAACGCAACTCAACATCGGTGAGCCCGTGAAACTTCTCCGGCAAGGGCAGCAGATCTTTTGACAGGAAAGTCAGTTCTTCGGCATGAATGCTGAGTTCGCCGGTGCGCGTGCGAAACAGATATCCGCGGACTCCGATGTGATCACCAAGATCGAGCAGTTTCCATAGTTCGTAACCGGCATCGCCGATCGCATCTTTCTTGACGTAGATCTGCAGGCGCTGGCCATCCTGCTGAAGATGCGCGAAGCCCGCCTTGCCCATCAATCGAATCGCCATGATGCGCCCGGCAACCCGCACGGTGACGCGAGGCGCTTCCAGTTCCTCGGTCGTTTGCCCACCGTATTCCGACAGAATTTGCGCGACCGTGTGACTGTAATTAAACCTTCGCGGATACGCCGGATGACCAAGAGCTTCGATCTTTTTCAGCTTTTCGCGCCGAATTTCATAGATATCTTCGTCGAGTGACAATGAGTGTCCTTAATGTTGCGTTGTGCTTTTCGGGTAAGCTTCTGATTATAGACAAGAGGCGATGAAGTGCGTGCTACGCCCGTCTCCGGACGGTTCCGTATTTTCCGAGATCGCCGGACTTCTCGGTTGAACCATCCCATCGAACGATCACATCCCATCCCGCGGACCAGCAACCCAGCCAGGGCAGTACCAGCAACAACTGCGGAACGCAAGAAGCGCGATGGCAATTCAGAACTCGTGGTGCCCATAAATATAATGCCTCTAGTCAATCTATGAAGATGAAGACGAAAAGACCGGCTCCTGGGTTAAGCCGAAAGCGTGATTGACCCCTCGGGCACGGATCACTCCTCCGCTCCGAAGCCAAAGTTGGTGCGTCAACTCGGCCTCTTCGACGCCACCATGTTAGTCATGGGCGGCATCGTCGGTTCCGGTATATTCATCAATCCTTATGTGGTGGCGCAACAGGTGCATACTCCGGCGCTCATCCTCGGGGCCTGGATCTTTGGCGGGATAATAGGAGTGGGCGGCGCCTTTATATGGGCTGAATTGGCGGCCATCCTGCCTGAAGTGGGCGGTCAGTACGCCTATCTGCGCGAAGCCTATCATCCCGCCGTCGCGTTCCTGTACGGATGGGTGTTGCTTCTCGTGATCCAGACTGGAGGCATGGCGGCTGTATCGATCACCTTCGCGCGCTACTTTCTTGAGCTAACCGGTATGCACTCTCCGGACTGGATCGTCGCGACCGTCGCGCTCTCTATCCTCACTCTCGTCAATTGTCTCGGCGTAAAAACCGGCGGACGTACGCAGAGTGTGCTGATGGTGATGAAAATCGTAGCCATCTCGGCTCTCGTGATCGCTGGCTTGGCGTTAACCGGCAAGCACGTGACCATAACGACCGCAGCGGAACGGCACTCGTCGCTGACATCTTTTGGAGCAGCCATGGTCCCGGTATTATTTGCCTACGGAGGATGGCAGACCGCGAATTTCCTTGCGGCGGAGGTGAAGGAGCCGAAGAAAAACCTGCCAAGAGGCCTGGTGCTCGGAGTTCTCGGCGTAGTGGTGCTGTACCTCGGTGTGAACTGGGTGTGCCTGCGCGCTCTCGGGCCGCAAGGACTGGCGGCAACCACTACCCCCGCCACTGCCGTCATGCGGCTGGCGTTGGGCCAACGGGGTGCGATGTTGATTGCCGCCGCGATCGCAATCTCGACTCTCGGATTTCTCAGCCAGTCGATCCTGACCGCACCTCGCGTCTACTTTGCCATGGCCAATGACGGCCTCTTTTTTCACGCGGTGGCGTGGCTCGATCCGCGCACGCGGGTGCCGGTAGTCGCAATCGTCCTGCAAAGTGTGTGGACGATAGTCATCGCACTTTCGGGCCGCTACGAACAAATTCTGAATTACGTGATTGCGATGGACTTTCTATTTTTCGGCCTGACCGCAACCACCATCTTTGTCTTTCGCAGGCGGGTCGCGCGCGGGGAGATAGATGCGGGCGACGGTCATCGAATGCCGGGTCACCCGGTGAGCACTGCGATCTTCGTCGTGATCTGTTGGTGGGTCGTAGGGAATACAATCTATCGCTATCCCGAGAACAGCCTGATCGGTTTCGTTCTGTTGTTCGCGGGCATTCCTGTGTACTGGTTCTGGAGCCGGCGAGCATCGGCGCCATCCGCTAACTCGTAGTCATTTCTGCATCATTTTCTGCAACCGAGGAGAGCAAGACAATGAACAAGTTGCGGTCGGAAGCATTCTCGCGCTATCTGGCATGGGCCAAGCTGCAGTCAAACGCGCGCTTCAATCTCGCGTCCAGTGGCGTCCTGGACTTTCCGCTGGCTGAATTGCCAGTGCACATCGAAGATATTGAGATTGGCGGCACCGGTCCCTATGGTTATCCACCGCTCATGGAGCGATTGGCCGCGAGGGCGGATGTGCCGAAGGAATGCCTCGTCTATACCATGGGAACGTCGATGGCCAATTTCATAGCGCTGACTGCACTTGTCCAGTCCGGCGACGAGGTACTGATCGAGCGGCCTACCTACGATCCGTTGTTGGCAATTCTGGAGCACATTGGGGCCAAGGTAATTCGCTTCGAGCGTCTCCCCGAAAAGGGATTCAAGCTCGGATTGGGAGAACTCGAGCGCAAACTAACGCCAGAAACGCGTTTGGTGATTCTCTGCAATCTGCACAACCCCAGCAGCGCTTTCACCGACGACAAGACAATGCGGCAGGTAGGCGAGATGGCAGCCAAAGCAGGAGCGCGTGTGCTGGTGGATGAGGTCTATCTCGAAACTCTGTTCGATCAACCGTGGCGTTCGGCGTTTCATCTCGGCGAGAGTTTTGTTGTAACCAGCAGTCTGACGAAAGCATACGGTCTGAGCGGCATTCGTTGCGGCTGGATCCTGGCCCAGCCCGACGTCGTGCAGCGCATGTGGCAAATCGTCGACTTTACTTACGGAGTTCCGGCGCATCCGGCCGAACTTCTCGCAGTCATTGTCCTCGACAATTTCGATCGCGTTCGTGATCGCGCGAGGACGCTGCTCGAAACAAATCGTGAGCTGGTCAATGAATTTCTGACCGAATGTCCAGCGCTGGATTGCGAGACGAGCCGCTTTGGCACAACCGTGTTTCCGCGACTGAAAGTCGGGAATGCGGCAGATTTTGTTGCCCTCTTGCGCGAGCAGTACGAGACCAGCGTGGTGCCGGGGGAATTTTTTGAGCAACCGCAGCACTTCCGAATTGGCTTTTGCGGGGCTACCGAAACGGTTCGCGGCGGCCTGGAACGGCTGGGCGCTGCGCTTCAGGCCTTCCAAACGGCATCCCGTCGCTGAAGACCCATAACAATTGGCCTCGTCAACAGAATCTGTGGGTAGTCTCAGGTTCGGGAAGTCGTCCTGGCGTGTGATAGAAGGCGATTTCCATCGCTTTATAGGTCCGAAAGCCATACGATCTTCTGGTCACCACTCGAATCTTGTTGTTCAGACCCTCTACGGCGCCGCTGGAAATCTCTCCTTTGGCACGAAACCAGTTCAGCAGCAGCTCCTCGTGCGCCCGTAACATGCGAGCCACTTTCTCCATAGGTTCCGAGCGGCTGCGCATAGCCCGTTCACACCAGTAATCAAGAAACGTTCTCGCCCAGAGCAGGGATCGGTAGTGCCATAGATGTTCAAACGTCTCCTTCAGCTCCCAAGCCCGTGCCGTCGCCAGTTTGCTGACCAGCAGCGCTCGCAGTTTTTGCCGGGCTTGCCCCCGTACCCGACTGCTACGGCGCAACAACGTCCAACGCATGTGCTTCAGTCGCTGCGCCGCGGCTTTGCCCTCGGCCCGCAACCGGGTGCTCTCCCCACGCCGCACTTGCTCCACCGCTTGATTCAAATGGGTTGTGATATGGAAGCGATCGAGCACATGCAATGCCTGACCGGCCTCTGCCCCTATCACCATCAAATAAGGTTGCCACATATCGCTACACACAAACCGCAACCCCTTCACTACCTCCGTCCCCAAGGCCTGCAAGCCGCGCCGCCTGGTGAACGGTGCTTACATGCATGCATCGCCTGTCAGGTGGTCGATGAGCCGTCGGTAGGATGTCTTGCTCTATTCAACACTTCTCTATACTCCCGCATTGTGGCTCTTCGCGATGTAGGAGCCGCCCACTGACAACCCGTTTGATTTCGCCGCGATGTGGCGCAAGTTACGGTGCGCAGTCTCCCGGAATGGCAGAGCAGGATGGGAGGTTACGTTGGCCCGGCTGCAAGCGACTGGTTCGAGGAAGGCGGGCTGCTCCTGCCCAACTATATTCCGCCCGTACGCACCGATTGGATTCAACGTCTCGGGAAACAACACCCACATTGAATGGTGAAAAAATGTGGTGGCACCAACTTCGGCCCCGAAGGTCAATTGGTGCTGACGGGCCTGATAACAACAATCATTGCATCATTGCGGAGCGTATGTTGGATTGCGGACCAATCTGCTCTAACATCAGTGTTCTATGGAGAAATCGTTCAGAACTTTGCGCGGGTTCCTAGCGGGAAAGGAGCGCGAAGATGAGACCTACTTTTTGCATTCCGCAACCCTGCGCATCTCGGGCGAGATTTCTGACATGGACGAGATTTCTGCCACGCTCGGTCTTTCACCCACGCACTCCCACCGGAAGGGCGAAAAACGGAGCGCCAAGGCTCATCCGTACCGTCAGGACATGTGGTCGTACAGCCCGACAGTTGAGAAATCAGAACCGCTGCACAGCCACATCGACGCTCTCTGGCTAAAACTGAAGCCACACAAGCGCTATTTGCTTGGACTCAAGAAATCTCTGAACGTAGATGTGTTCGTCGGGTACCGCTCGAATTGCGATACTGCCGGAATCGAAGTGCCACACGCTTCGCTAGAGATGTTCGTCGAATTGGAAATCCCGTTCGGGATTTCGATCATAGTGACGTAGCTGTTGAGCACGGTAGGGACGATCATCGCTGATCGCCCCCCGTACGGACCCGGACGGGCGCTTATTAGCGCATCCGGTTCTTATCTCGGATGAGTGGCGGCGAAGCGAACATCCGGAAAGGGATGGAGCGTGCGCGGTTGAGGAAGCCCTCTCTTACCCAGGGCAAGGGTGCGTGTCCAGTTGATCCGGTGCTTCTGGCTCCGGCGGCGGAGAGTACGCCACCAGTACGCGAGCACCCGATTCCGAAACACACCCAAGCTCTTGAGATTGCCGGGGACCGCATAGTAGTTGAGGTGCCCCTGCACGACCGACTTGAGCCATTGGCCGGTTTGGCGCACGGGATCGTGCATCCGCTTGCGGAGTTGCTGCTTAATCTCTTGCAGCTTCGCCCGCATGCGTTTGCGAATCGTCTTGCGCCTTACCATTCTCTGCTTCAAGCCGGTTTAACCCGGCGCACAAATATCGCCATTTCGCTCTTGAGGTCAGTGAGTAGCTAGTTCGGCCTCTCTGTACGGAAAGTAAGAGCACTCTCCCAGACTTGACCGCCGCTGTAGGGGCCATCACCGTTAGCATCGAACTGTGGTTCGTCGAACCACACCCAATAAACTGTGTGCGTTCCCAGTGCGCTTACTTCCTCCCGCGTGAGACCACCCACCCACGCGCCACTGAGACTCGTGACCGCATCTGGCGGCGCTGAAATTATCCCAGTCGCCCCTTTTGCCCAAAAGAAGTCGTCCGACACACGCACACGATCTCCGATTGAGAACAGTTTCAATGCGAACCCCAACGATAGCAACTGGGTGAGTTTAGCAGGTCGGTTGTTGTAACATCGCTGATAGCACTCGTAACCCAACGGTTAAAGTAAGATAGCTTTACTTCAACCCCCCAACGACTGCCGACCTCGAACACGCGGTAGCGTCCGCCGCGCCAGCGGCTTCGTACAAATCGCGATGGCACTCATCGACGCGGTTTCGAGTGCCGAAACCTCCCCACAAACTGATCTATGTTTCGAGTTTCTAGGCACCAGTAACCCCGCCGAAGACCCGGTCCCCGCTGTTAACAACAGCCATCGCTCTTCTTAAAGTGGATTACAATTCCACAGATGTTTTCGTATAGCATAGCCAAGTGGACCGCCCTGACGGGATACGCCTTCGCCGCTGCGGGAATTCTTATCTACACGCAACTCGGTAGGATTGTGGATTTGAGGATGGGTAACAATGTTTTGAACGTCGCCGCTGTGGGCAGTATGGCTGCGACGTTGGGCGGCTTCGTAACTGCCACCGTAGGCTCTGCAATCTGGGCGCGACAAACTCCTAGCCGCCAACCGCTCAAGATCGCCATTTGCATTGGGGTCGGGAGCACACTTGTCAGTCTGATCATTGGCTGGAATATCCACGGTCCAAGCGTGATGCTATGGTTTCTCGTGATGTTCTCCGTTATCAATGTTTTGACGCTCTTAGTCGCGAGCGGCTGGTGAGCCGCTATTGTAGTGTTTAACTGGACCAAATATCGCTCCGATTACACTCAGGAAGCAACGGACGCTCTCTACGAGTACATGCTGGACTGGTCAAAGGGAAGTAAACGGCGGCACGTTGACGGCGAGAGACGTTTCATTGAGCGCTACATTCGGCGGGACGAGTTCGAGACGCTTTTCGGAGGCGCGATGCTTCTGACCGACCCGAGTGGCACGTCACACTTCATCGGGGTCTGGGGTCGAAAAGCGATAAGCGATTTCAAGAGAACTCTTAGGGAACGAGGTGCCGAGTTCGCAGTGCTCCCTGCGGACGCCAGCAGTCGAGTCGTCAAGATTTATTCGCAACATTACCGCCAAATCGAATCGGACCGAGCACGGTGACCGTTGTCAAGAACCTTAATTAACTTTTAGTAAATGTCGATGACCAACTGCAGCTCCGAGGGTCAATTGGTGCTACCACCTGTGTGTTGAAAAAGCCCCGTCGCCGCAGCGGTTTTCCTTCAGTCCTTCTCAGCGCGGGCGTAAGTTATCTGGGATATGCTGACGATCTTTGACGCGGAAAGTCCTCTCAGCGATGAGGAAATGTCGGACGTTAGGCAATATGCGGCGGAGCGCATTGCCGCTTGGCGGAGCCGCTCCCTTTATTCCACTGCGGCGCTCGCCTTGACCTGTGCATTTATATACCCGTTCTTGGTTGGTCATTCGCTTCACAAATACTGGGAATCGTTTGGAAAATATCTGATCTTTGTGGCGATGGCGTTACTGGTCGTGTTCGTTCTGTGCATAGGATTCTGGTATAGCGCATCGCAGGCTCTCCGCGACGTGGATAAGGGGCAACCGTAGCGCTCGACTTGAGTTCTCAGTTGAGTGAGATTGCCTGGTTACGACAGTTAATGCCCATTCTGCTTGAATAGTTCACATCGGTCGAGAACATCCACCGGAAGCAAAAGATCACCATTCTTTAAGCCTCCAACCGGAGCAAGCGTCTTCAAACGCTTGTCCGCAATCCAGTTCTCGACATTGCGAGGAGGGGGAGCCAACTCCTTTGTGGTGACCGGCAGTGGAACTTTGCTTTCGCAAGGCAGGTATTCTCCGGCGTAAACTTCTTCGCCACTCGCCATCACCAATCGACAATAGTTGGCTGTACCCGAAGGAGCGAGGTCACAGCCGAACCACCGTCCGTGATGCCACGAGATTGGCAGCGCTGGCGCATCAATCCACACAGCATTCTGTGGCATGTCTTTCGGGCGTCGGGGCGGAAACACCTTCGTGTCCAGCCAACCAATGCCACCGGCGAACCAGAACATTGGGAGAGCAACAACAAGGGCGGCAAATCCAAGAAGCAGCTTCGAGACAAGACTTTGGCGATCCATTGCGATTCGGTCACATTCTACGGGTATCCAGGAGTCAGTTGTCGCGAAATCTCGATAATACCAATTGAGAGATGCGGCTGTTCCAGCCGAGGAACATGCCCCGATTTTTTATTTTCTATAGCCTTGCATTAATCACATGATGTCTAGAAACGGATTCGCCGGTAACAGTGGCGCGCCTGGCAGTGGCATCGTGCGCTGTCCGGTCCCGGTGGGCGGCTGATTAAGTTTCGGCGACGGAGCCAGCGGTTGCAGTGGCTCGATCGGTTTAACCGGCTGGCGATAAGTTGGCAAAAGATTTTTGCCCATGGCTACTCTTCCTCCTGCTCGGTTTGTTGGCTGCGCAACTCCAACAATTCGTTTTCATCCGGCCAACGGTCGTGGGCGAGGTGAAAGCGCAACTCGGCGTCCGACTTTTCCTTCAATTCTTTGCTGACATCAGCCACATCGAGATGTTGCCTGGGACGACCTTCCAAGCGGTCAAAAATGGTTTCGACGGCAGCAAGGCGGTGTCTGCCGCGCAGCGCTTCCGATAGGAGCACGTCGATGAGCCGTTCTTCCAAACTGCGGCCGTCAGGCCCGACCTCTGCGACCCGGAAGCGCAACGTGCCCGCAGTCCTCGCGTGCGCCGGTCTGCCGTTCGGGTTTCCGGACTGTCCGGGCATAAACCCGCGACCCGTAATGCCGCCGAGTTGCTTAGATCGCTCGCGTTGTTTTCCGTTATTCTCCACGTTGCTTCCCTCCCGGAAAGACGGTCTTTTCGACGTTGTCTTTGTTCGTTTCGCTGAGTTGGCCCCAAGAATTTCGAGACAAATCCCGGCAAGCCGCCCAGTTTATTGGAACGTTTTGGAACGTGATTTGTGATTTGGAGGGTTGCTAAGTGATTGAAAAATGGTGGCCAGGGACGGAGTTGAACCGCCGACGCCAGCCTTTTCAGTTTGGCGTTGATAACTATCGACAACGACTTAACAGGTCTTAGGTGGCTGCGTAAGTGCTTTATAAGTCGTGGGTGACATGCTGATGTTGGGCGGATCTTGGGCTGGGCGGACATTAGATCGCATTGTAATGACAAGGCAGAGGTCGCACCTTGTGGGGGAACGGGTAATTATTGTAACGCGCCTTGGCTTGAGGCCGGATGATGCTCAGATTCATGCAACCCACGCCGGTTGGTGTGTATCGTCCAACCTTTCCCGTTATACCGCCAGACTAGCCCAGATTAGCCAGATTAGCGGCCATCTTGCATCTGTCAACCGTGCTGATAACATGGGGAGAGACGGAGGGGCTATGAAAACGACTGATGAAAAGGCCGAGATTCCCGTTTCGGCCGAGGTTGAGGAAGTCATTCGACAGCGGCTGGAATCGCTTGATGAGGATAAGAAATCGGCGGTTGATGCGCGTCAGGCTGTATCTGAAATTCGTCGCAACCTCAAAATGCCGCAACCACATTGAAAGTTTCTCTCACCAGATCAGCTAACTAAGGCTGATGTCAAAGCGGTGGCTGAATGGTACGAGCAGCAACGCGAGGGTCTTGGTCTGGAGTTCACGGACCGCGTTCTGGAATCCATCGACCGTATTGCTGAACACCCCTTAGCTCATCGCAAAGTCATCGAGTCGGCCAGACGCTGCAACCTCGATCAATTCCCGTACGCTCTGTGGTACACGGTTGAAGACCAATCAATCGTAATTGCGTGTCTTCACCATCGCCGGAATCCTTCGCTTGCTAAAGCGAGAGTGCGAACTATGCTGGTGAGGAAACCCGGACTCTAAAGTCGGGTTATGGCTCATTGAGCGGTTTTGAGTGAAAACGCCTGATAGCGCCAACCATAACCCCCGGCTCTGGTCTCCTCTCCGTTAAACTGACTGGACCATGCCCAGCGAGCCTCCGACACTGACCCGCCGCAGTTTCCTCAGCGCTGCTGCCGCCGGAATTGTTTCTAGTCCGATATGGGCGAAGGCCACTACGGCGCGCGTTTCGGATTCCCAGTTGCTCAGCGATATTGCGCATCGCACTTTTTACTTTTACTGGGAGCGTGTGAACCATAGCAACGGCCTGATGGCAGATCGTTGGTCGACGCCGGCCGCTTGCAGCATCACGGGGACAGGCTTCGCTCTAACTGCTTGGCCAATTGGAGTTGAGCGCGGTTGGATCACACGCAATCAGGCACGAGACATCACGCTGCGGACGCTGCGGTTCTTTGAGCAATTACCGCAGGGCGAACAACGGTCTGGCACCGCGGGCTATCGTGGCTTCTATTACCACCTTATCGATATGGAGACCGGACTACGGTTGCCAAATTGGGAACTTTCAACAATTGATACCTGCTGGCTGCAAATGGGCATGGCATTTGCGCAAGGCTGGTTCGACCAGGAGGATGAGAAGGAAAAGGAGATCCGTGCACTCGCGCAGCGTCTGCTTGATCGCACCGAATGGGATTGGATGCAGGCCAATAGCACGGGCGGCAAAGCCATCTCGATGGGCTGGCACCCGGAGAGCGGCTTTATTGAGCGAAATTGGGATGGCTATAACGAGGGCATGGCGCTCTATTTCCTCGCGCTCGGCTCACGGTCTCACCCGGCTAAGGAGGGCGCCTTCGAGGCATGGACTGCGCCCTTCCCAAAATACTGGCGCGGAGAAGGTGCGAACCGCTACCTCTCCTTTGCGCCGCACTTTGCGCATCAATATGGGGCCGTGTGGGTTGACTATCGCGGCATCTATGATGCGACCACGCGCGCGGCCGGGTTTGACTATTTCGAGAATTCCCGCCGCGCCACCTATGCGCAGCGCAACTATGCCATTGCCAACCCCATGGGCTGGGATAGTTATTCCAAGGACATCTGGGGCCTCAGCGCCTGCGATGGACCAGGTGATCTAGTCATAAATTTCAAAGGCAAGCCGACGCAGTTTTATGGCTATGCGGCCTATGGGCCGAAGGGCATGCCCGACGAGGAAGACCATGGCACCCTTGCCCCCACCGCCGCGGTAGCCTCGATTCCCTTTGCACCCGAGATTTGCATCCCTGCGGCCCGGGCCTTACGCAATTTCCAAGGTGGGCGGCTTTACGGCAAGTACGGTTTTTTCGATTCGTTCAACCCTAGCTTCCGTGATACCCATGTCAGCCTTAGGTCAGGCAGCGTTGATGGGCGCTTAGGCTGGGTTGACAATGATTATCTCAGCGACAATCAGGGGCCGATTCTAGGCATGATCGCGAATTACACAACGGGGATCATCTGGAACGCCACCCGCAAAGTGCCCGATCTGGTGCGCGGTTTGAAGCGAGCAGGCTTTACCGGCGGTTGGTTGAATGGGGCATAAGATCAACCACTGCGACTCGAACGGAACATATGAAGACGAGCGTGCGCGCTGCCGTGGAAGTGATGTTTCAGCGTAGGGCGTCAGTGTCTCACAGCGGGTCAACTGTTGATCTCAATTGTGCTCATCGAGGGGTCAATGAGCGCAAACGCCTGGTAACAACAGGTACCCGATTTCGAAGACGAATCTAATCTCCGCGCAAGAGTAACTATGTGGGCCCGTTCAGCCTATGATGGGGGGACACAAACGTATAGAGGAGCAATGCGAGATACCATGGACCGCCTCATGACTGCCCTAATCGGAGTTCCAGTTTCGTTGAGCAGCTGTTGCTTCCCCACTTCCGTTAAGGCAACGCAAAGAGCCCTGTTGCAATACCGGTTCTCGGTCGGGCATAGGGAATAAGTTTAGTTCGTTCCGAAAACCTCGTCATTAAAGCGATACGGTACCAAGCAACGCCTAATCGTGCCGCCACAAATGGTTACTGCGAGAACCGTCATCGCGACGAACGGCCCGTGGCTTTATTGGCCAAAAAAAAGCAGCAGTGGGGCGCTCGCGCGTCTCACTGCTGGGAGAGTGTTGCTATGCTGCTCGCTACGCTGGGGCCGAATCCAGCGTAGTTTTACCGCCCATGTCCACCGCCATGCGAGCCGCCGCCGTGCGAGCCACCACCGCCGCCGCCGCTATGGGGTGCCCCACCACCACGGCTGCTCGGCGCCGAACGGCCGCCTCCGTAGCTCGGAGCGGAACGTCCGCCGCCATAAGCACCTCCGCCATAGGACCGCTGCGTCACAATCGGCTGCCTCATGTTGAGCGGCGGCCGAGACGACCCGCCGTAGCCGCGGCCCGCCGAACCATAGCTGCCTGAGCCGTAACCACGGCTCTCCGAAGCTGACCCGCGGGACGAACCGTAGGAAGACGACCCGTAGGAACCGCGGCCCGCCGACTCACCCGATCTCGCCGACTCAGACCGGCTCGAATCAGACCGGGATGTCTCAGCGGATGAACGGGGCGACATGGGCGAAAATTTCTGCCATCCGCCGCCCGTTCCGCCTTCGCGACCGCCAGCCGACGCGCTTCTTTCCACACCCTGACTGGAGCGTTCACCCGAAGCCATGTTTGAGGCTCCACGCGAACCGAAATCCCCGTTCCTCGCGCCAGTCCCTTCACGTCCGGTTTCACCCGACCTGCTGCCAGCCGCCGCTGTCGTCCCATGCGTCGAGAAGAAATGCTGATTTTCCGATACGTTCCGAGTCGTCGATGCAGCCGCCGCCCGTCCACTAGCCGAGAAGCTCTCGCGCCCCGGACTCACTCCGAGCCGACCGGTGCTGAACCGCGCATTCTGCATCTGCGCATGGCCAACCGCCTGAGCAGTCATGTGCCCGGTTCCAAATTCACGGCCCGAAACCGAAGTCGCGCCGCGGAAGTTTGCGTCATGCATAGCCAGGTTCACGTTCGAGAACCGCGAGCCCGCGCGCAACGGAGCGAACCCGCCACGATTAAATTCGCCGAACCGAGCAAACCCGTAACCTCCGCCCCACCGTCCCCACCAGGGATGGAAGAAGTCTCCCGGTCCAAGTGGCAACCATCCGACCCCGCCGAAGCCGAAGCCAAATCCGAATCCAATTCCAAACCCAGGTCCAAAGCCGAAGAACGATACATACGCCGGTGCCCATATCGGACGATAGAACGGATACCCGAAAGCCGGACCCGGCCACCATCCCCAGCCGCCATCGACATACATCCAGCGCCCATAGTGATAGGGAGCCCAGCCCCACGAATCATAAGAAACCCATGTCCATCCCCAATAAGGCTCATAAACCCAGCGTCCGTCGCGATAAGGAGCCCAGCCCGCCGGTTCATTCGGCCGCCACACCGGACCATAATCCGGAACCTCCGACCACGTGCCATTGCCATCGAGGTTCTCGGTTCCAACGTAATAGTCGTTGGTGTGCCGCCGCGCTTCCGAGTTGCGGATCATGTTGTCGCGATCGGTATTCCACTGATCCCAGTCATCCCGCGCCGGAGCTTCGCCGATCTTATATTGCTCGTCGGCGCCCGTTCCCTGCACCGTAATGAACTGTCCCTGTCCCACGCGAGTTCCGCCCTGCGGAGTGGTAATTTCAACTTCGCCTTTGCGGACCAGCACTTCAGTGTGATCGTCGGCAGTTACGAGAATTCGAAAACTGGAATCGCGCCGCTCGGTCTTAATCGCAACGTTCGGCGTATCGATCTCCGCATCCGCATCGCTGCGCCCGTAGACGCTATAGTTCGCCATCCCATGTCCAAGCTGAACCTGGATATTCGACCGCGTCAGCTGCACGACGTTCGCCTGCGTATGTTCAGCCAGGCGAAGCGTGTTGGCATAATCGAGCTCGATTTCGGTGCGCGCTTTGTCGCCGGTAGAAACCCGGTCACCCGCAACGACGGGAGCATTCAAAGCCGCCGCTGACCAGTCCTTCGAATCGCCACGCTGGGTAGAAACATCGCCGTGAATCAAACTGATGCGCGCGACTCCATTTTTCTCCTCGGGAGCCGGCGTGTTGTAAGTCGGAGCGTTCGGCCCAGCGTTGGGGCCGGGTTGCATCGGGCCGCCCGGATTTACCGAACCTGGATTCGGAGCCTGATTTGCCGGAGCCTGGTTCATCCCACCTTGATCCGAATCCATAGGCCCTTGATCCGTGGAACTCTGATCGGCAGGTCCCTGCATCTGGACGTTCGGTGACGGCTTCGCATCCTGAACCGGCGCCTGGTCGTCCTGAGACTGGGCGATCGCGGCCCCTGGAATCGCCATCGTCAAACCTAGAATTGCCGCTATTAATTTGACCTTCATACCTACCTCCGCCCACGTTCGGAACAAAGTCTGCCTGAATCAATGCAGGCAGAATGCCAATCTCAGTCGCCTTGTGTTTTTAAGCTAACATCCGTTGCGACAGTCGGTTACTTGGGTCTCTACAGCGTCAGATGAATGCAAATTATCTCGCTTCGGTGGCCGGGTTCCACCAGGGTGGTGGTTTTCGGCCATAAAGCCATCGGCGGCCAAAAGGAGAGACCGGCGGTTTCCTCGCCACGGGTCCGGCTGCACCCAGGATCGAGTCCTCCCGTGTCGGCTGGTCGGTGATGTCCCGGGAAAACCAGACGAAGTTTAGATGGGTGCCGGAGCGCGCCGACACACGTTCAACGCCAGCCCCAACCCGCTCCGAGGACACTTTTGAAAAGCCTCTCGTCAAAAAGGTTAGAGCTATACTTTGTGCGATTTTCAAATGCCGAAGTTTTGATTGCCAAGGAGAGAAAATATGCTGCGCCGCCTTTCGTTCATTCTGTGCTTGACCGTAGCCGTATTAACCGTTGCCTGCTCAACCGCGCCCGCACCGCCTCCCGACACCCGCGCCGCCGACGTGCAAGCCGTCAAGGACGTCGAAGCCGCGTGGCTCAAAGACATCGCCACCAAAGATCCGGACAAGTGGACCGGTTACTTCACGGAAGATGGTTCTGGACTGTATCCTGGCGCCGCCACGGTGAAAGGGAAAGCAGCCCTCCGAGCCGCGGTGGCTCCCATGCTTGCCGATCCCAATTTCTCGCTGATCTTTCAATCCGACCGCGCGATGGCTTCGAAGGGCGGGGACATGGTCTATACCGAGGGGACCTACACCATGACCCTGACCGATCCAAAGACCAAGAAGCCCGTAACCGACAAAGGAAAGTTTCTGACCGTCTACGCCAAACAGCCCGACGGAAGCTGGAAAGTGGTGGCCGACACGTTTAATTCCAATTCGGCTATGTAGCAATCGAGGAAGAAACCATTCGAAACTCCGGGGGGTGCCCGCTCAAGCTCCGCTTGGGCGGGTCTTTTCGTCACTCTCCGCCGTTATCGTCAATGCCGATCTTCGAAAGGCGATACCGCAAAGCATTCCGCGAGAGTCCCAAGAGGCGCGCGGCCTGCGACTTGTTCCCGCCGGCTCGCTTGAGCGCTTCGCGGATCATTTCATCTTCCCATTGGTCAAGCGTCATGCCATCGGGAAGAAAGCGCTCAGAAGAAGCGTGGCTGCGGTTGCGGGGCGAGTCAAGTTGTATGTCGCTCGCCTCCAGTTGATTGCCCGAAGCGAGCGCCGAAGCTCGTTCAATGACGTTCTGCAATTCACGCACATTTCCCGGCCAATAATGGCTGACCAGAAGTTGCATGGCCGCGGGCGAAATACCCGTGATTTTTTCCTCTCGTCCGGAATCTTTCGCGAAGCGCGCAAGAAACAAGTTCGCAAGTTCCGGAATATCCTCCTTGTGCTCGCGCAAAGGGGGAATGTCGATCGGCACCACATTAAGACGATAGTAGAGATCTTCTCGAAAAGTTCCGTCCTCAAGCGCCGCGCGCAAATCGCGATTGGTTGCCGCGAGCAGCCGAACATCCACCTTGATGGTACGAGTTCCTCCCAGCCGTTCGAACTCACGCTCCTGCAAAACGCGCAGAAGTTTGACCTGTGTAACCACCGGTACGTCTCCGATTTCGTCCAGAAAAAGAGTGCCCTTATCGGCGAGTTCAAATTTTCCCGGCTTGCTGATCGCAGCTCCCGTGAACGCTCCTTTTTCGTAACCGAAGAGTTCGCTCTCCAGAAGATTTTCCGGAATAGCGGTGCTGTTGATCTTCAGAAAAGGTCCGGAAGCTCGACGCGACTTCTCATGGATGGCGCGCGCGATCAGGTCTTTGCCCACCCCGCTTTCGCCGCCCAAAAGAACGGTAGAGTTGGTAGGAGCAACCCGTTCGACGGTAGCCAGCACCTCCTGCATTTTGCGGCTGATGGCAACGATGTTCGGATGGCTGTATTTCTGTCCCAGCGCCTCGCGCAGCGACCGATTCTCCTCCCGCAGACGAGAGTTATCAAGCTCCTTGTGCACCACCATCCGCATTTCGGCGAGCGAAAAGGGCTTTAGAACATAGTCCGTAGCGCCGGCCTTCATGGCGTCGACCGCGGTTTCAACCGAGCCGAACGCTGTCATAACGACGATGGGCAGTGCGGGATTCTGTTGCTTGGCAGTCTGCAGGAATTCCAGCCCATTCATGCCGGGAAGTTTGAGGTCGGTAAGAACGAGATGAACAGGTTCGGACATGAGCAGCTTCAATCCGGTTTCAGCATCGCCTGCGGAGAGCGTCTTGAACCCATCTTCGCCGAGGTTGAGCTCCAGCAATCGTCGCATCTTGGCTTCGTCTTCGATAATGAGGATCGTCGGCATCTGATCAGTTCATTCGCTCGTGTAGCTACGCGCGCTCGCCCGTCCGAGCCGAGTGAAGCTCAGGAGTTGCCTGTGGCACGAGCGCTTCGTCCAGAGGAAAGAAGAGCCTAAACACAGCACCGCCCGAGGGAGAATTCTCGACCCGGATCGTCCCATGATGACCATCAACAATCTTCGAAACAATCGAGAGCCCGAGCCCCACACCAGTTTTCTTGGTGGTGACAAAGGGATTGAAAATCTCTTCCCGCAGCTCTTCGGGAACGCCTGGCCCCGTATCCGTCAATCGCAACTCAACTCCGGGATGATCCTTCTCTGTAGCGGGTTTAACCTCAACGAGCAGCATGCCACCATGCTCATCCATGGCCTCGTAAGCATTCTGTACGAGATTGAGAAAGGCTTGTTCACACAAGCTTTCATCGAGCGGAACGAGTGGCAAACCGCTGGCATAGTGGCGCTCAACGCGTATGGATTTGCCGGCAGAACGCGAGGCAACAACCTGCAACACGCGATCAAGTAGAGCGGTCAAATCCGCGGGATGCGGCTCGGCGTGAAGTGGCCGGGCGAAATCGAGAAACTCGGTAACCAGCGCACTGAGCCGGTTAACCTCGGTCGAAATGTAGCCCGCCAATTCGCGGGCAAGCTCGTCGGAGGCTTGCAGCTTCTGGGTCAGCATTTCGGCCGAACCTTTGATGACTCCGAGCGGATTTCGAATTTCATGAGCCAGTCCGGCCGAAAGCTGGCCGAGTGCCGCCAGTCGCTCCGAGCGCCGTGCTTCGGCCTGGGCCTGCTCCAGGCGGCGATTGGTTTCCGCCAGACGTTCGGCCAGATCACGATACAGCTCGGTTTGATGCCTGCTTTGCTGCGCGAAGCGATTGACGACCATCGCGGCGAGAAAGAAAAACAACACGCGCGAGGCGAGGTAGCCGAAAGCTTCCGGAGTCAAGTCATACTCCTGCATCGCGGGATAGAGATACGAACAGTAGGCGGCAGAGGCGATAAAGGTCCAGAGTAGCGTCAGCCAAGGGCCGCAATAGAGTGCCGCCGTAACAACTGGAAGGTAATAAATAGGATAGTAACTGCTGTTGATTCCGATTTCGCCGGTGTGATCGATGAGAACGGTCGCCAAGAGAATCTTGAGCACCAGGACATAAAACACTCCGCGTTTCGAGAAACTGGAAATTATCTTTGTTTCGGACAATTGCACGATGCCAATCGCAAGAAGAATGAGCTGTTTGTGCCATTCGAATTCCGGAGGCAGCAATGCCAGTCCGGCGAGAAAGATGAGCCAGATGGTGAGCCAGACTGCGTCAAGACGATTCAGTCGTCGCGAATCGGGATCGAGAATGGGAGTTACGAGAGCCACGCAGCTTCCATCCAACAGCAGAAGGGCCTCCGGCGTCAATTGGACGGAACTCCTTTGGCTTCAGAGCGCACATAAGGATTTCCAATCAGAAACATAAATAGTTTCGATTTCCGCAGAGCGCTCTCGACCGACTATTGTTATGATGCGATTGCATGAGAGTGACTGATTCAGGGCGGACGATGGCGTCCTGGAATGGACAACGGAACGGACGACAATGACCAAAGTCGAAGCGATTATTCAGGTCTCAAAGCTGGACGCAGTAAAAGACGCATTGCACGAGGTTGGCGTCGAGGGCATGACCGTTTTTGAAGCTCGAGGGCACGGCCGGCAAAAAGGTCATACCGAATTTTATAGGGGACGCGAGTACACCGTTGATTTGATCCCGAAGGCAAAACTGGAGATCGTGCTGGCCGATGAAATGGTCGAGAAGGTCGTGCAGGCCATCACTTCCGCGGCAAGAACAGGCAAGATCGGTGACGGAAAGATTTTTCTGTCGCGCATCGACGAGGCGATTCGAATTCGGAACGACGAACGTGGTGACAGCGTGCTCTGACCGAGTACATGGGCGAGAGATCGACCTTCCCCCGGATCTGCTTTACGAGCAGAGCGACATGAAGGCCAGGCAGGGGCTGAACACTTCGGGGAGGGTGTCAACGGAATGACCGGCGTGCCCACCGTCCGCAGCGAACTACGGGACCTGTACGTACGCGAATCCGCCGCCATCGAGCGGGAATTTTCCGAGACCGGCGAAGGACGTACGGCGGTCGGACGGCGTACGGCACTCGTAGATTCGATTGTCCAAAGACTCTGGAACGATATCATTGTCGGTTCGGAGCCCAACCCTCTCTCCGAGCCACCCGGCCCCAAGGACTTCGCGTTGGTGGCGACAGGAGGATTCGGGCGCGGCTGGCTTTTTCCCCATTCCGATATTGACCTGTTGTTTTTGCACAACGGCGGCAATTCCGAGACCGAGTTCAAAGATTCGATCCGACGCTTTTCGCAGGAATTGTGGGACCTCAAGCTGAAGCTCAGTCCAGCCACGCGTAGTTTGGCGGAGTGCGAAAAGCTCGACCCAAACAACGTGGAGTTTGCCATCTCGCTGCTGGACTGCCGATATCTGGCCGGGGATCGTGAACTTTTTTCGCGCTTGCGCGAAAAGGCGGTTCCACGCCTCGTGGGCCGCGAGTGCCAGAATTTAATCCAGAACCTCGGCGAGATTACGCGCGCGCGTCATCACAAGTTTGGTAATACCGTGTTTCATCTCGAGCCAAACGTGAAGGATGGGCCGGGCGGGTTGCGCGATTTGAACGTCACCAATTGGCTCGCGCTTATTTCCGCGATGGAAAAGTTGAAGGTGTGGCCGGACACGAGCACGCTGCTGCCGGTTTCCTCGCGGCGGGCGCTCGATGCAGCGCTTGATTTCCAGATGTCGGTGCGTTGCTTCCTGCACTTCAGGCACGGGCGCCATGACAATACGCTTACCTGGGAGGCGCAGGACGAAGCAGCGGCGCGGAAGATTGGCGCGAGTGATGTCGAGATCGCGAACGCTGCAGACTGGATGCGCGTTTACTTTGGTCACGTGCGCAACGTACACCGTGTGTGCACGCAACTATTGGAGGAGATTCCGGCGGCGTGGTCGTCGTTGTATCGGCAATTCCAGGGATGGCGCTCGCGGGTTGCAAGTGATGATTTTTCCGTGGTGGACGGGCTGATTTTTCTGCAGCAACCCAGCGGTCTGCGGGATCCGGAGATGTTATTGCGGCTTTTTCATTTCATGGCGGAACACGGCCTGAAATTGAGCACCACCACGGAATATAAGGTTGAGCAGGCGTTGCCGGCGCTCGCGGCCACGCCTCCCCGGGGCGCGGAGTTGTGGCTTTACCTGCAGGAGACGCTCGTCGAGCCGCACGCCGCTGAGGCGCTACGCGCCATGAACGCTCTCCGCCTGCTGGCGCTTCTAATTCCGGAGGTCAAGGGGATTGAGGCTCTCGTGGTGCGTGATTTTTATCACCGCTACACCGTCGATGAGCACTCGTTTCTGGCGATTGAAAATCTGCACCGCCTGAAAGACTCGAAGTCGGAATGGGACCAGCGCTTCGCCCAGCTGCTGACCGAACTGGAACAGCCGGAATTGCTTTACCTCGCATTGCTCCTGCATGACTCCGGCAAGGCCGTACCGAGTGACAATCATATCGAGCTCAGCGTTCAGCTCGCTGACAGTTGCGCGGAACGTCTGGACCTCGATCCGGCGGATCGTGAGACGGTGCGCTACCTGGTGGCGAGCCATTTGGAAATGTCGGCTGCGATGCGGCGTGATGTATTCGATCCGGCAAATGTGAAATTGTTCGCTGAAAGGGTGGGCGTGCCAGAACGGCTGAAGATGCTATGCCTGATGACTTATGCCGACGTCAAAGCCGTGAATCCGGAGGCCATGACGCCGTGGAAGGCGGATAATTTGTGGCAGCTTTATATTGCGTGCGCGAATTATCTGAGCCGGAACGCGGACGAGCGCGTGCACACCGATGCGGATTCGAGCCTGGCGCATCTGCATTCGCTGGCGCCGGTGGCCGGCAAAAAGATCAATGTCTTCCTCGAAGGACTCCCCCAGCGCTACTTGCGAATTCACGGTGCGACCGACGTTCTGGCGCACGCCGAAATGGCCGGCCAACTGGGACAAGATGGCGTGCAGTTGAGTTTGAAGCAGATTCGCCACTGGTATGAGCTGACGCTGATTACGACCGACCGACCTTTTCTCTTCGCTTCGGTTTCGGGAGCTTTGGCGGCATGGGGAATGAATATCGTGAAGGCGAATGCCTTCTCGAATGCGGCCGGTATGGTGGTGGATACCTTCTATTTCACCGATCGCTTTCGGACTCTGGAGATGAATCTGCAGGAATGGGAGCGGTTGAAAAAAAGCATCGCGGCGGTAATCAAGGGAGAAGCCGACGTGGCGCGAATGTTGCGCGATCGATTGAAATCGGAAAAGCCGGACAGCACGAAAGTCAGGATCGAGACGCAGATTGAATTCGACGACATCTCTTCCGCGCACAGCACACTCGTGCAAATCATCACCCAGGATCGTCCCGGACTGCTCTATCGGATGTGCTCACAGGTCTCGAAGCATGACTGCAACATTGAAATCGCGCTGATCGAAACCGAAGGGCAAATGGCAATCGATGTTTTGTATCTGACCTGTGGCGGAGCCAAGCTGAGTGCGGAGCGGCAGAAAGCGCTGCGTGAGGCTTGGCGCGACGAACTGGCGGCAAAATAACTTCTCGCGAGCGGAGATGTCCGATCTCGGCAAATCCGGCGCTAGAAACTGAATGTCGCCTGCAACTCAATTTTTCGAACGGCCGCGGAACTTGAAAACGGCCCGCCCGCGAGAGAGACCGACTTCCCGAAATCCTGAGAGCTCAGAACTCCGATCGGCGTTCCTTCATTGACCTTGTTCAGCGCGTCCCGCGCGTTGACGCTGAACGACAGATTGTAGCGCCGATTGGAACCCGGTCCCACGCCAAACGGATTGCCCCCTCCTCCGCCACGTCCAAATCCGCCACCACCGCCGAGCGGGCCACCACCACCACCGCCGCCGCCACCTCCTGACCGTGCGCCGCTTTTTCCTCCCGTCTCTGGCCCAAAACCAAAATTTTTCGCCAGCCGCAGGTTCAGGGTGAACTGCGACGGCCCGGTCAGATAATTGATAGGAATCTGGGTGTAAGGGCCGGTCGGAACCAC
>Ga0181522_10000623_pt1 | contig 24965 bp, 31 predicted proteins | sample PEATcosm2014_Bin_27_FD_121103 | JGI IMG/M metagenome (GOLD analysis project Ga0181522, IMG submission 121103) | Peatland microbial communities from MTU Mesocosm Facility, Houghton, MI, USA - PEATcosm2014_Bin05_10_metaG | ecosystem: Environmental > Terrestrial > Soil > Wetlands > Peat | place...
CGAGCTCCTCTATGACGCCGCGCTCGACTCGGGCGACTCCGACATGGGATGGGACGGCATCGTTCCCGCCATTCAAGCCGGGCGCTACGCGATCCCCAAGGGCGAGAAGCTCGACATCACCGTGGCCTCGGCCGCGGGAGCGGGCGTCGTCGTGGGGATCCTCTCGAAGTCCATCGCAGCCGCACTGGGCGCCGCGGGAAGTGTCTTCATCCTCGGAGCGATCTTCTACGCGAAGGTACAGAAAACCTGAGTCCGAGGTTCCCCCTCGGAACGACCTTGATCGCCTTATCCTGTTGTCCCCTTGACCCCGAAAGTCTCTCTCGAAATGGCTCGTAAATTTCAAACACTCGAACACTGGATTGACGAAGCGCTGTCCGACTCGGACAAAGTGGACACGACGACGGGCGCTGTCCGTGCCTGCTCGGCGTTCACGCTCCTCTACCAGAACGCGAACGGCATCGGGACGAAGGAGATCCACACGATCCCCCTTCGCGGCAAGACCGGCGACGCGAAGAACATCGCCACGAAGCTACGAAACAAAGCGGAAGGCTTCGCGCAGGACCTCGGCGGCAGTCAGTCGTTTCTAGTTCAAGCCTTCTACGGCGACGCGAAGGAACCCGAGGCGACGCGTCCCATCCGCTGCGTGGACGGCGAGCTCGTGACGGGCGAGGACTGGCGGCAAGCCGAAGCTCCGACCGAAAAGGGCGTGCTCGCGCAGATGATGCGGCACCTGGAGCACAAGGACCAAATCATCATGAGCTTCTTTCAAGGGTCGGTCGGACAATGGGCGACCGAGCGCCGAGGCCTTCAAAATGAGCTGAACGATGCCTACGCCATCGTGCGCGAGATCATGATGGCGGACATGAAGAACAAGCACGAGATGCAGATGGCGCAGCTTGCCTTCGCGCGAACGACTGAAGAGCGGCGCGTTCTCATGGGGATGATCCCCGCCATTACCAACGGCCTCACGGGCAAGGAAATCTTTCCCCAGGGCACGAGCGACTCGGCGATCGTCGATGCGCTCGCCCGCAATCTCCGCCCCGAACAGCTCGAGATGGCCGCGCAGGCCGGCATCATCCCTCCGGCGCTTCTCCCCGCCATCACGGCGCGCTTCGCGCAAACCCGCGAGCGCGATCAGGCCGAGCGTCAGGAGCTCGCGCGGGTTCCGGATGCGAACTCCGACCCGGTCAAGGATGCACAGGGATTGTAGGACTAGAAACGTACCGCGCCCTAATCACGTCCTTTCATGAGATCCAGAGGCAACAGTTAGTTTTCAAAAGTTCCAAGGCCGAACTCAGCTACAAAAAGGATACCCCCCATGGCTCTTCCCGCAGTGGTCCTCGTTGGTCTCGGCGCCGTTGGTCTCTACGAACTCTTCAAGAAGAAGGACACGGCAGTCCAAACGCTCACCGTCCACGGCGACGACGACGGAGCGCCCCCGGCGCAGGTTGCCGTCCCCGTGACCGACGACGCGCCGACGCCGAGTCAGACCGACGTCCCGCCGACCTCCGACGAAGTCTCGGAAACCCCGACGGATCAAGACCTCGGAACGAACGTCGTCGTCGAAGCGGGGCCCTCGGGTCCCCGCTTTCGGCACCACCATCGCCGCTTCATCCCGCCGCCCATCGTGCCCGGGACCGTCCCGCTCGCACCGGCCATCGTGACGCCCTTCGGGCCTTCGCCGCTCAACGTGCGAACGCCCCACGAAATCCAGCTCGCTCTGAACGCACTCGGTTACCGCGTGCCGGTCGACGGGCGCATGGGGCCCGAGGCGCAAGCGGCCATCTTGCGTTTTCAACACGACCATGGCCTTCCCATGCTCGGCTGGCGTGAGGAAACGCGCTTTCATCTGCAAAACGCGCTTCAGAGACGCATCCCTCGCTTCGAGGGACTCCGGGACGAGCGCGGTGCGCGCGTGCACGGCGAATCGGACTGCCCCTTTGGCGCCGAGCCCGTCGTGACCACGGCGACGCCCGGAACGCCCGCCAAGGTGGCGGTAGCGACCGGGACCCCGCCCATCGAAACGCCGCACGCGGTGCAGATCGCGCTGAACAAGATCGGCTCGAACCCTCCCTTGAAAGTCGACGGAGACATCGGACCCAAGACCGTCGCCGCGACCAAGGCGTTCCAGATCGCCGCGGGACTCTTGCCCGACGGGGTCCCGGGCCCAAAGACCCGCACGGCGCTCGCCCTCGCCGCGTGCCCGCCCGAGCGACGCCGCTGCGTCATCACGCCGTGGGTCGACCCATGGCCCATCAAGGGCATTCCTCGCTCGCCCAAGGAGCAGTTTCTCCATTGGGCAGACACGCACCACCTCCGTGCGACCGGGCCCATCCCTCGGCACTACCATCCCGGTCCCATGCCGTGCATCACGCCGACCTTCATCGGACCCGTGATGAGCTCCCGGAACGAGAAGTTCGATCACTGGGGGCGCGCGCATCATCTGCAGTCACCCGTGGACGAAATCCGGAGTCCCTTCGGCGCGGTCGGCGGAGGTCGTCGCGGCGGCGGACACTCGGGAGGTCGCGGCTCGGCGCGTGCTCCGCACACGGCGACCGCGACGACGTCGCGTGCGCCCGTGCAGAGCGCAGCCCTTGCAGCAAGTCAACCCCGTCCCGCGCCTTCCACGGGATTCAGTAAAGGACAGGGGGCGCCGCCTCCGGCGCCTCCCACGGGCCAGACGAGCGCTCCCGTATTCAATGCCACGGCGCAGGGTCTCCTTCCAACCGGTGGAGGAGGGTACTCGGGTGGCTACGGAAGTGGCGGCTACGGCGGAGGGATGCAAAGCAGCATGCCCTACGCGGGCGGCGGCTTCATGAACCCGTACCATCAAAACCTGAACCCCGGCGGCGGACCCGCGGGCGAGGTCCTAAACGGGATCTACTTCGGATACGACAACGAACGGCCGTTCGGGTGCGACCCGGGCGCGGTTCCGTTCACGTTCGGAGGATCGACGCATAAGCGGCACCATAAATTCGGGTGAAACGCGGTGGTCCGCACGAAGAGCGGAACTGGCCGAAATGCTCTTTTCTCACTCACGCAGGAGTTTTCTCCGATGACCTTTCCCCTGGTCCCCATCCTAGCCACCGCCGCGGCGGGAGGTCTCGTCTACGAGGTGATGAAGCCCTCGGATGCGGCTGCCGACGACAAGACCCCTGAGCTTCAGAGTATGAAAGGCACGACGCCGAGCGGCGCTCCGGTACAAGTCGTCGTGCCGACGAAGGCGCACCATCGTCCGCACCCGCGAAGGGCTTCCGCGCCCATTGCAGGACCCGCAGCCATCACGGTCGTCCCTTCAGCCGGCGTTGGCGTCCGCTACGTGCCGCCCGTCGAAGTCAAAGCCGCGCAGGTGCCCGGCAAGCTCGATTTTCTGCCCACGGTCATCTCACCTTCGGGAGCGGCGTCGCTCACGGTCATGACGACGGCCGACGTGCAGAATGCGCTCAACACCCTCGGCTACGGTCCCTTGGACGTCGACGGCAAAGTGGGGACGAAGACCCAGGGCGCGGTCAAGGCCTGGCAAGCGAAGAACGGCGTCTTCCCCGTGGACGGCGTGCCCGGCCCCAAGGTTCGGTCGTCGCTCGAACACGCGCTCGCGACCCTCGCTGCGCCCCACGCTGACGTCGGCCAGCAGGCGATCGCCGCAGCTCCTCCTCCCATGATGGCCGCTCCGCCCCCGGTCTACGCGAACAAGGCGCAAGCTTCGCTTGCCAAAGCCGGTGGGATCACGACCGCCGTTCTCGCAGACACGGGCAACGTGAAGGCTGCGAAGACCGCGGCCACGGTCACGAACATCGCCACCGACGTTGCATCCTTCTTCGGCTTCGATCCCTACCGGCACTTGGACCGCGAGAGCCCTCGCTTTCGTGGACCCCGCGGGATGGGCATGGGCATGGGACCCGGTGGCGCGGGCATGGGACCCGGCGGCGCGGGACTCGGCGGCCCGGGCGCTCTCGGCACCCCGAACCGCCTGCGGTCACCCAATCGGATGATGCCGAACGAAGTGCTCCAGCCCCAGCTCGACGGGCAGGACAAGACCGTCGGTCGTGGACGCGTGAAGCTCGTCTTTCAGATCGACGGCAATCTCGTCCTCTACGGACCCGGCAAGCAAGTGCTCTGGGCTTCCGGCACGAACCAGCGCGGCATCTCGCGCCTCGTCATGGGTCCCGATGGCAACCTCACGATTTTGGGTAACGACTCACAGCCCAAGTGGTCCTCGAACACGGGGGGCCATCCGGGCGCGTTTCTCGAAGTGACCGGCAGCGATGCCCAGATTCGCGATCCGCGCGGTGGCGTCATTTGGTCGGCCGCGCAGACCGGCTCCGGAGCGACGCCTCCTCCGCTCGGGATGATCGCTCCAAACCCCGGCGTGAACACGATGCGCGCCGGATTCGGAGCCGTGGAAGAGTTCTCCGTGCATCCCGTGGGCGACGTTCGCGGCGCGCAGCGCGTCATGAACTACCTCGGCGCGAGCCCGCCGCTCGTCATTGACGGCGAGTACGGCCGAAAGACCGTCGCCGCGCTGAAGGCGTTCCAGATCCTCCACGGCATGGCCGCAACGGGCGTACTCGACGAGACGACGCGGCTCGCGCTCGCCTTCGCTGCGCAGAAGGGATCGGGAAGCGACTTTGGGCTCACGCTCTTCACGCTCTTCGGATGCGACGAAGATCGATACTCCGCTTTCGGCGGTCGCCGCCCCGCACCTCCCACGGGTCAGATCGTCGGCGGACGGTTCCGGCCTGCGGGCGGTGGAGGCAGCCGCAGTGCAGCGGCGCGGCATCGTCACCACGAGATGATGAAAAGGCGCGCGGAGGAACAGGCCGCCGAACAAGCTGCACAGCAAGCCGCCCAAGGCGGCGGAGGGGGCGGCGATTCCGGAGGCGGAGGAGGAGGGGGCGGAGACGATGGCGGAGGCGGGGGCGGCGACGACGGAGGCGATTCCTCGGGCGGCGGCGTCGAGGACACCGGCGCGAGCATGAGCGAGGGTGCCACGTCCGACGCGGGCTTCGGATGAAGCGCCGAAAGAAGACCAAGAAGCCCTACAAGGCGAGCTTGAAATTCGTCCTCCTCGCCGAAGCCAAGAAGATGGTCAACAAAGCCCGCCGCACCATCCGGCGACTCGAAGGAAAGACGCCATGAAGAAGCCGAAGAAGAAGCGCCGCCCGTTGTGGCTCCTCCAACACTTGCACAAGAAGCTCACGAACCACTTGAAACGTAGGAAAGGTCTTTAGTCCGAGCTTCCCGACTCGACGCGCCGAGTCTACGAGAGTCGTAGAACTTGCAGAACCGGCACCCTTTACCAAACCTTGACCCCTTGATTGTAGGATCTTTCAAATGCCCATGAATCCCGAAATGTTCATGCCTCTTCTTCGTGAGGCGCTGAAGAACGCCATCAAGAACGGCACGACGTCGCTCATCGAGAGCTTCGCCGAAACCTTCACCGCTGACGAGCTCTCGGGTCTCTGCACCATTCTGCAGAAGATCGAAAAGAAGAAGCGGACGACCGTTGACGTTTCTGCGACTCGCTAAAAAGGGATCCTTTCCTCGTCCTCATGACCACCGTCCTCACTTCGCCGCTCGCGCTTCGCCGCCACGGGGTCACACCCGCGGGTCGGCGAACGCGCGCGCCCGCGAAGAATGTGCTTGCCCATCCGAACCGCATGGAGCCCGGGGAAATTCTTCAGCCTCAACTCGACAAGCGCGATCACTTCATCGTCTCCGGCGACGCGAAGCTCGCGTTCCAGGTCGACGGCAATCTCGTCCTCTACAAGAGCGGAAAAGCCGCGTGGGCCTCGGGGACGCGCGGCTCGGGAATTTCGCGTCTCACGATGCAGCCGGACGGCAATCTCGTCGTCTACGGAAACGATAGCAACCCCTATTGGGCAAGCGACACCGCCGGACATCCCGGCGCGTCGCTCGTCGTGGGCGCTGGCGATGCCCGCGTCGTGTCCCGTACGGGACAGACCTTGTGGAGTGCCCTATCCGATGCCAAGTCGGGCACGAAGCGCGTGAAGCGCGAAGTCGGCAAAGGCTTCGACGTGGGGCATGCGATTGCCAAGGTTTCCTTGCTCGGCGTCGGGGTCGACATCGACTCGAACACGTGGGTGGCCAATGCCGTCAAGACCAGCGGCCGCGCCATCGGCAAAGTGACCGAGGACATCCAAGAAGAGAGCGGCAAAATCGGCCATGCCCTCTCGAAGATTCCCGTCGTCGGGGGGCTACTCGAAGGGATCTACGACGGCGCCTTCTTCGCCACGCTCGGCCCCATGGTGATGACGAATCAAGTCCTCTTCGAGGGCGCTCGCATCGACCAGGTGGCCCTCGCAGAGCTCAAAACCCAGCTCAAAGACTTCAAGGAAGTCGGCCCTTACGCGCAAATGGTCTGCAGCTTCATCCCAGGCGTGGGGCAAGGGATCGCCGCGGCCATCGGATGCGGACTCGCGCTCGCGAATGGTCAACCGCTCTCGGAAGCCATTCTCGCGGGAGTCGAAGGGGCCCTTCCGGGCGGACCCTTGGCGAAGATGGCCTTTGACGTCGCACGCGCGGGGATTACCTCAGCAATCGAGCACAAGCCCATCACGTGGAAGAGTATCGCGGCCGAAGGGATCTCCGCCGCGGCGAGCGCCATCTCACTTCCGGACGCCGCGAAGAACGCGCTCGAGGGCGCGCTCACGTGCGGCACGATGCTCATGCAGGGAAAGCGGCTCGACAAGAGCCTCATCGCCGGAGCCGCCGACGCGCTCCCCGTTTCGCCCCAGGTCAAGAGTGCGATGACGGATCTTGCGAACATCGCCGACGACGTCGCGCGCGGGCAGCGGGTCGACCGAGCGCTTCTCGCGCACGTGGATAGCTTGTCGGATCTTCTTCCGGTGTCACCGGACATCAAGAAGGGCATTTCCGCGGGTCTCGACGCCTCGGTCGATGTCGCTCAGAAGAAGAACGTTCTTCTTGACAAGAGGATTCATCACACTCTCACCGATATGATGCTGGACATCGGAAGAGAACACTTCCCCGATGCCGGGAAGAAAGCCCTTTCCATCGGCATGGCCGTCACGCACGGCTCCTTCGTGCAAGGGATCACGAAAAACGAGCTCGTGGGCAACGTCTCCCGAAAGCTCATGGCGCAAGGACAGGGACTCCTTCGCTCGGACAGTACAGTCGCCACGGCCTACAAGACCGTGGTCGCGCGCGGACATCAAGGGTTTCAAATCGGCGCTGCCATGATGCGCTACCGCACGAACGTGCACCAGATGATGACGATCCGCCAGAACCTCTCCGAGGACGATCGCTCGGGGTTCGATTTGGCCGTGAGTCTTCACACCGGGCGCGTGGCGTCCGCGCCACCCACGAAAATCTCCGACCCCAAGGCGGAAGTCGGCTACTATCTGACGCGCGGCATGATGGGCGGTTACCCGACCCAGAAGCAAGGACAGATGGCGGCCATCGCGGATCATCCCGTCGCCCGCGTCGGAGCCGAAGTGGCCATCACCCAGGTTGCCTTGTCGCGGAAACCCTGGTGGGAACGCCTTCTCATCGCACTCGGATTCAAGGACGCCTGAATGGTTGCCAGCCATCGAAGTCCCCTGCGCCTCAAAGCCGTCGCCGACACGACCGAGGTCGTCAATCACATCCTCGCGATGACCGAGCGATTGAACCTTGTCGACAACGACGTCGTCAATTGCAAAGTGCAGGTGATCCTCCTTGAATCGGCCCAGAGAAAGAGCGAAGACAAACTCGCCGAGAACCTTGCGCAGACGCAGAAGCTCACGGAGGCCGTGAAGGAGCTGCGCGAAATCTTGGTCCCAAACAGCGAACATCGACGCGAACTCGCGACCCTGCCCGACATGGATCTGTCGGAAATCGCCGAGCAGGTCAAAAAGTACGAGGATTCGCAGGAGCTTGATCGGCGCCGGAAGGAGAGCCTTCGCGCGAAGGCGCTCACCGACGAGAAGAACCGGGACCTCCGAAACGTCCGCTGGACCCTTTACGCGACCCTCTTCGTCGGCGTGGTCACCGAGATTTTCCGCATCGTCTTCACGCACGGCTTCTGATTCGCTTTTTTCGTTCGTTCTTCTTTGAAGCTTTTGAACTGCACCCTCCCCACACTCGGGGGGACTGCGGCAACGTTTCGCCTGTTTCCGAGAGAAAGGAGCCTCGCCCCGTGTTTCAGATTCCCAAGGGTCTTCACATTGCGTTCCTCATCGTGGCTCCCATCCTCCAAGTCCTCGTGATGCTCATCTCGAAGGGCCAAATCGTCGCGAGTGCATCGGTCGCGACCGTTCTCATGACGGCGCTCGGACTCGTGCATTCGGTCGATCCGGCAACGAAGACCGAGCTCGCGCGACGGCGTGCCATTTCGCTTGACGAATACCTCGATCAAGGAACTCGAAGTGAGTAGGAGTCTTCACGCCATCTTGGACAGAACCCTTCGGACTCTCTACGAGACCCGTCGCCAGGAGGCCATCGTGCGTCAGCTCATCGACGAAGCCTTCCCCGTCGTCCACATCCTTCGAGGCAGCTATCCCCTCTGCGGGTTCAACCTCGCGCGGCCCGAGTACTGGCCTCCCGGGCAAACGTGGATCTCCTGTTTCGATCCCCAAGTCCGCGCGCGGTGCAACTGCGAGGATTGCAAAGAGGAGCTGGGGGAGGCGAGCTAGTGCCACTCACGAAGAAGGGCAAGAAGATCCGAAAGGCGATGAAGAAGACCTACGGAAAGAACTGGAAGCGGGTCTTCTATGCATCAATCAACAAGGGCAACCTAACGGGTGTTGAAAGGAAGAAGAGGTGATTGTCATGACAAAGAAACACAAGAAGGCGAAGAAGGCGAAGAAGTCGAAGCTCGTGCGGGTGTCGTCCTACACGCGGAAGCACCCCCGATGAAGCGCGCAGGGGCCGCGTTTCTCCTTCTCGCGACCGCATGCCTGGCCGCCTGCGCCGGGCTCGGCCAAGCCGTGACCAATACCATGGTCGATCTGGAAGCCGCGCTCTGCGTCCTTCAGACCTACTCGACCGAGGTCCAAGGCGCGATCCCCCCGGCCCAAGCCGCGGTCGACGCCTTTTCGAAGTGCAACGTCGCGGCCGACGTCGGGCAGCAAATCTTGACCGCGCACCTCGCCGCGGCCGAGCGCGAGGCGAGGCCCATCTCCGTCGGAGACGCCGGTGGCCAATAGGTGGGCCTTTCTGAACCAGTCGACGGTGGCAACCGCGTCAGGTCAAAAACTTGACGCGGCTTCGCTTGCGAAAATTGCCTACGTCTGCGAGGTCCAGCTCAATGCCGACTACGGCCCTGAGTGCGGCGGGCAGGACGCCTCGGTTCGCGTGGTCACGAGCGAGACGGTCGTCGACCTCGCGGGAGGAGAGAAAATCTACTACTTCGTCGATGCGCTTCCCGACGCTCCCGGCGCCTCGGCCTACCACATCCCAAACGCGGCCTACTGCGCCGTGACGACGTGCCAGGATCTCTTTGGACCCGAAGGCGTCTCGGTCGACGCGTCCCACGAGCTCTTGGAAGACGCCGGAAACCCCGGTTGCAACCGGAGCCTCGACGACGGGCAAGGGCAAGAGCACGAAGACGAAGTGTGCGATCCGGTCGAAGTGCAGACCTACCCCATCGCGGACACGTCGGGAACGCCCATCCACGTTTCGAACTTCGTCCTTCCCTCGTGGAAGATCCCAGGCAGCCCCGGCCCCTACACCTTCATGGCCAAACACGGCATCGAAGGCTACGTGGAGCCCAAAGGTCCCTTTCAGTCGGCGAAGAGCGAAGGGGGAAGTGGCAACTACCAGCTCGTTTTCCCGAGCGCCTCGGCCGAAATGAAGCAGGTCTTCGCGCGCGGGAAAACGAATCCCGAGAGCGAGAATCCCGCGCGTGCCATCGTCGGTTTCCCGCGAAAGAGGAGCAAGGTCTTTCACTGGACCTCGCGCGTCAGCCGGATCTTGAAGCGGCGCGCAAACGAGCGTGCCGCCACGATCCCCGAAGAGACCCCGCCCGGGGCTGCCTAGGCGAAAACTGTCCCCCTTCTTTTTTCCTACCCCCCCCCACGGATCCTCCCATGAGTTACACGCCCATCAACGCCTACATCTTTCAGGCTGCCTACGCGGGCTCGATCGCGGGCATCGCGATCAACAACGCCAAGATTTCGGACCCAACGCCCGCCGACTACGTTCTTCAAGCGGACATCGCGGGAGCTTTCGCGCAGGCCGTCGACATCGCATGGAACGACGCGACGACGCCCGACTGGCTCGAGTACACGATTTGCCAGACGGCATGCGAGGAGTTCTTCGCGCTCCAGTCCCTCTCACCGCCCGACGAAGTCGCTTACTCGGCAACGGGCAGCGCGAACATTTGGGGAACGAACGCCCTCGCCATCGTCGCGCTCATCATCGCGGGCGAAGGGTACTACTCGGGCCAAGGAATTTCGCCTCTACCGATTCCTTCGGGCGGTGGAGGAGGCGTCACATGGGCGGACGACCTCGCGGGATCGACGAACACGGATCAGTGGGTGGGCGCCATCAGCGGCGCCGGAGGAACCGCGGCCACGGTCGGCATCAAACCGAACACGCTGCAGTGGGTGGTCGGTGCTTCCCCGACGCTCGTCGGGACGGCTCCCGCTGCCGCGAACCCCGCTGTCGCCGCGGTCGGAAACTTCACCATCACGGGGCAGCCGGGAGGAGCATCGGTTTCCGGCGCGAACGCAGGAGGTAGTGGTCAACCGGTCGTCATCACAGGCGGGCACGGAGGCAATTCTCCCGCGAACCATGGCGGTGCAGGCGGCAACGTCGGCATCACGGGTGGCGCAGGAGGGAGTACGGGCGGTTCGCCCCCTGGATCGACCGGCGGCAGCGTCACCATTGCAGGCGGCGGCGGTCCCGACGAGTTCGGGGTGGGCGGCGATGTCGTTCTGACGGGCGGTAACCCCGGAAGCGAATTCGGACCTGCGGCCGTTCTCACGGTCAAGGGCAATACGGGCACGACCGACTCGGGCAAGATTCAGCTCACTTCGGGCGCGGCCGGAGGCGATAGCGCGACGTCGATCGAGCTGAGTACGCTCTCCGGTCGCAGCATCACCATCAATGCCGACACGACCGTGGCCCTCGGTCTTCTCGCGAACGCCGCCGAAACGGGCATTCTGCGTCTGCCCGCGAACCAGACCATCCGCGCGCGAAACAGCACCGGCGACGCGGACACGACGCTCATCGGCACCGACGGTTCCGATAACCTCGTCATCGGCAACGACGCCACGAACGCGAACACGATCACGATCGGCGGTCCGAACACTGGCGACATCGCGATCGGCACCCTGAACACGACCACCGGAACCGCCATCACCCTCGGCAACGCCGACGGGTCCTTCGTCGTCGTCGCGAACCTGGCCGGCGTCGGAACGCGTCCCGTCTCAGCAAGTGCAAGCGGTCAGCTCGTCATCGGAGGAGGCAGCGGAGCCGCTCCCATCTACCACCGCTTCACGGCCTCGGGCACGATCCCCGTTCCCGCGGGCTACACGCAGTTTTACTACCGCCTCGTCGGAGGCGGCGGAGGCGGCGGCGGAGGTGCCGGAGGTGCCACGGGCGGCAGCACGGGGAGCTCCACGGGAGGCGGCGGAGGAGGTGGCGCACAAGCCACGGAAGGTTGGTACACGAGCGCCACGGGCAACACCATCACCTACCAGATCGGTGCCGCGGGAACCGGAGGTGGAGGAGGTGCCGCGAACGCCGTCGGAGGCAACGGCGGCAACGGCGGCGCGTCCACGGTGCAGGACACGACGGCGACCGGACCCCTCGTCGAAGGGTTCGGAGGATCGGGCGGCGAAGGAGGGTTGCCCACGACCTCCGATTCCGGGGACGCCGTGCACGCCGCTTCGGGAGGAGCTTCGGTCATCACCGGAGCGGGCACCGCCTGGATTACCCAAAACGTCGGTCCCGGAGCGGGCGGCGTCGGCGGCAACATCACGCTCTACGCAACGCAGCCGGGCAGTAACTCCCTCGGCTCGGGCGGTCTCGCCGGAGCGGGCGGAATCGGCGCCGGATCCGGAGGCGGCGGCGGAGGCGGCGGAGCCGGAGCGGGCTTGGGCTCGGCCGGCTCGACGGGAGGTGCCGGTGGAGCCGCCACGGGAGCCGGTCTCGCCGGAAGTCCAGGCGTCGCCATCGGCGCCGGGGCTGCGAACTCCGGAAGCGGCGGCGGAGGCGGCGGCGCTTCAGGCTCGGGCTCGGGACCGGCCGCGGGCGGCGCCGGAGCCGCGGGCGCCGCGGGCGAAGTCGTCATCGTCTTCTTCCCCTGAGACACGAAGCCGAGCTTGACCGAGCACGACCCTTCGTGTTCTCAAGGCAGGTCCCGCTCTTTCCGCATTGGAGGGAGCGGGACTTCTCATCCTCCACGTTGAACCTCTTGAAAGGAAAGACCATGCGCTACATCACCATCCCGTCTCCCATCCAGCTCCTTCATGCAACGACCGACGAGCCGCTCACCGACGACAAGAAGCTCCCTGTCCAAGTGACCTTCGCCGAAGGGATGCGACCCATCCTGACGCAGATTGCCGCGAAACAGCAATTGGATGTCCTCGACCTGCTCGACTTGAAGGGACTCCTCACGAAAGCCGCCGAAGGCGAAACCGTTGAAGTCCCTGATGCATGGTGGACCGTGCTCGCCGAAGCGTGCAAGCGGCCCATCGGCGTCACGATCCACTGGCTCTTCTCGGCGCGAACGCACTTGGAAGCGGTTCTCTCCGCGCCCAAGGAAAAGAAGAACGCGCAGAAAGCCGACAAGAACGAGGCCCTCTCATGAGCGGGGAAGCCCAGGCCTGGGACGCCTTCGCAGCCGCATGGCTCGGACGCGTGGCCCTCGAACGAAAACACGGCGAAGACGAAGCGGGGTTCGCGACGCGCGCGTGCGACGCGGCGGCGTTCGCGGCCGACCGGATGATTCAACACCGCGCACTTCGCGTGCGCTCGTTGAACGGTACCGGCGATGTCTTCGAGGTCCCTTCACCCACGCAAACCGGCATCTCGCCCGCCACCATGCAAGCGGTGCAGGACGTTCTTCGCCACGCCGGCATCACTCCGGCCGGTCTCGCGCCGAACGGCGTGACACCGAGCGCCGGAGCTCCGCACCCGGTTTTGCCGGCAGCCCACAGCCACGTTCCTCCCATGCAGCAAGGCGTCATGCCCGGCGCTCCCGCCGCGCACTCGGGCATGCGCTGCCATCGGAAGTTCGAAGACGGCACGCCCTGCCCCGGCGTCTACGACGATCAGGGCGGCTGCCGCGTCTGTCGCTTGCCGTTCGTGGCTCCGGGGGATCTCCCCTCGAACCCTGCCCACCCCCCAGGAGGTCGGCCTTGATTGCCTTTCTGGTCGCGTGTGCCATGGCGCTCGGGTTTTCGCACCCGAGGCTCAAGGTCGTCGAAGCGCTCGTCACGGCGTGCGACGGGGATCTCACGTGCGCCGAAGACGGCATCGTCTACGCCGCGCGGGAATCGAGCTTCGAGGAGCATCCCCAGCCCTGGTCCTGGGACAGCAAGGCCGGCGTCTCGTGCGGGGAGTGGCAGACGCCGTGCGCGACGCTGAAGCTTCGTCTCGTGGATCGCGCCCGGGACTGGGTCGCCATGCGAAAAGCCTCGCTTGACGCGTACGGCGACCTCCGGGGCCTGCCCGGCAACACGCCCGCGGGCATCCGCATCGCCAAAGCGCGCGAAGAGGAACGGGAAGACGCGATCTTCGCTGCCGAAACGTACGAGGAGCTTCCGAAGTAGGCCGTCCCCCCGAAACACGCGTGCCCGAGTGAGTTCGCAGCTCACTCGGGCACGAAAAAGCCGCTCTCCGAAGGCAGTGTCCGATGCCGTCGAAAAAACGCCGTAGGAAGAAGGTAAGGCCATCGCGCCCAGAACGCAAGCCTTCCGTCAAGCCGAAAGCGCGTTCATCCGCACACGGAAGCAGTGGCAAGCGTACAGGGAAGAAGAGCTCGGCGAAGCGTCCGGCACGAAAGCGGCAGCCCCACGAGAAACGTCCGGCAAAAAGAATCCGGAACACTTCGCTCCGGTCGAAGCCAAACACTCCACCGAAACGTCCGGCGCGAAAGACCCGGAACGACTCAAGGAACTCGAAGCAGCCCCCCAAGAAGACCGCGCTCAAGTCGAAGGGGCGCGCGGTCGCAAAGAGTCGCTTCACCTCCACGCGCGACCTCGATCGCGCCCTGCGAAAGCACTACCGGGAGCGAAACAACGCCATCCGACGGATGCTCGAGGAGGGGCGGAAGGCGCTCGCCGAGCTCCTCGCGGAAGGCGTTCGCTCCGCGCGGAGCCGCGCGGCCCGCGAGCTCGCGAAGATCCGCACGAAACGAGGTCTCTCCTCGAAAAAGAAAAAGTCCCTCGAAAAGGCGCTGAAGAAAAAAGCGAAAGAGCGCGTCCAGAAAATCCGGACGTCAGTCGAACGACGCGAAGACGCGGAATTCAAACGGCAAGTGACCCGCCGCGCACGCGCCCTCCGGCGCGAGTTCTTCGAAGGACGTTCTCACAAGATCCTCGTCACCCACATCCGGAGCAACACCCCCGAGTGGGCGGCGTACCTCGATCTGACGGCACGCATCGGAAAGTGGACGCGCCAGCGCATCCGTGATGAGTTCTTCAGTCCGAAGCCTAGAAAGAAGTAGCCATGAAGCTCCGCCCCGTCCGCGATGACAAGGGCCTCGTCGGCTACAGCTTCTTTTGCCCCGGGTGCGAGCACAGGCACGTCTTTTTCACGAAAGGGGAAGTCACGTGGGAGTTCAACGGCGACCGGCAAAAGCCCACGTTCACTCCGTCCCTGAGAAATGAGGCTCCGAACCACGTCGACCCAAAACAGCGATGTTGCCACCTGAACGTTACCGCGGGACGGATTCACTATCACAAGGACTGCACCCACGATCACGCGGGCAAAACGGTCGATCTCCTCGACGAGTGAACGCCTCGTGGAGTACTCTTTTTCCGATTGAACCCGTGAACCGTTTGAAAGAACATGCCCGATGATTGACCGCCACCTGCATCATCCGGATCTCCCCGCCAGCCAAAGCTCGTGGAGCGAAGACCAAACCCTTCACGTCGTCGCCGTCTACAGCAATCCCTTTCGCTGGCGAACGCGCCGCGAGCTCGCGAACGACTTCCGCCGGCACGCGATGAGCCTTCCCAACGTGGCACTTCACATGGTGGAGCTTGCCTACGGCGACCGGCCGTTTGAAGTGACCGCTCCCCACCTCTACCCGAACGACATTCAATTCCGAACCCGCTCGGAGATGTTCCACAAGGAAAACCTCATCAACCTCGGAATTCAAAGGCTCCCGGCCGGATGGAAGTACGCCGCGGCCGTCGATGCCGACTGGCACTTCACGAGGCACGACATCGCGCTCGAGACGATTCACCAGCTCCAAATGTACGACTGGGTCCAAATGTTTTCGTCGTTCATGGATCTCTCGGGCGAAGACCTCGGCAAGGGCCACAGGCCGCTCGCTTCCTGCCCGAGCTTCGCCGCCTGCTACGCCCAGAACGGCTACGAGGTCCCTCCCGGATACGAGGACGGCGGATGGGGACCGCACAAGACGGCGTACGGGCACGCTTGGCCCAAAGGCTGGCAGCTCGGCGCCGTAGGCGGCGCCTGGGCGTTCACGCGCCGCGGGATCGAAGCCGTGGGCGGCTTCATGGATCGATGCATTCTAGGGCACGCCGACTGGTTCATGGCCTTCGGCCTCGTCGGCAAAAGCGGCACGGAAGGCCGCGCCATCTCCATCCGCGAGTACTCTTCGACCTACCAGCAATACGTGAAGAACTGGCAGCGGCGCGCGGGAGACGCCATCCGCGGGAACGTCGGGTACGCGGACGGTCACGCCATCCACCACTTCCACGGTCCCAAGAACAAGCGCGCGTACGGCGTTCGTGATCGCATCTTGACCGAGAACCGCTACTGCCCCCTCTACGACGTCTTCCCCGACGCGCAAGGGGTGCTGCAATTGACCGGCGAAAAGCCGCGCCTACGCGACGGGATCCGCGCGTACTTCCTTTCCCGAAACGAAGACTACCCTCACGTGGACGAACGATGAGCCCTCCGAAGCCGACACTCACAGCGCCCCTCGCCGATTTTCTCGCGTCTCCGAGCTCGAACGACGAGACCGAGGACGACGACTTCTTCCAGAAGATCGTGAACGCGGTCGAGCGGCGCGGCTACCGCATCGCGCTCTCCCCCTACGCGCCGCACGTCATGCAAGCCGTCGTCCGCCAAGGGGAGACCATCATCCACACGGCGCTCGTGCGGGCGCTCGGAAACGGCTACGGGACCTACCATCCGACGCGGATCCCGACGATTCTCGAAGCTCCACGGCAACCCTGGGACGTCGCGGCCACACTCGTGCGCCTTCGCTCCGAGCTCCGTGATCCGGTTTTGCAGCTCATCAAGCAGATGGATCTCGACCGGCGTCCTCTCTGGCAGCAGGCGCTCGAAGCACGGCGAGCGCAAAAAGAAACAGCCTCGCACTCCGAAGAATGCGAGGCCGCCGTACCCGAACGTGGATGGTGACACGCGACCTACGAACGCGTCAAGACCTTCCAGACCACGTAGACGACCGCTCCGCGAACGAAGATACCGCGGATCTTTCTTGACACGAGAAGCTCTTCGTGAAGGCGGTTGACCTTCTTCCCGAACCGCGCCGTTCCGTCGTCCTCGTCCTGAGCCAGGAGCACGCGCCGCTCGAACGTCACGAGATCCACGGGCTCGCCCACGCGGTAGTCGCCAAGGCCCAGCGTGTCCCACTCGCCGAGCGGGTAGTCCCTTTCATCGGGCCTGTAACGCCCCCAGAGCGCTTCGAGGCTTCGAAGACCCCGGCGCCACTCGTACTCCTCGCGGGAAAGGTACGCGCCCGTTCCGTAAAGAGGAAGGGGCAGAATGAGCGGGCTCGGAAGAAGCTCGGTCGTGTCGAAGGAGAACGCAGACACGCGCCTCTTCACCCGCGCGGGTCGGCTCTCTTCCTCACCGAAGGCCGAGAAGCCGGAGTCCTCGCCCGCGCTCGCGGCGGGGTGAAAGCGTGGCCGCACAAGGAAAGCGGGACGACCCTCTTCGTCGGTGACGAGGGCGCCCGCAAAATCTTCCCCGCTCTCTTCGAAGTGGACGAACGCGACAGTCCGTGGAACACGCCGGAAGACTCCGTCCTCTTCGAACGGAAGGGAACCGGCGAAGTCTTCGAAGATCGCCCGGGAAAGGGTTCGTGGACGGAGTGCGATGAAGCGGAAGAAGGTCGGCTCTTCGAGCGGCAACGAGCCGGCGAAGTCTTCTGGCTCTTCGAACGCGATCGCGCGGCGCCGAAGAGGGGAGCGCAGCAGGGCCGCAGGCTCCTCGAGCGGCAGTGAGCCGGCGAAGTCTTCCGGCTCTTCGAACGCGCTCACGCGACGTCGAAGAAGAAGCCTTTGCACGCTCGCAGGCTCTTCAAGCGGAAGTGAGCCTGCGAAGTCCTCGGGCTCTACGAAGACGAGAAGGTGTCGAACCCGCGCTCGCGGCAGCGGTCGCAAACCTTCTTCCCATGGAAGGGAGCCCGCAAAATCCTCTACGCCGAGGAACGCCGAAACGCGTTTCCGGGCGCGTGGAAAAAGGGACGCGAAAGTCGGCCGCTCTTCCTCGGGATGTGCGCCACCAAAATCCTCCCCCGAAAACGCTTGAAGCGTGCGCCTACGGCGGGAGGAGACCTGGGCCTGCCCCAGGACCTCCTCCCACGCCAAAATCGGGATGAAGTCCCGGTCCACCCACCCGATGAAGAGATCGGTCGGATCGAAAATCCCTTGTGGAACGATCTCCGGGTCGAACTGACCGAGACGGGCCAAAGGCTAGGCCGGAATGAACAAGAAGAGCCCGGAGTTGCCCGCTGTGCCCGCCGAACCGGTTCCGCTCCCCGCTCCGCCGTTTCCTCCAAGCGCGCTGACGAGTCCTGCCGCCAAGCTCACCGTGTAAATGAGGCAGACGACACCTCCACCTCCTCCGCCACCACCCCCGGCGTTGCCGCCGACGCCCGCAGCCCCGTTGCCTCCATTCGCGAAGTAGGAGCCCGTCCCAGAGAAATTCTGCGCTGCAATGAGGACGACTCCTCCGCCGCCTCCACCGCCGCCGCCCGCATTCGTTCCGTCACCCGCTCCCGCTCCTCCGCCAGCGCCCCCGTTCCACTGCGTCCACTCTTCGATGGATGGGTTCGTGTCGAAGAGGAAACCCATGAGCGCAAGCGTCCCCGTTCGCGGGAAGCTCGTATTTCCGGGAGTCGTAGCCACACCGCCCGCACCACCCGTGTGCGGCGTCGGTGAAGCACCCCCCGCACCTCCCGATCCACCAAACGAGGTTGAGACGGACAAGCCCGCGTTACCATTGCCTGTCCCTCCTGTAGAGCCTGCCGTTCCAACGCCGACCACACCGTTGATCCCTGGAATCGCAATCGATGGAAAGCCTGTTCCACGGGTTGCGCCCACGGCGTTGTTCCCTGGCGCAGAGATCGTCCCGTTGTTCACGATCGATCCATTGACGAACATTCGGTACGGGTTCCCCGCAACCGTCGCACTCCCCATGATGACCGTAATACCCGAATTCACTTGCACTTGACTGTAGAAGACGTCCCTTTGAAGAAAATACGTCGATCCCGAGCGAGTCGAACCGGTCGGAGTTTGGACTCCGTCGAAGACTGCGATGAAGTCACTTCCGTCGCCCGTAATCCCAATTTGAGACGGAGCTGCCGCCGACGTCGTGACGAGCGATCCGTACGGATCGGTCATCCTCCACCCGTCGTTGTCCGACCAGGTGAGCGTGTATCCATTTTTGATCGTGCACGCAATGAGTTCTACGGTCGTCGTCCCATCGGTATGGGTGATGACAATCTGTTCGTCTCCCGATCCGCCACCGCCTCCCTCGTTCGTAATGATCAGCGTCTTCACGTTCCGCTGCACGTTGGCCGCGGGAGCGGAAACGATCGTCTTCGTCGTCACACTCGTGAATTGCGTATCCTGACGCGATGGCGTCACGGCGTTATTGAGTCCCAGATCCACGTACGATGCGTGAACGTCGATCGTGGAGCCACTCGTGAGTGCCGCAAGCTTGACAACGTCGCTCGTCGAAGTGAGAAGAATCATGATGAACCGTTCCCTTTCAAAGGGACCATTCTAAGGGGTTTGCTTGCGCTCTCGTGTGACATCTACGTCAAAAGCTCAAAAGCGATTCAAAATCCGCCAGAGGATGTATCCAACGACTCCCATCCCGAGTAACCCTCGCACCTTGAAAGGACGACGCGACGACGGGTCACGCACCTCCCTTTCGAAACGATCGAGAGTGCGTTCCTCTTCGCCTGCCAAGAGGACGCGCCGCTCGAACGTCGGCAAGTCCACGCCTTTGCCCGGCTCGTAGTCACCAAGACCGAGCGAGTCCCACTCCGCGAGCGAATGGTGTAGGGTTAGCGGATCGTAGCGACCCCAAAGCGTGTCGAGTGTCGGCGAGCCTCGACGAAGGTCGTAGTCCTCGCGCGAAAGATAGGCGCCCGTGCCTTGCGCGTAAATCGGCTGAGCAGGAATCGAGAACGGAAGGTGCTCCGAACTCACATGAGAGTACCGAACTTTCTTTTGAAAGCGTAGTGCAGCCGTGCCCTCTTCCGAGAGACCGAAATTCACACCCAAGACGATGATCTCAGAAGCCGGATGACGGGCAACCTTCCACGAAGAAGTTCTGAAGGGACCCTTCGAGGGTTCTTCCGAAACGGCCGACGCCGCACTCTCCTCTCCTTCGAAACTTGCGCTCCTCTTTCTCCACTGGGTCTGTACGAAAGGTGCCCGCGATTCCTCTTCAAGGGAAGAAGAGCCTAAAACCTCGGAAAAAACCGACGGGAAAAATGCCCTTCGACGAAGTGCTTTGAACGAAGTCGCACCCGTCTCTTCAGGAGTGAGCCCAGGGGGAGACGAAAAAGTGAGTCCGAGAATCCCCTGGACCCACCCTGTATCGGACGCGACGGTGATCTCTGCCGTCGAAGTTGCAGAGGTTCCCGGTAGATACTGGTATTCGATGACCGCACCATTTCCAAATGGTGGCGTGTACCCATTGGGAGTGTACCCCGTCCATCCCGTCGAAAGACCGGTCGCGGAGCCGATGGAATAGAAGTAGGAAAAAAAGAGGGTGTTCGCAGACGAAGTCGGACCTGACGTCACTGTGGCCATAGAAGACACATCCGTCGCGAAGTTCAAAGTCGCTGCGTCCATTACGCATGACACGAGCTCGATGATGCAAAGCTCGAAGTTCGACGGAGAACCCGTCAGAGTGGCCGTAACCGTGTTCGCGCCACCGGACGCCGCCGCAATCCCCTCGCACGCGAAAAACTGAATCGAACAGCCATTGCCCTGAACGAGACCCAAAGACGTGTACGCGTTGCCCGATGCATCCCCCACGCTGCACGTCGAAGTATCGTCTTCCCATCCCACGAGAAGAAGATTCACGTTCCCCGCTGTCTGGGGATCGGCATAGGTGTTCGTGACCACATTCGAGCCCGAATCGTTCAACCAACCTTGAACTGCATAGGGAATGTTCGGGATGGAAAGACCGAGCGCGACGAGCGTGCTCGTCGTCGCCCCTGCGCCCGTCGCCCCCACGACGTTCGATCCCGAAGGAGGGGAAGACCAGTCCTCGAGAAGGTACGCGAGAGCGACATCCGTTCCCGCTTCCCGGCTCGTCAAGCTCGTCCCCGCCGTCGGTGCGCTCACCGCGTCACCGATGGCTCCTGCCACGATCATCGTCTCGGCGGACGTCGTCACAAGCGTGAGGCTCGGGTTCGCAGTGTCCGTCGTTTCATTTGAAACCGCGGGCACCATCCATCCCGTCGCACCCGGGTTACTTCCGGGACCGGCCGTGCTCGAATACTCCCCGACGAGCAGGCACGCCGTCAGGCCCGTCGTCGAAAACGTCGCAGTGACCGCGATGTCTCCCGGACCGTTGTTCGCGATCGACGGTCCCACGAACGCGTAGAGGTTGTAGAGACCGTTCGTTTGCGATGCCGCAAGCTCGTAGAGCGTGCCGACGTTGTCTTCGATGCTGACGACATCGCCCGCAATGGAGCACGAAACGAAGACAATGCATCCGTCACCCGGGTAACCGCCCGCTGCGACGGTCGTCGTCAGCGTCGTCCCCGAGGAGCTCGTCGAGCTCGACCCGGAGAACTGAAACGCGATGGCGGCCACGGAGGCCTTGTCCTAAACGGCGCTACTCGGCCGTGCCCACCGAGAGCTCGAAGGGCAGGCTCGCCGCACCCGACACGTTGAAAATGTCGAGACTCTGCGTCGCGGCCGCTTGCAGGCTGTAGCCCTGATCGAGCGACGGCGACATCCAGTTACCCGGCGACGTCGTCCCAGAACCGATCGAGAGCTTTAGCAAGGGACCTCCCGTACCGCTCGTCACCGCGGCTGCGGAGAAACCTGCCGTGTGCTTGGCCGCCTGGTACCCAGGGTCGTTCGGCGTCGGAGTAACCGCCGTGCCGCCCGAGCTCGCGGTCGACGTGAACTCCTCCAGGCGATAGCTGATTCCCGAAATGCTCGTCAGGTTCGCCCCGCGACCCGTCGGATAGATGGCGTTAATCCACACCGTGCGGGTCGCTCCCGGCACGATGTAAAAACAATCGTTCGGAGTGTTCGGCGTTGCGTTCGTGGTCTGCGTCGCGCCCGGCACGTCGGTGTAATAGAGAGGCATGTCACTTCACCCGGTTCTTGTAGGTATCCGTCGCGGCGAAGCGAAGTGCATCGTCCGAATGCGACCAGTTCGGATGACGCGCGCAAAGGTTCACGTCCGGAATGGACGCGCGGCCGAGGCCCTGCACGTCTTCCTCGGTGCCGTCCGTGCTCATCTCGGCGAGCATCCCGCAACCGGGAACATCGCAGCGGATCGGATCAGGCTTCGGGGCGGGCATTCTTGATCTCGTGATGCTGAAGGTCCAGGACGACCTGACGTCGAGTGAAAATGGCCGTGTGCGCGTGCCGAATGCAAGCCACCGCGAGGACCTTCGTCCTCTGAGTCTGCTCCCACGTGCAGCCGCACTTCCAGCGCGTTCGGATCACTTCTGCGTCTTTCGCACCTGAGCTTGCCACTCTTCGGCCAGCTTGGAAAGAGAAGAAGTGGGATCGGCAAGAGCCTTCGTTAGCTCTTCCAGCGAAAGGATCTTGCCAAAGTCTTCCCTTTGTGCTTCTTCAACGCGCTTCCAGAAGATCGAGTCCGGCTCCTTGTAAGTGTGCGCGATGGCGCCCATCGTCTCGGAGCACGGATCGCAGAGCGCGAACGCGAACGTGATGAGCTCCTCGCGGACCCTACCCCAGGGTTTGCCGCACTGGGCGCAGTAGATCGGGATGAGCGTTCCGTGCGGCGAACGGATGGCGCCCGTGGAGCGTCGAGGGCGAGAGTCGGGGAGGAAATCAGCCATCCTTTCCGGGCTCCGACGTTTCAAAGCGAACCCTGAGCATTGCCGAATAGGGCAAAGCCAAGGGACCACCAAGAACCTCCTGACCCCACTTCGCGAGCTCGACTACGTCCCTCGATCGCCGCTCAATGGATCCGTCCAAGCGGTTCGGACAAAGAGGGTACTCGCTCGATCGTGCCGGCACATCGAAGACAAGAAGTCCGTCCTTGGCACCACTTGCATACTGCACAAAACGGCCCGTCACTTCGTCCTGCACGATGACGAAGGGTCGGTGCTTGCTCGGGCACGTCTGAAGCGACGCGAGAACTTCCGCGAGCGGCAGGACGAGAAACTCCAGAGGGATGAGGACTTCCTTACTCACGTGAACGCTCGGATGTCCGGAATGGTTTTGTTGCTCACGAACACGATGTCCCGCATGGAGAGGAGTCCGCTGTCAAGCTCAATGAGGTTCGGGCTCATGTCGACGACCACGCCCACGAAGCGCGACCCGTTCCGGAGCTCGACGTAGAGGTGATGGCCGATCTTCACGTGCTTTAGAATGAGCTGCAGATCGCCGCTCAAGGGGGTCGTGGCTTCACGCGGCGTTGGGATTTCGACCGCTCGCGCTTGTTGGACGCGCGGGCGGTGGATCGGACATCCCTCGGTCACGACACGCGGGACGGGGTTTCCAGGCTCGAGAGCGCAGATGCAATCGCGGACGAGGGATAGCGAAGTTTTCGAGGTCATCGCACCGACCCCGGAGGAAGATTGCGCGCGGCCGCGCGCCGCGCTGCGATCTCTTCTTTCGTCGCGTCCGCTGCCACGTAATCTTCGAGCGTGCGAACACCCACGAACGAAGAGGGCTCCTCGCGCGTAATCTTCACTGCGATCGCCCTCGCGGGAGCGCGGCGATCGAAGACTTCACTTCGAATCGCGCCCGTTCGAACGTCCACCACTTGGAAGCCAAGGTTGATTTTCTTCGAGCGACTCATCGCTTCTTACTCCGACGTCGTTCCCGGCGGTAGAGACGCGCTCCGCCCTCGATAGAGCGCGTTCTCCACCTCCAACGTCTTCTTCTGCATCTTCCTCGCGTGACGATAGAGCGCGTTCCACTCCCGCTCTTCCGCTTGATGCAAAACAGCCTGCTCGGGCGTGGGACCACGCTTACCGTAAAGCTTCGCAATCGGTCGCGGCCTGAAGTCGCGAAGTTTGGCCATCTGCATCGCCCAGTCCGAAGCCGAAGAAGGTAGTCCTTGCTCGACCACCATGCGATCAAAGCGCTCTCGGATGTAGCTCATCGAACAGCGACCTTCCTCGCGCACACAGGACACGTCGGCGCGGCGTCGCTCGAAAAGTCCGGACAGAGATGATCCACATTCACCCGCTTGCAGAGCGTCGCGATGGGGTAACCCTTGTCGTTCACCGTCGCAGCATGCGTCAATAAGTTGTCCAATTTCTTCCCACGGCCCTTGTACGCGCCTCCGAGTACCTCGAAGGTCTTCGTCCGCGTCATCGAACCTGGAGGTAGAGAGACCACGCTCACGACGAAAGACGCGCGAGCGCGCTCCGAATCTGCGACGCGAGCGGCTTCGTGCGCTCCTCGCTCGAGAGCTTGCCGATGGCTGTTTCCACTTGACTCTTCGTGAAACCCATGCCAACGAGGCTGCCGGCGAGGCGCAGGTCCACGGTGCCAGGGACGACGGAAATGGGCGCCATTGCGGTTTGAGCGCGAACGAGGGTGCGAATACGCGTTGCGTCGCTCGACGATGAAGCGTTCCTCGCAGCGCGAGGACGGGACGAGTCAAGCTTGTTCCTCGCGGGCTCACGAGGACGTGACCGTTCGAGGCTGCTTCTCGCTCGTGCACGAGGACGATGGGACTCAGGACTCGCTCCGCTCAGTCCTCCCACGGCCTCGGCGCCGGTTAGGAAGGCGCCGCCGATGAGGCCTAGGGTACCGAGGGCTAGGAGCCAGGAGGGCATTAGCTACGATGACTGCCGGGTGGAAGGGACGGCCGACTCGACACGCTCCGCGTTTTTGGCGCTTTTCCTGTCCGGTACCAAGCCGGTTGAATACGCGTCGTGCCCGTGCGTCGACCCAGCTCCCGCCCAAAAAGCGCCTCGGCCTCCGTATCGCCCCGTGAGAGCGCGGCATCAAAGAGGTAATTGAGTCTCTCCTCGGACATCGCTCGAATTGTACTCGGCGGATAGTCGAGCGCGAGCGGTCTTCCCTTGTCGTACGCCATCATTCATCTCCTAGGTGACGTCGTCAGTCCTTAGCTGCGATGGCTGCCCGGTGGAAGCGGCCCCATTCTACCGCCACCTCGACCGTGGGCGCCACACTTTCGTGCTCGACCGTGGGCGCCACACCTTTTGCGAGGGCACCCAAGCTTTGAGAGCGACACGCTGCACCCGCCGAGCCCACGCTCCGCCCTTCGAGCCGCGCGCCTCCGCCCGCCACCCCAAGCGCCCCGCCGGCCGCCCGGCCCACTTCTTTCCAACCCCAAGAGCCAAAAGTTGACCTTTTTCCAACATCCCACCTATTTAGATGAAAGTCATAATC
>Ga0181522_10000624_pt1 | contig 24952 bp, 22 predicted proteins | sample PEATcosm2014_Bin_27_FD_121103 | JGI IMG/M metagenome (GOLD analysis project Ga0181522, IMG submission 121103) | Peatland microbial communities from MTU Mesocosm Facility, Houghton, MI, USA - PEATcosm2014_Bin05_10_metaG | ecosystem: Environmental > Terrestrial > Soil > Wetlands > Peat | place...
ACCGAAGGGCACCACCCCGGCAGCGTCCTACTGCAGCCCAGGCCCTCCCCCGGCCCCACCCCCGCGCTCCTCGACAGGCACCTCGCCCCCCTCCCCCGCCAGCCCCGGCGGCGGCCATGGCCCGAACCAGTTGTCCCGCGCACCGTCGAGCGTCACCGTCGAGCCGCTGAAGGCCGCTCCTAGCGGCGAGCACAGCAGCGCCACCAGCCAGGCATGCTCGATCGGCTCCCCCAGGCGCTGCACAGGCACCGTCCGCGAGGCCCCCGCCCGCACGCTCTCCGGGTACTTGGCCGTGACCTCTGTGGCGAAGTGCCCGGCCGCGATCGCGACCACGCTCACCCCCGCCGAACCCCATTCCGAGGCCATTTCCCGCGTCACGGCCTCCACGGTCGCCCGGGCAGCCCCCGAGTGCGCCATCCCCGGCATGCCGTGGTGGGGGGACAGCGTCACGTTGAGGATCCTGCCCGACCCCGCCGGCTCGAAGGCCAGACGGTGGGCAGCCCTGGACATGTTCAGCATCCCCTCCACGTTCAGCCTCCACACGGCCCGCCAGCCCTTCGCCACGATCAGCTCGGCCGGGCTGAAGAACTGCCCGCCCGCGTTGTTGACCAGGACGTCCAAGCGCCCCCTGCGGGCCAGCACCTCGCCGATCATCCGCTCTGCTTCCGCCGGCTCCCGCACGTCGCCCGAGACCCAGTCGATCTGACCCGGCAGCTCGGCCGCCATTCCGGCCGCCTCCTCGAGGACCTCGGCCCTGCGCCCGACGATCGTCACGGCAGCGCCGCTTCTTGCCAGCTCCAGGGCGCTCTCCCGGCCCAGGCCCGTGCCGCCGCCCGTTATCAGGACCGACACCCCCTGCAGGGCTCCTTCTGCGAAGATCTCCGACCGGGTCGCCGCTGCGCTCACGGCCAGCGATCATAGGACCCGTCGTCCCGGCCACGCACACATATGCCCACATCCGTCTTCCCGTCGCTCTAGGGTTTGCCCGTGTCCCACAGAACGCTGGTCCTCCTTGCGGGGCTCACCGTCGGCGACTACCTGTTGTGGAACTGGTCGCTCAACGCCAATCACGAAGTCATCGCCCTGATCTCGGGGCTGACCCTGCCGCCGCTGGCCCTGCTGTCGATCTGGCGCATCGTCGTCGCCGTCGGCAGCCTGCTTGCCCGCACAGCGTCCCGACCGACGGCTCCAGCAGCACGCAGCCAGGCCTCCCGGACCGCAGCGCCCCCGCAGCCCACCGCACAGGCCGGCATGACCCAGGAGTCAGCCGCCGCCGCCACCCGCACAGCCGCCGGCTCGGGCTCCCGCCGCATCGCCGCCTGACCAGCCGCCGCCGGCCACCGCTCTCATGAGCCCTCGACGCAGCCGTCACGGCTCGCGCCGGCGTCCCGTCTTCTCCCGCCACCGCGCCCGCCTCACCAGGCGCAGGCTGCTCCTCCTGGCCGGCGGCGCCGTTCTGCTCTTGGCCGCCCTCGCCCTGGCCGGCTACCTCTACGAGCGCCACCGCACCGGCTCCGTCTACCACCCCCACGCCCGCTTCGTCCCCGAGCAGACCCCCACGGCCCCTCCCAAACAGCCCGAAGACCGCTTCTCCTGGCCCATCTACGGCTACGACAAGGACCACACCCGGTTCTTCCCCGCCTCCTCCGCCCTGCGGCCGCCCTTCAAGGAAGTCTGGCAGCACGGCGGCAACGCCCTGCTCGAGTTCCCGCCCGTCATCTACGGGCCCCGCATCTTCCAGCTCGCCGACGACGGCCTCCTGACGGCTCTCAACCGGCACACCGGCAAGGTCCTCTGGCAGCACAGGATCGGGCTGCTCTCCGCATCCTCGCCGGCCGTCACCGCCAACACCGTCTATGCCACCGTCCTCTCCTCCGGGCACCCCCGCGTGCCCGGGCGCATCGTCGCGCTGAACTCCGCCACCGGGCAGATCCGCTGGTTCCGATCCTTGCCCTCACCCAGCGAGTCCTCACCGCTGATCGACCACGGCCATATCTTCTTCGGGTCCCAGTCAGGGCTCGTCTACGCAGTCGACGACAGCAACGGCCACGTCATCTGGACCTACCGGGCCGACGGGGCCGTCAAGGCCAGCCCCACCCTCTCCGGCGGGCTGCTCTACTTCGGCGACTACTCCGGGCACGTCCAGGCCGTCTCCGAGCAGACCGGCAGGCTCGTCTGGCGCAGCAGCTCCGAAGGGGCCCTGCTCGGCTCCGGCACCTTCTACTCCACCGCCGCCGTCTTCTACGGGCGCGTCTTCCTGGGCAACACCGACGGGCGCATCTACGCCTACGACGCCTCCACCGGCCACCTCGACTGGGCCGTCCAGACGGGCGCCTACGTCTACGCCTCCCCTGCCGTCACCAACGCCCCCGGCATCGGCCCGACCGTCTACCTGGGCTCATACAACGGCACCTTCTACGCGCTGAACGCCCGCAGCGGGCACGTCTCCTGGTCCTTCGACGCCCACGGGCGCATCTCCGGCTCAGCCACCATCGTCGGCAACATCGTCTACTTCGCCGACCTCGGCCAGCACCGCACCTACGGCCTCGGCATCTCCACCGGCAAACGTGTCTTCGAAAAGGGCACCGGCTCCTTCGATCCCGTCATCAGCGACGGCAGGGACATCTACCTGACCGGCTACTCCGGCCTCTTCGACCTCACCCCCCGCTGACACCTCCTCCGCGAGGTCAGACGCCCCGGCAGGAGCGGCCCGAGCCAAGGGCCCGACCCAGCGAGAAGCGTGCAGCCACCCGCACCTGCCCCGCCGCCGGCGCCGTCACCCTCGTGAAGCCTTCCGAGCCCTGCTGCACGCAGCCCCTGCCCGCCGTCACCGTCAAATAGCGCGTGTAGCGAACCCTCACCAGGAAGCTCCCGGCCCGGCTCGCCGAGAGCGTGAAGCCTTCATGGCCGAGCGAGATCACGCGAACAGGCCCGCTCGCCAGGGGCGTCGCGCCCAGGACCTCATAGACCCGCCAGTGCCTGCTCCTGAACACCTCTCGCAGGTATGGCAGGCCCCCTTCGATCAGCCTGCCCTCGCGGGCGCTGGATGGATCCAGGCTGACGTCCGGCAGGGCCACGTAGGAGACCGCCTCCCGCTCCAGCCAGACCCGGTAGCCGCCGGCGCTCAGCCGGCCGTTCAGCAGCACCCCGTCGTAGCGCTCGTCAAGCTGCTTCTCCCAGCCCCTCGCCAGCGACACCCTCCCCGCCAGCAGTGCGGCCTCCCAGTGCGAGCGGGTCAGCGGCACCTCCACCCGCACGGGGCCCGGCACGCTCCCCAGGAACCTCTCCAGGGGCACGTAGTAGGAAGTCCTAGTCGCGCCGCTGCCCGCCACAGCCTCCGTTTCCCTGACGGGGCCCCACAGCACGAACACGCCGATCCCGATCAGGGTCGCCGCCGCGACCGCCGCGACCGGCCGAGCCATCGCGCCGCGCACACGCGCCTCGCCCAGCAGCGAGCACAGAAGCAGAGGGCCCGCCAGCAGCACCGCCATCCGCTCCACGTTGCTGCCGATCGGCGACTTCACGGCCAGGCACGCCAGGCAGGCCAGCAGGTAGACGATCCCGCCGACGCGCAGCAGCCTCGCCCCCGCCGGGAGGGCCGCCAGGAACCCGACCGTCACCGCCGAGCAGGCCAGGAAGGACATGAACGGGAAGGGCTCGCTGCCGCCTTCGGGGAAGAGCAGGGCCAGGCCCACCACGACGACAGCCCCCGGCAGGGCCATCGCCGCCAGCGGCCGCAGGGAGCGCCGCTCGAGCGACAGCGCCAGCGCCGCCAGGCCCAGCAGCAGCGCCGCCACGGGGCTCGCTGCAGCGCTCAGCAGCGTCGCGACGCCTGCCACACCGGGGCGCCCGCGCTGGTAGGCCAGTGCCGCAGCCAGCGCCGGCGTCACCCCCAGGGCGAAGGACAGCCGCCCCATCCACAGGTCCCCGACGGCAGCCACGGCGAACAGGCCCGCCCCCCAGGCGGCCCCCCTGCCGTAGCGCCTGCCCACGAGCAACCCGAACAGGACCGCGGAGAGCGGCGCGCACAGCAGCCCCACCGTCCTCGTGCCCAGCAACGCCCCCAGCGCAGGGAACAGCAGGCTGTAGCCGGGCAGGTCATGGCCCGCGTACCAGTGCTCGTCCCAGATCGAGAAGCCAGTTTCGCGGAACAGGCTCACACGGTAGACTTGGGCCGCCAGATCGGGGGTGTGCGGGTCCACAGCCAGCCAGATCAGGGCCAGGACGCTCGCCACCAGACCGCCCGCGACAGCCGCCCTCCAGGCCCCCGATGCGACTTCGGCCGGGGCCCGGTGCGCTACCCCACCGGACCCCGGCACGCCCGCCTCTGCGGCGGTGTCGTACCTCCTTGAACAGGCCCGGTGCTGCAAAGTAGCTGCCCTTCCGCTCGGCACGCCCAAGATAATGACGACGATGAGGATCCCCCCACCAAGCCCGCGGCACGTTCGGCCGGCCCGCCTCCTGTCGCTGCTGGCGCTCTGCGCATGCTGCCTGGCGGGCGCCGGGTGCTCGACAACGCACCCCGGGCCGATCTCCTCCCGGGAACTGGCGGAAGCCCGCGCCTTCCCCTACTTCCCCGTCTACTGGGCCGGTCCGAGCTTCCGCGGGCATCGCCTGTCCGCCGCCGACGGGCTGCACAGCTACATAGAAAAAATCGGCACGTCCGTCTACTACGGGGACTGCATCAGCGGCAAAGGCCTGTTCGGCGGGGGCGGCAGCTGCGAGCTGCCCCTGCAGGTCACGACGGTCATCTACCGCATCCACGACAACGCAGCCCTCGGCCGCCAGCGCAACACGATCGTGCGGGGCGTGCCGGCCGTCGTCTACGACGAAGGCCGCTCGATCGAGCTCTACACCGGCCGCGTCACAGTCGACATCTTCTCCGACGAATACGCCAACGGGATCTACGCCGCAGAACGCCTGCTGCCCATGAACGCGCCCGGATCGGCCAGCGGGGACCTGCCCCTGCCCGTCTACTGTCCCGGCCTCTCCGGCCCCGTCAGCAGCGCCCTGTCGGCGATCATGCGCAATCTGCCCGGTCAGGTCTGTCAGACCGACGCGGCCGAGCAGGCCTACGCCAAGCTCCTCTACAAATGACCCTGCAAGGTCAGCTGGGGACCACCCCGACGGCCGGCTTGCCGATCTCCCTGCGCAGGCTCAGGAAGGCCGCCGAGCCGATCAGGGCAGGCAGCCACAACGAGATCGCCCTGTAGACGATCACGGCCGCTATCACCATCGAGGCGGGTCTGGAGCCGAACAGCAGCAGCATCCCCACGAGCCCGCCTTCGACCGCCAGGAAACCCCCTGGGACGGGAACCGAGTTGGCCATCATCCCGACCAGGTAGGCCATCGCCACAGCCCAGAACGACGGCGAGCGCCCGAAGGCCTCCAGGCACGCCAGCAGCACCAGGTTGTCGAACAGCCAGTAGCCGAGCGCCCCCAGCAGCCGCCAGTCGCGCCTGGCGATCGTCTCCAGGGCGTCGTGGACGCCGCCTGCGATCGCCACCAGCGCCACTGTCGTGCGGCTCTGCTCCCTGCCCGTCGCCGTCCGCTCGGCCCAGGAGGCCAGGCCCAGCGTGCCCACGATGGCGCCGATCGCAGCAGCCGCCGGCAGCAGCGTCAGCAGCGGGTTGGTCGTGCCCGGCAGCAGGCCCAGCCACATCGGGATGCCGATGACCGCCACCGCTGCCACGTTGACAGCGCTCGTCAGCACGAAGATCAGGACCGACCGCTGGGCGATCCGCTCCACCGAGAAGCCCTTGCTGCGCAGCACCCAGGCGCCCAGCGCTATGCCCGCCAGGCCGCTGACCGACACGACCGAGTTGACGGCCAGCTCCGACAGCGACAGGCGCGAGCTCAGCCCCCGTCCGATCCGCCCGAAGACGAGGTCGAACAGGACCACGTAGCCCAGGCACGACAGCAGCTCCAGTCCGACGCCCAGCACGACCCACGACGGACTGGCTTTGACGATCGTGTCGCCCGCCGACTCCAGGCCCGGGACGGCCATCAGCATCGCCACGACCAGCGCGAAGAAGACCGTCAGGCTGATGATGCTGTTGCGGAGCGTCCGCGAGCTCGCTTCGAGCGCCACCCGCTCACTCGCCTGCGCCGCCGCATCCCGTTCCTGTGCCTGACCCATGCCGTCCTGTCTCAGCTCTCTCTCGAATGATCCCAAGCGGCCCTCCCGGCCACCCTCCACGCTAGCCTCATGGGCAGACCCCGCCCGGTCCCGTCGACGTGCGGGCCTGCGGGAGCACACCAGCGCAATGCCAGAACCCGCCCGCATACTGGTCGTAGACGACGAGCCTGCAGTGCAGAGCGCTCTCGCCCGGGCCCTGTCGCTGGAACGCTACGTCGTCGCCCAGGCAGTCGACGGCATGGAGGCACTGGAGCTGCTCGGCACGGCACCGTATGAGGCCGTCATCCTCGACGTCGCCATGCCCCGCCTGGACGGGCTGGAGGTCTGCCGCCGGCTGCGCCAGGGCGGCGACCGCACGCCCGTGCTGATGCTGACCGCCCGCGACGACGTCGACGACAGGGTCGCCGGCCTCGACGCAGGCGCCGACGACTACCTCGTCAAGCCCTTCGCCCTGCGCGAGCTGCTGGCCCGCCTGCGTGCCCTGCTGCGCCGCGCCGAGGACGACGAGGACACGCCCGAGGAGACCCTCGACTTCGAGGACCTCCGCATGGACCTGCGCTCCCACGAGGCCTGGCGGGGCGAGCGCCTGCTGGCCCTCACCCGCACGGAGTTCCTGCTGCTGGAGATGTTTCTGCGCCACCCTCGCAAGGTCCTTACCCGCTCAGCCATCTTCGAGCACGTCTGGGGCTATGACTTCGGCTCCAGCTCCAACTCCCTGGGCGTCTACATGGGCTACCTGCGACGCAAGACCGAGGAGCACGACGAGCCCAGGCTGCTGCACACGGTGCGCGGCGTCGGCTACGTCATGCGACCCCCGCAATGACGACCCTGCCATGAGCTTCCGCCGTCGCATCACGCTCGTCTCCGCAGCCGCCGTGGCGATCGCCGTCGTGCTGGCCGCCCTGCTCGTCTACTTCCTCACCGCCAGCCAGCTGCGCTCCCAGATCGACAACCAGCTGCGCACCCACGCCCGCGAGACCAACCGCCTCAAACGCCTCTTCGCAGAGGGCAACATCAAGATCGGCTCCGACGGCAGCGCCAGCATCGTCATCCACGCCACCAAGGCCTTCGCCCTGGCCGCCAAGGAGGCCGAAGGCGACGTCGAGCCTCACGCAGGCGAAGACAGCGCCAAGCGCAACGCCGGCGCCCACGCCCGCTACGAAAGCCAGCCTCCCTACGGCATCTCTGGCTCCAGCCGCAGGCCCGGCAGCCTGTTCGGCCAGCTCCCGCCCAACCCCGAACAGGTCCGCGGCTACTACCAGGTCGTCGAACCCGACGGGCGCGTCATCGCCCGCTCCGTGCAGGGCGTCACGCTACCCGTCGAATCCCGTACCCGCCTGCTCGCCTCCGGCAGCGGCGAGCCCTTCTACCGGGACATCCACCTCAAAGGCGCCCACATGCGCGTCCTGGCGGCGCCCTTCGGCCGTGACAGGGCCGTCGAGCTGGCTCTGCCGCTGACCGAAGTCGACAGCCTGCTCGGCCGCCTGAAGCTGATCCTGCTGGCCATCGCCGTCGGCGGCGTCGCTCTCGCCGCCCTGCTCGGACGCCTGGTCGCCGGCGCCGCCGTCGCGCCCCTGAAGAACCTCACCCGCACCACCGAGCGCGTCACCCACACGCAGGACCTCAGCGAGCGCATCAGGCCCTCCAGCGAAGACGAGATCGGCCGCCTGGCCGTCAGCTTCAACGCCATGCTCGACGCCCTGCAGGTCTCCATGAAGGCCCTCGACGCGTCCGTCGACGCCCAGCGCCAGCTCGTCGCCGACGCCTCCCACGAGCTGCGCACGCCCGTCACCAGCCTGCGCACCAACATCGAGCTGCTCCAGCAGCAGGGCCTGCAGATGGAGTCCGCCGAGCACCAGCGCATGCTCGACGAAGTCGTCGAGCAGCTCGAGGACCTGACCAGCCTCATCAACGACCTCATCGACCTAGCCCGCGGCGAGGAGCCGACCGCCGAGGTCGAGGACGTCAGGCTCGACCTGCTCGTCGCCGAGGCCGTCCAGCGTGCCCACGCCCGCTCCCCCTCCACGCCCCTGCAGCTCTTCCTGGAGCCCTCCATCCTGGCCGGCGTGCCCGCCCGCCTGGACCGTGCAGTCGTCAACCTCGTCGACAACGCCCTCAAGTACGGCCCGCCGCAGGAGCCCGTCGAGGTCCGCCTGCAGGGCAAGGAGCTGACCGTCCGCGACCACGGCCCCGGCATCTCGCCCGAGGACCTGCCCCACATCTTCGACCGCTTCTACCGCGGCGCCGAGGCCCGCGGCCGGCCCGGCTCCGGCCTGGGGCTCGCCATCGTCCGCCAGCTCGCCGTGCTGCAGGGCGGCGCCGTCACAGCCGAGCCCGCCCCCGGCGGCGGCACGATCATGCGCCTGCGGCTGCCCGGCATGGAGCCCGCCCCCGCCACGCCCGAGGGCGAGGACTGCCCCGAGCAGGACGCGACGGCTGCCGGCGGGAGCCTTCCAGCAGCCGTCGCCCGGTCCTGATCCAGGGCCGCCGACGCCAGGTCGCTCTCTGCCCCGCGAGCCGCCTGGGCCATCTCCCGGAACCTGCCCGGCGGGCAGCCGAAGCGCGCCCTGAAGGCCCTGCACAGATGGGGAGCGCTGCTGTAGCCCGTCAGCCTCGCCACGTCCGTGACCGCCAGCCAGCGCTGCTCTGCCAGCAGCTGGGCTGCCACCGTCAGGCGCCGCTCCCGCACTTCCTCGCCGAAGGACATCGCGCCGAACAGCGCGTAGGCACGCTGCAGCTGGCGCTCCGAGCTCGCCAATCCCACCGCCACGCCCGCCAGGGTCAGCCGTCGACGGTAGTGGCTGCCGACCAGCGCCCGTGCCCGCTCGTGTAGCTCCCCCAGGCCCCTGAGCGTCTCATCGCGCATGGGTCCTTCTCCGACCCGGCCCGGGAGAGCGGGACGTCCAGTGACCTTAGCCCAGGGCTCTTGCGATCCTCGCGACGGCCTCCTCGACCTGCTCGCGGCTGACGTCGAGGTGCGTCACCGCCCGCACCCGTCGTCCGTCCAGGGCCATCAGGTCGACCTCGCCGGCCAGCGAGTCCACCAGCGCCGGAGCGTCCTCGACGGCGAAGACGGCGATGTTCGTCTGGACGGCCGCCGGGTCGATCTCGACGCCTCCCAGCTCCGAGAGGCCATCCGCCAGCAGCCTGGCGTTCTCGTGGTCGACCGCCAGGCGCTCCACGTTGTGCTCCAGCGCATACAGGCAGCCGGCAGCCAGGATGCCCGACTGACGCATCGCCCCGCCCATCATCTGCTTCCAGCGCCAGGCCTGCTCGATCAGCTCGGCCGAGCCGGCCAGGACCGCTCCCATGGGTGCGCCGAGGCCCTTGGAGAAGTCGAGCCAGGCCGTGTCGAAGCCGCAGGCGAACCGCGACGGCTCGATCCCGGAGGCCACGACCGCGTTCATCAGCCTGGCGCCGTCCAGGTGCGTGCGCAGCCCCTTCTCCCGGGCCACCGCCAGCACGTCCTCGATCGCCTGCAGCGGCCACACCCGCCCTCCCCCGAGGTTCGTCGTCTGCTCGACCGACACCAGCCGCGAGCGCGGCGCGTAGCGATCTCCGGCCGGACGGATCGCGTCCCTCAGCTGCTCGGCCGTGAAGACGCCGCCCTCGCCGTTCAGGGTGCGGACCATCGCACCGGCCAGCGCCGCCGGTCCGCCCGCCTCGAAGTTGACCGGGTGGGCCGTCGCGTCGCAGATCAGCTCATCCCCTGCCGGGCCGAGGTGCAGGCGCAGGGCGATCTCGTTGCACATCGTCCCGCTCGGCAGGAGCACTGCCGCCTCATGGCCAAGCAGCTTCGCCACCCGGCGCTCCAGCTCGCTCGTCGTCGGGTCCAGGCCACGCTGCTCGTCCCCCACCTCCGCCGCCGCCATCGCCTGGCGCATCTCCGGGCTCGGGCGCGTCTGCGTGTCGCTGCTCAGGTCGATCCTCACCGCTGCGCCCGCTCAGACGTAGGTGCGGGCCGCCCGCTCTGCAGCCGCGCCGTAGGAGCCGCCGAACAGGACCGCATGGACCAGCAGCGGCGCCAGCTGGCAGAGGGGCACCCGCTCGCGCCAGCCATCCGCCAGCGGCGCCACCTCCTCGTATGCGTCGAAGATGCGCCCCGAAGGAGCCCCGAACAGGCGCAGCATCGCCAGGTCCATCTCCCTGTGCCCGCCGTAGCAGGACGGGTCGATCAGCCAGGCCCTGCCCCCGCTGTCTGCGTGGACGTTGCCCGACCACAGATCGCCGTGCAGGCGCGACGGCGGCTCCGGCGGCCCGCACAGCTCTCCCAGGCGCTCGCAGACCTCCTCGACCGCGCCGAAGGCGCCCTCGGAGATCGTGCCCGCTCGGCGGGCCATCGCAGCCAGCGGACGCAGCCGCTGCTCGGCGTAGAAGGACGGCCAGTCCGGGGCCGGGCCGTTGGGCAGGCGCAGCGAGCCGAAGCCCGTGTCCGAGCCTGCCAGGGCCGGCGGGGCGCCGAAGTCCGGCGCTCCCGCCAGGTGCGTGCCGGCCAGGGCCCGGCCCAGCTCCTCCGCGCCCTCCTCGCTCAGCGAGCCCGGCGCCACCCACTCCAGGACCAGGTACTCCTCCCTGACCTCCAGGACCGCCGGCGTCCGCAGCAGGCCCGGCTCGGCCAGCCACCGCAGCCCCGCCGTCTCCGCCTCGTACTCGCCCGGGTTGACCCTGGCCCGGGTCTTCACGAAGGCATGGCGACCGTCTTCGAGGGTCAGCTCGTAGGCCTCGTTGATGTCCCCGCCGCCGACCCTGCGGGCCTCGCGGGCTCCGACCGGCAGCCGAGGCCGGGACGGAGCCCCGGCCGACTCCTGAGGCCCGCATGGAGCGCCGGCCGACTCCTTCGATTCCTCCGTCACGGCACCAGGCCGGCCCGGATCTCCGCGAGCAGCCCCTCGCAGGCAGCCCGGACGAGCTCGAAGACCTCCCCGAAGCCGTCCTCGCCGCCGTAGTAGGGGTCCGGCACGTCCAGGTCGCGCTCGCCCGCCGAGGCCGGGTCGAACTCCCGCAGCAGCCTGACCTTCTCGCGCTCCTGCCCGCCCGGGGCGACGGCTCTCAGGTCGCGCAGGTTGGCGCTGTCCATGGCCAGGATCAGGTCGAACTCAGCGAAGTCGGCCTGGCGCACCTGACGTGCTGTCCCCGCGAGGGTCACGCCCCTGCCGGCCGCGGCCGCCGTCGCCCTCGCGTCTGGTGCGCTCCCGACATGCCAGGAGCCCGTCCCAGCCGAATCCAACTCAATCTCATCCTCGACGCCCTCTTGCACGACCAGGTGTCGCATCACGCCCTCTGCCGTCGGGGAACGGCAGATGTTGCCCAGGCAGACGAACAGCAACCGCACCCGCTCCTGCGCCACCGCCTACTCCTCGCCCAGCTCGAGAACCGCCAGGAAGGCCTCCTGGGGCACCTCCACGCGGCCCACCTGCTTCATCCGCTTCTTGCCCTCCTTCTGTTTGGCAAGGAGCTTTTTCTTGCGCGTGATGTCGCCCCCGTAGCAGCCCGCGATGACGTCCTTGCGGAAGGCCTTGACGGTCTCGCGGGCGATGATGTGCGAGCCGATCGCAGCCTGGATCGGCACGTCGTACTGCTGACGGGGGATGCGCTTTCGCAGCTTCTCCGTCAGGTTCCTGCCCATGTCATACGCCTTGTCCCTGTGCACGATCATCGACAGGGCGTCGACTGCGTCGCCGGCCAGCAGCACGTCCAGCTTGACCAGGTCCGAGGGCTTCATGCCGCTCAGCTCGTAGTCCAGGGACGCATAGCCTTTCGTGCGCGACTTCAGCTGGTCGAAGAAGTCCAGGACGATTTCCGCCAGCGGCAGCTGGTAGTTCAGCTGCACCCGCTCGGGGGACAGGTAGTGCATGCCCGTGTGCTCACCCCTGCGCTCCTGGCAGAGCTCCATGACCGCCCCCACGAACTCTTTGGGGGCGATGATCGAGGCCGTTATGAAGGGCTCGCGGATCTCCGCGATCGTCGTCGGGTCGGGCATGTCCGAGGGGTTGTGGACCTCCAGCTCCTCGCCGCTGCTCAGCGTCACGTCGAACTCCACCGAGGGCATCGTCGCCAGCAGCTCCAGGTCGTACTCCCGCTCCAGGCGCTCCCTGACGATGTCCATGTGCAGCAGGCCCAGGAAGCCGCAGCGGAAGCCGAAGCCCAGGGCGTCCGAGGTCTCCGGCTCCCACGACAGGGCAGCGTCGTTGAGCGTCAGCTTCTCCAGAGCGTCGCGCAGGTCCGGGTAGTCGTCAGAGTCGATCGGGAACAGGCCGCAGAAGACCATCGGCTTGACCTCCCGGTATCCCGGCAGGGGCTCTGTCGCCGTCGGCATGCCCTGGCGCGCCCGCGTCGTCAGCGTGTCTCCGACACGCAGCAGGGTGACGTCCTTCAGGCCCGTGATCAGGTAGCCCACCTCCCCCGCCGCCAGCTGGTCCGTCGGCATCATCTGCGGGCTGAAGAAGCCGATGTCGTCGATGTCCGCCTCTGTGCCAGCTGCCATCGCCCTGATCGGCTGGCCCTTCTTGAAGACCCCGTCGACGACCCTGATGTAGGCGATCACGCCCCTGTACTGGTCGAACTCGCTGTCGAAGATCAGGGCCCGCGGAGGGCCGTCGGGGTCGCCTGCCGGCGGCGGCACCTTCGCGATCAGCTCCTCCAGCACCTCGCTGACCCCCTCCCCCGTCTTGCCGCTGATCTTCAGGATCGTCTCCGGGTCCTCGCCTATCAGCTCGCTGACTTCGCCGGCGACCCGCTCCGGTTCCGCTCCCGGCAGGTCGATCTTGTTCAGGCACGGGATCAGCTCCAGGCCCGACTCGACCGCCAGGTAGGTGTTGGCCACCGTCTGGGCCTCCACCCCCTGGGCTGCGTCCACGACCAGCAGCGCCCCCTCGCACGCCGCCAGCGACCGGGAGACCTCGTAGGTAAAGTCGACGTGGCCCGGCGTGTCGATCAGGTGCAGTTGGTAGGTCTCGCCGTCGCGGGCCGTGTAGAAGACCCTGACGGCCTGGGCCTTGATCGTGATGCCCCGCTCCCGCTCCAGGTCCATCGAGTCGAGCAGCTGTGCACGCATCTCGCGGGCCGCCACCGTGTGGGTCAGCTCGAGGATGCGGTCCGCCAGCGTCGACTTGCCGTGGTCGATGTGGGCGATGATCGAGAAGTTGCGGATGTGTGCCTGGTCCATGGGCTGGCTGGCGTCACGATAGATGGTGGCTGGCGGTGGTTGGGGTGCCGAGGGACGGCTCCGCCCGCCCGGCTGGGGTGGTGGGGGGTGTATGCAGGGAGAACGGGCGTCTGCAAAGTTGGTCGTATATGTCCTACTTTGCAGAAGGACTTTCTTTCAGAGGGCGCCGCCCCTCCCGCCCTCCGTTCCTGACGCTCTCAGGATCGCGTCAATCCTCCGTCAGGACCGTGTCCTCGTCGGAGTAGGCCGGCGCGCAGGCGCACACGATCCGCAGCGGCTCATCGCCGACGTTGAACAGCTTGTGCACCGCTCCAGGCTGGATCAGCGCGCAGTCGCCACGCTCGATCCTGCGCTCCTCGCCGTCGATCACCAGCAGACCGCGGCCGGAGGCGACCAGGTACAGCTCCTCCGTCAGGCGGTGGAAGTGGCCGGCCGTCGCGCCGCCGACGGGGATCGTCGCCTCGGCCAGGCTCTGGTTGCGGGCCGGCGCCGACACCGGTCCCGCCCACTCCCGGATCTCCGAGCCGTCCTTGGTGACGAAAGGCTCGATGTCTGTGTAGGAGGTGATCTCCACGGCTCTCAGCCTAGAGCCCGGCGCAGTGCCGGCGAGACGGGCCCACCGGGCCGACGCGCCCGAGACGCTAGCCTTGGCTCTCCGGCGGATCGCCAACTCGACAAGGGATCATCCAGCCGCGGCTACGCGCCAGATGGGTTCCTACCCACCCGGCGGCCTGTCCAGGTGTCGAGAGTGTTGAGCCGCCCAGGCGTAAACACTGTCCTGGGACGTATGCAGTAAGCGGCGATTCAGATCGGGAGCAAGTCGGGTGGGCCACCGGGTCCACCCGACCTCTGCTCAGGCTCTGCCGAAACGCGCCCGCAGCAGCACACCCACCTGGTGGGCCTCGGGCACCTGCATCGCCAGCACAGTCCTGACGTAGACGAACAGCCCCGCCAGGCCCGCCGCGCCGACGCTGAGGATCTCGGCCGGCAGGGACTGCCCGAGCACGGACTCGATCAGCTTCCAGACGACCCACGCGACGCCCGCCAGCAACGCTGCCGCGATCGTGATGCGAGCCGTGATCATGGTCGTTTGGGCGCCTTCCAGTCGTCCGTTGAAGCCGATCCGCAGACGGTGCAGTTGCAGCCCCGTCATGACGGCGTTGGCGACGACCGTGCCGATGATCAGCCCTGCGATCCCGAGCGGCTTGTAGAGCCCGACGCTGAGGATGATGTCCACGACGATGTTCATGGCCGCCAGGCCCGTCGGTATCCAGGGACGCTGCACCGCGAAGAAGGTCCGTGTCAGCAGCAGGTTCAGGCCTCCGAAGGGCAGGCTGAAGGAGAACCAGAAGAGGGCCACGGAGACGAGGTGGGTCGAGTGGGGCGTGAAGTTGCCACGCTGGAAGAGCAGCCGCACGATCGGCGTGGACAGCACGACCATGAAGGCCGCTGCCGGGATCAGCAGCAGGTTGATCTGGCGCATGCCGGTGCCCACGGCCCGGCGCATGCCGCCGGCGTCGCGGATGGCCGCCATGCGGCTGAGCGTCGGGAACAGGACCGTCGCCACGGCGACGCTGAACAGGCCCTGCGGCAGCATGTAGACGCGGAAGGCGTTTTCGATCGCCCTCGGCGCTTCCTTGCTGACGAGCGTCCCGAAGACTGAGTTGATGAGCTGGTCGAGGTTGACGATGCCCAGGCCGATCGTGACGGGCAGCATCAGCGTGTAGACCTGCCGCACGCGGGGGTCGTGCCAGTCGATCGAGAACTGCAGGCGGAAGTCGATGCGCCGTAGCGCCGCGACGGCCAGCAGCAGCTGCACGAATGTCGCCACCAGGATCGCGATCGCATAGGCGTGCATCTGGTTGCCGTTTTCGTAGCCACCGTGGAAGTGGGGGCGCAACAGCAGCAGCACGACCAGGATCACGACGTTCCAGATCGCCGGCGAGATGGCCGGGATCGTGAAGTGGTCGTAGGACTGCAGGACGGCCACGAGGATCCCGTTGAGCCCCAGGATCAGCACGACCGGGAAGAGGATCTGGGAGAGGCCGACCATCAGCGATTCCAGGGCGCCGTGATGGGCGCTGAAGGAGCTGCCCGCGAACAGCGGCATGATCGCTCCGGCGGCGAGGATGAAGATCGCCGTCAGGGCGCCAAGCGCGATCACCATGATCCAGAACAGCGTCGAGGCCAGGCGCAGGGCCTCTTTGCGCTTGCCGTGGGCCAGCAGTTCGCTGAAGACGGGGACGAAGGCGGCCGACAGGGCGGCGTTGGCGAACAGCTGGGCGACCAGGTTGGGGATCTGGAAGGCGATCGTGAAGGCCGAGAAGGGGCCGCCTGTGCCGAAGAAGCTGGCCGTCGCGACTTCCCGGCCGAGGCCCACGATCCGCGAGATGCCGGTCGCGATCGAGAAGATGGCGGTGTTGCGGGCTACGCTGCTGCCGGCTGCCGGGGCCGCCGGATCGGACATCTCCTCCAGGGCGTCTTCGGCGGGACCGCTCAAGGCCGCTATAGTACGGCGCTCCGCGGCGCGCCCGGGATGGTTTCGCGCGCTCCGCCCATCGAGTCATGGCGAACATTCACTCACAGAAGAAGCGCATCCTCCGCTCCGAGCGCGAGCGCATCGAGAACCGCCTCTACCTGTCGACGATCAAGACCTACTTCCGCCGTCTGCAGTCGCTGGTGGACGGCGGCGACGACGCCGGCGCCGACACTGCTCACCGCGAGCTGGTCTCGACGATCGACAAGGCAGTCAAGCGGGGCGCCCTGCACCGCAACACGGGCGCCCGCAAGAAGTCACGGGCCGCCCGCGTCCGCGCCGGCGCCAAGTCCTGAGCGCCCTCTAGCTGACGATCTCTTCGATCGCCCTCTGCACGAGGGTGTCCTCCTGCATCCCCGCCAGCGGGCTCCGCTGGCCCTGCAGGGGCGCCCCGCCGCGCGAGTCCAGTTCGAGCCGCGCCAGCGTCACGAGCGCCCCCCGGAGCCTGTCGGGGTCGCTGCGGGCGACGTCTGCCACGAGCCGCTCTGCTGCCCGGGCGGGCATGCGCAGCCCCCGCTTGACCTCGGCGACAGACTCCCCTGCGGCCAGCCGCAGCGAGATCGACAGGGCTTCGCGCAGCCGGCCGGCCATCAGGTATGTCATCCCGGCCAGCCGCTCGCCCTGCCCCCGCAGGTGCAGGTACAGGCGCGTCGCCTGGGCCGTGTCGGCGCCGACCAGGGCATCGGCGAGGCCGTAGGCCCGCCACTCGGCCGAGTGGGCCGTCCGGGACTCGATCTCCTCGACCCCGATCGAGCGCGGGCCGGCGCCCTCGACGGGGGCGTCCCCTTCCAGGACCAGCTTCTCCAGCTCGCGCAGCAGGCGCTGCTGGCGCTCGCCGACCTGGGCCACAAGCGCTTTGGCGGCGGCCGTGTCGAGGGCCAGCCCCATCCGGGCGGCCTGCTCGCGGGCCCACTTGGCCAGCTCCCAGGGCTTGACCGTCATCTGGGCGACGATCTGGCCGCCGGCTGCCTTGACTGCCTCGTGCAGGGCCGTGGGGGCCTTGGCCCTGGCCTCCTCGCGAGCGAAGACTGCCAGCGTCGTGTCGGGTGGCATCGCCGCCAGGGCGGGCGCCAGGTGCTTCTCGACGTCCGCCTGGCGCCAGCGCTCGGCCCCTTCGACGATGATCACGCGCCTGCCGATGGCGAGGGTCATGGCGGCCAGTGCGTCAGCGGCGCCTGCGGGGGTGGCCTGATCGCCCTCCAGAACCTCGGCGTTGGCGACTCCCCCCTGCTCCCCTTCGGCCAGCGCCCGCAGGCCTGCCCGGCGCTCGGCCACGGCGCCGTGGTCGTCGCCGTGGATCAGGTAGGCGGGCTTGAGGGCGGCGGGCACTCCCGGCTCACCGCACGACCAGGTTGACGAGCTTGCCCGGCACGACGATCTCCTTGACGACCTCCTTGCCGTCCAGGTGGACCTGGACGTTGGGGGCGGCCCGGCACAGTGCCTTGAGCTCCTCGGCGTCGGCGCCGGAGCCGGCCTGGACGCGGTCGCGGACCTTGCCGTTGACCTGGCAGACGAGCTCGTAGGTGTCGCTCTCGAGCAGGGCCTCCTCGGGATGGGGCCAGGGCTGCTCCCAGACGCGCTCCCCCGTCAGCATGTCGTAGATGTCGGCGCAGACGTGGGGCGCGAAGGGGAAGAGCAGGGATGCTGCGCTGGCAAGCGAGAAGCGCATCGTCTCGGGGGCGACGGAGTCGCGCAGCCGGGAGCACTCGTTGAGCAGCTCCATGACTGCAGCGATGGCCGTGTTGAAGGCGAAGCGGCGCAGGTCCCCGCCGACCTTCTCGATGGCCCAGTGGGTCTTGCGGGCCAGCACCAGGTCGTCCCCCTCGAGCCCCTCGGGTGTCGTCAGCTTGCCCTGCACGGCTCCGGCCCGCTCGGCCGTCTCTGCGGACAGCCGCCACAGCCGTGAGATGAAGCGGTGGACCCCTTCGACGCCGTCGTCTGACCAGTCGGCGTCCTGGTCGGGCGGGCCCATGAAGAGGACGTAGCAGCGGGCCGTGTCGGCGCCGACCCGCTCGACGAGGGCTGCTGGCGAGACGACGTTGCCCCTGGACTTGGACATCTTGGCCCCGTCCTTGGTGACCATGCCCTGGGTGAAGAGGGCCTGGAAGGGCTCCTGGAAGTCGAGGTGGTCGAGGTCCGCCAGCGCCTTGGTGAAGAAGCGGGCGTACATGAGGTGCAGGATGGCGTGCTCGACCCCGCCGATGTACTGGTCGACGGGCATCCACTCGCGCAGGGCGGCGGGGTCCCAGGCGGCCTGGTCGTTGCGGACGTCGCAGTAGCGCAGGAAGTACCAGGAGGAGTCGACGAAGGTGTCCATCGTGTCGGTCTCCCGCTCGGCAGGCCCGTCGCAGGAGGGGCAGCTCGTCCTGACCCAGTCCTCGGCTGCTGCCAGGGGCGAGCGCCCCTTGGGCAGGTATTCCTCGATGTCGGGGAGCTCGACGGGCAGCTGCTCGACGGGCACGGGCACGACGCCGCAGGAGGGGCAGCGCACGACTGGGATGGGGCAGCCCCAGTAGCGCTGGCGGGAGACGAGCCAGTCGCGCAGGCGGTAGTTGACGGAGGCGTGGCCCTTGCCCTCGCGGTCGAGCCAGGCGACGATCCCGGACAGGGCCTCGCGGTTGGGCTTGCCGTCGAAGTCCGGGTGGGAGTCGACGAGGGTCCCGTCGCCCGTGTAGGGCAGCTCCCCGTCGACCCCCTCGGGGGCTGCGATGACGCGCTTGACGGGCAGCCCGAAGGCGAGGGCGAAGTCGTGGTCGCGCTCGTCGTGCCCGGGCACGGCCATGATCGCCCCCGTCCCGTACTCCATGAGGACGTAGTCGGCCACGTACATGGGGATCTGCTGCCCGTTGACGGGGTTGGTGACGGTCCGTCCGAGCGGCACGCCGGTCTTGACCTTGTCGGCGTTGCCCCGCTCCTCGTTGGACTCGTTGAGGGCTTTGTTGACGTAGTCGCGGGCGGCCTGCTCGTGCTCTGTGCCGGCGGCCAGGCGCAGCACGTCGGGGTGCTCGGGGGCCATCACGAAGAAGGTGGCCCCGAAGAGGGTGTCGGGCCTGGTCGTGAAGACGGGGTAGTCGACGTCGAGCTCCTCGCAGCGGAAGGTCACCTCGGCCCCCTCGGAGCGCCCGATCCAGTTGCGCTGCATGGTCTTGACGTGCTCGGGCCACTGGATGCCGTCGAGGTCCCCCAGCAGCCGCTCGGCGTAGTCGGTGATGCGGAAGAACCACTGCTCCAGCTGGCGGACTTCGACGAGGGCGCCGCAGCGCTCGCAGTGCCCGTCGGCGTCGACCTGCTCGTTGGCCAGGACGGTCTGGTCTTTGGGGCACCACTTGACTGCTGCCTCTTTGCGGTAGGCCAGGCCGGCCTTGAATAGCTCCAGGAATATCCACTGCGTCCAGCGGTAGTAGGAGGGTTCGGAGGTGGCCAGCTCCCGGGACCAGTCGATCGAGATCCCCCAGGAGCGGAACTGGCGCTGGAAGGAGGCGATCGACTCTGCGGTGGAGACGCGGGGGTGCACGCCAGTCTTGATGGCGTGGTTCTCGGCTGGCAGCCCGAAGGCGTCGTAGCCCATGGGGTGCAGGACGCGCCTGCCCAGGCGGCGGTGGAAGTGGGCGATGGCGTCGCCGACTGCGTAGCACTTCAGGTGCCCGATGTGGGGCTCCCCGCTGGGGTAGGGCAGCATCTCCAGGACGTAGGAGCAGGGCGGCTCGCCGGGGCCGGAGGCGTCGGAGTTGACGACCTCCCAGGTGCTCTCAGAGGACCAGACGGCCTGCCAGCGAGGCTCGATCGCGAGGTGGTCGTAGTGGTGCTCGTGCATTGGGCACCGCAGGTTATCGCCCCTCCTGGAAGCGGCTGCTGCCCCGCAGCATCCGGACGATCCCCTCGGGGGCCTTGGCGGGCGAGCCGGAGTCGAAGGGCGGCTGGGGGTCGTACTCGATGCCAAGCTGGATGGCCTGGGCGACGTCGGCGCCGGCGATGCGCTCGGCCAGGCTCAGGGCCATGTCGATGCCGGCCGAAACCCCCGCTGCGGTGACGACCTTGCCGGCGAAGACGACGCGCTGGGAGGTGGGCCTGGCGCCGAGGCGCTGCAGCTCCTCCATGGCCAGCCAGTGGGTCGTCGCGGGCCTGTCCCGCAGGAGCCCTGCAGCGGCCAGGATCAGCGAGCCTGTGCAGACAGACGTCGTCCAGGTGCTGGTCGCGTCGGCGCCCGCCAGCCACTCGAGCACGGGACCGCCGGCCCGCTGGACGACCTCGCCGGGGCCGCCGGGGACGAGGACGACATCGGGAGCGGGCATGTCCTGCAGCGACTGCTCGGCGAGGAGGCTCAGCATGCCGTTGTCGGTCTGTACCGGCCCGGCCTGGGCGGCGATGAAGGTGGCCTTGACTCCCGGCAGGCGGCTGAGCACCTCGTAGGGCCCGATCGCGTCCAGGGCCGTGAAGCGGTCGTAGAGGACGATGGCTATGTCCATTTGGAACGTCTCCTTATTGGGATGGCGGGCGGGTCGGAAACTGCTTTGATGAAGGGGAGAGGGGTCGCGTCGTGTCAGGCCGCGGCGGGAGCCGGATCGGAGCGGGAGCGGAAGCGGCGGCGGTACTCGGCGGGCGAGACGCCGAGGGCCCGCAGGAAGGTGCGGCGCATGGTCTCGGCGGTGCCGAAGCCACAGGCGAGGGCGACGGCCTGCACGGGGGCCGCTGTGTCCTCGAGCTCGCGGCGGGCGGCCTCCAGCCGGACCTGCTCGACGTAGCGGCCCGGCGTGACGCCGGCCTCGGCGCGGAAGGCGCGGGCGAAGTGGCGGGTGCTCATGTTGGCCCTGGCGGCCATGGCCTCGACGGTGTGATCCCCCGAGGGCTCCTCGAGCACCTGCTGCTGGACCTCGCGCAGGGGCTCGCGCCGGGGCTCCTGCGCTGCCAGGCGGGCGCTGAACTGGGACTGGCTCCCGGGCCTGCGCAGGAACATGACGAGGTGGCGGGCGAGCTGGAGGGCCAGGTCGCGGCCGTGGTCCTGCTCGACCATGGCCAGGGCCAGGTCGATCCCGGCCGTGACGCCGGCGGAGGTCCAGACGTTGCCGTCGAGGAGGAAGATCGGGTCGGCCTCGACTGTCACGTCGGGGTGCTCGGTGGCGAGCTTCTCGGCGTAGGCCCAGTGGGTGGTGACGGTGCGACCTGACAGGAGGCCTGCATCTGCGAGCAGGAAGGCGCCGGTGCAGACGGAGGAAAGCCGTCTGACGCTCTTGCCGGCCCGTGCAAGCCAGGCCATCAGCTGAGCGTCTTCGACTGCCCGCTTGCGTCCGCTGCCGCCGGGCACGACGAGCGTGTCGATGCCCCTGAAGCCGGCGGGCAGGCCGGCAGCTGGCAGGATCGTCAGGCCGCTGGAGGTGACGATCGGCCGGGTGGAGGGCGCGATCGTGAGGACCTCGTATGCGGGGCTGGGACGTCCTGCTGCGGCGAGGGCGAGGGTGGCGCCGGCGAAGACCTCCAGGGGTCCCGTGACGTCGAGGGACTGGACGCCGGGGTAGAGCAGGATGGCGACCTTGCGGGTTGCGCCGGAGCTGTTCATGCCCCGATCCTGACCCACCGCGCGTCTGTCCGCAAGGACGAGCTTCCCACCTTTCCTGCCATGCGTCCGGCTGTGCGTGCGGATCAATACGATCACCGGGGTGAGTGAGGGCGAGTACCACGAGCAGGCCTACGGCGAGCACGGGTACATGCACGACCCGGATGCCCTCAGCTCGGCGCCGGGACGGGTGGCGAGCATCGTGGCTGCTGCCGAACAGGCCGCCAGGGACCTTCGCGAGCAGGCTGAGACGCGTGCAAGGGAGCGGATAGCAGAGGCGGACAGGGCGGCTGACAACCGGGTGGCTGCAGCCGAGGAGGAGGCGGAGGAGATCCTCTCGACGGCGAGCTCCCAGGCAGAGCGGGAGCTGACGGAGGCCACGACGACTGCAGCCCAGCTGACGGCGGACGCGGAGCGGGCCCGCGACGAAGCGGCCCAGACGCTGGCGGAAGCCCACCAGCAGGCCAACCACCTGCTCCGGGAAGCGGCGGCGAACGCGGAGGAGACGGTGGCCCGCGCCAGGGCGGAGTCCGACCAGGCGCGCACGGAGGCGATCGCCGAGGCAGAGCGAGTCCGCAACGAGGCCGTGACGGCGGCGGAGACGGTCCGCGGCACGGCCGAGCGCGAGTCGCGGACGATGCTGGAAGCGGCCCGCAAGGAGTACGAGCGGATCGAGACGGAGACCAGGGAGCAGACGGAGCGACTGCTGAGCGCCCGCCGGGAGGAGCTGGCGCGCCTGCACACAGAGGCCGAGAAGCAGGCCAAGGAGATCAAGTCCCAGGCCCGCGGGGAAGCCAGGGAGATAACGGCTGAAGCCCACGTCGTGGCCCATGAGGTGCTGAGCGACGGCACAGAGCTGACGCGCAACCTGCGCGATCTGTCCGTCTCCCTGCGCAACAACGCCGAGCGCCTGCTGCGGGACGTGCGCCTGGCGCACGGCGGCATGATGGCCCGGCTCGACCAGGTCGCCCCGACGGACAAGCAGCAGTCGCGAGGCGGCGAGCGGCGCGGCGAGGATTCCGACCGCGACCGCGACGAACCGGCCAGGGGCGCCTCGGGCGAGGACCTGGACGTCCCGGAGTTCATCCCCCGCCGCGGCTGACAGCCTCCCGGCAGCACCGGCGCAGCCGCGCCCGGGAGCGATAGGATTGCTCTACCTGGGGCTATAGCTCAGCTGGGAGAGCGCCGCCATGGCATGGCGGAGGTCGAGGGTTCGAGCCCCTCTAGCTCCACCATAGATTCCTGACTCCAACCCACGACCTCGCTAGAGGTCGTGGGCGAGTCGGCGCCCACCACGGCAACGGGTGGGCGCTTTTCGTGTCCGGCTTCCTGGCTCTCTCGCTGTCTCAGGGCCTCATCGACAGCCGCTTGTAGCTCCGCATCAGCCTTGGCGATCGCAGATCGTCGGAGCGGATCACCAAAGAGCACGACGAAAGGTTCGGCCAGCTCACCCCTGACGGTGTACTGCCGCCAGCACTCATCGCCGACGCGAGGGACTTCAAGATGTCGTTGAGGGACGACTGACGAGGATCTAGCAGTCCGCTATTGTCGCCTTCCCGCTCCGCCCGATCCGTACTTCCTTGACCCCGGACGGCGACGCCCCCGCTTTGACGGCCGGGCACTCGTAGCTGGCCCTGACGATCAGCCGGTTGCCGCGAATCTGCGTCGCCGTCTGATCGATGCTCACCCCGGCCGCCGCCGCGATGGTCCCGCCTATGCTGTCGAGCGTCGCCTGGAACTCCCCAGGATGTGCCTTGTGCGGCCAGACGCCGAGCGGCCCGCACGTCTTGAAGCGCTGCCCGAGCGTCGAGATTTCATACGTCCGATACGTCGAGATGTAGGGGTTGTCGCAGGCTGTGGTGAAGCCCCCACGACTCGCCGTCAAGAAGGCTGAGGTCGGCAGGATACGGTCGTGGCGACACGGCTTCGGCGGCAGCGCGTTCGGCCCCCCGATCTGGCAGTTGTGGTTCTGCGTGTGATCGCCAGGATGCAGCGCCTGATGGATGGCATTGAGCACCGTCTGCGGCCGCAGGCTGCTCGATGCCGAGGCCGCGCCAGCCAGAGCGCCCGACACCCAGGCGAGAGCCACGAGAGCCCCCAGGCGACGCAGCAGACGAGGATCGACCATTGGCGGGGGCGTCCTTTCCAGGCTCGGGTTTCGATCGGGGAGGCAGGCTGTGAGGATGGGGGCCTGCCTCCCCGGCACCGACCTTGCTAACCGACTAGCAGAAATAGGCTACACGATCCTTGGATCGCCAGACCAGAACGCCAAGCACCCGAAGCCAAGGCCCGACTCGCAGCCTTTGCCGAGAGCTACGCCAAGCAGGAAGCCGTACTCGACAAGGCAGGCGAAGACCTGCGCCGCAAGCGCGATGAGGCCATCCGAGCCGCCTACAACGACGGCCTCCCCATGAAGGCCATCGCGCAGATCATGGGCATGAGCCACCAGCGCATCTCGCAGATCGTGCGGAGCTAGGTTGCTCCGCCGCTCCGGGAGAGAGCGAGTAATCTGATCTACGTGAGACCTAGGCCCAGGCTCCTGCTTCGGTGCTTCGTATTCCAATCGGAGCGTTCGGAATGTGAAGCAACTAGCCGGGAGACACGCGAGCGGGTTCGCCAGCTCGAACGTGAAGTTCTGCGGGACTATTTGTCCATCGATGTGTGCGTGAACGCGGTGACTCGCGAGCTCAGGCTGCACGGCCTGTCTCCCCTCGAAGCGCCCTCGGCCGCGACGCCCGCTGCGGCCATGCCTCAGCAGTCGCCGCCTGGTCGGTTTAGACGACTCAGCCCAATTCCACGGGAGAGGTGCGTCGAAAACCGGAACAGGAAGCGGCCAGCATGGCCTCCAGCAGCACAAGACCAGTACCAGTCAAAATCACGATCTATGGCTCTCCGCCTTACAGCGCGGAAAAACCACCGACGCCCGATCGCCCAGAGCACACCGATTGGCTGGGAATCTTTATGGCCATGTGTGCCGCACTCACACTCGCCTGGGGCGTCTTCACGTACTTCGTGCCCCGCGAGCAGCCCACACCACAGAGCCGTTCTGGCGTAGCTCCTACTCTCGGCCCAGCCAAACCTCCCCCGACATCGGCTAGACCGACTTCGCCACGCCAACGATTGGCTCGGTAACGACGATGAACTGGTAGGGACCTTTGGGATCGTCGTGATCCACCGCATGCGAGAGGCTGCTGACCACATTGCCGCGCTCAGCCTGCTCTTTCATGATCTCGCCGACGCGATTCGCCATGTCCTCAAACGTCTTCGCTCGTTCAAACAGGATGAAGCGATGTTGATCTATGTCCATTTCCATACACCAGAGCCTATCTGAGCGTCCGGAACACGTCTTAGCCTTGGATCGCTTTGGAATGGGAGTTCAGCATCGGTCATGCACTGCCAGCGACAGACGCCGTCGCTCGCTTCGTCACGGGACTAGCGATGACCAACAACGAATGGCACCTGCGGCCTCAACCCGTCATTGCAACGTGGTCTCGAGGATATCTGCCGGGGTCTTGAAGCCGAGTGTCTCGCGTGGTCTGGAGTTCAGCTTTCTGGCGATCT
>Ga0181522_10000626_pt1 | contig 24902 bp, 17 predicted proteins | sample PEATcosm2014_Bin_27_FD_121103 | JGI IMG/M metagenome (GOLD analysis project Ga0181522, IMG submission 121103) | Peatland microbial communities from MTU Mesocosm Facility, Houghton, MI, USA - PEATcosm2014_Bin05_10_metaG | ecosystem: Environmental > Terrestrial > Soil > Wetlands > Peat | place...
ATACGCATGCCCCAGTTGCGCTGGGAGGTCCGGATCCTGCGGGGCCAGAACAATCGCCTTCACGAGCACCGGAACGGCGTCGTCGTACTGCTTCTTGCGGAAATAAATCAGCGCGCGCAATTTCAGAGCGCGAAGCGATTCGGGCCCTGCTGCTGCGGCCTTGTCCAGCTCCGCCAGCGCGTCGTCATCTTTACCCGCGTCCACCAGCAGGGAAGCATGCTCCAGTTGCATTGTTGCATCGCCAGGATGCGCTGCGAGATAGACACCCATCTCCGTTGCCGCCTCGTCGTTCTTTTTCTGCGCCAGCAGCGCCCGTAACAATCCTTTATGCGCCTGTTCGGCAGCCGCGCCGGTAGGCTGCAGAGCCAGCGCGTCGCAAAACGCAGTTTCCGCCTCGCCGGCGCGTCCGGTCCTCAGCAACGCGAATCCCAGCGAATTGCGAATCTCTACACTCTTTGCGTCCAGCTTTTCCGCGGCTTGGTATTGTTCGATGGCCGGCGCATCCTTCTTCGTAGCTTCCAGAGCGATTCCCAGCAGCCATTTCGTTCGCGCATCTTCCGGCATCAGTTCCGCCGCTTGTTGCAGCGGTTCGATGGCCGCAGCTGGATCCGTGGGGATCAGCGTGACGCCCAGATTCTGATAGGCGGCGGCCATTTTCGGATCGAGCGCGATAGCCTTCTCGTATTCGCTCTTCGCGTCCGCCGGCTTCTGCAGCGCCGTGTACGCATAGCCCAAATCGTAATGCACCACGGCGTCGTCCGGCTTCTTCGCAAGATAGGCCTGATAATCCTGCGCCGCGCTGGCGTAATCCTGTTTGTTGACGGCATCTTCTGCAGCGGTAAGCAGGCGATTCAGTTCGACAGCGGCCGGGTCTTGCGGGATTTTAGTGCGGGAAGTTCCAACGGTCTGAGCAAATGCCGAGCCTGCGAATGGCAGAAGCGCCGCGCCCAAGAAGACGCCTAAAGCGCCAGACGCCAGCGGCCTAATCAATGGAGTACTCCGCCGTTTCATTCCGTCGGCAAATCAAGCGGCGGCGCCGGTGCGGCAACATCGCCCTTGTCACGCGCATGATTGCCATGATTCGCGCCATTGCCGTTGCGCCCGTTCAGCACTCGCGCCAAATATTTTCCCGTGTGCGATTGCTGATTGCGCGCCACCTGCTCGGGCGTTCCGACCGCCACCACGCGGCCGCCGGCCTCGCCGCCCTCAGGACCCAAATCAATCACCCAGTCCGCCGATTTGATCACGTCCAGATTGTGCTCGATGATCAACACCGAAGCACCACCTTCGATCAATTTGCGAAACGCCGTCAGCAATTTCTGTATGTCGTCAAAATGCAGCCCGGTCGTTGGCTCGTCAAAAATATACAGGATGCCGGTGTTCTCTTGCCGCGTAAGATGCGCGGCCAGTTTCAAACGTTGCGCCTCGCCGCCGGAAAGCGTCGTGCCGGATTGCCCCAGACGCAGATAACCCAGCCCCACCTCATCCAACACGCGCAACTTCGCCGTGACTTTCGGATGCGCCGCAAAAAAGGTTATCGCCTCGCGCGCCGTCATCTGCAAGACGTCGTGAATATTTTTGTCCTTGTAACGCACGTCGAGGACCGCGCTCTTGTACCGCGTCCCACGGCACTCCTCGCAAACCAGCTCCACGTCCGCAAGGAAACGCATTTCCACCGTGACGGTCCCATCACCCTGGCAAGCCTCGCAACGCCCGCCCGGAATGTTGAACGAAAAATGTCCCGCCGTAAATCCGCGCTTCTTCGCTTCAGGCGTCGTGGCAAATACCTCGCGAATCGGGTCGAACGCCTTCAGGTAAGTGGCGGGATTCGACCGCGGCGTCCGCCCAATCGGCGACTGGTCCACCATCTCCACGCCCGCCAGCAAATTGTCGCCTTCCAACCGGTCGCAGCATTCCTTCCAATTTCCGCCGCTGCGCTTCGCCTGCAGCGCCTTGTAAAGCACGTCGTAAACCAGCGTGGATTTTCCCGAGCCCGAAACGCCCGTAATCGCCACCAGCAGTCCCAGCGGGATCATCACGTCGACGCCCTGCAAATTGTGGCTGTGCGCGCCAATAATTTTCAGGAATTTTCCGGTTGGCTTGCGTCGCCGCGCCGGCACCGCGATTTTCAAATCTCCGCGCAGATAACGACCTGTCAACGAATGCGCATCCGTCATCATCGCGTCGCGCGTGCCCGCAAAAATCAATTTGCCGCCGTGCTCGCCGGCACCGGGACCCAAATCGAGCACGTAATCCGCGGCCATGATCGTGTCCGGATCGTGCTCCACCACCAGCAAAGTATTTCCCAGGTCGCGCAAGCCCTTCAAAATTTCAATGAGCCGGGTCGTGTCGCGCGGGTGCAGGCCGATCGAAGGTTCATCCAGCACGTACAACGCGCCCACCAGATGTGATCCCAGCGAAGTCGCCAGTTGAATCCGCTGCGCCTCGCCGCCCGAAAGCGTGGAGGTCAGCCGGTCCAGCGTCAAATAATCGAGGCCGACGTCATCGAGGAACCGCAGCCGCTGCTGCGTTTCTTCCAGCACCTTCTCGACGATCGCCGCTTCTGTGTCGGTGAGCTGCAGATTCTGAAAGAACGGCCGCGCGTCCTTCACCGTCATCTGGCAAACTTCCGTGATCGAGCGCCCAGCGATCTTCACCGCCCGCGCTTCCGCGCGCAGCCGCGTCCCGCGGCAATCCGGACAAGTCGCATACCCGCGATAGCGGCTCAAAAACACGCGCACATGCAATTTATATTTCTTGCGCTCCAGCCAGCCGAAGAACCCCTTCACTCCGATGTAGTCCTCGCCCTTGTCGCCGTCCAATATGGCGTGCCGTTGCGCGGAGGTCAGATCGCGGAAGGGAACATCCATGGGAATTGCTTTCGCGCGCGCGAATCGCCGCATGTCCATCGTCAGTTGCCGGTAACGCGGCTTGGTCCACGGCTCGATCGCGCCTTCATTGAGCGATTTGCTTTTGTCCGGGATGACGCGGTCAATATCAAAATCCACGGTATTTCCGAATCCCTGGCAGCGCGGGCACGCGCCATACGGATTGTTGAACGAAAAAAGCCGCGGCTCTGGTTCCTGATACACGGCGCCGCACTTTTTGCACTCGAAGCGCTCGTTGAAGACCATCCGCTCGGGTTTCGCGCCAGCGGTTTCCGGCACAAATTCCAAAATCGCTTCGCCGCGCCCTTCCCGGTAGCAGATTTCGATCGAGTCCATTACTCGCGAACGCACTTCGGGCGAAAGCTCCAGCCGGTCCACCAGCACGTACACGGGCTTGGTGAAATCCACGTCCAGCAATTCTTCGGGCGTGGAGAATTCAAAGACGCGTCCGGCCTGATAAATCCGGTTGAATCCGCGCTTGCGCAGACTGATCAGCGCCTCGCGGATTGCATCGGCGCCCAGACGCGCCGGTTTGCGCGCTCGTGGAGCTTGCGGCGCATTCGTCACCACTTCCGGCGTCAGGATCAATTCATACAGCACATAAAACCGCCGACCCGCGGGCAACGCCAGGACCCGCGTCGCGATTTCGTCCAGCGTGTCCTTGCGCACTTCCTCGCCGCAGCGCAGGCAGAATGTGCGTCCGATACGCGCGTAGAGCAGGCGCAGATAATCGTAAATTTCAGTAGCCGTCGCGACGGTTGAACGCGGGTTGCGCGTGGAATTCTTCTGCCGGATCGAGATGGCCGGAGCGATTCCAGTAATCTCGTCCACGTCCGGCTTCTCGATGCGCTCCAAAAATTGCCGCGCGTAAGCCGAAAGCGATTCGATGTAGCGGCGCTGGCCTTCGGCGTAGAGCGTATCGAACGCGAGGCTGGATTTGCCGGAGCCGGAGACGCCGCTCACGACCGTGATCGCGTTGTGAGGGATCACGAAGTCTATGTTCTTGAGGTTGTGCACGCGCGCGCCGCGGACGCGGATCTCCTCAATATCGCCGGGAAGGGGAACTCCAGTAGCCGCGCCGGCACCCGAACCAGCGTCCGCCCCGCCGGGCGCCCTCCGGCCCACGGAAACACCCTGCGATTCCGCTTCGTCCCGAGGCAGCTTGTCTACAGGCTCTGTCGCCATATGTGTAAACCAAAAATTATACGCCCAGCAGTCAACCCCCGCAAATCGCCCCGCCCCGCGCAGGTAATAGCCCGATTTCCGAGTCTGGACCAACTCGGATCAAGTCGCCGGCGATGTCGCTATTTAACTTTTAGACCGACCTGCACTTCAGTACAGTACCTCTACCGTACCTGCATAGTTATCATGTCCCATGCTCAAACGACACCGTCGTACGCAGTCCAGAATCACTAACCTCTTCGCACTCCTCGTCCTCGCGCTAGCCTCCAGCTCTTGTATTCATTTCGACATCAACCATCACGCCTCAATCGAAGCCATCATGCAGGCAATCCACGACTACGGGCGCGGCCACCAGGTCTTGCCTCCTCCGGCTGCGTCCACCGCAATTTCCGAGACTGAAGAGGGCTATCGTACCGACATCAGCCTTTTGCTGGCCGAAGAAAATTTCGCCGAGCTGGAAAAAATCGCCGAACAGAATCGCACCGAGCGCGGTCTTATGGTCGGCGGCGCCTGGAAGAACAACGTCTTCTTCAACGCGGCAGGCTATCCCGCCCACGAAGGCGAGATAACCGACGCCGACTATAAGTTTCAGATTCGTCGCATCGAAAAATGGATCGCTGCCTATCCGCAATCCTGCGCCGCCCGCATTACTCTCGCCCGCGCCTATACTGACTATGCCGATCTCGCGCGCGGCGACGGCTCGGCCGACACCGTGTCTGATATTCAATGGGATCTATATCACGAGCGATCCGCCCTCGCCACAAACGCCCTGCTCGCCGCCGCCCGCCTCCAGGAACGCGATCCCCATTGGTACGAGGCAATGCAGCAGGTCGCCTTCAGGCAAGGATGGAAAAACGCTCAAGCGCGCGAACTGCTTGATCAAGCGGTGGCCTTCGAGCCCAGCTACTATCATTATTATCGCGAATACGCCGATTACCTGAGGCCAGAGTGGTATGGCAAACCCGGCGCGATCTCGGCCTTCGCCGAAGAAGCCTCGGCTAAACTCTCCGAACCCGATAGTTCGATACTCTACTTCCGCATCGTCAGCTCGCTTGCTTGCAATTGCGCTCCGGAAATCGCAGAAACGCCCGGCGTCTCTTTGCCGAAAATCAGAGACGGCTACAACAACGTGCAGCGCCTCTACGGATTCTCGAATCTGAACGCCAATCGTTTTGCGATATTAGCCGTCCATCTACAGGACAAAGCTTCAGCTCAGCAAGCCTTCGCCTCCATCACGACCCCGGAACACGATGTCTGGTGGGGACCGCGCACCTTTGAAGCCGCCCGCAGCTGGGCAAATACTCCATAGCCCGAACTCGGTTTCGTGTCGCATTCAACTTTCGCCGTAGCTGCGCACGAACGCTTCGACCGCGAGCCACTCGCCTGCGCCGTCCGTCCGTACTGGCGCATCTTCAAGTGTGGAGTACAATCTGCTTTCCGCAGCGCCGCTAAATTGAATGAAGAAGGAGGCATCGGTGGGGCTGGGCATTACGCATTTCGCGCGCCTGATCTGGATCGTCCTTGATAGCGTCGGCATCGGCGAGCTACCTGATGCTGACGACTACGGCGACGTAGGCCGCGACACGCTGGGACATATCGCCCGATCGCGGGCGCTGCGTTTGCCGAATCTCGTGCGCCTGGGGCTTGCGAACATCAAGCCGCTCGAACATCTCACTCCGCCGACGCATTCAGCTGGAAGTTACGGCAAAGGCGCCACGCGCTCGCCGGGAAAGGATACCACTACCGGGCATTGGGAAATGGCGGGCATATGGCTCGATCAAGCCTTCCCGGTTTATCCGCACGGTTTTCCGCCCGCGCTGATCGCCGAATTCGAACGCCAGATTGGGCGCCGCACGCTGGCCAACAAGCCCGCCTCCGGCACAGAAATCCTGAAAGAACTGGGCGCAGAACACGTGCGCACCGGCTACCCGATCGTCTACACCTCCGGCGACAGCGTTTTCCAAATCGCCGCGCATGAAGATGTGATCCCTGTGCCAGAGCTGTATCGCATGTGCCAAGTCGCGCGGGAATTGCTGGATGGGCCGAACCGCGTTGGTCGCGTTATCGCGCGTCCGTTTACCGGCAGGGATGGAAATTTCCGCCGCACCGAGCGTCGCCACGATTACGCCGTCGAGCCGCCTCGGCCCATGCTTCTCGACGTTCTCGCCGAGAACAAAACACCTGTCTTCGGCGTGGGCAAAATTCACGACATCTACAACGGCCGCGGCGTCGAAGATTACGTCACCACCAAGAATAACGCCGACGGCATGGGCAAACTCACAGAAGCTTTGGCGCAGCGACCAAAAGGCCTGATCTTCGCAAACCTGGTGGATTTCGACATGCTCTACGGGCACCGCAAAGACGTAGAAGGTTTCGCCCGCTCGCTCGAGGAATTCGACGCGCTTTTAGGCCCGTTCCTCGCTGCCATGCGCCCCGACGACCTGCTCCTAATCACCGCCGACCACGGCTGCGACCCCGACCCCGTAAATCCCACCACGGATCATTCCCGCGAATACGTACCGCTCGTCGCGTATAGCCCTGGCACAAGCGGCGGCGCGGATCTAGGCGTACGCGAAACCCTGGCGGACATGGGGCAGACTGCGGCGGAAAATTTCCACACGAAGATCCCGCACGGGGTCAGTTTTCTGAATGAAATTTCACAACAGGGTAAGAAGGACTAACAGCCCGACCGAAGATTCGTGCGCCAGTCCGCCACATTCGCCGGAACAAGAACTCTTGGAGCGTCGCGGCTAGCCGCCGCACTCCAAAATGATTGAAGGACGGATGAATGGCGCTGAAAATGTAATGCGGGGAGGTAAAACTCTCGGCGACGGCTAGTCGCCCTGCGCGGCCTTCTGTGCGTAGTATCCAGTGCGCGTGCGCACGGTCAATTTCTCGTGCGCCTTCTGCGGATTCAATTCCACTTTCACGCTACGAAACGTCCCATCCTTAGCCGCATTCGTCGGGTAATATCCCAACGTATATTGATTCCGAATATCCCGCGCGACTTGCACGCAAACCGGGTCTACATCTTCGAGCCGGTCCGGAAAGAACGCCAGCCCTCCGGTAGACTCCGCCAAAGTCGTCAATTCCTTCTTCGATTTCCGCACCATCTTCTTCTGGTTCTTGCGATCTTCATCGCTAAATACGCCAATCGCATAAATCACCGCATTCGATTCCACCGCAGCCTTCACCGTGTACTCAAAGCTCTTCCGGCTAGCGTCGTCATCGCCGTCGGTGATGACCAGCAGCACGCGCTTGTCCTTGTGCCCCTTCTTCAAATGGTCCAGCGATCCAATAATCGCGTCGTAAAGCGCCGTGCTCCCGCGTGTGTCAATCCGTTCCAGCGCCTCATGCAATTCCTGCGGATTGCTGGTGAAATCCTCATCCAGATCCAAATAATACTCGTCGTTAAAATTCACCACGAAAACTTCATCCGCCGGATTGCTCGTTCGCACAAAGGAAAGCGCCGCCGCGTTCACCTGCGGCCGCTTTTCCTTCATGCTCCCGCTGTTGTCAATCACCAGCCCCATCGTTACCGGAATATCTTCTTTCGAAAATACGGAAATCTTCTGCTCCACTTTGTCTTCAAACACTCGAAAATCATTTCCCGTCAACCCCTCCACAAATTGCCCTTTGTCATCCACCACTGTGGCGTGCAAAACCACCAAATCCACGACAGATTTCAGATGATGGCTCTGATCGGCCTGAGTGTTGGAACCCGCAGCTCCAGGAGGAGGTGGTGGAGGAGGGGGGTTGGGAACGGGAAGGGGAGTTTGCGCCCGAGCACAGGGCCCCGCGCACACAACCAGCAACAAAATCAAAAACGCAAAAGAAAGAAATCGCCTAATGTCCCGGCGCGTAATATCCGGTCTTGGCATAGACGGTAAGTGGGGGAAGCCCCTTCGGTGGGCGGAGCTTGATTTTGATCTTGCGCCATTTTCCATCGCGGTTGTGATCGCTCGGTCTGTATCCCAAGACATATTGATTGCGCAGCTCCATGCTGATTTTCGTCGCGACATCCGGCAAATCCTTCAGGTTGTTCACCGCGAAAGCGCGGCCGCCTGTCATCTGCGTCAAATCCGCCAGCAACGATGGCCCCATTTGCTCTTCTGTCGTTGGACCGCCATTCGGATCAAAAAGTCCGATCGCGTATATCTGCACATCCGCTTCGCGCGCGTACCTCCGAATGTCCGTCTCGGAGTACCGGCTATGATTATCGCCTCCGTCCGATATGATGAGCAACGCCTTCTTTGTGTTGCGTGCTCCTTTCATCTCACTCAGTCCCAGGTAGATCCCGTCGAGCAAGGCCGTCTCCCCGCGCGCCGCCGTGAACATCAAATGATTCTGCAATTCCTCCACGCTTCCCGTAAAATTACTCGCCAGCTGCGCGCGATCATTAAAATTCACCAGCAGAAATTCGTCCTGCGGATTCGCCGTGCGGAAAAATTGCACCGCTGCCAGCCGTGATTTTTCGATTTTGTCAGACATGCTGCCGCTCATGTCGAAAATGACGCCGATCGAAATCGGGACGTCTTCACTGGTAAAGCGCACAATCTCCTGCTCGGTGTTGTCCTCAAACACCCGGAAATTTTCCTGCTCCAGTCCGGTCACGAGGCGCCCGTATGGGTCCGTAACCGAAATGGGAACGAGCGTAATCTCCGTCTCAGCCTTCAGAGATTTGCCTTTTTCGATTTTCTGGGAATTTTCAGGATGCGTGGGGCCCTGCGTTTGCGCCCCGGCGGGAACCGTTGTTAATCCACTACAGCAAAATATCAGCAACGCGCAAATTCCCACAACCCTTGCACTTCCAGCTGGCTGCGGTGCGCGGTATCTCAACTTGGCCCCCACCTCTGCCGCGGGACTCGCTTGGCTCTGGGCAGCTTTGCAGGTCGCTGGCGGCGATTCTATCACTCGCGATGCCCAAAGCAAGCGCCACGTGTAACTTCTATGTAACTTCCGATCCGTGCGAGCCGAGCAGAATTCAGCGCCTTCTACGTGTTAAGATGCCAGCGCCAGCGAAAGGTGAGCAACCCCCATGCCAAATTCCGGCGAACCGACGGTCCTGGTAGTAATCCCCGCGCGCTACGCCTCCATCCGCTTTCCCGGCAAGCCGCTCGCTCTCATCTCCGGCAAGCCCATGATTCAGCACGTTGTTGAGCACGTCCGCCTGGCCAGCCTCCCCACGCGCGTGATCGTTGCCACCGAAGACGACCGCATCAAGTCCGCCGTCGAAGCCTTCGGCGCCGAAGCCATTTTGACTCGCCCCGATCACCGAACTGGCACTGACCGCATCGCTGAGGTCGCCACCCACATCCCTGCGGACATCTATATCAACGTGCAGGGCGACGAACCCCTCATCGACCCCGGTACGATTGACGCCGTCGCCGCCGCCATGGCTGACGATGATGCCATCCAGCTTGCCACTCCCTGTTCCGCCATTACCGTGCAGGGTGAAATAATGGATCCCAACGTCGTCAAAGTCGTCCAGGATTTCGATGGCCAGGCGCTCTATTTTTCCCGCGCCCCCATCCCCTGGGTCCGCGATACTGGCGACCGCGTCGCCGCCCGCCACTGGAAACACATCGGGCTCTACGGCTATCGCCGCGACGCGCTGCTGGAATTTCCCACGCTGCCGCCCGGCGAACTGGAACGCATCGAACAACTGGAACAGCTCCGCTGGCTGGAAAACGGCTTCCACATGCATGTGGTAGAAACCATGTACAACGCCGTAAGCGTGGACGTTCCGGCCGACATCGAACGCGTAGAAAAGTTACTGCACGCCCGCGCCAAAAGTTCCACCCAATCCACCAATTAGGTCCCACCGCAGAGACGCGGAGGGCGCAGAGAAAACTGAAGAGCACAGGCAAGATTGCCTCTGCCACCTTTCCGCTTTACTCTCTCTTTCGGTGTTAAATTTTTCCGATCACCACCTCGCCTCAAGAAAAATTAATCCGCTGTGTAAAAATTCGTAATTTGACTCTCACCGCGAATCCCCGCATAATGTTTCGTACGCAGATCGTCCCGGAGGATTTCACCCGACTTGCGCACCGCCCCAAAATACATTTTTGTGACGGGTGGCGTGGTTTCTTCTCTCGGGAAAGGCGTAGCGGCGGCCTCGATGGGCTGCTTGCTCGAAAGCCGCGGTCTTCGCGTCACCCTTCAGAAGTGCGATCCCTACCTGAATGTTGATCCCGGCACCATGTCTCCGTATCAGCACGGTGAAGTTTTCGTCACCGACGACGGCGCCGAAACCGATCTCGACCTCGGCCATTACGAACGCTTCACTTCCGCGCATCTAACGCGCGACCACAACTGGACCACCGGCCGCTTCTATGAATCCATCATCACCAAAGAACGCCGCGGCGACTATTTAGGCAAGACAGTCCAGGTAATCCCGCACGTCACCGACGAAATCAAAGCCGCCTTCCGCAAAGTCGCCGAAGGCGTGGACATTGTTCTGGTGGAAATCGGCGGTACAGTCGGCGACATCGAATCGCTCCCGTTCCTGGAAGCGATCCGCCAGATGCGCCTGGAACTTGGCCCCGAAAACGTAATCTTCGTCCACCTGACGCTGGTCCCCTTCATCCCCACAGCCGGCGAACTGAAAACGAAACCAACGCAGCACAGCGTGAAAGAGCTCCTCAGCATCGGAATTCAACCCGACGTGCTGATCTGCCGCAGCGACCGTCCGCTAAGCACGGACCTGAAAGCAAAAATTGCGCTCTTCTGTAACGTAGCTGAATCCTGCGTAATTTCCGCGCCGGACGTCGGCAATATTTACGAAGTGCCGATGACGCTTGCGTCCGAAGGCCTCGACGAGCAAATCCTGCGCCTGTTGCGCCTCGAAGCTCCGCCGCGCGACCTGAGCCGCTGGCTCGCCATGCTCGAAACGCTCGAGCATCCAGCCGGCGAAGTGCGAATCGGGGTAGTGGGGAAGTACGTGCAGTTAGAAGACGCCTACAAAAGTTTGCGCGAAGCTCTAGGCCACGGCGGCCTGGCTAACCGCCAGCGCGTAGTGATCGAATGGATTGAAGCCGAAGAAATTGATTCGCCTGCCACTGCTGAACGCATGCTGCGCCACGTGGACGGCATCCTGGTTCCTGGCGGCTTCGGAAAACGCGGTATCGCCGGAATGGTTCATGCCATCACCTACGCGCGCGAGAAAAAAATCCCGTTCTTCGGCATTTGTCTGGGCATGCAATGCGCGACGATCGAATACGCGCGCCAGGTTTCGCACATCGAACACGCCGATAGCACTGAATTCGATCCCTCCACACCGAATCGCGTAATCTACAAACTCCGCGAGCTTCTCGGCGTGGACGAAATGGGTGGCACCATGCGCCTGGGGGCGTGGCCCTGCAAACTAGAGGCCGGCTCCTTCGCTGCCAAGGCCTATGGCACACTGGAAATTTCCGAGCGCCACCGCCATCGCTACGAATTCAATTGCGAGTACGAAGAAACTCTGACGCGCGCCGGCTTCCGCATCACCGGACGTACCCCCGACGGCGTATACGTAGAAATTATTGAAGCTCCCAACCACCCGTGGTTCCTAGGCTGCCAGTTCCATCCCGAATTTAAATCCAAGCCGCTGGCTCCGCACCCGCTATTCGCCGCGTTCATCCGCGCCAGCCTGGAAAATCGTCACCGCCGCCTGGCCTCGCCGACGGAGTCAAGAGTTACAGCAGCCGAACCCGCCACCGACTAGCAGCCGCGTCCTCATCTTTCTCTGTGTTCTCCGCCTTTCCTCCGTATTCTCTGTGTTGATGTTCTCGCTTTTCTCTGCGCAGTCTGCGTCTCTGCGGTAGCAGCGGTCCTGCGCCGCAATTCAAAGTTGAATTACCAACCATTCCCGCATAGTCTGTTCGCGCAACCATTCACTCACACATGCCACCCACCGCCAGCTTCCAGGTCGCCAACATCCGCTTCGGCGCCCAAGCCCCCCTGTTCCTAATCGCCGGCCCATGCGTCATCGAATCCGAATCCCACGCCACCAGCATGGCGGAAAAAATTGGCGCAATTGCCGCCGAGCTAAAAATCCCCTACATCTTCAAAGCCTCCTACGACAAAGCGAATCGCTCCTCCGTCACCTCCTTCCGCGGCCCGCAACTAGAGGAAGGCCTGCGCATCCTAGCCGCCATAAAAAAACACACCGGCCTCCTCATCCTCTCTGACGTCCACGACGTTTCCCAAGTCGGGCCCGCCGCCGAAGTCTGCGACATTCTTCAAATCCCGGCGTTCCTCTGCCGCCAGACCGACCTACTGGCCGCGGCGGGCCGTACCGGACGCGTCGTCAACGTAAAGAAAGGCCAGTTCGTCTCGCCCTGGGAAATGGGCAACGCCGCTGAAAAAATCGCCAGCACCGGAAACCAGAAAATCATCCTCACGGAACGCGGCACTTCATTCGGCTACCAAAATCTCATCGTAGATATGCGCTCGTTCCCCATCATGCGCAAATTCGGCTACCCAATAGTTTTCGATGTCACCCATTCCGTCCAACTTCCCGGCGGAGCGGGAAAGTCCAGCGGCGGCCAACCAGAATTCATCGAGCCGTTAGCGCGCGCCGGCACAGCGGCAGGCATTGACGGCCTATTCCTGGAAGTGCACGACAATCCCGCGCAAGCCCTTTCCGACGGCGCGAACGCTCTTCCGCTGGAAAAGCTCCGAGCGCTGCTGAAAAAAATTCTGCGACTCGCGGCCCTGACGCGCGAATGGGACGCCCAGCCCCAATGAGCCTGGAAACCGCCAAGCGCGTGCTGCGCGTAGAATCCGAAGCGATCGCCAGCCTGATCGATCGTCTCGACGCCCGTTTTGAAAAAGCCGTCGAACTTTTACACGGTTGCAAGGGAAGAGTAGTGGTGACAGGCCTGGGCAAATCCGGCCTGGTGGGACGAAAACTCGCCGCCACTTTCGCCAGCACCGGCACTCCCGCGCTTTTCCTCCATACCGGCGAAGCTCTGCACGGCGATCTCGGTATGCTCACAGCAGGAGACGTAATGCTGGCAATTTCAGCCAGCGGCGAAACGGCGGAATTAATTGAGCTGCTAGAAACGGTGAAACGCCTTGGTGTTCCGCTGCTCGCGCTCACCGCAAATCCGAAATCGACTCTCGCCCAAGCCAGCAAAATTGTTCTCGACATCGCCGTGAAAGAAGAAGCCTGCTCGCTGAATCTGGCGCCCACTGCCTCCACCGCCGCAGCCATGGCCATGGGCGACGCCCTGGCCATCGCGCTGTTAGAACGCCGCGGCTTCAAAGAAGAGGATTTCGCGGCTCTCCATCCCGGCGGCCGCCTGGGCAACAAACTGCGCCGCGTCGAATCCTTAATGCACTCAGGCGAAAACGCCCCCCGGGTCCTGCCCACGACGAAAATGCCCGACGTCATCTACGAAATGAGCCGCAAAGGCCTGGGTCTGGCCGCGGTCACAGAAGCCAACGGCAAACTGCTGGGCATCATCACCGACGGCGACCTGCGGCGCGTAATGCAGAAGCGCCAGGAAAACGTCCTCGCGCTCACCGCCGCCGATTGCATGACCAAAAATCCCATCACGCTCTCGCGCCACGAACTAGCCGCCAGCGCCCTGCGCGTAATGGAAGAGAAAAAGATCACCAGCCTATTGATCACAGACCCAGCAGGCAAACTGGAAGGCGTCTTGCACATCCATGATCTATGGACCCTGCAATTGCTCTGAAGTCTTGGCGTGGCCGTTGCAGTTGACTTCGTAACGCTGGCCTGACTGCCGGCAGGCGTCTCGCCGGCTCGTTGCAGTTGCTTTTGAATTTGTAGCGGCCGCCTGCTTTTTCTTTCTAGGCGGGCATCTTTGACGTCGCAGTTGAATTTATAACGCCGCAATACGAAGGAATCGCCCATGCCGATCAAAGAACTGAAATTTCCTGCCAAAGTCCTCCGCCGCGCCAAACCCGTCCGCGTCCTGCTAATGGACGTTGACGGCACGATGACCCCCGGCTACGTTTGCTTGCAGACTTTTCCCGACAACAGCGTAGCCGAGATGAAAATGTTCCACGCTCACGACGGTGCCGGCATCAAACTGGCCAGCATTATGGGCATTCGTACTGGCCTGATCACCGGCCGCGATTCTCCGGCCAATGCCCGCCGCGCCCGCGAATCCTCCATGGAATTTGTGATTCAAGGCCAGCCGAAAAAACTAGAAGCCTACAAAGCAATCCTGGTCCGCGCCGGAGTCACCGACGACGAGGTAGCCTACATCGGCGACGACCTTCCGGACTTGCCGATCCTCCAGCGAGTAGGGCTGGCCGTAGCAGTAGCAAACGCCGTCTACGAAGTAAAACGCGCCGCCCACTACATCACCACAGTCCGCGGCGGCGAAGGCGCCGTCCGCGAACTAGTCGAACTCATCCTGAAAGCCCAAGGGCGCTGGAAAAAAGCCATTCCGCAGGCGATCGCATAACTTCACGCACGACACGATGCGTCGCCGGGCGCGGTTGGGGGCGCGAAATTTAAAATCGCCACGGATGAACACAGATAAAGGCAGTGATGAAGGCGAGAGGAAGAGGAAAGCGAACAGAGATCCTTCGCTGCGCTCAGGATGACGGAGCGTCGGGGACACCCGCTACTCCGCCCCTACTCCTTCTGCCGCTCCTTCCGCATCTGCTCAAAAATCTGCTCGGCCCACCCCGGCGGTTCCGGCCCCTTGCTCAAATCTAATTTCATCCCTAGCGCCAATTTCCACCGGTCCATCCACAAAATTCCCGTCCCCACGTAAAGATCCGGTGTCGCATAAGCCGGATCGCTCATCGCCGCATCGAGCGACACAAACTTGTACCCGCGCATTTCGAGTTTCTCCAGTAGCGCATCCAAACACTCCGTATTCAAAGCATTATCGTGCACCAACAAAATCTGCGGGATCTGCCGACCAAACATCTCCGCCGATTCCTTCTCCGCATAATCAAAAACTGTATCCACATACTCCAGATACTCCTTCTTAGCTCGAGCCGCCATCTTCTTGTCCTTCTTTTCCAGCGCGTTCCCCAACGCATCATTAAACACGTAATCCGCATCCTCAATCGTGACCGGCGCAATCGTGTAACCCCGCTCCTTCAAGAACGCATCGAAGGCAGTCTTCACGTCCAGCGTCATCCCCGTGTTCAAATAGGGATGCCGAAAATATTTTTCGCTCTGTCCCGCCGCCTTCAACAGCGTTTCGGTGACGACCTCGCCGCGAATCAGGTCATCCTCATATTTCTGCAGAGGCGTATTGCTGAAATCGTCGTGCGCGAAGTTGTGATTCCCCAGCGTCAGTCCCGCGTCCAGCCACATCTGCAAGAGTTCCGCCCGCGCGTCGCGCTCGCCTGACACTTGCAGTTTCCGTTCGTTCACGAACCCGATCGCCCAAGCATGATGCGCCTTCAGCGCTGCCGGGATCCCCCGATTAATCTTCTGCAACTCCTTCAATTCGCCATACGCAAAATCATTGCCCGGAAGCGCCCCCGGCAAATCGTCCACCGTAATTGCGACGCTGCGCTGCGTGCCATGTTGCGTCGTGTCTTGCGCTCGACGCCCGCCCCAAGCGGTCACTGCACAAAGTAGTGCTCCGATTACGGCCAGCCGCAATCCCAACGCGTGAGTCCTCAAGAGTTCCTCGCTTTATATCAAGCTAGAAAAATCACGGCCGCCAACCCGTCGCCTGCCTCACTCAGTTTTTCCGAACCGCCCGCAGCACCGCTTCCGCGCGCAAAGCCCCCACCGGGGTATCTTCGTGCTTGAAATAAACGAACACATCTCCACTCAAAGCAAGCCGACGGACCCTCTCCGCCACAGCCCTCCGCGAATATCTTTTCTTCCGCAACCGCAAATAGCAAAAATCCGCCGTTACTACTTCCGGTGTCGCGAGCTTCTCCTCCTCCGCCAGACAAAGCGCCGCCCCACCTTTGCGCAGAGCAGCATACACGTCCTCACTGAACCAGGACTCATGCCGGAACTCAAACGCCGCGCGCACCCCAGCCGGCAAAGAAGCCAAGAAATCGCTTAGCCCCCCCACATCACACTTGAAATTCCCCGGCAACTGAAACAGCACCGGCCCCAGGTTCCCAGTTCGCCGCAAAGGCTCCAGCGAAGCCAAAAATTCCGCAGTAACCGCCCCCGCATCCCGCAACCGCTTGCTATGAGTGATCCGCCGGTGCGCCTTCACCGTAAACCGAAAATGTTCAGGCACCGCCGCAGCCCAGCGCTCCAGCAACTCCTCGCTCACCCGCCGCCCAAAGGTATAATTCACCTCCACCGAATTCAACCGCCCAGCGTAATGCTGCAAGAATTTTCCCGCTCCCAATTTCGCCGGATAAAACCCCGGCCGCCAGCTCCCGTACGCCCAGCCCGAAGTCCCCGCATAGATTTCTCCCATACGCAGCACATTCTAATCGTTCGACGAAATCTTGCGCGTACAATCTGCTCCCCGTTCGCGGACTGCCCGTACGGTAAGCGCACTCGCGTCCAAAGTGCTAGAATCGTGTTTTGCAGGTAGCCGCCATTAAGAAACCAGCCCGCCGCGAGGCACTATGGCTCCGCCAATCGAACTGGAAATCAACGGCCAGAAGTATCCAGTCCACTCCGATCCAGACACACGCCTCCTAACTGTTCTGCGCGACGAGCTCGGTCTCACCGGCACGAAATACGGCTGCGGCGAAGGGCAGTGCGGCGCGTGCACGGTCCTGATTGGCGGCTCCCCCCGCCGTTCCTGCCAAGTCCTCCTCGGCGAAGTAGTGCAGCCAGTCACCACCATCGAAGGCCTGGAAAAAAATGGCCAGCTCCACCCCGTGCAGCAAGCCTTCCTCGATTCCGACGCCTTCCAGTGCGCCTATTGCACTTCGGGAATGATCATCAGCAGCGTCGCGCTCCTCACGCAGAAGCCCAACCCATCGCCGACTGAAATCGTGCAATTCATGCAAGGAAATATCTGCCGTTGCGGCACCTACCCGCGCATCGTGGACGCCATTCAAAAGGCAGCGAAATCTATGGAGCAGCAAGCGCGATGAGCACTCCTGCCAACAAAATTACGCACGAAACCGCGCACGCCCCCGAACCCGAGCGCTACGAATTCCGCGAAGCCCCGATCCACCACTTCGGGCTCGACCGCCGCGATTTCTTCAAATTTTTCGGCGCCGGCATCATGGTCTTTGCTGCCGCGAATGACGCGCTGGCCCTGCAGGAATCCGGCGGCGGAACGCGCCAAAATCATTCCGACGAGCTGCCCAAGGAAATCACCGCCTGGCTGCACATCGCCGAAGACGGCAAGGTCACGGCCTTCACCGGAAAAGTCGAGATGGGCCAGAACATCCGCACTTCGCTAGCCCAAAGTGTCGCCGACGAATTGCGCGTCCCGTTCGAAAGCGTGCGCATGGTCATGGGCGATACGCAACTGACGCCTTTCGACGTGGGCACGTTCGGCAGCCGCACCACTCCCACCATGGCACCGCGACTACGCCGCGTCGCGTCCGCCGCGCGCGATCTGCTCCTGCAAACCGCAGCGAAAGAATGGAACATTGCGCCCGAAAAACTCGTCGCAGCAAACGCGACAATCACGGATCCAGCTTCGGGGCGATCCGCTAGCTACGGCGAACTCGCGTACGGCAAAACGCTCGCACAAAACCTTCCCGATGCGGACCCGGTCACGCCGCCATCCGAATGGACGATCGCCGGCAAATCGCTGCCGAAAGTAGACGGCCGCGCATTCGTCACCGGCCGCCACCAATACACTTCCGATCTGCGCCTCGCCGGCCTAATGTACGGAAAGGTTCTGCGCCCGCCATCCTTCGGCGCGACAATGACCGCGTGCGATATAACCGCCGCACAAAAATTGCCCGCGGCGGTCGTGGTCCACGACGGCGAGTTCGTCGCCGCCGCCGCCCCCAGCGAAAACGAAGCCGAAGAAGCCATCGCCGCAATTCGCGCCCAATGGAAAGAAACTCCGCAGCCTTCCAGCAGCGAACTTTTTTCGTACCTCAAGCAAAACGTAGACACGAGCGATCGCGGCGACCTCACGCAATCCGGCTCGGTACAAGACGGTCTCGCCCGCGCCGCCCATCGAGTCGATGCCACCTACACCGTCGCCTACATCGCCCACGCTCCACTTGAACCGCGCGCCGCCGTCGCCGAATGGAAAGATGGCAAGCTCACGGTCTGGACGGGCACGCAGCGCCCGTTCGCCACGCGTGACAATCTCGCCGAAGCCTTCCATCTCGCCAAAGAAAACGTTCGCGTCATCGTGCCCGATACCGGCTCGGCCTACGGCGGCAAACACACGCCCGACGCCGCTCTCGAAGCGGCCCGGCTCGCGCGCGCCGCAGGCAGGCCCGTGAAAATCGTCTGGACGCGCGAGGAAGAATTTACTTGGGCCTATTTCCGCCCAGCCGGCGTGATCGAAATCAAAAGCGGAGTTGCAGCCGACGGCATGCTCACCGCCTGGGAATTTCACAATTACAATTCCGGCGCCGCCGGTATCGCTACCCCGTACTCCGTCGCGAATCAGCACATCGAATTTCACCCGGTGCGCTCGCCCCTCCGCCAGGGTTCGTATCGAGGTCTCGCGGCCACGGCCAATCATTTCGCCCGCGAATCGCACATGGACGACCTTGCACATGCCGTCGCGATGGACCCGCTGGATTTTCGCCTGAAAAATATTTCCGACCCTCGCCTGCGTGACGTCTTTCAAGCCGCCGCGAAATCTTTCGGCTGGCCGGCCAAAAAATCCAAGCCTGGACAGGGCTTTGGAATCGCGGGAGGAATCGAGAAAGGCGGCAACGTGGCAACGTGCGCGGAGATTTCGATAGACGACGCGCGCGGCACAATTCGCGTCGTCCGCGTGGTCACTGCGTTCGATTGCGGCGCCGTCGTCAATCCAGACGGCCTGCGCAATCAGATCATGGGCGCGAACATCATGGGCCTGGGCGGCGCGCTTTTTGAAGCCATGGCCTTCGACGGCGGCCGCATCACCAACGCACGCTTCTCGCGCTACCGCGTCCCGCGCTTCCGCGACGTGCCCGACATGGAAGTCGTCCTCGTCGATCGCAAAGATATTCCCTCAGCCGGTGCAGGAGAAACTCCGCTGGTGGGCCTGGCCCCCGCGGTCGGCAATGCCATCTTCGACGCCACCGGTGTCCGTCGCACGGCTCTGCCGCTAGCTCCGCGCGCGTAGCATTTAACTCATTTCGCCACTCAGTTCGGATCCGCAGTCATGGACGCGCGGCGCCCCGTCGTGATTGAAAAATAATCGATCCACTGCGTGCGAATCCCGTTGGTGCGTTCGATCAGCTCTGGGCTGGGCTTGGCGCCGTGCTGCACCACCATCACCATGCCGGTATTGAATTTCCGTTGCGAGTGTTCAACATCGGGCACGCGCGGACCTTCCGCCGCAATCACCTCCTGAATCGTCACCTTGGTCCTGTCCGCCTTGAAAATAGGATGCCCGTTCGCATCCTTCCCCCCGGGAACCAGGTTGCGCAAAATAAAAAAGTCCGGGACCTCGGCGGGAGAAATCAGTCCCATCAAATAAAGGTCGAGATGCGAAAATCCAGTCGCGGGCACATAATAATCATCATCGAGCTGTGTGTACGTCCCGTCGAAATTATCCAGCCACACTCCGCCGCCCATGATGGAAGCTTCCGAAGGCCGCACGTAAGGGAAGGGAACGATCGCCTGCAGGCCCCTGGCCCAGTGCGTCGGCCCGAGCGGAATCGTCTCGTCGCCCACCTTCGCCGAAACGAACGCGGCCCAGCGATGCCCCATCTCGTGCGCGATCTGCGACATTCCATACATGTAAGGAGGCATCTTGCCGTCCTGCGAAATCTCCGCGAGCTGCTGCTGGTAGAAAGTGATGTCATGACCGTCGCCCACGGGCGCATCCTGCGGCGGCCGCTCCTGCATTTGGTTTGAACCGACGTAAACCGGCTGGATGTATTGCCATTGAAATCTTCCAGGTGTGCAGTACTTGTCGAGCCCGCTCTGCTTCGCGCCGATTCCGGTGACGGCCCCACCGATTGCTCCCAGAGGCCCGTCGCTCGGCGTCCCCGCTTCCTGGTTATCCACACGGAAATCCGAGTAGTAAGCGAGGAAGTCGTACTTGTCGCCCAGAGTCTTGATCACGCTGCACGTCAAATCGCGCGGATTCGGCAGCGCATAATAATGGAAAGATTCGTAGAGCAACGGAAACGGCCCGTCCTGCTGCGTGAGCGCAGAAAGATGCACTTCTGGATTGCGAACCGCTCTCAGTTCGACCGGCCGCGCGGGAATTCGTGCCGCGGGCGTCTCTGAGCCCGCAGCGGTGCTTTCGGCAAACACCGCGATTTGTGCGGCGCCGCGCAACGTCGGCGGCAGTATCCCCCGAATGGAAATCGTGTTGCCGCTGACTTTCACACCGCGTGAGAGGCCGGGGCCGAACGCAATGTACCGCGATTTGCCAGTGTTGGCACGGCGTGGCGCAAAGCCGCGAATCGTCCATACCGCGTCGGCATCGGCCGCGCTTGCAGCGTCGCTGGAAAGTTTGTGCGTGGCAAAAAATAGGTTATAGCTGATTCCAGAAACTCCCGGATCTCCCTCGGGCAATATTGGGCCCGCCGTTTCGAACGTGACCTTCAGGAAAAATCCATCCACCAACGCAAGTTTCACGTTTTTAATATCCAGGTTCGCTGCTACCCCCGCGGCACTGGATGCAGAAGACGGCGAGTTTTTCGGGCCGCTCAGCGTTGCCAGCGCTTTTTCCACTCCGCCGGAGATCAGCGGATACACGCCGACGATTGCGTCCTTGGCTGCAAGCTCCTGGTAGGACATTTCAATCGTGCCGTCCTTGTGCAGCACCGCCTGGAACCGGTTCAGCGTCTTGGTCCACGTAAAATCCTGAATGTTGCCCCACGGTTCCGTCACGTCCCACGTCACCACAACGCGATCGGCAAGCTCTTTCACGAATTCATTGCCAGACATGCGCGGCTTGAAAAACACGCAAATCGCGGGAACGGTATTCACCAGATTCGCGGCCCCTTCGCTGAGCGGATCGAACCGTCCGATTGAGACTCCTCCTTCATCACCGCGCGGTGGCGCGCTCCATTCAGTTGTCTCGTTGCTTTTTTCGCCGAACCGGATCGATCCGGTAACGCCCACCGAAAACGTATTCCAGCTCTTCCCCGAAAAGGGAAATGCGAAATTCTTCAGCGTCACGTCATGTCCGCTCAGCGGCTGGCCAAAATCAGCGTCCCAATTCAACGGAAGATTTTCCACGCGGTATCCCGCGCCAGCGGGAGTAAATCGCAGAGTGCGCTGGCCCAGGTCGAATAGCTTCTGCTGCCCCAGCGCGCCTTCATCCAACTCCAGCAGGATCAAGTTTCCCGTAACGGAGGCTTTGCCGATCGGTTTCCCCGCAGCCTCCCAGTCTTGCGCGCGCAAGCCGTGATGCGGAGCAAGCAGCATGCCGCAAATAAGCACTAGTGCCGGGAAGATAAGGGAATTAGGTCTAATCACGGTTCCTCCTGACAGTCGAGGCGCGCCGTATGTATACAATATCCAGGTGGCGAAGCGTAGTCTTTTGACGTTCCCTCCACTTCCCGATGTCCCCGTCGCATCGCAAGCCCCCCAACCGCCTCTTATTTTTTTCCTCATTTCCGTCCGTTCGATATTGTGTGCGCGACAAGCCAGGCCGAGCGGCAGCGAGCATCAGCCCGGCTTGACCACTGTGGTAAATTTCGTCCACCGTTTGCAGGAGGCAGTAGGTGAAAGTGAAAATCCTCTATCGCATCGCTTCGGTTCTTCTGCTGCTTTTTGCCGCCGGACATACTTTCGGATTCCGTCAGAATAATCCAGAGTGGGCGGCGGACAGCGTGCTTGGCCTGATGCGCTCCGTGCACTTTGACGCGCAAGGGTTCAGGCGCACCTATTGGGACTTCTTCACCGCTTTCGGACTGTTCTTCTCGGTGTTTCTTTTGTTCGCGGCGGTATTAGCGTGGTTGCTGGCCGGGCTTCCGGCGGAGACTTTGGCGCGGGTGAGAAGCATCGCCTGGGCCCTCGCCATTTGCTTTGTTGCGGTCACGGCCTTGAGCTGGAGGTACGCCTTCACGACGCCTATCGTTTTCGCGAGCCTGATTTCGATTTGTTTGATTGCCGCCGCATGGCTCCCAGCGAAGCCAGCTTGAGCCATCGCTGGACAAACCACAGGCCCGATCTCCGGCGCAACGCCCGTGCAGCGGAAGCGACTAGCGCACCAACGCCGTTTCCTTCACGTCCGCCGTTCGCAACGGGAGCCGCACCAGAAACGTAGTTCCTTTCCCCATCTCCGTCACGAAAGTGAGCGTCCCCCCGTGGTTATCCACGACCACCGCGCGCGCCAGCGCCAATCCCTGGCCGGTCCCTTTCCCCACTTCTTTCGTCGTGAAAAATGGATCAAACATCTTGTCGCGCACTTCTTCCGGTATCCCCGTCCCGGAATCCGTAATCGAGATTTCCACCCAATCCCCATCGCTGCGTGTGGCAATGCGAATTATTCCCCGCGCGCCCGTATCCTTCACCACGTCCTCAATCGCATGCGCTGCGTTTACCAGCAGATTCAGAAACACCTGGTTCAAATCGCCCAGCTGGCAATTCACCGCCGGCAGTTCTCCCAATTCCGTTTCCACGTCCGCCACCGGTTTCAATTCGTTGCTCACCACGATCAATGTGCTCTCGATCGCGCGGTTGATGTCGCCCGCGGACTTTTGGTTACTGCGATCCACATGCGAGAATTCTTTCATCCCGCGCACGATCGTCGAAACCCGCCCCAGCCCCTCGAGCATGTGGTCCATCGCCCGAGGAATCTCTTCCTTCAGATAAGTCCAGTCTGCGTCGCGCTGCGCCGCGGCTACTTCCTGCAGCAACGCCGCGCTCACCGAACCATCTGCAGCAGCCTGCAGCAGCCTTTCGTATTTCTCCATCAGCTTCAGTTCGTGCTCGAAGGAATTCACCAGAAAGCGCGTGTTGTCCCCGACGAACTGAATCGGAGTATTAATCTCGTGCGCAATCCCCGCCGCCAGCCGCCCCACGGCCTCCAGCTTCTGGCTCTGGCGCACTCCGATTTCCTGGCGTTTGCGATCCGTGGTATCCACGAATGTCACCACCGCGCCCACCACCGCGCCGTTGCGACGCACGCGTCGCGAGCTGTATTCGCCGGGAAAACTGCTGCCGTCCTTCCGCCAGAAACTTTCTTCAATCAAGTGCGCATCTTCGCCCGTGCGCAGACTCTCGAACACCGGGCACTCTTCCTGCGGGTAGGGCGAGCCGTCCGCGCGCGAGTGATGCACCAGGTCGTGCATTCTTTTGCCCAGAGTCTCGTTCGCGTCGTCGTAACCCAGCAAACGCAGCGCCGCGGGATTGCAAAACGTGCAGTTTCCGTCGAAATCGATTCCGTACATCGCGCTCGGCGTCGAGTCCAGCAGCAGCTTCACCAGTTCGCCGCGTTCGGCAAGCTCCGCGGTGCGCTGCGCCACGCGCTGTTCCAAGTCGCTCCGCGCGTCGCGCAACGCCCGCTGGTTTTTCTGCAGTTCCTCCAACATGCCGTTGATCGAGTTTCCCAGGGTGCTCAGCTCATCCTGACCGCTCACGTGTACGCGTTCATCCGTCGCGTTGCTGTGCCCGATGCTGTGTACTTCGCGGCTTAGCCCGCCGATGCGCGACAAAATGAACTTCTGCAGGAAAAAAATTATCGCGAGCGAAAAAATTACGGACCCGCCCAATATCGTTGCAAACAAATACAGCTGGCTGAGCTTACCGCGAGCATAAATAGGGCGTGGTGTATCCACCTTCATCAGCAGGAACGGCGCGCCAAATATATCCTCCACGGTCACGTACCCCGCCACTTTTTCGTCGGACAGCGCTTCGATCGCGATATCCTTCCCGCCTCGCAGCTCCGCCTGCGCTTGCAGAAAATCATCGGGAAGCGCCGCTGAATCCATTCGCTCGAATGTGATGGTGGTGCGCGTCACGATCGCCAGGCGCTCGATTTCGCTCTGGTCGAATTTGCGCGCCAGCATAAAAACTCCGCGCGATTCGCCGCTGCGTTGCGACGTCAAAATCGGCCGCATCGATACCACGTAAGGCCCGTCAGCAAATTCCACCATCCCGTCCTGCGGCATCAGCGCCACCGCCGCCGGCTCCATTTGCCGCCGCGAGAATATTTCTCGCAGAACTTCCGCCGGCACTGCCGCCCGTCGATGTTTTTGCCGGTCGTATGCGCGCGCGAATACGATCCGGCGTTGCACATCCCGGATCACCACCAAGTCGAATCCCAGTTGCTCCATCTCGTTATCTTCAAATTCCGTTCGGATATCCGCCTTCCCAGGCGTCACCATGAATTCGCACATGCGGTCCCAGTAGGCGTAATCGTCGGTGCTGTCCGCCAGGTTCCGAAAATCAAGGTCCAGCACCGCCGTCGCGAATTCCACATCGCGCTTCATCTGCTCGTCTTCCAGCTGCCGGAAACTCGCCAGTACCATTTCCCGCGACACCACGTACACGATCGTGGTGCCGATCGCCAGCGTCACCGCGAATATCAGCAGCATTCTTTGTCGCAATCTCACCGATGCTCCCGGAGCTAACCGCACACACTTACACAAGCGATATCGTCGGGAAACGAACAAAGTTTAGCGTCCGGTAGGGAACGCACCGCGGCTCGCGTCCACACGCGCGCCGCTTCACAGCTCTTGGGAGAAGTCCGCGAAAGCAGTGCGCGAAAGCAGCGCAGTGGGTGGTACGTCGGAGAGGTTCGTCAGGCGAATCGCGATTTAACCGCGAACTGCTGAGCTGTCTCGCAGTCACTTGATGTTGCGCGTTGGCGCGCAGCCACA
>Ga0181522_10000627_pt1 | contig 24889 bp, 28 predicted proteins | sample PEATcosm2014_Bin_27_FD_121103 | JGI IMG/M metagenome (GOLD analysis project Ga0181522, IMG submission 121103) | Peatland microbial communities from MTU Mesocosm Facility, Houghton, MI, USA - PEATcosm2014_Bin05_10_metaG | ecosystem: Environmental > Terrestrial > Soil > Wetlands > Peat | place...
CAGTTCCACGACGTCGCGCAGCGCCGGGGTCAGGCCGACGACGGCGATCATGGCGATCAGCCCGGCGGCGATGACGACGAGCAGCGGCGTCAGGCCGGGTCGGGGCTGGTAGAGGCGGCTGACGCCCTTGGCGTCGATCAGGATCTCGCCGACGCGCAGGCGGGTCAGGAAGGTCGAGGACATGCCCTTGCGGTTGCGGTCCAGGAACTCCAGCAGGTTGAACTGGGAGCCGACGCTGACGATCAGCCCGGCGCCCTTCTCGGCCGCTATCAGCATCGCCACGTCCTGGCTGGTGCCGGGGGCAGGCACGAGCTTGAAGGGCAGGCCGAGCTGCTGCAGGCGCTCGCGGCCTGGCGCCCGGCCGTCGGGGTAGGAGTGCACGACCAGCTCCGCGCCGCAGCGCAGAGCAGCCTCCCCGGCGGAGTCCATGTCGCCGACGATCATGTCGGGCTTCAGGCCGGCTTCGAGCACCGCCTCGGCGCCGCCGTCGACGGCCAGCACGAGCGGTCTGCGGTCGCGGATGAAGGGCCGCAGAGCGCGCAGGTCGCGCTGGTGCCCGACGCCGCGGACGACCATCAGCACGGGGCGATCGCGGAAGTCGGTGGCGAAGCGGGGCAGCTGGATGCGTCCGGCCAGCAGCTCGCGCTCCTCCCGCATGTGCTCGATCGTGTTGTGGGCGAATCGCTCCAGGGCCTCCCCCACTTCGCGCCTGCGCGCCTCCGTTTCGCGCCTGACTCGCTCGGCGTCCAGGACCTCGCCCCGGGCCAGGACCTGGCCCTTGCGGGAGATCTCGGCCTCCTGTCCGCCGTCGGGGCCGGCGAGCGTCCGCACCACGAGCGGGTCGCCGTCGCCGAGCAGGCCGAAGAGGGTGTCGTCGGGCAGGTCGACGAGCACGATGCCCGCTTCCACGAGCAGCTGCGGTCCCAGGTTGGGGTAGGTGCCACTGGAGGAGGGGCTGCAGTTCAGGACGGCCACCGCCCGGGCTGCGATCAGCTCCTCCGCCGAGACCCTGTCGATGTCCAGGTGGTCCACCAGGGCCACGTCGCCCGGGACGAGGTGGCGGACCAGCAGCTTCGTGCGCCGGCCCGCCTTGACGGGCCCGGACACGGTCCTCGATTCGGCCGGCGGGGACAGCGCCGGGCTGAGCGGCATCTGCCCGATCGGGCTCGGTCGGGTGGCGGCCATCTAGATCGTCGATCCCATCGTGGTGTGACGAGGGTAACGCGCGGTGGGTGCCCGCGCATACCGCATGGGCGTGCGGGTTTCCCCGCTCAGGCGGCCTTGCGCAGGTCGCGCGCGTGGCGGCGCGCCGCGCTGTCGTCGCTGCTGGCGCCGAGCATCCGCACGAGCTCTGTCACGACATCCGTCTCCGCCAGCTGCACGACGGTCGCCCGGGTCGGCTCGGCGTCGGTGTCCTTGACGACGGAGAAGTGGCGCGAGCCCAGCGAGGCGATCTGCGGCAGGTGGGTTATGCAGATGACCTGCCCGCGGCTGCCGAGCTCGCGCAGGCGGGCCCCGACGGCGTTGGCCGTGCGCCCGCCGACGCCCGCGTCGACCTCGTCGAAGACCAGCGTCGCCTGCGGCGCGGACTGGTTGGCAGCGCTCATGATCGCCAGCATCACCCGGGAGAGCTCCCCGCCCGAGGCGATCTCCCGCAGCGGGCCGGCCGGCACGCCCGGGTTGGGGGCGATCGTGAACTCGACCGTGTCGGCGCCGTTCGGGCCCGGGTCGGTCTCGCCGAGCAGGACCTGGAAGTCCGCATCCGCCATCGCCAGCGAGGACAGCTGGGCAGAGACGTCTCGGGCGAAGCCGCCAGCGGCCTCCCCCCTGGCCTGCCTGAGCTCCGCAGCGACCGCGACCCGGCGCTCGCGAGCCTGCGCCAGCTCGTCCTGGGCCTGCTCGAGAGCCAGCTCGGCTCCCTGCAGCTCGTCATGGCGGGCGCGGGCCAGCTGCCCGTAGCTCACGACCGCCTCGATGCTGCCGCCGTGCTTGCGCAGCAGCCGCTCGTAGGCGGCCAGGCGCGCTTCGACGCCTTCCAGGGTCGGCTCCAGCCCCGGCACGTCGAGGTCGCCGAGGGCGTCCAGGGCCTGCTCGCAGTAGCCCCGCAGCTCGCCGCCCAGCTCCTGCGCCTCCAGGGCGAGCGAGCGCAGCCGCCCGGCCAGCTCGTCCAGGCGCGGGTCGACGCCGTCGAGCGAGTCCATGCCGCCTGCCGCGAGCGCCAGCAGCTGGGCAGCGCCGGGCCCTTCGCCCTCCGGCACGAGCGCCTCCGCGGCGCCACCGGCGGCCGCCTGCAGCGCGTCGGCCCGTCGCAGCCGCTCGCGGGCCCCCAGCAGCCGCTCGTGCTCCTCCGCGTCCGGTTCCAGGGCGTCTATCTCGCGCAGCTCGTGCTCGAGCAGCCCCAGCTCGCGCTCGCGACTGCTCGCCAGCTCGCCCAGCTCCGCCAGGCGCCCTTCGAGCCGGCGCACGCTCTCGTGGGCGGCGACCGACTCGCCCAGCCGCCGTGCCTGCTCGGGACCGCACAGGCCGTCGAGGATCTGCATCTGAGCGGCGCTCAAGGTCAGGCGCCTGTGCTCGTGCTGGCCGTAGAAGGACAGCAGCAGCCCGCCGAGGTCGCGCAGGTCCGAGACGTTGGCCGAGCGCCCGTTCAGGTAGGCCCGGGTGCGCCCGTCGGCGCCCACCCTCCTGGCCAGCACGATCTCCCCGGCGTCGGGGCTGATCCGCTCGCGCAGCTCGGCGGGCAGCTCGGCGGGCAGGTCGAAGACTCCCTCGACGTAGGCCTCGCCGGCGCCGGGGCGGACGATGCCCGTCCGGGCCCTGCCGCCCAGCAGCAGGTCCAGGGCGTGGGTGAGGACGGTCTTGCCCGCCCCCGTCTCGCCCGTGAGCACGTTCAGGCCCGGACCGAAGCGCAGCTCGGCCGTCTCGATCAGCAGCAGGTTCTCGACACGGAGCTCTTGGAGCATCCCCGGGGGTGTAGCAGCGGGCTCCGACGGATCGCTGCGGGAGCAGGCCGGCGCCCAGGACTGGCGGGATCGCCCCCTCCCCTGCATAATCAGCCGTCCGGGCGGTAGGGAAGCCGCCCCCGCTTAGACTCAGCAGGTCAAGGGGCATGGCTGCCAGCGACTCCACTTCAAGCTTCAGTGCGCCCGGGCCGGGAGCTTTCGAGTGGCCCGGTCCCGTCGCCCTGGACGAGCGCCTGACGGAGGAGATCGCACGCTGCGAACGCCACGGCACGCAGCTGAGCTGCCTGCTGCTGGTCGTCGAGAACCTGGACGAGATGGCGGGCGAGCACGGCGCCGAGCTGCGCGAGCAGACCCTCGCCTACATCGCGGGCGCCCTCAGCAAGGAGCTACGCCGCTTCGATCGCGTCGGCATGCCCAGCGACCGCGAGGTCCTGATCCTGCTGCCCGGCGCCGACAGCCCGCGCGGGGAGGTCGTCGCCCGCAGGGTGCTGGACCGCTCGAGGGCCATCAAGGTGGAAGCCAGGGGGCAGCGTCAGGCGCTGCGGATCGCCGTCGGACTGGCCGCCTGGCAGCCCGACACGAGCGCCCGGCAGCTGATCGAGCGGGCCCGGACGGCCGCCCGCCGCTCCCGCCTCGGCGAGAACGGCCAGGCCCCCGGGACGCCCGCGCACTGAAGCCGACATCGCCGCCTTCATAATTGGAGGGCGGTGCTGAGTGGATCTGAGCTGTGGCTGCTTCGCCTGATGGCCGATCGCGGCCTTGCGCTGCTCGACGCCACGGCGCTGCTGCTGATCGTCGAGGAGAAGGGCGAGCTGCGCGTGGCGGGCGCCAGCGGCGCCCCCGTGCGGCTGCGGATCGCGCCCGTCGCGGGCACGGCCCTGGGCGCCCTCTACCAGGAGGGCCGCTCGCTGTCGCTGGAGCGCCCTCGCGGGCAGGAGGCGGCCTTCCTGCACGAACTGGGCCTGGAGGCCCGCTCGGTGCTGGTCGAGCCGTGGAGCATGGAGGGCTACGGCGGCGGCCTCGTCGTCGCCCTGCGCCGGGATGGCAGCTTCAGGGGCCCCGACAAGCAGGCCCTCGCGTCCTTCGCCCAGAGCGTCGCGGTCAGGCTGAAGGCGGAGCGAAACGTGGAGATAGAACGCCTGCGCTACGGGATGGAGGCGCGCGAGCGCGAGCGGACCCGCTGGGCGCGCGAGATCCACGACGAGAGCATCCAGGGCATCGGCGCCCTGCGCCTGCAGCTGGCCAACGCCCGTGACCTGCAGGACCGCGAGGCGCTGGCGGCAGCCGTCGACACGGTCCTGGAGGGCCTGGCCAACGAGGTCGACGGCCTGCGCCACCTGATCACCGAGCTTCGCCCCGCCGCCCTGGACGACCTCGGCCTGCCGGCGGCCCTGGAGGCCCTGGCCCGCCGCGCCCAGGCGATCGACGGGCTGGACGTCAAATGCAGGATCGAGTTCGGCCGCGACCTCGACGACGCCCCCGAGGGCGGCGGGCGCCTGGACCCCGAGCTCGAGAGCACCATCTACCGGGTCGTGCAGGAGGCCCTGACGAACGTCAGCCGCCACGCCGAGGCGACGGAGGCGACGATCACCATCACCGGCGGCGACGGCTACGTAAGAGCTTCCGTCACGGACAACGGCAAGGGCATGCCCGACATGGCCCGCCTGGGACCCCGCGAGGACGGGGGCGGCTTCGGCACGGGCGGGATGCGCGAGCGGGCCGAGCTAGTCGGCGGCGAGCTGGAATGGCTGCCCGCACCGGGCGGAGGCACGATCGTGATGCTGACGGTCCCCCTGGCGGGCAGGCCGGCCGTCGGGACGACCGCCTGAGCGGTCATCCCTCGGGCGACCCCTCCTCATCCTCATCATCGTCATCGCCGCGGGTACCGCGAATCCAGTCGGCGAGCTGCTGACCGGCCGTACTGACCGACTCGCCCGCATCACGAAAGGCGTCGCGGATGCGCTCGGAGTAGAAGGCGACGGCGTCGCCGCCGTCTGCACGCGGGTCGACAGGATCGCTGCGGCGGATGTACTCGCCGCCGGAGACGATGCGGTCGTACTCGCCCGAGCGGACCCACTCCATCAGCTCGTGGGTGCGCTTGACCGGCATCGGGTGGGTCACGCCGAGGTCGAGCATCAGGCGCGTCAGGCGCTCCAGCCCGCCCCCCTTCTCCTTGTAGTCCAGGCCCTGCTTCATGAAGGCGTCGAGGTCCAGCTCGGAGACCATCGCCCCGCCCGCCACCGACATCAGCGTGCGGCAGACGACCAGCGGGTCGCGTGTCACGAGCGCCGCCGCCCTGTCTGCGCTCAGCTCCGTCGCCCTGCCCCACTCCATCAGCGCCGTCCTGACCGGCACAAGCGGCAGCGGCAGGCGGGCGCTTCTGGTCATCAGCACGAGGATCTCCAGAGCCGTCCTGTAGAGCTGGTGGTCGGACAGGATGTGCGCCGCCTCGTGGGCGAAGACGGCCCGCCGCTGGGGCGTGTCGAGCAGGCTGACGAGCGCCGACTGCACGACCACGATCGGCTGCTTGGCCCCGATCGCCATCGCGTTCGGCGTCGGGAACTGGCTCAGGTAGAGGTCCGGAACCTCCTCCATGTCGAGCGTCGCATAGGCGATCGCGTGCTCCCGCCAGACGTCCGGCAGTTGCTGTTCTGAGAGCCTGACGGCCGAGCCGAGGAAGGACTGCCGCAGCGCCCGCTCGTAGCCCAGCTCGATCAGCTTCCGGACAACCGTGTCCAGGTAGGGCACGGAGCCCAGTGCCGCCGTGGCCGCCCTGTCGGCCGGATGCTGGAAGGCCCGCGGCGAGATGTCCTTCAGCTGGTGACCCTCGGCGGGGAGGCTGGACATGACTTCAGGCTACATGAGCAGTTCCATGACACCGCAGGTAGCATCGCTCCATGCGCAGAAAGCGGCTGATCGCGGCTTTCGTGGTTCTGCTCGCGCTGAACGTGCGCGCCGTCGTCGAACTCTGGGAGCACATCCACGTCGACCGCCGCTCGACCTCCGCTGTCGAACAGCTGGCCGGCAGCGGCACTCTGTCAGCCGCCAGTTGGACGCTCGTGATCCTCTTCGATCTTGGTGTGCTCTACCTCACGATCCGGGTCGGCAGGCGACTGCGCCAGCCTGAGCAGCGCACGCCTTCAAGCTGATGCGCCAACAACTCCGGTCGCATCTGATCTCGGCTGAGCGGGCCGAGGGTCAAGCTGGCAAGGACGCAGGGAGCGAAGTGTGCGCCAGCACATGAGCGAGCGAGGACGCCGCCAGGCGCCGGCCATCGGTTCGCTCAGTCCGTCAGGCCGGCCTTGCGGACATACGCCGTGATCTCCGCCCGTGAGGAGAAGCCGAGCTTCTCGATCGCCCTGGCCCGGTAGGTCTTGACTGTCCTCTCGGCGACGTTCAACCGCTCGGCGATCTCGGGGTTGGTGTAGCCGTTGGCAATCAGCTTGACAACCTCGCGCTCGCGCTCTGAGAGCACGACGGAGTCGCCGCCCGGATCGTCGGCTGTGGCCATCAGCGCCCCGAGGCGGGGGTGCAGGTAGTTGCCGCCGGCGACGGCCAGGCGGAAGGCCTGCAGCAGCTCGGCAGGCTCGGCCTCCTTCAGGACGTAGCTGCGGGCTCCGGCCCTCAGCGCCTGACGGGCGTACTCGGGGTCCTCGCGCATCGTCAGGATCGCCACGGCCAGGGTCGGGTGGGCGATGAAGCAGGACGGCAGGGCGCCCAGGCTGGACCCACCCGGCATCGTCAGGTCGAGGGTCAGGAGGTCTGGCTTGTGCTCGCGCACGGCCTTGACCATCGAGGGGATGTCAGCCGCTTCGGCGATGACCTTGAACTCCTCGGGGTGGCGTTCGAGCACGGCCCGGATGCCGTCCCGGACGATCGTGTGGTCGTCGGCGATGATGACCTCGACGGGCCGGCCGACGCCAGGTGCGCCCTGATCCGTTGGCGTGACGTCTCGCATGCTCATCGAAACGTAGCGGCTGGGCTGGATCGATCCGGGACCTCGACGGGAGTTCGACTGCAGGGCTCGACAGCCGAGACCGGCAGGCGTTACGGTCGCGCCCCGTGCGAGCTGTCATCGAGAACCCGCGCCTGCGGCGGATGGTGCTGGCCTACGGGGTCAATCGCCTGGGCACCTGGTTCGGGACGATCGCCCTGTCGCTGGCCGTGTTCGATCACACCCACAGCGCCCTCGACGTCGCTGCCGTGCTGATCGCGGCGCAGGTCGTGCCGGCCTTCGTCGTACCGGCCGTGATAGCCCGCGTGGAGGCCTCCCGCGGCCGCCACGAGCTGAGCGCCCTGCTCTACGTGGAGGCGGTCGCGATCGGCGCCGTCGCGGTGCTGCTGTCGCACTTCTGGCTGCCGGGGATCCTGCTGTTGGTGGCCGTGGACGGGACGGCCGCGCTGGCGGCCAACGCCCTGCTGCGCACAGAGCTGGCGGCTGCAGCCAAGCGGGAGGTGGACGACCTCGGTGACCCCAACGCAGCCGAACAGCAGGTCAACGCCGTCGTCAACGTCGCCTTCTCGATCACCTTCGTGGCCGGCCCGATTCTGGCCGGCGTGACTGCAGCCGCCGCCGGCGCCGTTGTGGCCCTGCTGATCGACGTCGCCACCTTCCTGATCTGCGGCACGCTGCTGCTCGACCTCCATCCTCACGTCGAGGAGGCCGGCGGCGAGTCTGTCGCGAAGCGCCTGCGGGCGGCCTGGCGGCACGTCCGCTCGGTCCCCTCGCTGCGCGCCCTGCTGATCGCCCAGGGGGTCGGGCTGATCTTCTTCGAGTCGGCCGTGCCGATCGAGGTCGCCTACGCCAAGCGCACGCTGCTCTCCGGCGACCGCGGCTACGGGCTGCTCGTCACCTGCTGGGGGGTCGGCGTGGTGCTGGGCAGCGTCATCTTCGCCCGGGCCGGCACGCGCTCGCTGACCGCCATGCTGGCCGGCGGCACGCTCGCCATCGGCGCCGGCTATCTGGGCTTCGCCGCCGCCCCGTCGTTGACGGTGGCCGCGGGCGCCGCCGTCGTCGGGGGGATCGGCAACGGCGTCCAGTACGCGCCCGTGATCAGCAGCCTGCAGCGCCTGACCCCGCCGGAGCTGCACGGGCGCGTGATGGGCCTGCTCGAATCGATCAGCGCCGTGGCCCCCGCGCTGGGCCTGGCCCTCGGCGGGGCGCTCGTGGCGGCCGGCTCGCCGCGCCTGGCCTTCGCCGTCGTCGGCGCCGGCGCCGCAGCCACCTCGCTGGCCTTCACCCGCGTGCGCTTTCACGACGGCGGCGCCGCCCAAGGGCTCGCCACCGCCGAGCCCGCTCCCTAGGCCTCCACGACCGCCGGGCCGCCGAGCGCGGCGCCTGCGGCTGCAAGCTCGCGAGCATCTGCCCCTTTAGGACGACGCCGGGACGGTCGTTAAGGACTACAGAAGCGATGAACACGTCATCTGTGATCCGGGCGCTGTGGTGGGCGGTCGAGGCTGCGCTCGTGGCGTGCTCGCTGCTGGTTCTCGGCCTGTCCTCCGCGGGGGAATGGCAGCCGTTGCTGCTGCTCGCGATCCTGGCCGCCATCTATCTGGCCGGGGACCGCATGAGCTCGGTCGTCCGGGACGGCCTGCTGACGCCGGCCCACAGCGCGATGGTGCTGGCCATGTGCCTGCTCGGGCCCGCTCCCGCCGTCGCCTTCGGCCTCACAGCGGCAATCGCCAAATCGGCGCTGCGCAGGCTCCCTGCCTCCCAGTGGCTGGCCAACCTCGCCGCCCTGGGCAGCTGCGGGCTGGTCGGGGGAGTGATCGCCAGGGCCGTCGTCGGCAGCGCCGGGGCACCGGGCCACCATGCTGCCGTCGTCGGCGCCACCTTCGGGCTGCTCGTCTTCGCAGTCTCCTTCCTGACGATCTTCGTCAACTTCGCCGTGATCGCGATCGACGTGCGCGTGGAAGACGAAAGCGCCCTGATCCGCCAGTTCAGGGACGCCTTCCTGCCGCTGATCCCGGGCCACCTGACCTCCGGAGTGCTGACGGCCCTGATGGCTGTCGCCTACACGAACCTGGGGACGCTCGTGCTGCTCTGCGGTGTGCTCGTGCTCGGCGTCTTCCACTACCTGATCGGCGCCCTGCTGCGCTCGGAGGAGCGGGCCGACCAGCTCGAAGCCCGCAGCATCCACCTCGCCAACATGCAGCTGGGGGTGCTCTCGATGCTGATGGACGCCCTGGCGCTGCGCGACGCCGAAACCAGCCGCCACACGACGGCCGTCGCGCGTTATGCCCGCGCCCTGGCCGAGGAGATCAGCTGCGATGAGGAGGAGCGGGAGGTCATCCACACGGCGGCCCTGCTGCACGACATCGGCAAGTTCACCTGGTCTGACCGGATCCTTCACCCCGAACAGCTGACCGACGCTGACTGGGAGGTGATCCGCCGCCACCCCCAGGACGGCGCAGCCCTGGTCGGCAAGCTCGACGGCTACGGCCCGGTGGCGGACGCGATCCTCTACCACCACGAGCGCGTCGACGGCGGCGGCTACCCGGCCGGGCTGATCGCCGGGGAGATCCCGCTGGCCTCGCGCATCATCGCGATCTGCTCCACCTTCGACACGATGATCTCGCGGGAAACGACGGGACCGCGTATGAGCGTCGAGGACGCTCTGGCCGAGTTGCGCAACATCGCCGGCCGCCAGCTCGACGCGGAGCTGGTCGAGGCCTTCGTGACGATGGTCCAGCGCGAGGGGCCGGCCCTGCTGGAGTCCTCCGGCGACCACGCGACCGAGCTGGACCTGGCCAGCCGCGTCCGCAAAATGGTCACGATGCGCTCCTAGCACCCGGCCGTTAACGACGGAAACGCCCGAGCGGCGACGCTTCTCACCGGACTTCGGGCGTCCCCGTCAGGCCGCTTGCTCCGGCCTTCCGAAAGCTACCGGGAGTAGTTCCTGGAGTAGTTTTCCACAGTGTTTCCTCCTGTCCTCCGGCCGTGATGTGGACCGGGTGATCACGGCTGTCTCCATCCAAGAGCAGCCCGCCACTCGAATGAGTAGGTTTGTCCAGGATAACGTAGAGATGTCCTGAAAGTCCAGATTTGGGACTCTTTGTGCAGGATTGCTTGCAGCGTGCTGTCTGCAGCCTGCGAGCAGCAGGAGATCGGCGGGGTGCCGCGACGCAGGCGCCCAATCCGCCTCGGGTCGGCGAAAACGTCCACAAACCTCAGCGGCGCTCAAGCCGGCTGGCGTTCCTGACGAAACAGAGGGCGACCGGGGCCGAGCCAGGCCCACAGCGAACCGATCCGAGGCCCACTGACATGCTCCAGTCGATCTCCCCCAGCGACCGCCAGATGGTCTTCACGAGCAGCCAGGCTGCCCACTACCTGGGGGTCTCTCTCGCCACGATCCGCCGTTGGACCGACGCCGGGCACATCGCCTGCTACCGCACCCCCGGCGGGCAGCGGCGCTTCTCCCGGGTTCAGCTCGACAACTTCATCACGGCCATGAGCCAGGAGGGCCCCGCCGGCGCCGTGGAGGCCTCCGCTCCCAGCGCCCGCGTCGCCTGAAGCGCCCGGGCGGTCAGAAGCGGCCGGGTCGCCTGAGCGACCTCAGCTGGCCAGCCGCCCGAACTTCTCGCGCAGGCGCTTGTAGAAGGACGACCCCGGCAGCTGCGCCAGGGTCGCCAGGTCCTTCGCGAAGGACGCGTGGATCGAGCTGTGGGCCGGTATCTCCCCGACGGGGCGCCCGTCGACGGCCACGTCCAAAGGCTCGTGGGAGAGGTTGCGGATCGTCAGCCTGTCGCTCGGCGCCGCCACCAGGGCCCGCGCGGACATCGAGTGGGGCGCGATGAAGGACACGACGAAGCCCTCGACGCCCCAGGCCATGACGGGCCCTCCGTTTGCCAGGTTGTAGCCCGTCGAGCCGGCCGGTGTGGCGACGACCAGCCCGTCGCAGCGGACGCTGCCCGCCTCCTCCCCGTCCAGGGAGTAGGCCAGGGCCGCCACGCGCTCGCCGACCTTGCGGTGGATGGCGACGTCGTTGATGGCCGACAGCGTCCCCGTCGGCATGTCCAGGCTGATCGCGGGTAGCCGCAGCAGCTCGAAGTCGCCGTCCAGCGCCCTGCGCACCCCGGCCGCCACGTCGTCTGGCTCGACCGTCGCCAGGAAGCCGATCTCGCCGAAGTTGACTGCGAAGACGGGCACGCTCGTGCCGGCGTAGTGCTGCAGGGCACGCAGGATCGTCCCGTCGCCGCCCAGTACGAAGCACAGCTCGACCTCGCGCTCGAGTTCCGCGTCCAGCTCCAGGCCCGGGCCCGGCTGCAGTTGCAGCTTGGCCGTCTCCTCGGGGTCCAGCCGCAGCGTGACCCCCGCCGCCCGAGCCTGCTCGTGCAGCTCCCGGAAGGCCGGCATGACGTCCTGCACACGCCGGTGGGTGAAGACCGTCATCTCCCTCACGGCTCAACCTCCGCGACCATCGCCGCCAGGTCCTGCTCGGGCCGGCCGCGAGCGCCCTCGGCCAGCCACACGAACGTCTCGAGGTTGCCCTTCGGGCCGGGCAGCCCGGAGGAGAAGTAGCCCAGCACCGACTCGCCCAGATCCGCTGCCGCCTGCCCGACGGAGACGAGCGCGTCCCTGCGGGCCGGGGCGTCGCGCACGACGCCGCCCTTGCCGACCCTCTCCCTGCCCACCTCGAACTGCGGCTTGATCATCGCCAGCACGTCGTGGCGAGGCGCCAGGCACGCCAGCACGGCGCCCAGGATCTTGCTCAGGGAGATGAAGGACACGTCGATCACGGCCAGGTCCGCAACCTCATCGAAGCCTGCCTCCAGAAGCAGCGCCGGTGTGAGGCTGCGGGCGTTGGTCCTCTCCAGGACGGTCACCCGCGCGTCGCTGCGCAGCCTGTAGTCGAGCAGCCCGTAGCCGACGTCGACGGCCGCGACGCGGCGGGCTCCACGCTGCAGCAGGCAGTCCGTGAACCCTCCTGTGGAGGCGCCCACGTCCAGGGCGGCCCGGCCGGCCACCTCCAGTCCGCTGGCGTCGATGGCGTTGGCCAGCTTGATCCCGCCCCGGGAGGCGAACTCCGGCCCCCGCTTGACCGTGATCGCCTCGGCCTGGTCGATCATCTCCCCGGGCTTCTCGGCTTTGCGCTGCCCGTGGCCGACGAGGACCTCGCCGGCCATGACGGAGGCGGCAGCGCGGCTGCGCGAGGGGAACAGTCCGCGCTCGGCCAGCAGGGTGTCCAGACGGCGCTTGCCCATCCCGGGAAACCCTTGCACACAAACGACCCGCTGCCCAGGCGTGGATGTGTGTGTGCCATGTCACACAGATCGGGGGGCTCCATGGGCAGTATCTGAGGAGATCGAGAGTGCAGCACAACCTCTCCTGAATCCCTCCTCCCCGAAGCGGCCCGCTCTCCCCGGCGGGCCGTTTCTTTTGGTGGACGACTCAGGCGCCGACGATGGCCGAGCCCGAGCGCGGGCCGGCTCCGATCGCTGCAGCGACCCGCTCGGCGATCCTGGTGCCCGTGAAGCCGACCTCCTCGTGCAGCAGCGCGGGCTTGCCGTGGGTGACGTAGCGGTCGGGTAGGCCGACCCGCAGTATCCGCGGGATCGGCGTGCCGGTGTCGTTGAGGGTCTCCCAGACGGCCGAGCCGAAGCCCCCCGCCAGGACGCCCTCCTCGACTGTCACGAGCAGGTCGTGCTCTGCCGCCAGCTGGGCCATCAGGCCCGCGTCGACGGGCTTTGCGAAGCGGGCGTCGGCGACGGTCACGGCGATGCCCATGTCGCTGAGCTCCTCGGCGGCCTGAAGGGCCTTGCCGACGCCCGTCCCGTAGCCGATCAGGGCCACGCGCCGTCCGTCGGCCTCGGGCTCGGCCTGCAGCAGGATCTCCCCCGTGCCGATCTCGATCGCCTCGCCCTGCTCGGGCAGCTCGACGCCGGCGCCCTCCCCGCGGGGGTAGCGCAGGGCGATCGGCCCGTCGTGCTCGACGGCCGTGCGCAGCATGTGCTTGAGCATGGCCTCGTCGCGGGGCGCCATCAGGACCAGGTTCGGCAGGCAGCGCATGTAGGCGATGTCGAAGGCCCCGTGGTGGGTCGGCCCGTCGTCGCCCACCAGACCGGCCCGGTCCATCGCGAAGACGACGTTCAGGCGCTGCAGGCAGACGTCGTGGACGATCTGGTCGTAGGCCCGCTGCAGGAAGGTCGAGTAGATCGCGACGACCGGCTTGATCCCCTCCAGGGCCAGGCCGGAGGCGAACAGGACGGCCTGCTGCTCGGCGATGCCGACGTCGAAGTAGCGCTCCGGCATGGCCTTCTGCAGGATGTTCAGGCCCGTCCCGGAGTTCATAGCGGCCGTGATCCCCACGACCCGCTGGTCGCGTTCGCATTCCTCCACGAGGGCATCCCCGAAGACCTGCGTGTACTGCGGCGCCGGTGCTGTGGCCGGCTTGGCGGCGGGACGGGTGGGAGCGCCGTTGAGGATCGAATTGGGCTTGGCGGCGTGCCACTTCTCCATGCCCTCCAGGCCGCCGTCCTCGGCCGGCGCGAAGCCCTTGCCCTTGACTGTCGCGATGTGCACGACGACGGGCCTTTCGGCCGCCAGGGCCTCCCGCAGCGCCTCCCGCAGCGCCTTGACGTCGTGACCGTCGATGACGCCCATGTAGGCCCAGTCGAGCTCCTCCCACCACAGCCCGGGCGCCCAGAAGGCCTTGATGGACTCCTTCAGGTGCGGGCCAAGGCGCTCGAAGGCGGCGCCGATGCCTCCGGGCAGACGGGCCAGTCCGCCCTCGATGTCCGAGCGGGCGTGCCACAGCTTGGGGTTCAGACGGACCCTGTTGAAGTAGCGAGAGAGGGCGCCGACGTTGGGGGCGATCGACATGCCGTTGTCGTTGAGGACGACGACTATCGGCGTGCCCAGGCCGCCGGCCTGGCCGATCGCCTCGAAGGCGACGCCTCCCGTCATGGCGCCGTCGCCGATGACAGCCACGACCTTGCCGTCCTCGCTGCATGCTGCCTGGCGCATGCCCTCCTTGATGCCGACGGCGTAGCCGATCGAGGTGGAGGCGTGGCCGGCGCCCATGATGTCGTGCTCGGACTCGGCCATCGAGCAGAAGGGGGCGAGGCCGCCGTACTGGCGGATCGTCGCGAGCTGCTCGCGGCGGCCCGTCAGGACCTTGTGCGGGTAGGCCTGGTGGCCGACGTCCCAGAGGATCTTGTCGCGGGGGGAGTCCAGCAGCGAATGCAGGGCGACTGCCAGCTCGCAGGTGCCGAGGTTGGCGCCGAAGTGCCCACCGATCTCCCCGACCGTGTCGATGATGTGCTCGCGCACCTCCTGGGCCAGCTGCGCCAGCTCCTGCTCTGAGAGGCCGTGCAGGTCCTGGGGGCCGTCGATCCGCTCGAGAAGGCTCATGAGGTCCTCGTGTAGATGAAGTCCGTTATGTCCCGCAGCTCGGCCGTCGATGCTGAGCCGCCGGGCGGCTGCGACTGCACGGCCACCTCCGCCAGGGCCGCCCGTGCCGTCTCGTGGGACTGCGCCGCCAGCTCCCTGGCACGGTCTATGCCGAACTCGCTCACGTACGTGCGCTTCCCGTGGCGCTCATCGCTTCCCTGTGGCTTTCCAAGTGCATCGTCGGTGCCGATCACGTCGAGGATGTCGTCGACGATCTGGAAGAGCACCCCCAGCTCTGCCGCGAAACGGCGGAAGGGGGCGGCGTCGGGCCCGTCGACGGCACCAGTCAACAGTAGTACGCACAGCACCGAGGCGCCGATCAGACGTCCAGTCTTCAGCTCGTGCACGCGGCGCACCGCCTCGGCCCCGGCCGATGGGGGCTGGCGGATGTCGGCGTACTGGCCCCCCACCATGCCGTTGACGCCCGTCGCCCCGGCCAGCTCCGCTGCGGCCGCCAAGAGGCGCTCGGGCTCGGCCCGCTGGTGGGTCAGCAGGTGCCTGAAGGCCTCCGCGTAGAGGCCGTCGCCGGCCAGGATCGCGACGCCCTCGCCGAACTTCACGTGACAGGTCGGCTGGCCGCGGCGCAGATCGTCGTCGTCCATCGCCGGCAGGTCGTCGTGGATCAGCGAGTAGGTGTGGATCAGCTCCAGGGCCGCCGCCAGCGGCAGCATCTCCCCACGCTCCAGCCCGAGCGCTCCGGCCGTGGCCAGCGCCAGCACCGGGCGGATGCGCTTTCCGCCGGCAAGCAGCGAGTAGCGCATCGCCTCCTCGAGGCCTGCCGTGATCGGCTCCTGCGAGAAGGTCATCCCCTCCAGGTAGCCCTCGACCTCTTGGCGGAGGTGCTCCGGGTAGGTGGCGTTCACGCTGGAACCGGGCAGGCGCCTACAGGAGGCTGTCCTGTCCGGGCGCCAGGCTCGATTCCCACCCGCCCGCCTCGGCTCGCGTCAGCTGCTCCAGCTCGGACGCAGCCTGGGTCGCCAGGGCGGCGCAGTCCTCGACCAGCGTCGCTGCCGCGTCGGGCGAGAGCTCGCCTGAGCGAAGCTGCTCCGCGGCGCGGCCCAGGCGGGCGATCATCTCGTCTAGACGCTCGACGCTGCTCATCTCGTGCCCGCATTCTCGCGCACCTCGCGCAGAACTGCCGCCAGCACGCCGTTGACGAAGCCCGGGGCCTCCGATCCGCAGAACGTCTTGGCGCTTTCGACGGCCTCCTCGATGGCCCCCTCCGGGGGGATCGGCTCGTCCGCGGGGGCCGCGTCGGGATGCAGGATCTCGATCAGCGCGACCCTCATGATCGAGCGCTCCAGGGGCTGGATGCGCTGCACAGACCAGCCATGGGCGTGGCGGTCGATGACCTCATCCAGCTCCTCCGCCCTGTCGGCCGCCGCATGGGCCAGCGCCCGTGCGAACAGCGAGGAGTCCGAGCCCAACGTCTCGGCCAGGGGCCTGCCGGTCAGGTCGTGCTGGTAGAGCGCGAAGACCGCCCTGCGCCGTTGCTCGCTGCGGCGCATTCAGATCAAGCCCGCGCGACGTACTCGCCGGAGCGCGTGTCGACGCGGATCATCTCGCCCGGCTCGACGAACAGCGGCACCTGGATGACCGCTCCCGTCTCGAGCGTCGCGGGCTTCGTGCCGCCACCGGACACGGAGTCCCCGCGCAGGCCCGGGTCGGCCTGCGTGACCTCCAGCTCCACAGCGCTCGGCAGCTGAACGTCAGAGGGCTCGTTGTCGATGAACAGCACGTCGACCTCGCTGCTCGGCTTCATCCACCGCAGCGGCTCGGCCAGGGTCGACTCGGGCACCGCTATCTGCTCGAAGGACTCGCTGTCCATGAAGTGGGCGTCGGCGCCGTCCGCGTAGAGGAACTGCATCTTGCGCGACTCCGTGCGCACGTCGCGGAACTTCTCGCCCGCCCTGAAGGTGCGGTCGATGACGTTGCCGTCGGATGCCCGGCGCAGCTTCGTGCGCACGAACGCCCCGCCCTTGCCGGGCTTGACGTGCTGGAACTCGAGGATCTTGTAGATCGTCCCCTCGACCTCGATGTGGTTGCCGTTTTTGAATTGGTTGGTGCTGATCAGGGTGAATCAGTCCTTCTGGAGCCGAATTTTGATGTGGTTTCGAGCGCGCGAGTCCTCGCTGCGGCCGGACCACGATAGCGCCAGGCGCCGGCCCGGCGTAGCTGTCCCAGATGATGCCGCCCCGGGCGACCGTTAGAGATGCTGCAACCCTGCCACGAACACCGCTGGGTCCACGACCGGCACGTCAAGCTCGGCGTCAAGCAGGTCGTGATCGACGGATACTAGATAGTCCACGCCAGCCTCCCGGCTGAGCGCAACGAGATAGTGATCGTCTGGATCGCGTACCTCGATCCGTCGGGCCGAGGGGACGTCCTCCCGCAGCTCACTGCGGGCCCGAAACGCGGCTATGTATGCCCGCGCCCGTCCTTGCGAGGACCAGCGCTCGAACTTGGCTCGCCCAAGCACATCGGTCAGCTCGTCAAACAGCAGCGGCGATACGACGAGCACGAATCGGCGGTCGCTCCATGCCGCGACGAGACGACCAGGCCCAGCCTCGGGATTACCGATGAACGCCGAGACGAGAACGCTCGGATCTACGACGGCACGGGTCAAGCGCGACTGTGCGCCCGTCGGGCAGCACGTACCTCGGCGACCGCCAGATCGTCGGCCGCCTCGGGCGAGAGAGTCCCCTGCGCACGGGCATCATCCAGAGCACGAAGGCCCAAGAACACCGAAAGCGCATCCTCGACCACCTGAGCGTCGCTCTTGCCACCCTGCCCTGCGTCGAGGTCACGGGCTCGCTGGATCAGCTCCTCATCCAGCGGCAGATTGATCTTGCGCGTAGCCATGAACTCAGGATACCGTCGTCCGGCCATACCCGAACGGCATGACACGTTCTAGGCACGTTTCAAAATTGGTTGGTGCTGATCGGGATGAATCAGTCCTTCTGGAGCCGAATATCGATGTGATTGCGGGCTCAAGCCCTCGTCGCGAACGATCACGACCGCCGCCAGACGCGTCTCGCCAGAGGAGCAAGGCCGACGAGATGGTGCGCCTACGCGCCGCCCTCGCTCCCCTCAGGGTCGCCGCGGACGTGATTGTCGTAACACGCCAGCACGCGGAGGCGTGGGGGGACGTGCCCGGAACGCTCATCCACGATGCGCTCAGAGAGGGTCGTGTCCTCGCCGAAACCTGATCTGCATGACCTTGCGGTGCGATTTTCGCGCAAGGCACGCAGCGACGAGACCGCGCTCGACAAGCCCGCCGGCGATCCTGACGTACCTGACGACCCGATCGGCTTCCACGCCCAGCAAGCGCTGGAGAAGCTGTTGAAGGCCACGCTGCTCGGCGACGCGCGGCTGGCTCCGCCAGTTTCGGCGGCAGACACTCGCGCACTAGTTCACACTTCAGAATGCAATTGCACCAGACGTCCGTCTTGGGCCGCCACCACCGCGAGACCCCCGTCGAGCGTGACCAACCCGACATCCAGCCGACGAGCGAGGGCCAGGTACGCGGCGTCATAGGCAGTCAGCGTGTCGCGCAGCTCCCAGATCTCCGCGGCAAGCTCGATCACGGGATAGGCAAGCGTCCGCAGATCGTGGAGAGCAGCCAATGCCTCCATGGCTCGCATCTGGGTGAGCTCGCCTCTGACTGCGTAGCGCCTCAGCGCCGAGAGCACCTCGACGTTGAAGTGCTCGGGCACGTGCAGCTCGGAGTGCTCCGCGAGGGCCACACGCACTTCGCCGGCGCGTGGCATCGCGAGGATCACCTCCACCATCGCGCTCGCGTCGGTGACGATCACGCAGCGGTGCGCTCGCGCTCCGCAGCAATCACGGCCGCAGGCGGTTCGCCTGTCTCAACCGGCGCCCAGCCTTCGCTGCGCGCAAGCCACTCCCGCATCGTCGGTCGCACAGCCAGGGCCTGAAGCTCCGCGAGCAGGTAGTCGGAGAGCGTCATACCCGTCTGAGCCGCCCTGACCTTCAGCTCGCGGTGCAGCGCCTCGGGCACGTTGCGAATCTGGATCATCGAAGACATGCTGATCGCATTGTAGCATGCTGATCGCATGGCGGTGGCAGGAGGCCGTGGGCCGCATCAGCTCAGCCACGCCGAGATCTCCTCGAGGGCACCTGGCACGACGTAGTAGTAGGCCCACAGGCCGCGGCGCTCGGAGTCCACGATCCCGGCCGCTCGCAGCTTGCCCAGGTGATGGGAGAGCGTCGGCTGGGATATGTCGAACAGCGGCACCAACTCGCAGACGCAGACCTGCCCGGCGTGCTTGCGCAGCACGTCGACCAGCTGCAGGCGGACCGGGTCGCCCAGGGCCTTGGCGACCTCAGCCATGCGCGTCGCCTGCTCCCGCTCCACCTCCGGGTACACGACCGGCTCGCAGCAGCGCTCCCCCGCCGCGCGCTTCTGCTTGGGCGCAAGCTCCAGATCGACAGCCATCAATCTACATATATCTATTGAAGCAACATCTGTCAATGCAATAGGATCGCGCCGTGGACAGCCCTCCCCTCCCACGCCGGCTGCTCGCCGAGCTGCTCGGGTCGGCCTTCCTGGCCGCGCTCGTGATCGGCTCGGGCATCGCAGCGCAGACGCTCTCGCCGGGCGACGTCGGCCTGGAGCTGCTCGAGAACGCAGCCGCGACGGCAGCAGGGCTGGCCACGATCATCCTCATGTTCGGCCCCGTCTCGGGCGGGCACTTCAACCCCGTCGTCTCGCTTGTCGACACGGCCTTCGGCGGCCTGTCCCGGCGCGACGCGCTGGCCTACATACCGGCGCAAACGGCCGGCTGTGTGCTCGGCGCAGTCACGGCCAACGGCATGTTCGCCCTCACCGCCGTGACGATCTCCACCCACCATCGAGCCTCGCCGGCTCACCTGCTCTCCGAGACGATCGCGACGGCCGGCCTCGTGCTCGTGATCTTCTCCCTCGCACGGACCAGGCGCTCGCAGGCGACGCCGGCCGCCGTCGGCGCCTACATCGGCGCCGCCTACTTCTTCACCAGCTCGGCCAGCTTCGCCAACCCCGCCATCAGCGTCGGGCGCATCTTCTCCGACACCTTCGCCGGGATCGCCCCCTCCTCCGTGCCGACCTTCGTGCTCGCGCAGCTGCTCGGGGGGTTGCTCGCCGTGCTCGCGATCAAGGTCCTGTATCCGGGAGTCACACCCGCCGACGCCGCGGAGATTCTGCTCCCCCACGCCGAACGCCCGGAGACCGCGGGCGCCCCCGCCCCGATCTAGATGGCAAGTGTGCTGTTCGTGTGCCTGCACAACGCCGGGCGCTCGCAGATGAGCCAGGCGCTGTTCGAACGCGCCGCCGCCGGGCGCCACGAGGCGGCCTCCGCCGGCACGACCCCAGCCGAGCACGTACACCCTGCGGTCGTGGAGGTCATGCGCGAGCTGAACATCGACCTGGCCGGGCGCGAGCCACGACTGCTCACCCGCGAGCTCGCCGGAGCAGCCGACGTCGTCGTCACGATGGGCTGCGGCGACTCCTGCCCCTACATACCCGGCAAGCGCTACCTCGACTGGGACCTGCCAGATCCCAAGGGAAGGCCGATCGCCGAGGTACGCGCCACGCGCGAAGTCATAGCGAAGCGCGTAACCGAATTGGTGGAAGAGCTCGACGACATGTGATCCGCCGCGCCCTCTGCTCCGTAATGGCAGTTCACAACCCTCACCAAGGAGCCGAGATGAGCAGTCATATGTCAGACAACGCAATCACACGCGGGCAGTTCTTTCGCAATGCCGGCAAGGGCGGGATCGTGCTGGCAACCAGCGGCGGCGTCCTCGCGACCGTCACGAGCTCCGCCTTCGCGTCGAGCTCACCGACCGCCGGTGACATTGAAACCCTGCAGGCTGCATACACGGCGGAGAGCCTCGCCGTATACGTGTACTCCGCGATCGTGAAGGACTTTCACACCTTCAAGCACCCCAAACTGGAAAACAAAGACTACTTCGAAGCTGCGCTGAAGAACGAGAAGGACCACAGGGCCTTCCTGGCCGAAGCCCTCGGCGCCAAGACGCCCACCGGCCTGAAGTTCGTGATCCCGGCCAGCGTCACCAGGACGGGCAAGTCGCTGCTCGCCACGGGCATCGCCCTGGAGACCGCATTCGTCGAGGCCTACCTGGGCGCCGCGGAAACCTTCAGCAGCCAGGAACTGCGCACGGTCGCAGCCAAGGTCGCCGCCAACGAGGCGACTCACTTCAGCTTCATCGACGCCGAAGCCGGCGGGCACGGCGTGCTGCCCTCGCTCCCCAAGAGCGACACGATCCCCAACACGGTCAAGAAGCTCAAGCCGTTCCTCGCCTGAGCTCTCACACCCCACTCCTACTCAAAAGAGGCAATCGATGTCACCCGAGACACAGCGGGAGGATCCCGCAGGTGGCGGCGCGCTGCAGCGACTCGTCGAAGACGACGTCTCCCGCAAGCGCTTCCTGAAGGCCCTCGGCGGCGCCGGGGCGGCGAGCTTCGGCGCCTTCGTCCTCGCCGCCTGCGGCAGCTCCAACAGCAAGACCACCGCCGCCTCCAGCGCCGCCGCGACGACCTCGAAGGCGGGAGCCGCCGACAGCGGTGACGTAGCGATCCTCAACTACGCCCTCACGCTCGAGTACCTGGAGAGCGAGTTCTACGAGAAGGTCGTGGCGGCCGGCCTCTTCAAGGGCAACGTCGCGGGCCTCGTCAAGGACTTCGGCGAACAGGAGAAGACACACGTGGAAGCGATCGAGGGAGCGGTGCGCAAGCTCGGTGGCACGCCTGTCAGCAGGCCCAAAGGCAAGTTCCCGATCGAAAGCGCCAACCAGGTCGCCGAGCTGGCCTACACGGTCGAGAACCTCGGCGCTGCCGCCTACCTGGGGCAGGCCGCCAGGATCCAGAACCCCGAAGTGCTCGCATCCGCCCTGGCGATCCACTCCGTCGAGGCCAGGCACGCCGCGACGCTCGGCACGCTCGTCAAGAAGTCGCTGACACCCGACGGCGCCTTCGCCAAACCGGCGGAGATGTCGGCGGTCCTGACCGCCGTCAAGCCGTTCCTGGCCTAGCCGGAGAGAAAGGACAGAAAGATGACGACATCAGACATGGACCCGGAGCGCGCCGAGCCGGCGGCAATCGAGGTCGGCGGGATGACGCGAGCAGCTTTCCTCCTCAGGGGCGCGCTCGCCGCCGGCGCCCTGTACGGAGCCGGCGCAGTCACGCCGTTCGTCTCCGGGGCGCTGGCACAGGGCGGCGGAGGCGATCTGGAAGTGCTCGACTTCGCCCTGACGCTCGAGTACCTGGAGTCAGACTTCTACAACGTCAAGGGACGCACGGTCGGGCTCAAGGGTCAGGCCCAGGCCTACGCCGGCATGTTCGGCGAACAGGAGGCAGACCACGTCAACGCCCTTCAGGCCCTCATCAGGCAGATGGGCGGCAGGCCGGCAGCCAAGCCGACGTTCGCCTTCCCCGCAAGCGACGAAGTCTCCTTCCTGAAACTGGCCTCGCTTCTGGAGAACACGGGCGTAGGGGCCTACAACGGCGCCGCCCCCTCGCTGCACAGCAAGCAGGTGCTCGCAGCCGCTGGAGAGATCGTCCAGATCGAGGCTCGCCACGCCGCCGCGATCAACCTGCTGATCGGCGAAAGCCCCACCCCCGACCAGGGCTTCGACCGCCCCCTCACCAAGAGTCAGGTGCTGGCGAAGGCCGGACCTCTCATCAAGAAGTGACGCACCACGACCTTCTCAAAAAGGAGAAAGAAAGACCATGGGCCTCGACAACCCCCTTCACATCGCATTCCTGCTGATCGTCCTGCTGCTCGTGTTCGGCGCCAAGCGCCTGCCGGAGCTGGGCAGCTCGCTGGGCAGCGGCATGCGCGGCTTCAAGGACGCGCTCAGCGGCGAGGGAACACCGACGAGCACCCTGACCGCGGCCGCGGCGTCAGACTCACCCGGCAGCGAGGAGCGCTCCCACCAGCCGGCCGAGCGGACCATCGCATGAGCGCGGGCGGCGGCGAGTCGGAGCGGGTAGAGAGCCGGCCATGGCGGTAGCGGCCGCACGGCTCGGCCACGAGGAGCGGGCCAGCGTCGTCGAGCACCTCGACGAGCTGCGCACCCGACTGATCGTCTCCCTGCTCACCCTCGCCGTCGCCTTCGGCGTCTGCATGTGGCAGAACCACGCCCTGCTGAGCCTCGTCAACAAGCCCCTGACCGACCAGACCCGCAAGCAGGTCAAGGACGGCCACGGGCCGCTCGGCGCGACCTACACGCTGCAGCGCAGCACCCGCTCGCTGGCAGAACAGCTCCAGGTCGTCACTCGCACCCTGGAGCGGCCCGGCAGCGGCGTCGACGCCTCCACGCGCGCCGCCCTCGGCGCCGTCGGCCCCACCCTGACCGGCGACGTCAAGCGCCTGGCGGCCAGCCCCGAAGGAGACCGGCCCGTCACCCTCGGCATCGGCGAGCCCTTCACCACCACCGTCGGGATCGCCCTGATCTTCGCCCTGATCCTCTCTCTGCCGGTCTTGCTCTACCAGCTCTACGGGTTCCTGATCCCCGCCCTCACACCCGGGCAGGCCAGACAGGCCAGACCGCTGATAGCCGCGATACCCGTCCTGTTCGCGGCGGGAGTCGTCTTCGGCTACATGGTCGTGCTCCCCGCCGCCGTGCGCTTCCTGCAGAACTTCAACAGCGAACAGTTCAACGTGCTCGTGCAGGCCAGCCAGTACTACCACTTCGCCGCCGTCACGCTGCTCGCCATGGGTCTCGTCTTCCAGATCCCCGTCGCGGTCCTGGCCGCCACCAGCGCCGGCATCGTCACGCCCGACCAGCTCAGGCACAACCGCCGCTACGCGATCCTCTCCTGCGCAGCCGTGGCCGCCTTCCTGCCGGGCGACGCGACGACGCTGCTGCTCGAGACGGTGCCCCTCTATCTGCTGTTCGAGCTGAGCGTCCTGCTGGCCCGGCTGCTGGAGCGCCGCCGCCGCAGCTCCTCAAGGAAGGCCCCGATCGCGCCGATGTGAGCACATGCGGAGAGCCCTCCGTGAGAACGCGCCGTGCGCGCTGGCGGCGCTGGCAGGATCCGCCCTGCTCGCCTGGCTGGGGCTGAAGTCCTTCCTCTGGAGCGACTACGAACTCGAACTGCTGCCGTCGGTGCAGGCCCTGACACACGGCGACCTGCACCGCTTCCTGGCGCTGGCGCCCGTCTACGGCGGATCGCTGATCGAGCGCTCGCCCGCGATCCTCCTGCCCGGCCTGTGGGGTGGCGGGCAGCCGGCCGTCTACCGCGCCCTGGCCGCTCCTGGCCTGCTCGCCTGCGCCCTGCTGGCGGTGCTGCTCGTCGCCGGGATGAGACGGGCCGGCGCCTCGCGACTGGCCAAGGGCACCGTCGTCGCGCTGTGCGTCTGCAACCCCGTCTCGCTGATCGCCCTCGAATACGGCCATTCAGAGGAACTGCTGGGCGGGGCCCTGTGCATCTTCGCCGTCCTCCTGGCCGCACGGCCCGGCCTTCGACGCCGTGGAGCGCTGCTGGCGGGGCTGGCGCTCGGGCTGGCGATCGCCGACAAGCAGTGGGCGATCGTGGCGGCGCCCGCGGTACTGCTGGCGCTGCCGGCGGGACTTCGCCGCTGGTGCCTGCTGGCCGCCGCCCTCTCTGCCGGCTGCGTGCTGGCGCCGCTGCTGCTGGCCGGCTCCGGAGGCTTCACGACCGCGACCGTGAACGTCGCCGGCGGCGCTGCCACGACCCTCTTCGAGCCCTGGCAGGTGTGGTGGTTCCTCGGCCATCACGGGCTCGTGCCGAACCCCGCGGGAGCGCTCCGCGTCGGCTACAGGATCGGCCCGGCCTGGGTCGAGCGCTACAGCCGCGACCTCGTCGTGGCAGGGGCGGGCGCGATCGGGGCCGCCGCCTGGGCCGGGCTCTCCCGCGGGCGCGCGGCTCGCAGCTCGGGCAGGCTGGACGCGCAGGGCGCTCTCTGCGCGCTGTGCCTGCTGCTGCTCGCGCGCTGCCTGCTGGACACCTGGGACGCCCTCTACTACCCCCTCCCCTTCCTGCTGGCCCTGACCGCTTGGGAGAGCACCAGGCAGCCGCTGCGCCCGCCCCTGCTCGCGCTGATCGCCGGCGCGCTCGTCTGGCTGTTCGTGGAAGTGCTGCACAGCCGCCTGTCGGGGGACGCCCAGTCGGCCCTGTTCCTGGCCTGGAGCGTGCCACTGGCTGTCTGGCTGGCCTGGCGCCTGGGCGCCTACGTCCGCGCCGCCGCGACCGCCCAATCCCCTCAGGCGACCACCGTCAGCTCCTTGGGCAGGCCCGTCAGGACCTCGCGGCCGTCGGGGCGCACGACGACGAGGTCCTCGATGCGCACGCCCAGCGTGTCGGGCAGGTAGACGCCCGGCTCGACGCTCACGACGGCCCCCGCGGGGAGTGGGTCCTCACCTGCCAGCCGCGACAGCCGCGGCGCCTCGTGGACGTCCAGCCCAACCCCGTGGCCGAGGCCGTGCCCGAAGCGCTCGCCGTAGCCGGCCGCGTCGATCACGGCGCGCGCCACGGCGTCGACCTCGC
>Ga0181522_10000628_pt1 | contig 24798 bp, 21 predicted proteins | sample PEATcosm2014_Bin_27_FD_121103 | JGI IMG/M metagenome (GOLD analysis project Ga0181522, IMG submission 121103) | Peatland microbial communities from MTU Mesocosm Facility, Houghton, MI, USA - PEATcosm2014_Bin05_10_metaG | ecosystem: Environmental > Terrestrial > Soil > Wetlands > Peat | place...
CGTGCACTCGTTCCCCGTACAGCATCCCCGCGTAATGCCGGATCCGACCATGCACGATCCCAGCACCCGCCAATTGCAGGCGGGTTTTCTCACGACACTGCTGCTGTTGTGGCTCGCCGGTGTCGGCTTGCGGCTGACGATCCTCGCGGTGCCGCCGGTCATACCGCTGATTCATGACCAGCTGCGGCTCAACGCCACGCAGATCGGCATCCTCACCGGTCTGCCCTCGATGCTGTTCGCGTTTGCCGCGGTGCCCGGCTCGCTCTTGATCGCGCGGCTGGGTGTGCGCACCGCGCTGGTGGTCGGGCTTGCCGTCACCGCGGTCGGCGGCGCGTTGCGCGGCGTCTTCCCGGACGTGATGTGGCTTTACGCAATGACGATCGCCATGGGCGCAGGCGTCGCCGTGATGCAGGTGACCATGCCGCCGGCGGTGCGCGCGTGGTTGCCGCAGCGCATTGCCTTCACCACCGCGGTCTATACCAACGGCCTCTTGGTCGGCGAAATCCTGCCGGTGGCGCTGATGTTGCCATTGGTGCTTCCGCTCGTCGGCGGCAGCTGGCAATGGGGCTTCGTGTTCTGGAGCGTGCCGGTCGCGGCCATCGCCCTGCTCATTCTAACAGTCGCCCCGGCGCCTGCGAACGGACAGGCCGCGGCGGCGCGACGCCGCTGGTGGCCGGATTGGAACAGCTCCCTGATTTGGCGGTTGGGCATCATGCTCGGCACCACCAACGCAACCTATTTTGCGACCAACGCCTTCCTGCCGGATTATCTGCGGAGCAACGGTCAGGGCGAATGGATCAGCGCCTCGCTCACCGCGCTCAACGTTGGGCAGGTGCCGGCGTCCCTGTTGCTGCTCGCCTTCGCGCACCGGCTGGAGCGCCGGGCCTGGCCTTACGTCGTTTGCGGATTGCTCTGCGTGCTGGCGACCCTTGGCATCGTCTTCGGCACGGGCATCTGGGTCGTGGTGGCGGGAACGCTGCAGGGCTTTGCCAATGCCGCAATCCTCATTCTCATCCTGGCGCTGCCGCCGCTGTTGAGCGAGCCGGACGACGTGCACCGCGTCACCGCCGCCATGTTCACCATCAGCTATAGTTGTGCGGTGATCGTGCCGGTGATCAGCGGCCTGGTGTGGGACGCCTCGGGCATCGCCGCGATGGCCTTTGCGCCGATCGCGCTTTGCGGCATCGTGCTGGTCGTGCTGGCGCCGGCGATCAATCATGTTCGCCAGGCAAGGAGCTGAACGATGCGTCCAATTCCGGTTGGGGCCAAGGGTACCTATACGCTGCGCGTGACGCCGGCGCATCTCGCCAATCAATTCAAGGACGTCAGCCTGCCGCAGGTCTTCGCCACGCCGATGATGGTCACCGCCATGGAGAACGCCGCGCTCAACGCCGTGCGCGAATATCTTGACGCGGGCGAGAGCGCGGTCGGCACCGGCGTCAGTATCCGCCATCTGGCGGCGACGCCGGTCGGCCATCAGGTGACCGCCGTCGCCGAGGTCACCAAGGTCGACGGCCGGCACATCGAATTCAAGGTCAGCGCGCGCGACGAAATCGAGGAAATCGGCAACGGCACGCACGAGCGCATGGTGGTCGACATGGACCGGCTCAACAAGCGGCTGACCGCCAAGAAGCGGCCCTAAAGCGGGAGACGTTGGTGAAGCTCGTGTTGTTCCAGACTGCGTCCGGCGTCGAACTATCGCCGGGGGTGCTCACCGGCCGCGGCGTCGTCGATATCTCGGCAGCGGTTAAAAAGGGCTACACGCCGCAGCTCACCATGCAGGGCATCATCGACGATTTCGAACGCCTGCGCCCGGCGCTGGACAAGCTCGCCCGCGACGGCGCCGCCGTGCCGCTCGATAGCGTGGGCCTGCGCGCGCCTTTGCCGCGGCCGGGGAAAATCCTCTGCTGCATCGCGAATTACTGGGAACATGCGCAGCGCGAAGCGCGGCCGCTCAACATGTTCATGAAGAATCCCGACGCCATCATCGGGCCGGGCGACACCATCATGCTGCCCGACTTCACCGTGCCATGGATGTTCATGCACGAGGCCGAGCTCGCGCTGGTGATCAAGGGGCCGGCCAAGATGGTGCAGGCCAAGGACTGGAAGAGCGCGGTGTTCGGCTATACGGCGATCATCGACGTGTCGGCGCGCGAGCAAGGCCGCAAGACCTGGCCGGCGAGCCCGCTCACCAGCTGGCTCGGAAAATCATTCGACACGTTCGCGCCCATCGGGCCTTGCATCGCGACCGCGGATGAAATCGGGGATCCGAACGACCTTGTCGTTCGGTTCTGGAACAACGGACAACTCCGGCACAATTACAACACCGACGATATGGAGCATCGCGTTCCGGAACTGATCGAGTTCGCCACGACCGTGATGACCATGAACTCCGGCGATGTCATCGCCTGCGGCACAAATCACGAGGGTTTGGGCGCTTTGCAGGACGGCGAAACGGTGGAGATCGAAATCCAGAACATCGGCAAGATGTCTTTGAACGTCGCCGATCCGCTGAAGAGAAAATGGGAGCGCGGCGTCTATATGGGCGCCGATTCGACCAATCCGGAAGCCGTCAAGCGTCACCGGCCGCATGGCGGGCCGCAGCAGCCGTGAGGTGAGTGTCTATGAGCTCGGCAAAAAGCGAAATCCGCGACGGCATGCAGATCGATTGGGACGTGCCGATCGAAATGGACGATGGCGTTGTTTTGCGCGGCGATGTCTATCGTCCGGCCAGCCAAGGGAAATTTCCGGTCATTCTGAGCTACGGCCCTTACGCCAAGGGCCTGTCGTTTCAGGAAGGCTACAAGGGGAACTGGGCGAGGTTGACCAAGGCCGCGCCGGAGGTTCTGCAGAATTCGAGCAACAAGTACCAGAACTGGGAACTGGTCGACCCGGAGAAATGGGTGCCGGACGGATATGTTCTGGTGCGCGTCGACTCGCGCGGCGCCGGGCGCTCGCCGGGCACGCTCGACGTCTGGTCGGCGCGCGAGGCGCGGGACCTCTACGAATGCGTCGAATGGGCCGGCACGCAAGGCTGGAGCAACGGCAAAGTCGGCATCAACGGCATTTCCTATTACGCCATGAACCAGTGGCAGGTCGGCGCGCTCAAGCCGCCGCATCTGGCCGCGCTGTGCATCTGGGAAGGCTCGTCCGATTTTTATCGCGAGCTTTATCGCCACGGTGGCATCTTGAGCGATTTTCTCAACAGCTGGCATCCGCGCCAGGTGGCTAGCGTGCAGCACGGCGTCGGCGACCGCGGCGCCAAGAGCGTCGTGACCGGCGAGTCGGTCGCAGGTCCGCCAACGCTGTCCAGCGAAGAGCTCGCCAGAAACCGCGCCGACACGCCGGCCGAGGCCAAGCAGCACGTCCTGTATGACGACTATTACGTCGCGCGCACGCCTGACTTCGGCGCAATCGAGGCGCCGCTGCTGTCGGCCGGCAATTGGGGCGGCATGGGCCTGCACACGCGCGGCAATTTCGAAGGCTATCTGCGGGCCGGCTCCAGACAGAAATGGCTGGAAGTGCACGGCGACACGCACTTCACCCATTTTTACAGCAGTTACGGCGAGACGCTGCAGAAGAAATTCTTCGGCCACTTCCTCAAGGGCGAGAATACCGGCTGGGACAAGCAGCCGCGCGTCTCGCTCAATGTCCGGCATCCGGGCGAGAAATTCGTGCTGCGTACCGAGAACGAATGGCCGCTCAAGCGCACGCAGTGGACCAAATATTACCTGCAGCCTGACGGCGGCTTCGGCCCCGACATGCCTAAAGCGGATGCCAAGCTGAGCTACGACACGACCAGCGAAGGCCTGATCTTCGGCACGCCGCCGCTGGCGAAGCCGCTCGAAATCACCGGCCCGGTTGCCGCCAAGCTGTGGGTATCGTCGGAGACCATCGACGCCGACCTATTTCTGGTGCTGCGGCTTTTTGACCCTGCCGGGAAAGAAGTCACCTTCATCGGCGCCAACGATCCGCGCGTGCCGGTCGGCCTCGGCTGGCTGCGCGCCTCGCATCGCAAGCTCGATCCGACGAAGTCGCTGCCCTACCGGCCGTGGCATAGCCACGACGAAATCCAGCTGCTCACGCCAAACGAGCCGGTCGAGCTCGACATCGAGATTTGGCCGACCAGCATCGTGGTGCCGGTGGGCTACCGGCTGGCGCTCAGCGTGCGCGGCAAGGACTACGAGGTGGACGGCAGCGACGCGGCGATCCCGAACGCGCCCTACCCGATGAAAGGCGTCGGCCCGTTCCTGCACATCGACAAAGACGACCGCCCGGCCGCAGTCTTCAACGCCCGCAACACGCTGCATTTTGCCGCCGGCCGGCAGCCTTACCTCTTGTTGCCGGTCATTCCGCAGGCGTAAGCTTCCTTCCAAAAGCTTGAAGACCTGGGAGGAATTCATGAGGCGCATCGCTGCGATTGCCGTAGCCGGTCTCGGCTTTTTTGCCGTCGCGCCGGCTCAGGCGCAGCAATATCCGAACCGCACCGTCACCATGATCGTGCCCTATCCTGCCGGCGGCCCGACCGACGAGACCGCGCGCATAGTCGGGAATTTCCTGTCGAAAAAATTCAGGCAGAATTTCATCGTCGAAAACGTCACCGGCGGCAGCACGATCGTCGCCACCAACAAGGTCGCCAAGGCTGCGCCCGACGGCTACACGCTGCTGGTGCACAATCTGCAGATCACCGCCAATGTCACGCTGTTCAAGGAACTGCCGTTCAACACGGAAAAAGACATCACCGGCGTCGCGCTGATCAACCGCAATCCCCTGATCATCGTCGGCCGGCCGGGGCTCGCGCCGAACAACCTCAAGGAATTGCTCGCGCTGATGAAGAAGGAGCGCCTGAAGGAGGCGCTGCCGGGCTTCGGCACCACCGGGCACCTGACGTCGGCGCTGTTCATCCAGGAAACCAAAGTTATGCTGGACCAGATTCCCTATCGTGGCGCGGCGCCGGCGATGACCGATCTCTTAGGCGATCATGTCGACTTGTTCATCGGCACGCCGCAGTCGCTGGTAGCACAGGTCGCAGCCGGCAAGCTGAAGGCTTATGGCATCACCTCGAAGGAAAAATCGCCGCTGATTCCGAAAGCTGAAAGTCTCGTCGACCTGCTCGGGCCGAAATTCGAGATCATGTACTGGCAAGGTATGTTCGCACCGGCCGGCACGCCGGAAGCGGTGCTCAAGACGCTCAACGCCGCGGTGCAGGAAGCGGTGTCCGATCCGGCGATCCTGAAGACCTGGTCGACTGAGGGCGTTTCGCCGTTTCCGAAGGATCAGCGCTCGCTGGCCGCGGCCAATGCGATGATGAAGAGCGAAACAGCACGCTGGGGCAAGATCATCAAGGATAATGATATTCACGTGACGCAATAATATGGACAGCGGGGGATTTTATCGCCCCGGCTGCAGCACTCGCTCGAGCCAGTCCCACATGTAAGCCGAGCAGATGCTCTGGTTGTCAATCTGGCAGTGGTGATAACCGCCCTCGTCGCGGGTGAATAATTTGAAGGTTTTGTCCTTCGCGCCGACGGCGTCGAAGCACTTCTGTGCTTCGGGCAGCGGGATTTGCTCGTCGCCCTCGCCGTGCAGCATCAGGAACGGGCACTTGATCTTCTGCACCACGCCGTCGAGCTTGAACGGCTCGAGCCGCTTGAGCACGTCGTCCTGCGAGGCGGCATTGAGCACCCAGGCGATGTGCTGGGAAGCGACCGACAGCGACGGCGTGTCGGCACGCGCCAGCCGCTCGAAACGGTCGGCCCAGATTTTCCGGTAATCCCACTGCGCGCCCCAGGCGATGCAGCAGGCAAAGCGCGCATCGAAGGCGGCCGCGCGCGGCGCGTAGTAGCCGCCCAGGCTAATCGCCATGACGCCGATGCGCGTGGCGTCGACCTCCCGTCGGCGGCTGAGATAGTCGAACACCGGCGTGGCATAGTGCTCGGTGTCGTGACGCAGATAGAAATTGCGGAAGCGAATGCTTTCGCCGTTGCCGGGACCGTCGACGATCAAGCAGGCGATGCCGCGCGCGGCCAGGTCGGCGGCCCCCTTGAAATATTGAATCTCCTTGGTGACGTCGAGACCGTCGAAGAACACCATGGCCGGCACCCTGCCGCTGCGATTGGCTGGCTCGGCGTGGACGTAGATCCCCGGCAGGCTGGCACCGTCATAGGGTATTTCGACGTGCTCGAGGCGCGGCCGCCTGATGTGCGGGGCGGCATCGCGCAAGGCTTGCACGCCGCGCATATAGGCCGCGTCGCCCACCTTGCTCTTGGGCTGCAGGAAGCGTTCGCCGACGTGGTAATAGGCGCAGGCGCGCTGGAGATATTGCGCGCCGCTGGTGACGTGGCCTTCGGCGAGGCGCTCGCGGCCGCGGTCCTCGACGGCGCGCGCCTCGCGCGTCCATTCGCGGAACCAGGCGTCGTCATCGCCGACATGTTTCTTGAGGCGCAGCCCGATGCGGTTGACCTCGCCGATTTCGGCGCCGCCCCACGGTGCCATGTTGAGCCCGATCAGCAGGCCGTGCGACCAGCGGTAATTGTCCGGGAAATAAGTGAACGACAATTCCTCAAGCGCGGCGGCCATGCGCTCAACCTTTGCCGTTGGCGCCGTCTTTGTCAGGTCGGAACTTGGTTTCCGGGATCAGCCCCTTGCGTTTCTGCTTGGCGCTGATCAGGCCGTTCTCAAGATAACGCCCGAGCGCGGCGCGCTTGGCGGCCTCGTCCCATTGCGGCAGCCAATCACCCAATGAGTAGCCGAACCATGGCGGCTGCGGGCGCAACGGCTCGAAGCCGAGTTCGTCCCAGATCGCCTCGGCGCGCTCCATGTATTCCTGCTTCGGCAGCGCCAGCGGCGGCATGTCGCCCTTCATGGTGGCGTCCATCAGCAGCGTGGAGTCCTCTTCCTGGTCGTGCTCGCGCTTGGGTCCGTGACCCTGGCCGCGATGCGGCACCACCTGGATGTCCTCGACCGGATTCATGCGGTAGGCCATGGCCCAGAGCAGCGCGTCGGCATTGTCGGCCGAGATGTCGTCATTGACCGCGATGCATATTTTCCCGCAGTCGGCCTTGAAGAAGGCGGCGCCGCGCAGCGCACGCCAGACTTCGGTGCGCGACATGCCCTTCTCGACCGTGACAATGGTGACGCGCAACAGGCCGGTCAGCGGCTCGTGCAAATTGACTTTTTTGACGCCGCGAATGCCTAGCGTGTTGCGCAGGTGCGACAAAAACAGCGGCTCGTAGGCGACGCGCTTGATGACGCTCGATTCGCTCGGCGCCACCTGGCTGATGTAAGACGGGATGACCGGCTTCTTGCGATGGGTGATCGCGGTCACCTGCATCGGCATGTTGAATTCTTCCAGCGCGACGTGACCGTGCGACTCGCCGAACGGCGCTTCCGGCTCGAGCCACACGGTGTCGATCAGCCCCTCGATGACGAGCTCGGATTCGGCCGGCACCAGCAGATCGACAGTGCGCGCACGCACCACGTTGATCGGCTCGCCGGCGAGCCCGCCGGCGACGGTGAACTCATCCACGCCAATAGGGAGTTTTTGCGGGCCCATGAAGGCCACATAAGGCGGGCAGCCCAGCACGATGGCGCAGGGCATCGGCTCGCCACGCTTCTGGTATTTGAGATAATGCTGATAGCCGCCGGCGCCGCCGACACGCGTCGCCATGCGCACCACCAGCCGGTCGGACGCTTTCAACGCGGCTCTGTAAGTGCCCATGTTCTGGACGCCGGTTTCGGGATCGCGCGTGATAACGTTGGTCGCGGTCAGCGTCGGCGCACTGTCGAAGCCGGGCGTCGAGACCGGGATAGGCAACATGTCGAGGCCGTGGCCCTCGCCCTGCAGCGCTTTGCCCTCGATCACGACCTCGTGGCACACCGCCTCATTGACCAGCCGGGGCTCGATCGGATTGGCGATGGCCTGAATCCACTTGGCCTGGATGTCCTCGAGCTTGGCGTCCATGCCGATGCTGTAGATTTCCGGATTGGCGGCGATGGCGCCGACCACTACCGGCATGTCGTATTTACGCCCGAGCGCGTCGGTGATGTTGGTGAACAAAAACGCCTTGCGCTTGCCCTCCTCCATGCCGCCGACGAACTGCCAGCGCACCAGCGGATGCAATTCCGAATCCTTGTCGATCGGCCGATCGATGGTACGTACCAGGCCGCGCTTTTCGAGCGCCTGCAAATGCTCGTGAAGATCCCGGTAGCTACGCGTCGATTGCGCCATGGTTCCCGATTCCAGCCATTCGGCGGCGGTGCCGCCCTCTAACTAACAGGCAAATTAGCCCGCTGCCAGACTACCTTGCGGAATTCACAAAGATGCGCCAGCGTCTTGGCATCACTGGCAGCAGTCGATCGTATCGATTTGCCTGTCGCCGGAGCCGGGCTGGACGAATGAACCGATTGAATACATGGCTGTCGTGCTTCGCGGCCGCGACAGTGGCTGTCGTCATCGCCTATTTGTGGATCGACCGGCCGACGGCGTTTTTCGCACATGATCACTGGGCGCAAATCAAGTTTTTCGGGAAGCTGCCGCTGATCTCCGAGTCGCTTTTTCCGATTGCCGCCGTGATCTTCCTGACCGTCGCGGCCAAGGTGCTGCTCAATCAGACAGTGTCGAAGTGGCACGGCTATTTATTTTTATGCGGCCTCAGCCTGGTCGTTGCCGAAACAATCAAAGAGCAACTGAAATATGTCTTCGGACGCACCTGGCCCGAGACCTGGACAAACAACAATCCGTCGCTCATCCACGACAACGTCTACGGGTTCAATTTCTTTCATTCCGGGCAAGCCTACAGTTCGTTTCCCTCCGGCCACACCAATGCCATTTGCGCGGTGATGGCGGTGCTCTGGTTCGCCTACCCGCGATATCGACCGCTCTATATCGTTCCGGTTGCAGCCGTCATCGCCGGCCTGGTGGGCGCGGACTTTCATTTTGTCAGCGACATCATCGCGGGCGGATTTATCGGCGCGTCGACTGGCTGGATATTGGTTATTTTCTGGCAGACATATTTTTCCGCTGCGCCCGCGGCCAAATCTGCCAAAAAGGTGCGCAAGAAGTAGCCACGCGAAATCCGGTTTGACCTGGCGCCTCGGCAACAACCGAAATGTCTGTTGCAACATGAGATTCCGGTCACTACTCTGTCTTGGCTTTGTGGGTTCGGCTTGCGGCAAAAGGGGGGTCCGTAAGCGCAATGTTGCGTCAGTGTGGTGTTCGTGCGTTCTGGGTCGCCGTCGTAGCCTTGGGCTTAGCGGCATGCGCCATTGTCGACGAATATTCCGGCCGGGCCATCGTCTATAATCTGCAGGCCGAGCAAGCCCAGCAGCAGGCCTTGTTGCTCAATATCGTCCGCGCGTCGCTGCGCCGGCCGATGCAATTCACCGGACTGCAGACAATCACCGGCACGGCCAGCGCGAGCGGCAGCCTGACCGCCGCCGGAACCTCGGCGTCGCAGACTCCGTACATCTCGTTGTTTAATTTGATTCCGCCGGCCGCCAGCTCCTTGGTCAGCCGCACGATTACGGGGAACGTGGGCGGCACCGCTTCGATGAGCGGCGGCCCGACCTTCACGGTGCCGGTGCTCGACACCCAGGAATTCTATCAGGGCCTGCTGAACCCGATCCCCGGCCAATTGCTCGACCTTTATTTACAGGCCGGATATCCCCGGGACGTGATGTTCAACCTCGTTATCGAGCGGATCATCATCAAGAAAAGCGGACCGGGCTGCCCACTCGATGTGCACACGCCGAACTGCGAATTGACGATCAGAAATTATCCTCCGCAAGATATCGATCTTGAGCTCTTCCAGGGCGTACTAGGATATTTGATCAGTCTCGGATTGAGCACCGAGCCCATCATCGAGCCGCCGGTAAAACAAAAAGCCGCTCCGGCCGGGGCCGCGGCGCAAGCGGATGCCACGCCGAAATTGAAACCATACACATTCTGTTTCGCGCCGCGCGACGAGAAGGTCTACAAGTTCTTCAATCGCGGCGTGCTTTGCGGGCATCCGGCGGCGGGATTGCTGGTGAAACCTTCCGAAATCGGACGCAAGTCCGTTATCAGTGGCGTGCCGATATTTCAGGATTTTATCAACCGGCTCTACGACGAGACAATACAACCGCGGCTTGGAAGCGATATCGGCGCCGACGGCTTCCGTGCCATCCGCTCGTTCGGCGGCCAGAAGGTCTCGATTTCCTTCAACACCCGGTCAATCGAAGAAATTCTTTATTATCTCGGAGAGGTCGGCCGCCGGTCGCTGCATCCGGAGGCGGGGCGCGAGGTGCGACGCGTGCAGGTTCGGGTCGGTCCGCCGCAGAACCAATTCCCAAATCGCCCGTGCCCGTTTGAAGAGCCTATCAACGGCTACGTCTGCAGGGACATGTTCGTCCTTGAGGAAGATTCGGCGACGCAGGGCGGCATCGCGGTCAAATATGAAGGCACGCGCTACTCCATTTCGCCAGATTCGAGTACCGCATGGAGCATGCCGGTACTCGACATTGTGAAGCAACTGCTGGCGGTAAACACGTCGGCGAAACAATTGCCCGCCTCCAACCTCATTTCAGTTCTCAGTAATTAACTGAGACAACTGGAGCCGTGTTCATGGGGCCTTTGCCCGACCGCGTGCCGCTGGTGATCGGTGTCACCGGACACCGCGACTTGCGTAGCCAGGACATCCCACGGCTTGAGCGCGAAATCGGTGCGATTCTCACCCGGCTACGGCAGGACTACCTCGGCGGAGACAGCGACACGCCGCTCATTCTACTCTCCGCCCTGGCCGAAGGCGCCGACCAGATCGCCGCGCGCGTCGCGCTGGCGCAAGGTATCCGGCTAATCGCGCCGCTGCCGATGCCGCTTGATGAATATCGGCGCGATTTCGACCCAGGACTGGCGCCCGGCGCCGCAGCCGATTTCGAAAAAAATCTTTCCCAGGCGATTGCTGCGCCGGTCGTGCCCTTCACCATAGGCAATTCACTCGAGGCGGTGCGGGCCGACGCGGACAAGCGCACCGAGCAATATCGCGCGGTTGGCCTGTTCATCATCCAGCATTGCGACGTGCTGATCGCGCTTTGGGATGGCAACGACAACGACCGCGCCGCCGGCGGGACCAGTGAGATGGCGGCGTTCAAGCGGCAAGGAATTCCGCTGCCGGTCAGTGGATCGGCGCACGCCAGTCTCGACGGCTCGGAGATCGGGCCGGTGATCCATGTCGTGACGCCGCGCCGCAAAGCCGGCAGCCCGGCGACCGAGGTTGCGGTCCGCCGCTGGGGCCTCGATCTCGCCAAGCATCGCCGCGGCGACGGCATCCGGCGAGCAATGAGCCGCGTCGCGGAATTTTCCGCGCATCTGATCGGAACGGAACGGCAAGACGCGAACTCGCGTTTGCCGCCCGCGGACCGGCAAGATGCCGAAGCATGGGAGACATTCAGGCTGCTGGTCACGCTGACGCGCGAGTTCAACAACGAAGCCGCAGCCGTCGCGGACAGCGCGGACGGTTCGCGCCGAATGGCCCAAAGCATCGATTATCTGTTCACCGATCCGGATGATGGCCGCCTCGACCACGACGCGAAGCGGCGCGGATTCATGTCGGCTTCGCACTGGTGCCGACTTTACGGCATCGCCGACACACTGGCACAATACCGGCAAAGACAGTTCAAGCACGATTGGCAGGGGCTTTTTGTGCTCGGTTTCGTTGCCTTTGTACTGTTCGCCTTGCTCATCCATTTCGAGTCGGCCGATACGGTGCTGCTGGCCGCCTACACCGCCTTCGTCGCAGTGATCTATGTCGTATTTTTTCGCGCGCGCATCATGCGGCATCAGGAACAGTTTCTCGACTACCGCGCACTGGCTGAGGCGCTGCGCGTCGCGGTCTATTGGAGCATTCTCGGAATTGACGAGCAAAAATATGCGCCCGGCGACGGTTTCGACGCCAACACCATGGGGATGCTGGCAAACAGCTACCCGATCAAGCAGCCGAGCGAATTGGCCTGGGTCAAAATGTGCCTGCGAACGCTGGAACGGATGCGCGACGAAGGCCGCACCGACGCCAAAGCCAGCATCGATCCCACGGCGCATGCTATCGCACGACGTTACTGGGTCGCCAACCAGCTCTCATATTTCGGCCGGCAGGGGTCGCGGCATAATCGCCGCGCGGAAGCATTGGAAGGTTGGGCGCTCATCCTGCTGTTCGTCACGCCGTTTATTTTGGTGCCGCTGCTGCTGGTCACGGCCTTCGGCCGGAGTCAGTCGATGGACCCGGCTCTGCACAAATTCTTCCTGGTCATCATCGGGATCCTGCCGGGTCTCGCCGCCGCGTTGACCGGCTATTCAGAACGGCTGGCGATGAAGGCGCAGGCGCGGCAATACGACCGCATGCGGACGCTGTTCGGACGGGCTTACGACCTGTTGCCGGAAACCGTGGATGTCGCTTCGGCGCCGCTGGTGCGGTCGCTCTATTGGGAACTCGGCACCGAGGCGATGAAAGAAAATGCCGAATGGGTCGCGATCTACCGGCAACGTCCGATCCAGCCGGTGCAATAATCAGGCCGCCGGCTTCGGCGCGCTTTCGTTGTGCAGCTGTTCGCGCGAAATCCACCCCGCCGCCCCTTCCCAAATCGGTCCGAGCGGCCAGCTTTCGCGCAATCGTTGCGGATAGTCGCTGGAAACCAGCCACGAAGCCGAACCCGGAAGTTTCAGCGTAAGCTCCGCCGCCTTGCGGCCGGCCTCGGTGTCGACATCCGCGATGACTACGATGTTTTTTTCCTGGCCGGCGACCGCGGTCTCCAGCTCCGCCACGGCGGCATTAAGCGTCGGCCCGACTGCCAATATTTTACGGTCGCGCCGGATCTCGAAATTCGCCGCTGCAAGAATGTCCGGCAGCGTGCCGAGATCGGCGCGATTTCGTTCACGCACTTTTTCTGGAAGCTGTTCCCACTCGACCAGCAGCTCATGCCGCGGCGGATTCTGCGAACGCACCGGACCATAGGTAAAGCCGAGCAAGCGACGCTCGCTCGACCAGCGGCGATGTTCAAGCCGCGCCAGCAATTCGATCTCCGCGGCGCTGAACTTGAGCGGTTCCGGCGCCCGCGACGGCACCAGGCGCAGCCCCGCTTGCGCAAACTGGATCGGCACGCTGTCGGCGCGCCGGCGGTTCGACATCTTGAAAGTCTCCGCCAGCTCCGCCCAGGGCCTGGCTGCCGACGAGGTGCGGTCGTTGTCCGGCGAATTCAGCCAATTGGTGTGGAACGCGGCCGCCAGCGTGTCGAGCTTGCCACGGATCAGCAAGTCGGTGCTCAGCAGTTCCTGCAACCCGCCAAAAGCCTGCAGCCGATGACTTGGTCCCGGCAATTTTGCCAGCACCGAGGCAAATTGTCCCAGGTGCCGTTGCCGTTCTAGGCGCACGAACACCGGCACGTGGATGCGCGAAAGATTGTCGAGCATGCGGCGCATGCTCAAAGCCGCGTAGAGACCGTCTTGATCGTTGCTGAAACAAATGGCTATGCCAGACACCGGAATATCGCGCACGACTTTCTCGACTGTCGCCCACACCTGCTCGGATTCAAGCGAGATGTCGGCGTCGACAAAGCTGACATCCGCGAGCTCGACCACCGCCGGATAGGATTGCAGAAATTGCGACTTATGTTTATTCGCGTCGCGATCCAGCACGACAATTTTCGTCTTGGATCCGACCGCGCCCGGCGCCGCGCGAATGAGGTGCAGCAGGAGCTGCTGCCCCATCGTTCCAAAGCCGGCGATGACGAACGCGCCGGCATCGACTTCCGGCCCCGGCGGCAGGCGCAGCGACCGCACCAGCAGCCGTGCCGCGTTCTCATAGATATTGAACAGCCGCAGGTCGACATCGGCGGAGCCGAGCGCCTGCCGGTCGTGGTCGATCAGCCGGGAAAAGAGCCACGGGTCGCGCATCTCGGCCAGGACCGTCAGCGCGCCCGACCCCGACCGCGGACGGCGGCTGACCAGATCCTTAATGCTCAGCGCGATATCCATATTGCTTGCGTCAATGCCGGTGCAGACGACGATCGCCTGCGCGCGCAACGCGCCGGCGAGCACGAGCACTTCGGCGTTGCCGGCATCGCCTTTGACCACCGGGATGCCTTGCTGATCGCAGGCGGCGGCGTTGACCGTGTTGTCGAGTCGATCGATGACCACGACGCCCTGCCCGGTCGCCAGCATATTGCTGACGACCTGCATGCCGGAATCACCAAGGCCGCAGACGATGGTGTGCTGCTTCTTCCGCCGCGCCATCGCCAATCTGAAATCGTGGCGCACGGCGCTGACCACAACGCGCACGCCGGAGACGAACGCACCGGCGAGCAGCAGGAAACGGCCGCCTTGCTGCGCCAGGCTCAGCAACGGATGAGGATTGTCCGGCAGCCTGTAATTGCCGAACAGGATTTGGAACGGAACCTCGACCCAACAGGCCGGCTTGCCGTCGCAGATGCCGGATTGCGCCAGACCGGCATAGGCCAGCGCAACAATAATCAGAGCCGCAATAATGACGGGAAGAAAATCGCGCGTTTTAAACATCGCGCGACCAAATCATGCCGCCGACAGTGAAATGATCTCGATCGCGCATAACGATGCTTGTCCCCCCACGCCAATCCCAGGCCCAATGTAGAGGATTGGTCCGCGCCGTTCCAGCTGACCTGACCTGGCTTTTTTGGACCAAGCTTTGTGAGAGAATAGCTTGGAAAGGAGCTGGTCATGCCGAAGAAGAGGTTTAGTGCTGAGCAGATTGTGACGCTACTTCGCCAGATTGAAGTGTCGATGGCGCAGGGCAAATCTGCCCCCGAGGCCTGCCGGGCTGCAGAGATATCGCAGCAGAACTGCGCGATGAACTGCTCAACGGGGAGATCTTCTATACGCTCAATGAGGCCAAGATCGTGATCGAAGCTTGGAGACGGCGCTACAATACCGTGCGGCCTCACTCGTCGCTCGGATATCGACCGCCCGCACCTAAGGTTATCATCTGACCAACAGCCAAACCGGTGGCACAAATGCCAGCGTTAAATTAACATTCAACCCGGACCACTTAGTGGGGGCCGATCAAGTTAGTCGTCCACAAGTGTGGGCGACTAACTATGTCTCTCACTGTTAGCGTTGGAGGGCGTGGTGCTGAAGGCAAAAATTCTCGGTATGACTGCCGCATTGCTGCTGCTGTGGATCCTGTCCCTGCCCGCCGATGCCAACGATCCGGGTCAACAGGTCTACATGATCCGGATGCTTTTCTGCAAAGGCGCCAATGCAAATATGGAAGTCTACATTCCGCAATCCATCGCTTTGAATGGTTCCACTCTTGCGCGGGCGTTGGTGCAGCCCGTGATTGGCTATTACACGCTTGACCTCAGTGAGCTGAACAAGGGCAAGCCGCTCGAACCGGTGAAAGTTTCGATGACTTCCGATGGGAAGACGGTGATCGTCGACCAATATACGCGTAAGCTACCGGCAACGCGTATTCCGGTGGGCGGCGGAACCGTCGACTTCGATAAGCGCTTCGGCAACGAAGCTAAATGCGGTCCGTTCCAAGCGCAGCAATAACATTGATAGCCGCGGACTCGCGTTACGTCGCGCAACTTCGAAAGCTGTCAAATAATTAAAATGGCGGAAACTAATATCCTTGGGGGGCCCATTCGATGGAAAACCTTGCACAAAAGTGGCGTGGCTTGAATCTGCGGCCGATTACATTCGCAACCGCGGCGCTGATCGCAATGGCGTGGATTCTTCCTGCGACGGCCCAGACCGCCCCGAAGGTGGTCCAGCCGGCAGCGCCGAGTTGTATTGACCAGCCGGAAATGACCTTTACCGCCTGGACCAGCACGCTCGGGCAGAAATTCGGCGGGGGCGCACGTGAATACATCTTCGCCGACGGCTACTTCTGTTCCGATACCGCCCAGAAGTTTCAAGAATTCTTGACCCAGAACCCACCGAAGGCACCGAAAACGATCGTCGTCCTCAATTCTGGTGGCGGCAATCTCGGGGCCGGTCTTGCTATGGGCAAGATCATTCGCCAGCAAAAAATGTGGACCCAGGTCGGCTCGCAGCTTCCGCTGATGATTCCGCTGAACGAAAATATTCCTGCTCAGACTGTACCGTACCTTGCTGAACCGGCGTCGCCACCGTTTGCTGGCGAGTGTGCCAGCGCTTGCACACTCGCCTTCATGGGCGGCGTTGTTCGAACGATCGGTTACGGCTCCAATTACGCGGTGCACCAATTCGAAAGTGATAGCCAGACCTCAGATCCAACCCTGCAAGCACAGACCGAGGTCATCTCAGCCGCAATCGTGACGTACCTCAGCCAGATGGGAATCTCACCCGACTATATGGAGTACATGGTTCAGAAGACAGGCAACAACGTCACCAATCTGAGCATGAAGTTGCTTCAGCAACTGAATATCGTCACGCCGCACTGGCAAACCAAGTGGCAGATCGCTCCACTCAACGACAATAGCGGCTTTTACCTCCAAGGTATGTCGACGGATCCCTGGGGCACGCACGAAATCGCATTTGCCTGCGCTCCGAAGGCAAGCCCGACGCAGTCTCCGCAAACGGCGCAGCCGGCGCCAAGCCCACCGACGCTAATTGCGGATTTCTTTCTCGACCCCGGCGATCGCGCCAAGGCGGAAAATTTGGTCGGCGCTGTGCAAGAATACGCTCTTGTGCTCAGCGGCCAGTTTGTCCCGTTGAGTTTGTCTGCAAAACAGGCGCCCCCCCAGGTTCAGGGGAGCAAGCTGGCTAAAAGCCTGTCCTTGAGTGGAACCTTGCTCCAAAACCTTGAGAGTGGACTCTATCCTGATATCGGGCTGGCCTTTATTTTCGATCCAGCAGCGAAATTGTCGATGCGGCTACTGAAGTTCGAAGCCAGCCTCGACAGTATGATGCTCAAGCAGTTTGCGGCGAGTTGCCGTTGATCGAGGTGGCAGAGCGTGAAGACGCGTCTGCTGGTGTCTCTAGAGTCGAACGTCCGCTTTGGGTCATTAGCGGACAAACCATCGCGGGCCAAAATTCGGCAATGTCCGCTATTGTCCAAGAGCGGACATCGACAGGCTACCGAGACAACCTGCGAGCAGACCGTCGTGAAGACGTCTTGATCGCTGGAAACAAAGGAAAAACAACGATGCCGCAACCTGCGAGCCGACCGTTCGCGCGACCGGAAATAAATGCACGTCGATTTTATTGGCTTATCGTTGGTCCAATCATTGGTCAGAATTATTAGCGGCGAAAAAATATACTTGTAAACTATTGAAAACGTTGGTGGGCCCGGGAGGACTCGAACCTCCAACCAGACCGTTATGAGCGGTCGGCTCTAACCAGTTGAGCTACGGGCCCTCTTGCACCTTCTATCAACGCGCCCGGGCGATGCGCAATGTCGCCCTCTCCTGCTCCACCGCAGTTTAAGCTAGGCTTTGCCCTCCTCATGTCGCCGGAGACCAAGCCGCATGCATGTTTTCAGCCTCGAACGCGAGCAGCAGTGGAATCCCAAGCACCATGTCGAGAAAATCCTCGGCAAGGAAGCCGACGGCGATTTCACCGTCGCCTGTTGGGAGCCAGGGCAAATCAGCCCCTACCATTGCCACCCGGACGCCACCGAAATCTATTTCTGCGTCTCCGGCGGCGGCACGATACGCACGCCGAAAGAAACCATCGCGGTCACGCCCGGCTCGTTCGTGGTGCATCCGCCCGGTGAGGTGCATGAATATGAGAACGGCGCAAGCCGCACGCTGCTATTCCGGGTGCGTTACGGCGCCGACATGCGCGCGCATCATTGCGATTGGCGCGGCAACGCGGAGTGGAAACAATCACCGGCCGATACCGCCTATTATCGCGCGCATCCAATTTAACGCGCATGATCTTATCCGAAAACCGGTTCCCACTTTTCGGGATCATGCGCCGGCTAACTACATCTTGAGCAGCCGCCGGGCGTTGCCGCTCAATATCTTGGCCTTGTCCTCGTCGGACAGCGGGATGTCCTTCATCCATTCGGTGGCCGGCGGGTTCATCACGAACGGCCAATCGACCGCGAACAGAATGTGGTCGATGCCCATTTCCATCACGGTGCACAGCAGCGCTGGATTGGAGAAAAAGCCGCTGGTGGTGACGTAGAAGTTCTTGCAGAAAATGTCGCGGAAGCTCATCGGCTTCTGTCCCGGGCGCTTGAGCGAGGCATCGATGCGCCAGACCAGAAACGGCAGCGTCTCGCCAAGATGACCGAGGATGACTTTTAAATTCGGATGCGCGTCGAACACGCCGGACAGCACCATCCGGATCGCCTGTGTCGCGGTTTCCACCGTGTAGCCCCAGCCCGGACGCACCACCAGCGGGAAGTCCTTGGCGTAATCCTGCAGGTAGACTTCCGTCACCTTCGGATGCGGCAGCGAGGGATGGAAGTAGATCGGCACATCGAGCTTTTCGGCGCGCTCGTAGATCGGCCAGTATTTCTTGAGGTCGAGGAATTCGCCGTTGGTCATGCCATGCAGCATGGCCCCCTTGAAGCCGTGCTTGGTGACGCAGCGCTCGAGCTCGTCGGCCGACGCCTTCGGATCGGCGGTCGGCAGCGCCGCGAAGGCGGCGAAGCGCTTGCGGTTGGCGGCGCAGACCTTGGCGAGGCGGTCATTGACCCCGCGCGCCAGGTCGGCGGCGATTTCGATGGGCAGCTTCTGGGTCGAGGGGGCGCCATGCGACAGCACCTGGATGTCGATGCCGGCCTCGTCCATCTCCTTGATGCGCAGGTTGCCCAGATCGTAGAGCCGCTCGTCGGTTTCGTTGCCGCGGCCGGCTTCCGGGCCGGTGAAATGCTTGGCCAGTTCCGGATCCCAATAATGCTCTTCGATGGCGATGACCGGAACATTCGGCTTTTTGAACATGACGCTTACCCCGCACTATTGAAGGCTATTTCCTAGCAACGGGAGAGTTCCCTGTCACGTGCCCCGCTTGTCATGGACTCGTTCTGCGCGTAGCGCTCGCGACGATTGTATGACGGAGAATGCTTTGGCGTTTCGCCCGACTCAGTTATTCACGAGTCGATGCTGCCGATTCTCCGGATTCTTCCAGTAGGCGGCGTATTTCTCGCCATCATGCTTCTGGTCCTGGCGCTCAATCCGCCGGCCGGACCGCGTGCCCGACTGACGTCCAACGGGGCGCCGGTGCGCGGCACGATGCTCGACCGCAACGAGCATCCGGAATGGCGGCAATTTCTCATGCAAGCCGCGATCCGGCGCGCCGACGAATTGAACCGTCTGCGCGAATTGCCCGGCACAGAGGCCAGCACTGAGCCAGCGCCCAAGGTTGCCGGCCTGCCGACCGAGCGCGGCGACACCGACCCGGACGATGACGATCAGACCGGGTCGGTCGTGCAGACGCCGGCCGCGACCCTGCCGATCGACATCGGCGAGACCTCGACGTTCGAGTTGCCGGTGGTCACGCCGGAGGAAAGGCCGCCGGCGATCATGACGCCATTGCGGGTCAAGTCGCGCAACGAAAGCCGGCTACGCGCCATCCACCACGCGCGCCGCACCAGGGCGCCGGTCAGCGTGACGCCGGCGCCGCTTAATTTCTTCGATTATCTGTTCGGCATTCAACCGGCCAAACAGCCGTTGAAGGTCGGCGCCAACACGCTCCGCTAGGCCTTACAGCCCGCAACGCGTGCAGGCGCCGGTGACGTCTTCCGGCTCGCGCGAGGCCGCTATGCCGGGACCTTTGACATTGGCCGGGTGTGTCGATGCGAAGGCGTTGAGCGGATCGCTGTCATTCTGCGCCAGCCGGTTCTTGCCCTTGGCGGCGTAGTAATAACCGGCGGCGTAATAGTGCACGGCGCGGCCGGTATTGCCACCTGCAACATGATAGGCGCCGGCGAGATATTTCACCGCATAAGTCATGTTGGTGTCGGCATCGAGCAGGCCGGCGGCGCTGCCGGAATAGCCCATCGAGCGTGCGGTCGCGAGCTTGATCTGCATCAGGCCGAAATTGCCTTTCGACACAACGCGCGGATTGCCGCCGCTCTCGCGCTTGATGATCCGGCGCACCAGATCCTCAGGGATGTTATTGGCGGCGGCGTGCTGGGCGATAAGCGCGTCGAGATTGCCGTTGGCGTCGAGCAACGCCACGTGTTGATGTCTGGCGGAGGCGGCCGATGCGGACACGGCCAGGGCGACACAAACAGTTGCGATGCAGATTTTCCGAATCATGTCGGCTCCGGGTTTTGGGGGAAGCGCGGCTTGTGGTTGGGAACTCCGGCAACTTTGTGACGCAACTGCGTTAACTGCCATGTGTTCCATCACGATTTGATTCACGCTATTGCATGGCTGGTTAATTCGAGTCCGTCGCCACGCCCAAAAGGAAATACAAATGAGCAAAGACAACACGCTGGAGGGCCGCCTGCGCGCGGTCGAGGACATGCTGGCGATATTTCACCTGATCGCAAGTCACCCGCCGGCCGCCGACACCGGGGGTGACAGCTACTACCGCGGCGCCTTCATGGCCGATGCCGTGATCGATCTGGGCGGCGGCAAGGAGGCTCGCGGCAACGAGACGATCGCCTCCGTGGTGAAGACGCCCGAGCACCAGGCCGCGATCGCCGGCGGCCTGTGCCACTTTGCCGGCCTGCCGCGCGTCGAACTCGACGGCGATACCGCGACCGCGACCTCGTATTTGCAGATCATCACGCCGCATAAGGGCGCGGCCCCGATGGAAGTGTCCGGCCACGGCACGTCCAGCGGCTTTCGCATCCACCGCGTCGGCGCCAACCGCTGGGAGCTCAAGCGCACCAAAGACGGCTGGAAAGTGACGCAGCGCACGCTGCGCCCGCTCGACGGCAGCGACGGCGCGCGCGAAATTTTGCGCCAGGCGGTGGCGAAATAGTCTAGGATTGGCGGGACAATAAACATCAGGGAGAGAAACATGCCGAAGGCCTATTGGGTGGTGACGTACCGGTCGGTGAAAAATCCGGAGGCTTGGCAGGCCTATGCGAAATTGGCGGCTCCGGCGCTGGCCGCTGCCGGTGGAAAATTCCTGATCCGCAACAAGCCGGCGAAAACATACGAAGCCGGCATCAATGAGCGCGTGGTGCTGGTCGAATTCGACAGCCTCGACGCGGCAATCGCCGCGCACGACACGCCGGCGTACAAGGAAGCGCTGAAAGCGCTTGGCACCGGCAACATCGAGCGCGACATGCGCGTGGTCGAAGGTGTCGCGTAACCGCGTACCGCTTTTGCGCGGCACAATCTGGTTAACCGGCTGCCATTGCGCGTGAATTGGCGCCGGTTGCTAAATACGCGAAAGTTCCCTATATACGTGGCGTTCCGATTTCGCCTGCCTTGCAGTTGCGCCCCGAGGGGCTTTTCCCAAGAACACGCAGAATCCGGATATGAGGCCCATGCGAATGGTTTGCATGGGGCATAGACGCACATGTGCGTTTTCAAAAGGAGGGCCTTATGGCCACAGGTACCGTTAAGTTTTTCAATGCCCAAAAAGGGTTCGGCTTCATCGTGCAGGACGGCGGCGGGCCGGATGTGTTCGTTCACATCTCGGCTGTCGAGCGCGCCGGCATGAGCAATCTCAACGAAGGCCAGAAGCTTTCGTTCGACATCGAAGCCGACCGTAAGAACGGCAAGTCGGCCGCTGCAAACCTGCAGGCTGTCTAACACCTTGTTTGATACGAAACGCCGGCGTAAAACGCCGGCGTTTTTTCGTTTCCGGCGCGTGATTCGATAATCCGCGAACCGCTTTTCCGCCAAGATCCTGCGCGAAGCATCCGGCGCGATCACGCGCAAAGCATAAGGACCATGTCCATGGCCAAGAAACCGGGAACCAACCCCAAAGGCGAATTCGTGTTTTTCGACGTCGTCTATGAGGACGGCTCGCAGCGCTCCAACCGACGCGTGCCGGCGGAACGCCTCGGCGGCCTCGAGAAGGACGCTCCCGCGCTCGGCTTCATCATCGAGCAGGACCGCGAGATCGCCGAGAAATCCGGCCGCGCGCCGCTCAAGATCAAGACCATCGCCCGCGTCGGGGCGAAGCCCGAGAAGATGATGAAGGTGAATTGAGGCTTTAGCCTCATGGTGAGGAGCGCTCGCAGAGCGAGCCTCCTCAGGATGAGGGGGGGCTACCTTCCCCCGATCCGCTCCGCCAACAGCACGATGGTCCGGCGATAGACCTCGGAGTGATTCCACTCACGCATCGCCACCTCGAAATTCGGCGAGCCTTGCGTAAACGACGCGCCGGCCTGCCAGCCGTTGGTCTTCAGCAGATTGGCGGTCGAGGCCAGCACGTCCGGCACCGAATGGCGCAGGTCGACGTGACCGTTGCCGTCGTAGTCGACGCCGTATTTGATGTAAGACGAGGGCAGAAATTGCGTCTGTCCGATCTCGCCGGCAAAGGCGCCGACCAGGTCGCGCAATGGCAGGTCGCCGCGCTGCACGATCTTGAGGGCCGCGATCAACTCGCCCTGGAAGAGATCGGTGCGGCGGCAATCATGCGCCAGCGTGGCGAGCGTGCGGACCACCGGCAGCTTGCCCATGTCGCCGCCGCCATTGTCGGTCTCCAGCGTCCAGATCGCCATCACGACGGTCGCCGGCACGCCGAACTGGCGCTCGATGCGGGCGAGCAGCTGGGCGTGTTTTTGCATCAGCCCCTGGGCGCGCTTGATGCGCGCCGGGGTGACGCGGGTCGAAGAATATTCCTCGAAGCTCTTGGCGTGGAACATGCCCTTCTGGCGGCGGTCGAAGGCCAGCACGTTCTGGTCGATGGTGATGCCGGCGAAGGCCTGGTCGATGGTGGCGCGCGACACGCCGGCGGCCTGCGCCTCGCGGCCCATCGCGGCCATGAAAGTGTTGAAATCCCCGCCGCATTGGGCGGCGAACGAGGGGGTGGCGAGCAGGAAGACGGCGGCAAAAGCCGAGAGGATGCGTTTCATGCCGCGCAGATCACCACGGCCGCTCACTCCCGCGCAAGCGGGAATCCAGGTTTTGCTTAAGGGCTGGGACGGGCCGAGTTAGTTGTCCAGGAAGCTGCGGAGTTTCCGCGAGCGCGACGGGTGCTTCAGCTTGCGCAGCGCCTTGGCCTCGATTTGGCGGATGCGTTCTCTCGTGACCGAGAACTGCTGGCCGACTTCCTCGAGCGTGTGGTCGGTGTTCATGCCGATGCCGAAGCGCATGCGCAGCACGCGTTCCTCGCGTGGCGTCAGCGAGGCCAAAACGCGCGTGGTGGTCTCGCGCAGGTTCGACTGGATCGCGGCGTCGATCGGCAGGATGGCGTTCTTGTCCTCGATGAAATCGCCGAGGTGCGAATCCTCCTCGTCGCCAATGGGCGTCTCAAGCGAGAGCGGCTCCTTGGCGATTTTGAGAACCTTGCGCACCTTCTCCAGCGGCATTCCCAATTTTTCGGCGAGCTCCTCCGGGGTCGGCTCGCGGCCGATCTCGTTGAGCATCTGGCGCGAGGTGCGCACGATCTTGTTGATGGTTTCGATCATGTGCACCGGGATGCGGATGGTGCGCGCCTGGTCGGCGATCGAGCGCGTGATTGCCTGGCGGATCCACCAGGTCGCATAAGTGCTGAACTTGTAGCCGCGGCGATATTCGAATTTATCGACCGCCTTCATCAGGCCGATATTGCCTTCCTGGATCAGGTCGAGGAACTGTAAGCCGCGGTTGGTGTATTTCTTGGCGATCGAGATGACGAGGCGCAAATTGGCCTCGACCATTTCCTTCTTGGCCTGGCGCGCCTCGCGCTCACCCTTCTGCACCATTTGCACGATCTTGCGGAACTCGGAAATTTCCACACCGGTCTGGCCGGCGAGTTCGTGCACCATCGAGCGGATTTCCTTGATCCGGTCTTTTTCCTTGGCGACGAAATTCTTCCAGCCTTTGGCGGACAGTTTCGAAATGCGGTTAAGCCAGCGCGAGTCGAGCTCGTTGCCCATGTAGTTCTTGAGGAAGTCCTCGCGCGACACGCCGTAGCTTTCGCCGAGCCGCATCAGGCGGCCTTCGTTCGACACAAGCCGCTTGTTGATGTCGTAGAGCTGCTCGACCAGCGAATCGATGCGCGCCTGATTGAGGCGGAGCGACTTCACCTCGGAGATGATCTCTTCCTTGAGCTTCTTGTATTTGCGTTCCTGCGCCGGCGACAAAGAAGTGTTCTTCAGCCGGAATTCGATGTCTTGCTCCTGCAGGCGGCGCAGCCGCTTGAAGGCGTCGGCGATGGTGTCGAAGGTCTCGACCACCTTGGGCTTGAGCTCGGCCTCGATCGCCGCCATGGAGAGTGAATTCTCCATGTCGTCTTCGTCGTAATCGTCGGCGGCCGCGGTCTCGGCCGGATCCTTCGGCTCTTCGCCGTCGGCGGCCTGGCCCGGCGCCTTGAACGGCGTGGCGGACGGCGGTGCTGCCGGCGGCGCAACGGGTTGCACGACCTGCAAATGCGGCGCGCCCGGAACCGGGGTGGCGCCGGGAACGGCAGCCTGCGGCACCGGCTTGCCGTCGGGGCCGATGATCACCGGCACCTGCATCTTCTGGGCGTCGGGGCCGGCGTAAGTCGCTTCCAGGTCGATGATGTCGCGGAGGAAGACTTTTCCCTCGCTCAATTCGTCGCGCCAGATGATGACGGCCTGGAACGTCAGCGGGCTTTCGCAAAGCCCCGCGATCATCGCCTCGCGGCCGGCCTCGATGCGCTTGGCGATGGCGATTTCGCCCTCGCGCGACAACAGCTCGACCGAGCCCATTTCGCGCAGATACATGCGCACCGGATCGTCGGTACGCTCGGACGGCTCTTTCTTTTCGGCGACGGCCAGCGAC
>Ga0181522_10000631_pt1 | contig 24735 bp, 31 predicted proteins | sample PEATcosm2014_Bin_27_FD_121103 | JGI IMG/M metagenome (GOLD analysis project Ga0181522, IMG submission 121103) | Peatland microbial communities from MTU Mesocosm Facility, Houghton, MI, USA - PEATcosm2014_Bin05_10_metaG | ecosystem: Environmental > Terrestrial > Soil > Wetlands > Peat | place...
CGGCAGCGCGAGCCGTGCTGCTGAAAGTGCACCTCGTCGGTGGCCCAAAGATCGACGCTCGTGTCCTGCATCAAGGCTTGGAGTTTTTTTTATGTGCTTTTTGCACGATGGGATTGGCCTGGGCCACCGCGGGTCGCGGCTTGCGCAACCGGAAGCCGAGCTGACGGAACATACGCTGGCACTGGCGAACCCCGATGGCAACGCCATACCTTTGCTCAATCCAGGTACTGAGGGTCTTTCCGTCCCAGAGATTCCCGCTCAGACCAATCTCCCGCGGCGGGTTTCGCAAGATTCGATCCACTCCCGCCAGTTGTTTTTCCGTCAAACGTCGGGGCCGTCCCGGTCGTTCTCCCTCCAACAATCCCGCCAGACCGTCTCTTTCAAAACGCCCCACCCAATACTCCACCGACCGTGGGGCATCGCCCAAAAGATGGGCCACTTCCGGACAGGTCATACCCTGGGCTACCAAAAGCACTCCATGGAGACGATGATCGTAGCGGGATTCTTCCGAGCGGCGAATCTCATCCTGCAGTCCGAGAATGATCGTGGCAGAGTCTGCAATGGTAAGTGGTTTCATTCTTCTATGAAACCACAACCCATTCGTATGCGCAATTACTTATGTCGCTGTGTTTACTTTTTCCGCGACCTTTCGGCTCAGATCAGTTCGACACCCCATCCACGCGGCAATGCTATACCCGACACCAGCATAGAACGGAGCAGTGAACTCGATTTGCGCCAAGCCCCGCAAAATGTCGGGTGATCCAAAGTCCTTCATATCGCTCAACGCCCAAGACCCCGGAAATAGGAATCCGCCTGCGAAGTACTGATGAAATGCAGCGGAGAATTGACTCTCAAATACAGACTGAGTCGGAAAGGTGACAAACTTGTAAGCGAGAATAACGGTCGGCACCAGCCAGATGAATTGGGCGGCCCTGTGCTTAAATCTGGATTTGATCAAGCCTAAAAGAAATGCAGGAAAGAAGCTAAATCCGAATAGGTGAGAAAAGAAAAATTGAAAAGGTCCTAAGGGGGTCGGATATTGTAAAAGAGGAAGCACCTTCCTGGCCGTCCACCCGGACAGCCACGGTGTGCAGAACCTTACCAGCGCGTAGACGGCTGCCAAATGAACAAGAAACCATAGGGCTTGCCAGCCCATACCGCTGTGCTCCGCTCGCTTATCTTCCGCTGCAACCTGTCCTTCTACAGCGTCTTCCATGGTGGTGCCGTTCATACGTCAAGCACCAGCGAATCGCAAGGATAACTGTTGTAACATTTCTATTAAACTAGTAACCATAAGGTTATAAGTTAAATAACCCTGGTTTCAGCAGTCACGAGTTGTTTTGCAATCCAAGTCTGTTACGATAATGCGGCCTTTTTGCGGAGATGGACAGATGAAGAATTTCCCGGTTGCCGTCTTGGTTATCTGCGCGATGTTGTGGGGAAGTGCGTATGGGCAGCAGGGACAAAAGAAATCTGCAAATGATTCCACCGAATGGAAGGCAGTGGCCGACCGTTTCATGTCCGAGTTGGTGGGAAATCGAATCGACAAAGCGCTGGACCTAATGGAACCTGAATTCATGGATGGATGCAGCAGGTGGAAAGCAGATGGCCAAGGAAGCAATAGAAGGGTTATTCGCATACTGCGGACGGCCGCTGGATAGCGAGTTCAAACACGAAGAGCACGGACTCAAACAGTATCTCAGCGGTCGCCGGAAGGAGATGCGGAAATTCTACTATGCATCAGCCACGAACCAGTACTCAAAGGGCGTCTGCTTTTTTGCCGTTGAAGTTGTACCCGCCGCCGGCAGTGGACATAGAGTAACCACGTTTGGCCCACTAAAACTCCAAAGTGGCCAGCTCCCAGGCTGGCTTAAGAAGGGTGCAGACGGATGTGGGGCCGACTGCAGCGGGATAAGCTGCGTGGAAACGGTAAAAGTCAAAACCGGGCCATGCTTCGCATGGGGAGGAGGTGGACAGGTCATCCCCGAGTGGGGAACTGCAGGGATACCGGAGGCGGCGGGCGCGTTTACGGGCGTAAACTTCTTGTTGAGGCAGGGACTTAGATTTTTCCCGCGTCCCTGCCGTTTCCGTTCGTAAACGGCAGAACCGCCGCGGGCGGGCATCGCGTAAACGTTGATCCGCCAAGGGTTGCGCGAAGATGCGAAATCCGGGCCGCTGACGCCGCGTCTGCGGCATCGGGTGTTTGTCCCGACGCACATCCGGCGCTTGTCCGTGTTGCCGGATGCGGGGCGGCTTCGGTATCTTCTATAATTGGCTGGTGTCGGACTTGGTGACAAATCAGGGTGCCGGAGCCGTTCCCGTTGATCCCGCGACCAGAAATGATCGATCATGTCGCACAACCTATATTTTATTTCCGACTGGAAAACATTGATCCTTATGGACCTGCCACGTTTCCCGTATGGGCGGCCGATCTGAGCAGGACAGGCTGGTACGGTTTTGCTGTCGCCAAGGAAGGCACCGTCAAAGTCTCCAATCACGGACCCGGTAGAAACGTGCATCCCGATGATAAGCATTTGACCGCGCCAGAAGACGAAACCTGGTGCCGTACTTTTCTTGAAGAGAGCTTGCCCAGTCTGGCGAAGGCGCCAATCGTCAACAGCCGAACTTGCATTTACTGCGATGGCTGGGACGGCAATTTTTATATCGATCATGATCCGGACCGACCAGGATTGGTGTATGCAACCGGTGGAAGCGGCCATGCGTTCAAATTCACACCCGTGCCAGGCCGGCTCGTTGCAGATACCGTTGAACGCAAGCCGAATGCCTGCACTTCCCGCTTCGCGTGGCGTCAGCGGGGAACTGCGAGCATTAAAGAACAGGCTCGGTTTCAAGGATAGAGTTGGATTAAGAGAACCATAGCTGCAATCAAAAGGAGATTAGAGTGATGTTACTGTCAGATGCTCGTCGAGTCATCGCTGCGGCCGAGAAGAAGGCCGGTGAGATCGGTCAACCCATGAACATTGCGGTAGCTGATGAGGGTGGGAATTTAGTCGCCCACGTCCGGATGGACGGTGCCTGGCTCGGCAGCATCGATATTTCCATCAAGAAGGCATATACATCTCGAGCATTCGACATTACCACAAAGGACTTGGCGGCCCACTCCCAATCGGGCGGACAGTTCTTCGGAATTCACGCGTCTAACACCGGGAAAATCATGATTTTTGCTGGCGGTATTCCCCTAAAGCGAAATGGAAAGGTCGTCGGTGCGATCGGTGTGAGTGGCGGCTCAGGTGACCAAGACCACGCAGTCGCGGAGGCTGGCGCAGCTGGGTTTTAGAGACCGGAGCACCATGTGGCCAGTAATCGGGGCGCTCACGAAGGCCACGGTAATGATACCGATTTTCTGTGAGCGATATCTAAACCACATCTTGTCTGCAAGGTTCGGTTGCGGGAAAGGCGGAAGGGCAGAGGCGATCTCGGCGGATCTCGGAACTCCGAACGGTGCGGGGCTGCTGGCGAAACAGGTGCGCTCAATCGCCGGTGATCGATTGGATGTGCTCGTACTCAATGCTGGAGTTAGCAAAGCGGCACGCATTGCCGACTACACGGTTGAGGATTTTGACAATCTCTTTGCTACAAACGTCCGAAGCTGCTGTAGCTCGAACGGTGGTGGGCAATCCCGGTCTGGAAAACCCTTCGATTCTTGCTTACGCGTCTACCAAAGGAGCAATTGAGACTCTGGTCAAGCATTGGGCCGCAATTCTCGGGCCAAGTGGCATACGTGTGAATGCTGTTGCACCTGGAGTGATCGATACGAACATGTCGAATTTTACGAAGACTGAAGCGGGTCGCGATGTCACGTTGGGAATGCAGGCATTGAAGCGAATTGGCAAACCTGAAGATGTCGCCGACGTAGTCGCTTTTGTGGTGTCCGATGGAGCGCGCTGGATCACTGGTGCGAGCATTCCAGTGGATGGCAGCTCGAAGCTCTGACTAGTAGGCGTGAGGAGCGCAATGGAGACAAAGACGAGCAAGGCAAGGAGATCAAAATTCCTGGACCGGAACATCCCATTACGATTTCGTCGGCCGAGGGCAAGGTGCGAGTGACAGTCGCCGGGAGGATCGTCGCTGAATCGGCGCAAGCGCTTCGGCTCGACGAGAAGGGATATCCACCTGTTTATTACTTGCCGCGCAACGTCGCAGACATGTCGTTGCTCGTTCGGACTACGCATTACACTTATCCGTACAAGGGTGATTTTACGTACTACAGCATTCCCATCGGCGGATCAAAATCGGAATACGCCGTTTGGACTTACGAAAAACCTTATGAGGCAGTTGCCAGCATTAAAGAGTACCTGGCGTTTTATCCCTCGCGGATTGACGCAATCGAAATGATCTCCTAGGCGCGAAAGGAATCATCATGCCGAAGACTACACGCGAACAAAACGAGGCCCTCGTCCTGGAAGCGTTCGACACACTCTTCAACAAGCGCGACTATGCGACCGCAGAACGATTTTGGTCGCCCGACTACATTCAACATAGTGCTCATATCGCACCTGGTCGCGAGGGTCTGTTCAATCACATCAAGAGCATCCCGCCAACGTTGAAGTACGAACCGGGAACGATCGTGGCCGAAGGAGACTTCGTGATCGTGCACGGGCGATTTAGTGATTTCGGTGCTCCTGCCAATTGGATTGCCACCGATATTGTGCGTGTCGAAGCCGGGAAACTCGCGGAGAGGCCACGAAAGAGCAGTCGAAGAGCGGTGCGCCGATGTTTGGAGCTACGTTCCCGACCTACGCGGGAAAGAAAACAAGTCTCGACGGGTAGCCACCGATGACAGTCCATAATCAAGGCGGCCCTTGTATCGAACTGGAGCACTCTTTGCCAAGCAAAGTGGCTGCGATTTCTCCCTTCGTGGACAAAGTCATGCGATTGATCAGGAAGTGCGGCTGTGCCGATGAGAGCGAGAACGACGTTGAGATCGCACTGCGCGAAGTTCTCGCGAACGCGATCATTCACGGAAATCATGAGGACCCCGCAAAGCACGTCCATGTTCGTTGCCACTGTGAACCTAGTGAAATCTCACTCGCGGTAAAGGACGAGGGACGAGGATTTGACGTTGCTACGATAGCGGACCCGACGGCTCCCGAGAACCGACTCAGCTGGATCCTTCCTATGCTTTGGCTTGGGTCGGGTTGTCTCGTGTACGCAAGTGGCAGGCCAACGTAAATCTCATTCCCACCGATGAGGGCTATCGGCTTGCGCGTGAAGCCTTTGTCGATCGTTACCGGCAGTTTGGCCGGCGCCCTTTCGCATATGTGGCCCTGTCGCACCCGCCTAATCCGGAAGCCTTCGATGCCTATATGCAGGGGTACTACTTCTTTGAGAAGGACACCAACAAAGATACGGAGATGGTTCGAAGCGCACTTCATCCATCAGCGCTTTCATCAGGTAAATCCCACGACCATGACCACACCCAACTGTTCCGGGTTAAGCCGGCCTAACTGTGAAATCGTTTCCTCGGTTAGGCCGTCCGCAAGATATTCCTTATCGGGATCGCCAGTGAGATTCTCAAAAGGCAATACTGCGAGCATGATTTTTCCGGGGGGCACGGTAGATGCCCGGCGTAGTGCGCGGCCCTCTTCTCTGTAGCGGTAGCCCATCGCGTGCTTTAGCGCAAGGAACTGGGATAGCCGAAGGGCCAGTGGCGAGATAAATTCGAAGCTGGAGTTTGCTGGAACGGTGCTCATCGGCCCGCCTCCTTTTCGGAGATGGCCACCGTGCGCAACCCGACCAAGTCGACTCGAGCATATCCAAACGTAGTTTGAGTGGATGCATGGCCCAGCACATCGGCAATCGCTTTGAGGGGGCTCTCAGCAGCAAGCAGGTGTGTCGCGAGCGTGTGGCGAAATAGGTAAAGTCCTCGTCGCCCCGCTCGGTTGGCAAGGCCGGCACGCTGAAGCGCTATTCGCATGATTGCCATCAGATTGTTTTCAGCAGCAAAGGGTTCGAAAGGGGCGTGGTGGCGAAGAAAGATAGTGCGGTACGTTGAAACTGGACGCCCGTCCCGCAAATATGCGCTGAGCGCCTCTGCGACATCAGGCAGAAGTGGGAGTGCCAGCGGTCTGCCGGTCTTCGCCTGCCGAATGTCAATGCGTTCACCGCGCCAATCAATCTCGTCCAGAGTCAGGTCTCGAATATCGCAGGGGCGCAAGCCGTAACGTGCAGCCAGCAAGAGGATCGCGTAATCCCGGCGGCCGAGCGGCGTCGATCGATCCACCGACGTCAGGATGCCATCCACCTCTGACCGGCTCAGCACGTCGGGCAGGTTGACGAATCGATACTGTCGCGGTCGTGGGATCGCATCAGCAAGGGAACTGGAAAGACTACCTTGCGCTGCAGCCCACCGAAAGAAGGCTCGCAGGGTGGAACCGTACGACCGTCTCGGCCGGCGATTTTCTGCGTTTTCGTAGAACTCACGCACGTGCAGCGGAGTAATCTCGCTGAGATCGCGGATCCCAGTGCCGCCCAGGTAGTGGGCGAACGCTGATAGCTTTTGAACGTACTCCCTTGTCGTCTTCTGCAACAGTCCGCGATGCGTCCGAACAAACTGCAGATACGTTGTCAGGATCGCACTGAACCAAATCGGAGTAGAGGTGGAGATCCGATACGCCGGCGAAACCGCCCCCTCTCGTCCGCCTGCAGGAAGATCCTGACAGAGGCGCGCAAAACGCGCGATCGGCTGGCACTCAAGCCTTCCACTCGCTTGGCAAGGTAATGCCGTATCGAACTGTCGGCTACGGTTGGCAAGGGCGCACCTCCGTCCCGCTCCAGATTTGCAGAGAAACGCAACCACTCGTGGAGATGCTGTCGCATAACTTCGCTCGCATAGCGCAATTCCAGAAGACTTCTTCCAATTTGATCGATGCGTTGCTTGTGTGGAGAAGGGAGATAGCGCTCGCGGTCTTTACCAGAAAACCATTGTGAGAACATCGTCATTCCTTTCGCTCAGTGAAATGGGGGAACGACAATATTGTCGGCGTTGGCGTTATGGAAAGCGATAAAGTTCCCGTCCACCGATCTGCTGTTGATCGGACCTACCGTGTGTTTCTCACCATGACGCGGCACTCACCACACCATAATCCTCTCCTGGTCCCGTTACAATCACCGCGCGTGGCTGCAGCGACTGGTTTCCACGCAACTTGCGCACATAGCGCTTGACCGTCTGATAGCCACCGTCGAAACCATTTTCTGCGACCAGATCTTGCCAAATCGCAGTGGCATCCCGACCCCGGCTCAGACCCAACTCGATGGCTTCACGGAACGGCTCGCAGGCCCTGGCGGATTGAATCCGCTTCGGATTTTCTACTTCCAGACCTGTCGACTCCACGCCAAACCCGGTGGTCACCGTATTGGCCGGTTTTGCGCTTTGCGCTTTTGCTTTTCCCTTCGTAGGAAGGTTTTCGGGGTTGCAGTTGGGGTTGGGGTCGATCGTTTGGGCCGGTTCTGTGGCATCCGACCCGGTGGTCACCCGTTCTCGTTGGCCGGTTTTGCCGGCGGTCGCCCTCCCCACGCACCCGGCGGCCGCACCGCGATCCCGGCCGCTTTCAGATAAGCTCCGGCAGTCTCCCGACGCACCCCGGTCTCTTGCTCGATGCGCCGCAGTGGCCATCCGAGTCGTCCCAGGGCAATCACTTGTTGTTTTTTCGCTTCGCTCAAGACGTTGCTCATATCGACGAAGGCTACATGCCTCACGCCGAAATCAACGTCCCGGGCCTCATTCTCGTTGGCCGGTTTTCAACTAACCCTCATTGGCCGGTTTTGGGTGACCCCTGGGGCCTCGTGTGAATCGAGCACGGAGGATGCCGACTCATGTCTCGCAATGGCAATGAGTTCAAATCATTTTCCATCCTGAACGAAACGCTGCCTTCCGAACTTCGAGCCGAGTCAGCGGTTCTCGATGCGAGATTGTTTGCCTCGACAGCGACGGCAAGCCGCAATTTCGTGACCGGCTGTTCCGACGATGCGAACCAAGATTCGTTGCGTTCGATTTGGTTTGGTGCGACGGCAACGATCTGCGATATGCCCCTCTGAGCGAACGTAAGGCTCGGCTTCGTTCCATCATCCTGAAGGGTGGTCAGCGGTTGCTTTATTGCGACCATCTCGAACACGGCGAGGGCTTGTATCGAATGGCGTGCAAGCACGATCTCGAAGGCATCGTGGCGAAGCACAAGTTCGGCCCCTACCTCCAAGACCATGCCGAGTGGATGAAGATTCGCAACCGAGATTACTCGCAATGGGCGGGACGGGAAGAATTGTTCGAGCGGGAGCGTGAGACGCATCCTGATTTTGACGCGTGGGATGCCTGCACATTGGCTTGCCAGGAAGCAGCAGTTTAACGGTTCGCTACCTGTTCAAAATTGCACATCAGCAGGATTACAGATTGCTGCAGAATGTGTTCGGTGGATGAGCTTTCACAATTTAGAAAGGAAATCGGCATTCCTAGAAGGCACATAATTACGCTTGAAAGTGTGCCGGAACTCGTGACGTTTATGGGGCTAGCCGAGCGACGAATAGATCATGTGCGTCGAGAAATACGAAGATTAGAAAACAAATGATCATCGATCACGCCGCTCCAGACTCTTTGCAAATTGTCGTTCCGTAAAGCGTTCGCTATCGAATACAGCATTCACACAAATTATTACGCTCAGCCGCAACGGAGACGCCACCGCGCAAGAAAGCCTTGATCGTTGTATGAAAATTTGTGCAATAGTGTTTGCGACATCACTTGTGCTGGCGTGTTCAGCTAAACCTTGGGTAGGCATCAAGATGAATGGCGGCGCGGTGATTCAAGTCGGACGTTTTCGTTCGCTAGACGGATGCCGAAAGGATGTAGCGAAAGCAGGCGGCAACTGGTGCGGCAAGGACTGCACGAATTACGGAAATGGGGAAATTGCTGAATGCAGACCACTTGTCTCAGTACCATGAACAATTCAGTTCAAAGGGGTCGCAACCCTCCTACTAAAAAAGGTCATCGCAAATCCATGTCGCACGCAGGTCGAAAAAAGCTGCCCGATCAGCCGCGAACCGATCACCAATCCATCGCGTTGGATCAACTGACCGTTAGACTGCTTTGGAAAGATCAACTGCGCAAGTCCGGTCACCACTAGGGGATACAGAATTCCCAACAGGACCGTCGTCGCGATCGTCATTCGTACCGCTGCGATCAGATTTTTCTTCATATGTCTTCTCGACACCAGCTCTGACCTATATCAGTTTGACGCCGGTGATGAACATGTCAATCAGCTTGATGCCGATGAAGGGGACCACCAGTCCGCCAAATCCATACACAAGCAGATTTTGCCGGAGCAGAGATTCGGCGCTCATCGGTTTGTACGCAACGCCTCGCAACGCCAGCGGAATCAGCGCAACGATGATGAGCGCGTTAAAAATAACAGCAGAAAGTATGGCCGACTGCGGCGTCTCCAGCCGCATGATGTTTAGCGCATTCAGGACGGGAAATGTTCCGGCAAACATCGCGGGAATGATCGCGAAATACTTGGCCACGTCGTTCGCAATCGAGAAGGTGGTGAGCGCTCCCCGCGTCATCAGCAACTGTTTGCCGATGGCCACCACTTCGATGAGCTTGGTGGGATTCGAATCGAGATCCACCATGTTCCCGGCCTCTTTCGCGGCTTGTGTGCCAGTATTCATGGCCACGCCAACGTCGGCTTGAGCCAGCGCGGGCGCATCATTGGTGCCGTCGCCAGTCATTGCGACCAGCTTCCCGTCAGCCTGCTCGCGGCGAATCAGATCCATTTTGTCTTTCGGTGTCGCCTCCGCCAGAAAATCATCGACGCCCGCTTCGCGGGCGATTGCCGCTGCAGTCAGGGGATTGTCGCCGGTAATCATGACGGTCTTGATTCCCATGGCACGCAGTTGATTGAAGCGCTCGCGCATGCCGCCTTTGACGATGTCCTTCAGATAGATCACACCGAGTGCGCGCTGATTTTCGGCGACCACCAGCGGAGTTCCTCCCGAGCGCGAAATCTGTTCCACGCTCGCCTGAACCTCGCGCGGCAGCGAGGTGTCGAACTGTCGCAGATACTTGATGATGGCATCGACCGCTCCTTTACGTATCTCGCGGCCGTCGAGGTTCACACCTGACATGCGGGTTTGGGCAGTGAAGGGAACGAACACAGCTTCGTGCGAAGCCAGGTCGCGGCCGCGCAGACTGTATTTCTCCTTAGCTAACACGACGATGGAGCGACCTTCTGGTGTTTCATCGGCGAGAGAAGAGAGTTGCGCCGCGTCTGCCATCTCGGCGTCCGTAATTCCCGGGGCGGCGATGAACTCCGCTGCCTGTCGATTGCCGAGCGTGATAGTTCCCGTCTTATCGAGCAGTAGCGTGTTGACGTCCCCGGCCGCTTCGACGGCACGCCCGGACATCGCCAGCACGTTGTGCTGCACTAGGCGATCCATGCCGGCAATGCCGATGGCAGAGAGCAGTCCGCCAATGGTGGTCGGGATCAGGCAGACCAGCAGAGAGACGAGCACGAAGACGGTTCGCGGCGATCCGGAATAGATGGCGAAGGGCTGGAGGGTAACGACGGCGAGCAGGAAGATGATGGTCAGGCCAGCCAAGAGAATGTTAAGTGCGATTTCGTTCGGAGTCTTTTGGCGCTCGGCGCCTTCGACCAAGGCAATCATGCGATCGAGGAAAGTTTCGCCGGGGTTCGAAGTGATGCGGACTTTGATGAAATCGGAGAGCACGCGGGTGCCACCGGTGACGGCGGAGCGATCGCCTCCGGCTTCGCGGATGACGGGGGCGGATTCGCCGGTGATCGCGGATTCGTCGACAGAGGCGACACCTTCGATGATTTCGCCATCGCCCGGAACAAATTCATTCGCGGCTACCGCCACGACGTCGCCCGAACGCAGATTCGAACTGGGCACGGTTTCCGTGTTGCCATTCGCGAGGAGGCGTTTGGCGACAGTTTCGGAGCGAGCTTTGCGCAGGGTGTCGGCTTGGGCTTTGCCGCGGCCCTCGGCCATCGCTTCCGCGAAATTCGCGAAGAGCACCGTGAACCAGAGCCAAAGCGTGATCTGGAGATTGAAGGCGAAGCTCTGTTTCTCACGGAATAAGAGCAAGGTCGTCACTACGCTGCCGACCTCGACCACAAACATGACCGGATTCTTCATCATGGTGCGGGGATCGAGTTTGACCACGGAATCGACCAGCGCCCGCCGGATGATTTTTACGTCCCATAAACTTTTGCTTTTTTTTTCTGCCATGTTTTTCTTCAGACGCTTTGCGTCAAACATTTCTGCTTAGAAAGTTTTCCCTGCCATCATCAGCAGGTGTTCAAGTATGGGCCCGAGACTGAGAGCGGGGAAAAATGTGAGCGCTCCTACGATCACGATCACGGACACCAGAAGAACCGAAAACAGAGGAGTGGTGACCGGGAACGTGCCGGCGGACTCGGGGACCGCTTTCTTCTTCGCCAGGTTGCCGGCGATGGCCAGCATGGGAATGATCATGAAGAATCGGCCGACGAGCATGGTGACGGCGCCGGCGCTGTTGTACCAGAGCGTGTTGCCGTTTAGGCCGGCAAAGGCGGAACCGTTGTTGCCAGCCATTGAGGTGAAGGCGTAGAGAATCTGAGTGAGGCCGTGGGGACCGCCGTTGGTGATGCTCGAAGTGCCAAAGCCCTCGACCGATGAAATGCCGGTGAGCACGAGAATGATGAGCGGGAAAACCAGCGTGACCAGCATGGCCATCTTCACGTCGTAGGCTTCGATTTTTTTGCCGAGATACTCGGGGGTACGACCGACCATGAGGCCGGCGATGAAGACGGAGAGAACGACATATATAAGGATGCCGTAGAGGCCGGCGCCTACTCCGCCAAAAACGGTCTCGCTGAGCATGATGTTGACGAGGGGCATCATTCCGCCGACGGGGGTGAACGAATCGTGGACGCCGTTGATGGCGCCGCAACTCGCGTCGGTGGTGACAGTGGCGAACAGGGCGGAATTGGCGATGCCGAAGCGGACTTCCTTGCCTTCCATGTTGCCGCCGGGTTGTTGCGCTGTGGCGTGTTGATCGACTCCGTGAAGGAGAGGATTGCCGCGCGCCTCGGCCCAGTAGGCGACCGTGACGCTGCACAGGAAGAGGAACGCCATTGCCGCCCACACTGCCCAGCCGTGGCGCGGGGAGCCGGTCATGCGACCAAGCGTGTAGGTGAGACCGGCGGGAATCGCGAAGATGGAAAGCATCTGGAGGAAGTTGCTCAGCGGCGTGGGATTCTCAAACGGATGGGAGCTGTTGGCGTTGAAGAATCCGCCGCCGTTTGTGCCCAGCATTTTGATCGCTTCCTGAGAAGCAACGGGGCCTTGCGCGATGGTCTGATCGGTGACGGTGTTCATCACGGGCTTGCCGTCCTGACCGACTATGGGCTTGCCGTCGGTTCCGGTCTTTTGGACCTGTTGCGGTTCGACTAGCTTCGCGGTGTCATAGGGCCGGAAATTCTGGACGACTCCTTGGGAGACGAGGAGCAGAGCATAGACGATGCAGGCGGGGAGCAGAACCCATAAGGTGGAGCGGGTCATATCGACCCAGAAATTGCCAATCGTATCTTTTTCTCTGCGATCGATGCCGCGGATGAAGGCGATAGCGAGTGCGATGCCGACGGCAGCCGAGGCGAAGTTGTGGTAGGCGAGGCCAGCCATTTGCGTGAGATAGCTCATGGTGGATTCGCCGGAATAGTTCTGCCAGTTGGTGTTGGTGGTGAAGGACGCGGCGATGTTAAAGGCGAGGACTGGGGCGACGGCGGCGAACTTCTGCGGATTCAACCAGGGCAGCAGATGCTGCGCTCGCTCAATCAGGTAGAGCACCAGCATGGTGGCGCCGCTGAAGAGCAGCATGGTGAAGGCGTATTCCGTCCAGCGCATCTCGCGGTTTTCGTCGACGCCGGTGAGGCGATAGAGCAAGCGTTCGATCGGCCGAAGCACGGGATCGAGAAAGGTGTGCTCGCGGCTGAACACGCGCGCCATGAAGACGCCGAGCGGCTTGGTGATTGCCAAGATCAGGGCCAGGAACAAAAAGATCTGTATCCAGCCAATGCTCGTCATTTCAGAATTTCTCCGGTCTCAGCAGGGCATAGAGGAGGTACACCATCAGCCCGGCGCTTATGATCAGCATGATGATCGATTCGGTATTCATATTTGTTTATCCTGGTTGCTTTTGGCTTAGTGGCTTTAGCTCGGGCGAATTTCCCTCAGCGAATGTGATCGCAGAATTCTACATAACCGAGCGATAGTGCGAAGAAAGCTATCGTAACTACGGCAAAGATCACATCTTGCATACTAGCTCTATCTCTCCTCATGAACGCAGACAACATCAGCAGGCAGTGAGTCATTTCCCCTAATCGGAGGCGGCTCCCGTGTCCTCTTGATTAGATTCTGACCCCTGATTAGATTCTGACCCCCATAAAAACAGAGTAAGGAGTTCGTAAGGAAGTCATAAAGAAAGAGGACCCACGGGCGGCTATCAGTCAGCTTCGGACGGTGATTTTCACCTAAGAAGGACATATATTCCCAGTGCGATGAACACAAATGGTACGGCCCATCGGCCCCAGCGATCAACTGAGCGCAGAATAAGCGAATGGTTCCCGAGCCATCTGCTCCCGAAACACCACAGTGCAAGAAGCACGGCGTACACAATCAATATCAGCCAGAGGTAAGCTCGGCCGATCACGAAGAACGGCACGTAAACACCGATGTTATCGGCTCCGTTCGACAAAGTCAGTAAAGCGATAGATGCGGCGCCGTAGCTGGCCCGCGGTTGCTCGGGATTAGGTCGCCGTGTTAGTAACGTCTGCTTGATCCCTATTGCGAGCGGCAGAACACCAAGAAAGCGCACCCATCTATGAGGTATCGCCAGCGCGGCCGAGGCGGCAATCAGGCTGACAGCAACGATAGCACCGAAACCGACGTACTGACCTGCTACGATTCGTCGCGCCGGAATCCGCCGGGCAAATAAGAGGGTAAGGAGAAAAGCATCATCAACATTCGTAGCTGTGAAGGTTGTGACACTCGCGGAAAACGCTGTCAGATATCCATTCACAACCGTCCCACTCTTTCTCTTCTGGGAACCTTGCAAGCAGAACGAGGGCCCACGAACGCAGGCCCGCGTTTGAGCGGAATAATCATAGGATCTACACGGACAGCGCCCGAGCGCTGCTGACAGCCTTCGTAAACCGGCGCGCCAATTCGGCGATTCGATCTGGTTGCCGGCGTCGGATCGCTTCTCTGGGGATCAACTCTCCGCCAATACCAAGCGCAACTGCGCCCGCCAACAGGAAGCTGAGCGCAGTCCGCTGATTCACGCCTCCAGCAGCGATCAACGGAACATTTGGGAACATGGCCTTCAGAGAACGAATGTAGCTGTCGTTGCCGAGGTGCGCGCAGGGAACAATTTTGACAAAGTCAGGACCGAGCTTCCATGCCGCGATGACGTCCGTAGGAGTTAGTGCCCCGGGAATCATGGCAACATCTTCCTTCACGGCAAACTTCACGGTCTCGGGATCCAGGCCGTCACTGGTCAGGAATTTTGCCCCGGCATCCAAACAATGGCGGGCCGTTTCCACGTCCAAGACACTCCCCGCACCGACAATCATTTCCGGCGCACGTTGCACCACATGCGAGATCACTTTGATCGCATCGGGCACGGTCAACGTAACTTCCAAGATCGGGATGCCGCCGCGGGCGACGGCCTCGGCGGCGAAGAGCGCATCGTCGGTGGAAGAGACACGAATGGAAGGGATAATGCCGACTTCTTCGATACGACGCCGGACATCCTGCCTGTTCACCGACGGTGCTCCTTCGATTCCCACGCTTACAGTGGATCTTACTTATTCCTTATTGCCGTTACGCCGTTACCGTTAGGTTAGGGCAGAGTTCTTACACCGACAGCTTCTCGAAGCTGCTCGAGCGCGAGCAAGTATGAAGCCAGGGCTTGGCGGTAAGCAAGCTGAGTGGCTCGATAGCTGCGTTCGGCATCGAGAAAATTGAGTAGGCTGGCTCCGCCGTGATGGTAAGCGTATTCGTTGATATCGCGCGAACGCGTGGCCACGTCGAGATAGGTGGAAATATATAGCAGCACCACCTTGTCATTGCTACGTAGGCACTGATAGGCATCGTAGACATCGGTGAGGGCCTGGCCGTTGGTGGCTTTTTCCTGTTCCTCGGCCTGAGTAATGGCGAAGCGGGCGCGCGCGATTTCGCCCTGATTGCGATTAAAGATGGGCAGCGGAATGCTGCCGTAAAGCGAGACGGCATTGATGCCGCCGGTGTGCGAGTAGTTGGCTTGCACGGTGACGTCCTGATGGCCAATTGCCTTTTGCAATTCCAACTGGCTGTTGGCGGCGGTGACACCTTGCTGCGCGGCGCGCAGGTCGGGGCGATTCTGCAAGGCTTTCAACTGCAAGTCGTCGAGATTGGCCTTCACGGGTTCATATTCGAAGTCGCTGACCACGTCGTAATTCGCAGAGACGGATTCGTAGCCGAGCAGTTGGCGCAGGTCGGAGAGTGACTGGACTTTGGCCAACTGCGCCTGTTCGACGTCGCTTTCGAATTGCAACAGTTGGAGCTTGATCATCAGGTAGTCGTTCTCGCTGAGGCCGCCGACTTTGTATTGATGCTCGCTGATGTCTACGGTTTGTTGGAAGCTCTTGACGTCCTTCTCGGCGAGTTCGAGGGTCGATTCGGCCAGTTGGGCATTATAAAACAAGGTGGCAGTTTGAAAGGTGAGGCCGCGGGCGTTATCGGCCACGAGCGAGCGCGTTTGTGCGGTGATATCTCTCTGCGCCTGAAGGCGGTCATGGCGTTTGCCGCCACGTTCGATCAAATAGCTGACGCCGATGTCGCCTTCTGTGTTGTTCTGCAGGTATTGGCCTGTGGATTCGCCGCCATACAGGGTCGAGTTTTGATGCGCGGGCGAGCCTAGAGGCAAGTACTCCCAGTCGGCGAAGAGCGTGGGATTGGGCCGCAGGTTTTGCGTGATCTCCTCGGCCTCGCTCTGCTGGATGGTAGTTCGAGCGGCGAGCAAATTGTGGTTATGCTGGAGTGCCATCTGTATGGCTTCGTCGAGCGAGATCCTGACGGGGCCCTGAGTTTGTGCGAAGGCGGAGCTAGCGGCCAGGGCGCAGATGCAGATTGCGGACGCGATCAGAGCGGCACGGCGATAGAGATGTCGAATGCAACGACTAATTTTCAAAGGACGCCTCCGGCTCGGGAAGCTTGTCGCCCTCGCGGGCAATCCACACGTAGAGAGTTGGCAATAAGACGATGCTCATGACGAGATCGGAAATCAGTCCGCCGACGATGACAATGGCGAAGGGGCGCTGCGAGTCGGAGCCGATCGCGTGGGAGAGGGCAGCGGGAAGCAATCCGAGGGTTGCCACCAGCATGGTCATCATGATGGGGCGAAGCCTGAGGACGGCGCCTTCGACGGCAGCGTCGGGGATGGTGTAGCCGCGGGTGCGAAGTTGATTGATGTATTCGAGCATGATGACTCCGGTTTGCACCGATACTCCGAAGAGGGCGAGGAAGCCGACGCCTGAGGAGACGCTGAAGTGAGTGCCGGTTATCAGCAGGGCGACTAATCCGCCGATGCGAGCCATGGCGACGTTGGTGAGGATGAGGAGGGCCCACTTCGCCGACTTGAACATGGAGTAGAGGATGATGTAGATGACGAGGATGGTCAGGGGCACGATCAGGAGCAAGCGAGCCTCGGCGCGTTTCTCGCTCTCGTATTCACCGGACGAACCGACGGTGTAGCCGGGCGGCAATTTCACTTTTTCGCCAATCTGTTTGATGGCTTCTTCGACGGTGGTGCCCAAGTCGCGGCCTCTTACGTTGAAGGTGATGGCGACGTAGCGGGTGTTGCCTTCACGAAAAATGTCATAGGCGCCGTCCTTGACTTCGACTGTGGCTAGTTGCGCGAGAGAGACGCGCTCTCCGCCGGGGGAAAGCAGGCGGACTCTGGCGATGGCGTCTTGGGTTCTGCGGTAGGGTTCCTGATAGCGGACAACAACATCGTAGCGCGCTTCACCCTGGAGCACCTGGCTCACGGCGTTGCCGCCGACGGCGGTTTGGACCGCGTCTTGAATGTCGGCGACGTTGATTCCGAAACGAGCGGCCTGCTTGCGGTCGATGGTGATGTCAAGGTTGGGCTGGCCGAAATCGCGCAAGAGTTTGACGTCATGCATCCCGGCGATGCGCGACATGACCTCGGTCACTTCTTCGCCTTTCTCTTCGAGCGTCTTCAGGTCGTCGCCAAAGATCTTGAAGGCCAGCGAGCCCTTGGTGCCAGTGAGGGTTTCCCCAACGTTATCTTCGATGGGCTGGGAAAAGTTCCAGATCGCTCCGGGACATTTCTTTTCCAGTTCGCGATTCATGGCGGCGATCAGTTCTTCTTTGTTCTCGCGAAATACGGGGCGCCATTGATCGTGCGGCTTGAGGTCGACGAAATATTCGGTGTTGCCGAATCCGCCGGTATCGGTCCCATCGTCGGGACGGCCAACCTGGGATACGACGGTTTTTACTTCTGGAAACGATGCGAAGACGTAGCGGGCGCCGGTGGTGAAGCGCTCGCCTTCGGTGAGGCTGGTGCTGTTGGCAAGTGTGCCACGCGCCCAGATTGCGCCTTCATCGAGATGGGGCAAGAATTCTGAGCCGATGATTCCGCTAAACCAGAGGAACAGGCTTATGCCAAGGGCCACCAATCCGACGCCGACCGTGAAGACACGATGTTCGATGCACCAACGCACACGGTGGCGGTAGCGCTCGGTGACGTAAGCCATGACCGGGTTATGCCATTCGCGAACTCCGCTGCGGAACAAGACGCCGGCTAAAACGGGAGCGATGAGAATCGAGAAGGTGAGTGCACCGAGAAGAGCGAAGGCGACGGTGAGGGCCATGGGCCTGAACAACCGCCCTTCCACTCGTTGCAGAGTGAAGATCGGCATATAGGCTGTGATGATGATGGCGATCGCGTAAAAGACAGGGCGCTGCACTTCATGGCAGGCCTCGCGGATGCACTGGGGGACGGTTTTGATTGTCCCTGTAATGCGGCGGTCGGTGGCGTTTACGGCAGATCCGTTGGTTTCGGATCCGTTGGCGGATCCGGAAGTTCTTTCGCGACGGCTCAAATGGCGGACGATGTTTTCGACCATGACGACTGCGCCATCGACGACCATGCCGAAATCGAGTGCGCCGAGCGAAAGAAGATTGGCGGGGATCTTGCTCAGGTCGAGCCAGATGGAGGCGAAGAGCAGGGAGAACGGAATGGTGAGGGCTACGATGAGGGCTGCGCGGGCATTGCCGAGAAATAGGAAGAGGATAATGGTCACTAGGATCATCCCTTCCAGCAGGTTGTGTAGAACGGTGTGGGTCGTGAAGTGAAGGAGATCGCTGCGATCGAGCATGGGAACGACCTTCACGCCGGGGGGCAGAATGCCGTTGTTGAGCTGGTCGACTTTCTTGTGGATGGCATCGAGCGTCGGTTGTTCTTCCGCTCCTTTGCGCATGAGGACCGCACCCTGAATGACATCGGGCTCATCGATGATGCGGCCGTCTTCCATGTGATTGGCTCGGGCCATGTGGCCGAGGCGGATCTTTGGGCCCTGGACGACGTCGGCAATATCTTTGACGCGAAGCGCGGTGCCGGTTTGCGTTTTTAAGACGGTTTGCTCGATGTCTTGCACGGTGCTGAAGAGACCGAGGGCGCGAACATTCATCTGCTGGAGGCCTTCTTCGACAAAGCTGCCGCCGGCATTGATGTTGTTGTTGGCTAGTTGTTGTTCGACCTGGCCGATGCTCAATCCGTAGGCGACGAGTTTGTTGGGGTCGACACGCACCTGATATTCGCGGACCGTGCCACCGAAGTCGGAAACGTCGACCACATCGGTGACGGACTTGAATTGCTTGAGCAGAACCCAGTCTTCGATTGACCGCAGCTCCATCAGGTCATAGCGGGGATTTGTGCTTCTTAGCGTGTACCAATAGATCTGGCCCGTGGTGCTCCAGTCGGTGCCGATTTGCGGTTGCAGATTTTGCCCGGGGGGAAGATTGACCTGAGTGAGGCGTTCGAGGACTTTCTGGCGGTTCCAATCGTTTACCGAGCTGTCGTCGAAGATCATAATGACGAACGACAGGCCGAAGATGGATTCGGAACGCAGAAAGGTCATGTGCGGCATTCCGGCCATTTGTATTTCGATGGGAATGGTGACTTGCTGTTCCACTTCTTCGGCGGAACGGCCCGGCCATTGGGTAATGACGGTGACGTAGTTGTCGGCAATGTCGGGGTAGGCTTCGACCGGAAGATTGTGAAACGAGATGACGCCCCAGGCGAACAACAAGATGGCAATGGCCAACACTACGAACTTGTTGTTCAGAGCAAAATCAACTAGGGCGCGGATCATTTCGGGTTTACGATTTTCTTCCTAACTGTTTCGCTAATCACTGCGCAAGCACGTGATCCAAGACCAGGGCGTTGGTAACTACTTGTTCCCCGGGCTTAAGACCGGATTTGATCTCCTGCAGATTCGAGTTATCGGGCAAAACGTCTCCACTGACCACGCTGAGGCGGCGAAATTTTTTGCCGGGCGCGGGAAGAAAAACAAAATCGCGATCGTGCATGTGCAGTACTGCGGAAGATGGAACTACGGTGTGCATCTCCGTGGTTTGGCCGCGGAAGGTGGCCTTGGCAAACATGCCGAGGCGGAGAATGCCTGGATTCTCAACTTCGATGCGCACCTTGGCGGTGCGAATATTTGGATCGAGAATCGCGCCGATATTGCTGACTCTGCCCTTGAATGGCCGGTCGGGATATGCATTGAGGGTGATCTCAGCGGTGTCGCCGAGCCGGACGGTCGAGAGGTCGTTCTCGTACACATCGCAGACAATCCAGACGGAGGAGAGATCGGAAATCGTAAAAGGGCTGGGCGAGGAATAGGCCTGCACACTGGCGGCATTTGTGACTTCCTGATCGGTGATGACGCCCGTCGTGGGGGCGACGATATCGACCATGCCCATGGGCTTGTCGGGATCATTGCCGAGGAGGCGAAGATGCTCGGTCGCAGTGTCGAGCGTGACTTTGGCGTCATCGGCAGCGTCTTGCGCGACCTCGAGGTCTTGCTCTGCGATGGCGCCGTGGGCGTAGAGGTCGACGGCGCGATTCAGCTGCTTGCGCGCGAGGAGTTCATCGGTGACGGCCTTGCGATAGGCGTCGAAGCCGCCGGCGACATCGTCGCTGCGGATGGTGAGTAAGAGCTCACCTTTCTTAACGGAGTCGCCGAGGCGCGCGTGAATGGCGACGACGCGTCCCGAGGCGAGCGAGACGACGGGGACGTTGCGAGAGATGTCAGGAGTGACCGTGCCGGTGACGACCAACTCGGAGGTGGTGGGATGGGCGGCCGCTTCAGCGAGCGGGAACTGGTCGGGATGATCGACGGCGAAGAGGTTGAGATCCACATCCTGGACGACGTTGGAGGGAGGGGGCGCTTCGGCGGCGGCATCGACGTGATCGTTGCAGCCGGCGAGCATCAGCGGCGAGAGCAGGGAGGCGAGAAGGAGGCTGATTCTCAGAGTTCTATTTTTCATGACGACCACCTGTGGGCCATAACGAACGACATACGACCTCAGCGCCTAAAGGCCCAAACTTACCCACGGCTTGCGCTGTGGGCTGCATTCTTGCGCTGCTTTGCGGCTGAAGCGAGAAACCTTTGTTCCATCGCGAAGCCGCGAAAATCCGGTTCTCACGCAGGCGCTGAAGAGCTGCGTCACCGCCACCCCAAAAGCGTGAAAGCCATGCCCTTTAACCAAACTCGAATGGAGCGCTGCCTACTTCGAGATCACTTGCCGACGGCGGGCCGGACCCGCACTCGTGACTGGGTTAATTCTTTAATGTCCAGCCGTCCCTTGTGATCTGTGTCCAAGCGGTCAAACTCCGCCTCCATGAACTTCATCCATTCTTCTTTGGAGACCTTGCCGCTCTTGTTGGTGTCCATGACCAGTAAAAGTTCTTTAGCGGCCTCGGTAGCGGCGGCGAGCTTCTTTTCTTTTTCAGCTTGCTCAGCCGACGGCGTCGGAGTAACTACGCCGGTGGCCTTCTCGGGTTGCGTTGGGGCGGCATTCGCTGCCATAACTCCGGCCAGGAACACCGTAACGACAACGATAGAAAGCTTAGACATAATTCCTCCCTTCGAAATCGAGCGCTTGCGCAAAGTAGGTTCTATAGGAATCCCGCCCAACCCTAGAACTTGACCATGATGTCGAAGTCGACCAACATCTCGTCCTTGCGCAGATCGGGAAACCACACGCTGCTGCCTTGCGATCCACAGGCCGTTTGCGCGCCGCTGAGTGTCTCCTGCATCGACGAATTCCCATCATTACAAGCGAAGTACTGCGGATATCCGTTGTTCGTATAAGGCACCCCACCCGGACCAGGCGGCGTGACTCCACCGTGACCAGTCCAGTAGGGAACGCTCGCGTGGCGATAGTCGGCCTCCCAACGGAAAGTGATCCACTGCTTCGGCATGTAGTCAAACGTGATCGAAGAATCCCAGGCCTTGAATGGGTCCCCGGGATTTCCTGTAAAGTACGGAGCATTAATCGCAGCCGATGACGCAGTCTCACCGTTGATGGGCGGATCCAGCACCAGATAGCGTCCGGGATTGTTGATTTGGCCGCCGCCGAGCGTTAATCCGTACCTGTCCTTCTTGAACCATGTGCGGTTGTAGAACATGTAGCCGATGAAGCTCTGTTTGGGATCGACTCCCCCATTCGGAAAATTGGCGTTCGCTGGCCCAAGAGGGTCCTTCTTGTCACCGTGGCAGCTCACGCCTGCTAACGTGGCCGTGCTGGGTCCGAATTCGCATCCCATATCACCGGTGAACGAGAAGGCCAGTTTGTCGAGGAGCCTCTCCGGATGGTCGTAGTATTTAATCTCGATACTGTTGTCAGTGTGGATTCGTCCGCGATTCGGTATGTATAGGTCGTCATGACCGAGGCCATAGTTGTTGGAAATGATGTTCATCCAGGGAAATGGCGTCCACTTTATCTGTCCGCCTAATCCCTTGCGCGTGTTGGCGGAGGCGTAGGACTGCCATCCGTTGATTATCCAGGGTTCAATCTTGAGATGCGGATTGGGGAAAACCTGGATTCGCACGCCGGTGAAGAACCACGGCGTATTGGAAGAAACGTAGGAGGGCTGGTAGGCCCAATTGTCGTAGTTGTAATAGCTGAAAAGACCGATGTACGACATGAAAATTCCCGCGTCGATGTTGATCCCGTCCAAGACGTTGATGTGATAGCCGCCGTAGGCTTCGGACAAGTATCGGTAGGCATCATTGAGCTGCCATTGCCCCTTGGTGTAGCTGGCATCATTGCGCACGGTGGCCGTGGAATACATGCCGAACTGGGTCATCACTCGGGCGCGAACGTTATCGAGGTGGAAATCGCCGCCAATACCTAATTGCTCCAGCCCGATTTCATTGGCGCGGAATATCTCGCTCGACCCGCCTTCGGAGTTATCGATCGGCTTGTCGAAATCGTAGTTATAAGTAACGTCTGCCCGGATTTCTGGAGTGAAAAACTTTGAATCGAAAGCCGTGTCTTTGTTTCGCGGGTTGCCGTTCAGCCAAGTCCAATCCCAATCGGAGAAGGGCGCGATTTGTTCTTTTTTCGCGGGCGCGGCTGAGGCGCTTGAGGGTTGCGCGGCCATGGCCTGCGTGGGTATGGCTGCCGATGTGGTGGTTGGTGCGATAGCGGGCTCGACAGCGAACGCAGATCCGGGGGCAACCGCTAGTGTTCTCGCCGGAGTTACAGCCAACAAGGGCGCTTCGGGACCGCGGCTCTTCAATTCCTCTTCAAGCAGTTCGATGCGCGCTTTCATGGCGGCCAACTCTTTGGCGATATCCGTCGAACTTGCCGCGTCTCGCGCCGCTGCGGCTCGGCTAGGAGATACATCGGCCGATGGCGTATGCAGATCCGCGATCTTTGTCCAGCCATTCGGATGCTCCTCGGTCTGCGCGTAACACCGATAACCCTGACTCACCGCGAGGCTCAAAACAATTATTGAAGGAAAGGCTAAGACGGTTACAGCTTTATGGAATAGAGCTCTTGTGATTTTCAAGTTCATGTCCTTCCTGGTTGAAGCCTGGCTCTCAATTCAACGGCGACTGTCCGCTTTGATAAAACAAACAACCCGCCCTTGTGGTCGTGAAATCACCATCACATTCGAAAATGCATAAGGTTTGCGTAAAAAGTTCATAAAGAGCACGTAAAGGCTCTCGATCAGGCCACTCATTTTCGCGGCGAGCCCGTTTGGTTTCGCGTCTGGCAAGGGCCAACCCCTTCTCAAGTTTCCACGCCTCCGTGCTCACCCTGCTCGAACGGTTGCAAACATCCAACAATTCGTAAGGCATTTGCTGAGAGCAACTAATCTCGAGGCGTGCGATTCAACAGCTCGAATGTGGTGAGAAGCCTAGCTTAGCTTAGCTAGCTTAGCTAGGGGTTTTGTGAGTCCCATCCACGAGCTTCACACATAGCTCTCCAAGGGGAACCATTGCGCATCGATTTTGATTTTCCCGAGGGTCCCCGAAGAGGTCGAGGAAGATGGATTGGGTTAGGGTGTCGAGTTGGTCGAGGGCTGCGCGGCGCTTGGCCCGCAACGCCTCCGCCCGATCCAGCACCTCCGCAATCCGCCGCTGCTCCGGCAACGGCGGTAAGGGTAACCTGAGAGCTTTGAGCGTGGTAGCGTTTACTCCAGGTTGCGCGACGCCACGCGCGCTCGCCATGATTTGCTCCCAATAATCCGCCGTCTGGAAGTAGTGGCTCACATATTTTGTTCGGTCTCACTTTTGGATGTTCAGACTGGCGCGAAAACGGCATGGAAAACGGTCCGGCCATCTGACTTGGCCGGGGTGGTTTCTGTCGCATGCCCTCGAATCGCCGCAGACGAAGAACATTACGTTTTCGGCTACAGGCGCATCCTCTCAGATTTGTTTCTTGTGGAGCACTTAAAGTAGACGAAAAGCTGGGTTCGATGAGAATTCCCCGGAATTTGTTCGGATCTAAAATGGAACCCAGCAGGGCTTGTGACGCTAGGGCATCCTTGTCATTGGTGGCTCGCTTGACTGCGTGAGCTGCTACGCGAAGGGAACATAATAGAAGTCCCCAGACCGTCCAAAACATCCTGATCCCGCCGATTTTCCCAGTTCCCGCCGTGTCCGCAATCCGTACACGGACTCTCTTCAGACACTTTTGGAGCGCGAGAGCCAGGGAGTATTCTCCGAACACAGGGCAACGTTATCGGTCGCAAAGGAGCATCATGGAACAACCGCCGAAGCACGGCCAGCTTTCACTGTCGAACTGGAAACCGGAGCACGCGAAGAGACACTTGAGCCTGATGACCAGGCACGCGAACGAAGTCGCCGCCTATCACCGTGGCACCGATCCAAATAATCAGACGAAGGATTTTGGGGCGCACGGAACTGGCTTCAGCGGCCAGGGATCGCTGAGCAGCGGGGGCGCGGCGGGCGCCGACTACCAGACTTCGAGTGCCGACTCAATCGGCGACTGCGACAGCACGGGCGGCGCGACGGGTTATTGATTTCGCCGCAGCTTGTTGGGCGGCGTGGGAAGGAAGGCGGGTAGCCAGAGCAAAAAACTGGCGCGCCAAGGTTGGGCGCACCAGATTGTCGGAAG
>Ga0181522_10000632_pt1 | contig 24729 bp, 27 predicted proteins | sample PEATcosm2014_Bin_27_FD_121103 | JGI IMG/M metagenome (GOLD analysis project Ga0181522, IMG submission 121103) | Peatland microbial communities from MTU Mesocosm Facility, Houghton, MI, USA - PEATcosm2014_Bin05_10_metaG | ecosystem: Environmental > Terrestrial > Soil > Wetlands > Peat | place...
ACCAGCGTCCGCTTTCCAGCCAGCGAGTGAGCCATTTCAAAGCCAGAAGCCCTGCAAGGAACGCGAAAGCAGCCCCGAGGAAGCTTGGAAATACCGCCGAAGCCAAGTGCGCGGTATCGGTGATGCGTTCGGCCTGGATCAACCGCATGGCCTCGCGCCCGACGACAATGGGAGTGAGAATGACCGCCAGCGCAAAGCTGAACGTCTCCGCTTCGGATTTGGCTACGCCCGCCAACATTGCCGTGGAGATAGTTGAGCCGGAACGGGAGAAGCCGCGAAACGGCAGGCACAAACCCTGTACGATGCCGATCACGGCCGCCTGCCAAATATTGCCCTCTCTTGTTTCACCCGAGTCTCGTCCCCGGTTTCTTTTCTCCGTAATTCCTGCGACCAAGATCAGGATTCCGGCCGCCGCCAGAGCGGGCGCGATCAGTTCCAAATGACTGAACAGATCTTCAATCTGAGCGTGCGCCTGATTTCGGAAAAAAGTCTTTTCGATGATTTTGACGCAGGTTTCGCCGACAATTCCTGTGAGAATCGTCGCCAGAACGAGCAGGCCAATCGACTTCCTGAATGCTTCGGCACTCTTGAAATATCTGTCTCGCCACCGCCGCCAGAAGTACGCAATCACGGCAAACATCGTGCCCGTATGCAGCGAGACCAGGAGCAGCGTCATTGGAGGCGACGCCGGGTCAAGCCCCATCAGCTTCTCGGCGACGATTACGTGAGCGGAACTCGACACCGGTAATAATTCCGCCAAACCTTGGATGATGGCGAGGGTAATGACATTCAAGAGCGACATGCGTGGATTCTATAGCAGGTCACATCCTGAAAGCGCAGGCAACCGTTTGCCGGCCTGGCGGAATTCCGAGATTAAGCAGGAGGGAGAAGCAACGAAACACCCGAGTCGCTGAATGGGTCTGCTAAATGTGGCGCTGCGCGGGGACAACGGCACCTGCCCGTTCTTTTGGCGGTCGAGAAAATTTGAAAGACCCTGATGCACATCGGTTCCAAGATCTGGTCCGCCCTTGCGGCGGCGGCCGCACGCTCTGCGATCAGGATTTGTCGATTACGCGTTTCAGTTGCCCGGTCAAATTCCTCGTTGCCTCGTGGAGTTCAATGAGAGTGCCTCGTTGAAATTCAATGTCGGTTCTCTTTAGGTCATCGCCCAGAGCTTGGCAAAGCTGATAGGCGGCACGAATACGCGCTCCCACCAGGAGAGAGTGCAGACTGATCGAATCCAGATTGCCCTCTTTGCGGATGACGTACTGCTGCGCAGCCCAAGCTGCAGTCCGTACCCGATTTAAAGCGTTTCGAAAATCTGCCAGCACATCGGGATCGACTTCACTCGAAAGCAATAACCTGTGTAATCCTTGAAGCTCGCCTATACCCTTTTCCAGGTGCGCCCGGGCATTGGGATCGCCAATCTTTGGCAGGTTTGCGGTTTCCAGTGTCGCCTGCGGAGGTGCGGGACTTTTTTCTTTTTTCGGCTTCCGAGCGAGCGCTTTCCTGGGTACCGCTTCGGTTCGAGCACGCATCACACGACTCCCGGTGGTTGATGGAAACGGGCCTGTGCCTCCAACGAACTCAGCCATTCCTGGAGAGCCGCGACAGATTCCTTCTTGACGTACAGCAGGCGCAAGCCCACGACAAAGGAGTCACTCCAAACTACCTCTGCCTTTGCGTGAAAGGTCTGAGGCACAATGCTCGGAAGTTCGAATTCGACGACAACCACTCCTTCGAGTTTTATCGGGTCCACCAGCTTGATCGCCAGCCCACCTTCGCTGATGTTTTTCATACTGGCGACAATCAATTGTCCTGCAGGATTCCGCAGTCGGACCGGCAATTCAGCCTCATATCGGAAATACCTGCGATGTTCGCGCTCCATTTTCGAAACCGCAACGTAGAAGATACTTCGGAGCCGGGTCGGATGGATCGGTTTACTGAGTACAAAGTTTGCTCCCAGGTCGATAGCGGCGGCGGCACTCGTCGAACCGTTCAGCACCGCTACGACTGGAGTCTGCTGGTTGGCCCGGGTCTTCCTTATTTGGACCAGTGCGTCTTTGCCTCCGCTGACATCATCGCAATCGATGATGAGTCCATCCAGATGGCGGCGAGAACCGAGTTCTATGGCACTCGCAGAGTCCTGTCGCAGCTGAAGGGAGTGATCATACGTGCTGAAACTTTCCTCAAAATGCCCGATAAGAACGGGGTCGCACGATAAGATCAAGCACTCCAGTCCCATTTTCGAATCCTAGCCGATTGAATCATGACCATCGTAGTGACGGAAGTGCATCGAACATTTGACGTTTACCGGGGTCTTTATGAAGGTCAGACGTGGGTTTTTGCTAACAAATCAACGGAATCGAACTCCGGGTTTTCACCCCGCGCAAAGACGAAAACGTGGCTTCGACTGGCAGGATAAGCAGGAATTTCTTGTTGCCATGCTATAGCGCCCCAGGAAATCATATGGCTTTAAATCTGATCTCCATCTTTGTCCCACTTCCTTCAAAATCTCATCATCGCCCGGTAACCCAGAGAATCATTGGTACTTTAAAGTGATCGATACCGGCGAGGATGATTGTGGCAGACTGAATTTTCCGCTTTCTGCACATTTTTTGGAATGGACAGTGTGGCGATTGAGAGAAAGTCAAAAACCGAAGCAATCGTAGGGAACCGCAATCTTGAAAGATGCAAAGGCCTCTGCCAAGAGCATACTCTTGCCTAGTCTTCCCGCCCGTCTCCGTCGATGATATTCGCCTCCACTGAGGCCCCCGAGATCAATCACAACGGTGACAATCAGAATCAGCAAATTAATACCAGCCACAGGCTGTCGTGTATTCACCATCCAGGCATACACCAGCGTGGTCAGGGGTACGAGCAGAAAGCCGAGTAAAGGCAATAGGAGACCGTGGAAGGCTCGCTCCAGGAAATTCGAGAACAGGAACAACAACACGAGGGCGATCCGAGGAAAGGCGAGAAAGACAAGTACCAAAAGACAACCCACGAAATTTCTCCTCGGGCATCGTACGCTTTTCCTGCAAGCGACACAACGAAGTGGCAGGGTTTCGCAGGGTTTCGTTCCCGTTTCAGGTTAAAGGCTGGAATTCGGGCGGTATCCAGCAGACTCTACGCTCGCCTCCAACTGGAAGTCCAACACCGAGAGCTCGGGGGCTCGAAGGAAAAGCTGGCTCCAGCGAACGGATCGTCATCAGGCAACGATCGACCGGGGACGATGAGCTTTTCCAGGTGTGCCGAACATGCAGTGGAGAATTGGTTCGTACGGCACACGGGCGAGGGTAGCTGGGACGGCACGGATAGTGTGGAAGTACTGGTTCGGCATTTCGGGTGATGCTCCGACCTACCGTAACGCCGATTGCGACGCCTGGATCGCGCAGCCGCCCGTCCCGGACGTGCCACAGGTCCCCGACGTCAAAGTAGTAAAGTAAACCTGCGAAGCCCCGGCGGTTAAAGAAGAACCGTCAACTATGATTCCGCTCGTGCCGCCAGCCTCGCTTGCTGTTGCAGCGGTGGCAGTCGAACTGGTAATGGTCGTTCCGGCAGTCACGTCGAAGGACACAAGACAGCCGGTGTTTCCCGTAGGACAGCCTACCGGCGCGGCCGTCTTGCCAACACCAGTTTCGCTCAAGAAGATCAGGTCCGTGCCGAGCGGATGCGTGGCACCGCTCGTGTTATTCAAATTAAAATACTCGGTGACGGGAGAGCATAGTGGGGGTCCCGTTGCGGAGGTGGCAAGAGCCGGTCCAGCGCTCGCCGTACCGAGTGCGCCCGTTGTTGGGGATACCGGGATTTGGTACAACGTGGGGATGTTGCTCGCGGCGGCTGGGCCGCAGACGTACATGTGCCCCGGGTGCCCCGCGCTACCCAGAAACCACAGGTTGTCAAAAGCGCCGCTGTAGATATGTGTTCCGGGGCCGTCATTACTCAGGATGGTTTCAGTGCCGGGGGCACCACCTATGAAATTCACTGGGAATGTGTAAACCGCGGTGCGCCCAGTAGTCATTGTGTTGGACTCCGACACGACCAGATAGATCTGGCCCCTGGTCGAATCCAGAAGCACGCCGTCGAGGGGTTTATTCAGGGTCGATACCTGTGCGGTTTTAATAATGTTGCCAGTGGGAGTGGGGCAACCGACTGCCGCGCTCAATTGCTTCACGGTGCCGAATGTACTTGGTATGAAAATGTTCCCGCTTCCCTGGTCATAAACAGGGCTACTGAGGGGATAATTGCTGCTCACCACGCACGGCCAAACAGTACCCGATATTGTCTCGGCAGGGGGCGTCGCCGCCGTCCCATGAAATACGTTGGTGAACTTGTGGAGATAACCGTTATCATCTCCGGCGTAAATCGTGTCGTGAAGGTAGTCATAGAAAGGCGAAGAAGTGGCGTCCTCCGAATCCGCAGTGCTAGCGTCCGTGGAGAACTGCAGCGTCGTCATGCACGGAGCGGTGCAAGCAGGGTATGCGGAATTGGCCACCGCAGTAAGCGTGTCCGGGGCGGCGAGCGTACCGGAATTTGCCGCCCATTTGAGAATCACCAGCATGGCGTGCGTAGCCGCCGAATTATTCTGGACGAAGGCAACTTGCGAGCCGTCCGCCGAAAGCGTGACCGAGGTCAACGCCGTACCTCCCGTGTTGAAAGCCCAGTATGTTGTGGGCGCACCGGTGCAGTGGCCGACGTACAGATTATTGAAAGCAACGACGCTAGCTTGCGTCGAGGAACCGGCCAGACTCGTGTTATACACGACGAAATCGGTACAATTCGCGGTCGCCGGATTGAACGAAAACTTTGCCGGGAAGCTATCAGCTCCCACCGTAGCGCCCACGCCCATGCTACTCACGCCGATGTCTATACTCCAGTCGCCGTGAAGCAAGTGTTTGCGCCCGCGATCATTCCGCCAACGCCAGTCATCGCCCTGATCCTGCCGCTCGATATTGCGCCGAATGATTTGCTGAAAGTATCTTGGGTCTTGCGACAATCTAAACTGGTCCATCAAATCGCGCGGAGGGGAAAATACTACGTGCCGATGGCTCCAGTCGGTCACCAGGTGGATGGGCTCGTTTTCTGCTTTGGTTGTGCGCACCGCCGTGAACAGGATTAAAAATACCACGCCGAAAACAAGGGCGGTCAGCCCGATTCGCCATTTGCCGTTCGATTTCATTTTTCATCCTCGCATTCATCTGACTGAAACGGTTTTCGAAGAGATAGACCGTGAAAATCAAGCACAATCGAAGTCAATCGGAGGTTCAGTCGTGGACCTGGGCGCCAGCCCACACCGTTCTCCAGTCTTAAGTATCCCGGGGCGCACGAGCCTGTAAAGCGCGGTGAGCGCCAAATGCGGCCGTGGAAAACACTTCCATGTGCTTGCCAGTGGCCCCCGCAAGATCATCTCCCAACTTGCCGGCGAGCCATTCGACGTTCGAGTCCGCGCGCTTCGTCCGGGACAGTTTTCGGCAAAGCGAAGGCAGATCTCAGCATGTCACTCTAACCTCCGACACAGGCCCACGAACTTCAGGAGAAGGGTGTGGCGCGGACGGTCCCAAGCCCTGGATTTGAACCAACTGTAGAATCGGAACGGTTTGTGCGGCCGCTCTCCTGGATTTCAAGTTTTCGGATGCGATCCCGGTGCGGGCATAGGACTTTTCGCAGTCCTGCACCGATGGTCCGCGCATGTTTCCTTCCAAATACGCCAATCCCGGACAACGCGTACATGTTCCACCATGGGTACACCGGGAGCACGATGGCATGTCCCGCAGCCTGATCGATCGGACTTCCTTGAGCTGGGGCGAATCGCGCCAAATGTCCGCAAACTTCGTGCGTCGCACGTTCCCGCTGGGCAGCGGAAACTGCACGCATGGGTAATCGTCTCCGTAAGGCGAGACGTAACAGGCGGTGTGACCAGCACTGCAGGGCAACATGTCCAGGGCGTCCTCGTCGGCTCCTTGCGGAGGGGCGCAAAACTCTTCCACGTTCCCGACCAGCGCTTCGTTTCGGAATACCTCTCGCAAAGCAGCTTCGTCCACGTTCAAAGCAAGAATGGAGCGATCCCCATCCATCATCGGGGTAATCGTCGGATCGACAACGAACTGGGCTCCCAGTTCGCTGGCCAGTTCTCTCACGCCTCGGTAATCGTTGACGTTTTGGCTCATCAGCACGTTAGCCATAACGACGTGCAAACCGTGCTCCCGCAGCAGGCGGACGGCTTCGATGGATCGCCGCAACGAACCCGGCCTCTTTGTGATCGCGTCGTGGACCTCGTGCCGGTGCGAATAAATACTGATCTGCACCGATTCGACGCCCAGGGCTTTAATGCGATCCGCTTCCTGCTTTCGTAACAAAACGCCATTGGTTTTGAGCTTGATGCAGAACGTTCGCAGACGGGCGTGCTCCAAAATCCCGAAGAAATCCCTGCGCATCAGGATTTCGCCCCCGCTGATTGTCAGGTAGAAGACTCCTGCATCGGCCATCTGGTCCAGAAGATCCTTGATTTCCGCGGTGGTCATCTCTCCATGATCGTCATGGTCGAGATAACAGTGAATGCAGCGTTCGTTGCATCGATAAGTCAGATCGAGCTGTACGCTGAGCGGGATATTACGCTTGAGGGCCTTTTCAACCATCCCGATAGCCAGAGAGATCATTGGTCAGCCTTCGACGAACCGATCGATGCGGAAATCGGCTTCTCGGAAAGTACCAGGAGCCCATGCTGGGCCAATCCTCTGACCACGGCTTCCGCACCTTCCAGGGCCACATCCAACGGGACATCGTATTTTGAGCAGACCTCGCGCGCGACGATTTCCCTGAGGGGTGTCGTTCCGTCTATCGCCTTCCAAATCACCGAAGCGACCTCGTTGAGCGTAAACAATGTGGAGCTCGCGGCAGACATGACCATCGTCTCCGCGCCTAGTCCGCGCGCTGCGATCGCTTTGCAACGGGCCACAAACAGGTTGGGTCTCATACCAGCATCTCCCACACGCGGAAGTCAGGCTTGAACGTAAGCCTGCGGACAGGGACACGATCGACAAAATCAACGGCCGCATCGAAAACCATTTCCACAAACTCGGGTTCGCGCGCGAAAAACAGGACATTCCTGAGCAGTGCCCGAACGGCCTCGGCACCTGCTATGGGCTCGATTTTATTTTCGGACCCTTTGGCCAACACGTATAAACCTTCAATGGGGGCACGCTCGTTGGCTCCGACCCGCGGAAGCTCGCCACAAAATGGCGTACCCACCGCAAAGTATTCACGGTCTCTTCGCGTCACATAGGACGCTTCCTCAGTCAGCACTGCAACATCCGCGGGAGCCAGTCTGGCCATCGTGGTTTTCCCGGCGCCCGAGCCTCCGGAGAACAGGAATGCGCTGCCGTTCCGGATCGCACTCGAGGCGTGAAGCAGGAACCCTCCCTCGCGCGCGAGCAAAAGCGTATGCAGAATGCGGAGAACCGAATCGAGCGAAAAGGGATTGATGGTCTGTTCGATTGTTCCTTGCAGAGAAGATGGATTCCACTCCGCGCGCAGGTCGCCGCGCTTCATCAACCAGCGCCCTGACTCCCACGAAACTTCAGGTTCCTCGTCGCCCGACGCGGTATCCTGAGGAGCCAGGTGAATTTCAAAATCGAACACCGCATAACCCGATGAACTGACATAGCCAGCATAGCGCTCCTCGATTTGTTCAAGAAAAAAAGCGTTGTCACAACGCAATCGGATCGGCAACCCGCCGACTTCGACCACCACTGCGGATTGCCGTATCTTCGAGGTTGCGGTTGCGGTTGCACTTGACATGCGATTTTCCTTTCCCAGAAGACAAATCGTCGCCGCACAACGAAGTGGATCAACGTCGGATCATCGTGGCAAAGCCGGTCACCATGAGTGAGTGATCCAACATGATCCGAAAGAAATCCCGGCTGAATTTGCGCCGCTTTCTATTCACCACCCGGTGTAAGAACTGCCCCCGACGCGAAAAACGCTACCTCTCCCAACCACATATCGTGCAACGCCCCCCCGTTGGACGGAGATGAAGTCGCCGGGAAGAATAGAAGGCGCCGTGCTGGTGCCGAAGCGTGTAAGCACGCTTCGCCAAAGGTTCGAAGCACCTCGTCCGCGAGCGTTCGCTATCCCGCTCACTGAATTACTCCGATGATTCGTAACCATGCGACTCCGTGGGCTAGGATGTTTTTCTGCTGTAGTGACAACTACCTTGCACGCTGAATACTTTGCCGCATGTCAAAGCCGAGACTTCGAACGCCGTTTCGAACTCAAACGAAGGAGCCGTGTACTGTTTCTTGAGTTCCGGTTGAGATAATTGGTTCGCCGAAGTATTTTCAGTATCCACAGTTATGCCACCTTCGATCCGCGGAGCGTCGCTATTTCGGATATCGGCTTCTCTCTCTGCCTTGTAAGAGGAGTGCTGCCGACAAGGTACCCAAACCTGCTCAGCTCTCGCTGTTCAAAATTGCACACCGGTTGAGATCGTAGTTACGTTTACTTTCTCCGTAACAAAGCGCTCTCAAGGCTGGCGTTTGAGCGAGCGTTGGGGTTCACCCTGAGCTCTCATCGATTTCACCAAGGTCAGCCGCCTCGGAACTTCTGGTGCATCGCCCGGATTCTTTTTCTCGAGCCGGTCGCCGAGTCCATCACGCCATGACATGAAGTTTTCGGTCTCATCAACTGTGTACACGGCAGGATGCGGCGTGCGTCTTTCTCTCCGTCCCGGTGTCGGTAAAAGTCTTGGTATTAGAAAATTCTGGTGGCTGATACGACAACCCGAGGAGCGAATCGGTCGCTCTCGCTGCCCCTGAGTTCTGTTTACAGCCCAGATATCGTTCCCTCGCCTCAGTGTGAAACGGGGAATCACTCTGACCCAGAGTTTCGTGGTCTTAGCCCTTTTAGCCCTTCTATTCCTTATCTATTCGCCTATTTGTCAGGGTTGCGGAGTTATACATGGTGAGCAGGTCATTTGCGGATTGCAGGAAAAAGACGGCGTTATCGATAACTTCTCGGCGCCACACTATTTCTGATCAGCTTACTGACATTCCACAAAAACAAAAGAGTTGACAATTAATGGACATTCTTACCGCCTCTTGCCAGTCGCCCCTGAATCTATGTTTCATTGCTGCTCGAAAACATCCAGGGCATAAAGACAATGGAGCATAATTATGAAAAAAGAAATTCTCCCATCGCGTTCAGTTGACCGCCGTTCTTTTATGAAAGCGGTCTTCTGGCAGGAGGCGCAGCGGTTGTGGTCGCCGGTTTATTGACAAACGGTACCTTGGCCCGTGCCGAGGGATACGGCTCTCCTGGTGAGGGTGACATCGCGATCCTGCGATCTCTGGCGGCGGCGGAAATTATCGAGTCGGATAAGAGTTGGGGCCAAGCCGTTGCAGAGCCAAGCCGTCATCAGGATCGGATAGCCCCGGCTGCCATCGAACGCAACTCGAACCGGCCTCGCGATCACCGCCAGGTCATCGAGAACACGACCGACTTCGTCTGCTCAATCCTCATGCGGTCTGAAAACGAGAGATCTTGTGGTTCTGAGAACGAACCGCAAGGATGAATTGCAGCCCTACTCGCGAGACGAGAAGGACTTGGTTCTGCACGATCGAGGCAGAGGCCCGGCTTTTTGCCGCTGACATCATCGGCAACCTGATTGATTGCGATCATTCCGTGACCAGCGCCGATGTTCGCCGAAGCGTCGACAGCAGGCATTTGCCGAAGCCCATCGGACGATAGCATTGACGGTGCTCGATAATTAGAAGAGCAAAAGTTGGTCAATCGCGCGCGTGGAACGGTCTTGCTTCGATCCGACCGTCCTGCCGCCAAGTGAGCCGGAGATACTTCTTTCGCGGGCCATCGTCTCATCGAAGTCAGCCATGGGAGCGTGAGAGTTTTCAACTCCTTCGATAAAGCGGTTCAGCCTGCGAATTCCGTCAATTTTGTCCGCCTCTCCCACTTTCGCGCTCTCCACGGACCGTTGCATGATCTCGATGGTTGCATCGTACGTCTTGAGAGGAACCGGGAACGGATGTCCGTCTTTACCGCCGTGAGCAAAGGAATACCGAGCAGGATCGGAGAAGCGCGTGGGCGCGCCGTGAACCACCTCCGCGACCAGTGCGAGCGATTGCAGAGTTCGTGGACCAAGCTTTTCGAGGAGCAGCAACGACGAGAAGTCATGAAACTCGCGCTCATAGGCAACTGCCAGCACCGCGCCCAGACGTCTAAGATCCACATCCGCCGCTTGGACATCGTGGTGCCTGGGCATGGTCAACTTGCGGATATTGCCCAACGTAACTTCGGGGCGCTCTCGTACGGCATCAAGCAAAGCTCGCTGTGCGGGTTGAGCTGGAGCCGCTACAAGATTCATGATTGTACCTCGGTGCTCACCGACGATACCCGTATGCGGCTCAAGGGTGAAGTCTTTCACCGTAGCCGAGTGCCAGTGGTAGCGGCGAGCCAATCCTCTCGATCCATCCATGCCCTGCTGCACGATGGCCCATTCACCATCTTTTGCGATGACGAAGCCGTGAAGGTAAAGTTGAAATCCGTCGGCGATTGCGTTGTTGTCGACGCGCGCGGCCAGACGGCTTGCGCGCACTAACGAATTCCCGTCGAGTCCGCTTCGTTCAGCGTACTGAAGCAGCTCGTCGGGAGTCTTTCGTGAATGGCGCCCTCGACCTCCGCAAACATAAAGACCCAGTTCGTGGGCTCTAGGATTCAATCCCCTTTTTAGTGCTCCCAACACTGAGGTGGTGATACCCGACGAATGCCAGTCCATACCGAGCACGGAGCCGAGAGCCTGAAACCAGAATGGGTCAGCCAAGCGCGACAAGAGGGTTGACGAGCCGTAATGATGAACGACGCTCTCGGCGATCGCCGTTCCGAGACGTGCCATCCTGTCAGCCAGCCACTTGGGAACGCTGCCCCCGTGGAGCGGAAGATCGGCAATACCAGATCGTTCCATTTATTGATTGTAACGGGAATCTGCAACCGATCTGAGCCGTTTGATTCCCCTGTTACGCCCAATCCGTCCGACATCCACCAAATCCGCGCAGTTAACCTAGGGCCCCGGACGCTCGCCCATCCGCTGGATGGCCAGCAGAGTCAGGTCATCGAATGGTGGGCCGTCGCTAAAGGTATGCAGATCGCTCAGGCAACTCGTAATCAGCTCGGCAGGACGCTTCGCAGCTGCCTGACGCACCACGCTCGAGACGCGATCCACACCGTATTCCTCGTCCGAGCGACGCGCTTCCGATAGGCCGTCGGTGTAGAGGAATAACATATCGCCGGTTTCCAAATGGAGGCGCGTCGCGGAGAAATCGACTTCGTGGAACATCCCCAGCGGCAAACCCGTGGATTCAATGTGCAACACACCGCCGTGCCCGACCATGATGGCGGGCAAGTGGCCGGCGTTATGAATTTCCACTTCTCCGGTGGGCTTGGCCAATCCGCACACCAGAGTGGCATACTGTCCGGCCAGCGCGCTCTCACAAAACACTCGATTAGCCTGGGTAACCGTCTGGCTGAGTGGCAAGGCCATTCCAGCCAGGCTGCGAAACAAGGCGTGGAGTTGCGCCATCAGCATGGAGGCAGCCACACCCTTGCCGGAGACATCGCCAAGCACAAAGAAGAGCTGTCCATCGGACGGGATCAAGTCGCAGTAGTCGCCGCTAACGGGACCGAGCGGAGCGTAATAATAGCTTGTCTCCCAGCCAGCTGCCTGCAGATTCACTTGCGGCAAAAGATTGCGCTGGACCTCGGAGGCCAGATCAAGGTCACGTTGCAGCGCAGCCCGTTGTGACTCGCTCAGGTGGTCGAGGCAATAGCACACCAGCGGGTCGGCCAGCAGTCGGTCCTGTTCAATCGTGTCGTGGCACTCCTCGCACAGGCCGTAGCTACCCTTGGCCATTCGTTCCAGCGCCGAATCTACTTCGCGCAGAAGACCAGCCAAGCCGGCTTGCTGTGGCGCGACCGCAAGCGCCGCTTGCAAGCGGCGCTTCCGCTCCTCCAGTTGGCTGTGCAGGAAAGCTACTTCCAGCGTGGCCATGACAACCTCCGGCTGTTAGGAATTTGTTATTTGATTGCGGTTCTCACTACCAAGTCGCAATTTCCCGCCTTCAATCAGATTGCGCGAATTCAGGCGGTCTGGCCCAATCTGGCTCATACTGGGTCCGGCAGCCTTGATAGATGTTAAAGACAGGCGTGGCACTCAAAACCATGATCGATGATCGATGGTCGATGATCGATGGTCGATGATCGATGATCGATGAGTTCTACAGAGCGATGTCAAGAAAATCGGGCTGAAACCGAGACGGGGGAGTCCCTGGCCAAACTCCGCTCGCCAAAACATCTGAAAGTCGAGGAGTTGTCCATGAAGTCAGTTCCTAAATCATTCGCCGTGACGCTTGCCATTTTGAGTTCCATTTTCCTTGTTTCCGGGTTGGACGCCGAGGATAAGAGCGAACCGATCACGATCGTCAGCCATGTGGACATCAAGCCCGATGCGTATATGCCGCAAGCCGAGGAAAACTCGTGGAGACTGTTTCGGGCCGAGGCCGCGGCGACCAAGCAAGATGCGGGTCTTGTTTCCTATGTCGTTTTGCAGGAGACAGATGCTACCAACCATTTCACGATCGTCGAGACATGGCGCGATGCGAAAGCCTATGAGATGCATGTGGGGTCCAGGCACACGGTGCAGTTCCGGGATGAGATCCAGCCGTTTTTGGGCAGTCCGTTCGACTCCCGCATCCACCGTCAGTTTCGCTAGAAAGGAATGAGCCGAAGGCTCCGTCCCGGTCTTGGAGCTCGAAACCGACGGTCAAAAACTCATTTCGGAGATGACGCGATGCCTCGATTCCTGGTTGCGACGTTTATGCTTCTGATAATCGCCGTTCTGCAGCCGGCGCCTGCGCAGAATGTCACGACAAGTCCAGCCCGCGAGCCCGCGTATGGGCCGGAACTGGAAGGCTACGATTATCCCTACCCCGTGCATCAATTCGAGTTCTCGTCCCAGAAGCAGCGAATGCACATGGCCTACATGGACGTGAAACCGAAGTCGTTCAACGGCCAAGTCATCGTCTTGATGCACGGGAAGAACTTTTGTTCGGCGACATGGAAAGAGTCGATCAATGTTCTCGAAGATGCCGGCTATCGCGTAATCGCGGTTGATCAGATCGGCTTCTGCAAGTCGACGAAGCCCGAGCTATACCAGTACAGCTTCCAGCAGCTTGCGCGAAACACGCACGCTCTCCTCGAATCCCTGAGCATCCCGAAGGCGACTCTGGTCGCGCATTCTACGGGCGGCATGATCGCCATTCGTTATGCGCTGATGTATCCCGCCTCGACCAATCAACTGGTTCTTGTTGATCCGATCGGACTCGAGGACTGGAAAGCCAAGGGCGTACCTTCGATTTCTGTGGATCAGTGGTATGAACGGGAGTTACAGACGAATGCCGATAAGATACGGCAATACGAACAAAACACCTACTACGCCGGAACCTGGAGCGACTCCTACGAGCCCTGGGTTCAAATGCTCGCCGGCATGTATCGTGGTGCCGGGAAGGATCCTGTCGCATGGAACTCGGCGCTTCTCTATGACATGATCTACACCCAACCGGTTTACTACGAGCTTGAACAGATCGCGGTGCCGACCCTTCTCATCATTGGAGATAAGGACAATACGGCAATCGGCAAAGATTTTGCGCCACCATCGGTGCGAACTCTGCTCGGGCGTTATCCCGAACTGGCGCAGCAAGCGGCAGCGAGAATCCCTGGTGCCAAGCTTGTGGAATTTCCTGATTTGGGGCATGCGCCGCAGATTCAGAACCCTGCGGTCTTTCATACAGCTTTGCTGAAAGGTCTTCTGCCGTCGCCTTCTGCGGACCCGAAATGAATCTTCCAGATTCTCGCCGCAACGCGAATGTGGGTTCGGACAAATCTGACACATCTTGCCGGGATTGGTACGATGTGGCTGGATCTCTGCGGTATCTGTCACCTATGACGACTCACGTTCCCGTGATTCTCCCATGGGGCCAGCTAAGCTAACCCGCCGTCAGCTTATAGGAGGCGCTGGCCGGCTTGCAGTCGCCGCCGCGGCGTCAAGTCTGATGCCTCCGAATGTGCGGCGCATGTTGGCACAGCCATCGCCGACGACGAGTTCGCTTCGCGACGTCAAGCACGTCGTCATGCTCATGCAGGAGAACCGCTCGTTCGATCATTATTTCGGAACACTCTCCGGAGTCCGCGGCTTTGATGACCCAGGGGCTCTGAGGCTGCCAGGCGGCCGATCGGTTTTCTATCAGCCGGACGAACAAAACCCTAGCGGATACCTGCTTCCTTTTCGCCTCGACACGAACGCGACCAGTGCACAGAGGATTCCTTCCACCAGCCACGCTTGGGCGGTTCAGCATGAGGCGTGGAACGGTGGGCACATGGACCGATGGCTGCCTGCTCATCGCAAGGCAGACGGAGCCCATGGTCCGTATTGCATGGGCTATCACACTCGGGGCGATATTCCGTTCCAGTTCGCGCTGGCAGAAGCATTTACGGTGTGCGACGCCTATCACTGTTCGGTGCTGGGTCCGACGTGGCCCAACCGCATGCATTGGATGACCGGCACGATTGATGCTGAAGGACGGAACGGCGGACCGATCATCAACAACACGGCGCCGGACCGTGGATATGGGTGGACCACGTATGCGGAAAGGCTAGAGGAATCTGGCATAAGCTGGAAGGTTTATCAGCAAGAGGACAACTACGGCTGCAATGTGCTTGAAACCTTCAAGGTTTTTCGGGAAGCCCGTAAAGGATCGGCCCTGAATACGAAGGGAATGCTGCGTGGCCCGGAAGGACAGTTCGAATACGACGCGGTAAACGACAAACTGCCCACAGTCTCCTGGCTGGTCCCAACCAGTTATCAATCGGAACATCCGGACTACATGCCTGCCGATGGAGCGGCGTTTGTGGCCAGCAAGATCGACGCGATTGCGGCGAACCCTGACGTGTGGAGAAAAACCGTCTTCATTCTGAACTACGACGAAAACGATGGCATCTTCGATCACGTGGCCCCGCCGGTGCCTCCCGCAGGCACACCTCATGAGTTTGTGGAGGGACTACCGATCGGCGGCGGTTTTCGCGTGCCCTGCATTGTCGTGTCGCCCTGGACTGCGGGAGGATGGGTATGCAGCCAGCAGTTCGATCACACCTCGGTGCTCCAGTTCCTGGAGGAGTTTACCGGGGTCCGCGAGACCAACATCAGCGACTGGCGACGCCGTACCTTTGGCAACCTGAGCTTGGCCTTGCGGTTTCAAAATGCGGGGGCGGCCGCGCCAGTTTTGCCGGACACGAGCGGCCGACTGCGCCTCGCCAAATATGAATCTCTCATGCTGCCGAAACCCGTTTTCCCGGGTGAAAACCAGGAACTGCCCAAACAGGAGAAAGCCAGGCGCAGGGGCTTAGCAAACGGCGGGAGCTAATCCGTGGGCCTAAAACATAGTCCGCGGCTCGCTCCATTGCCCAGCCTTGCCCAGCCACCTGACATTGACTCAGAATCTGCGGTCTCATACACTTGCTTTCCAGCTGCGCAGATCCTGGCGCGCGAATACCGGCAGCAACCGAGTTGCCTATGACTGCCATCGCTAGCCTCAGTCTCTAGAGGGCGATAACGGCACCCAGCCGCATCTGTATACGTCCTCAATACCACACGTGTGATTGAACGAAGTCGTTGGGGTCGGCTTGTCTATGACATTGCAATCGCTTGGTTGGAGCGCGTTTTTTGAAGCACATCTGCCGAACCCAGGGTCACGCCCTTGCCGTGTGGTTTCCGAGGGTACTGACCTTTTTCTCGTCCACGATGGCGTGCGCGAGGTATTCGCGTCGGTCAGAGGGCGTTTGCGGAATCAGCCGGGCTTTCCTCCCGTGGTCGGCGATTGGGTGCTGGTGGAATGTGCGGACGATAACAGATACGTAGTGGAGAGCGTCCTGCAGCGCCGTACGGCCATTGTTCGCAAACAGGCGGGGTCGCACGCTTCGGCACAGGTGTTGGCGGCCAATCTGGATCGCGTCCTGCTGTGCACATCGATGAATCAGGACTTCAGCGTGCGGCGTCTGGAGCGTTACCTGACGTTGGTCTGGGAGAGCGGCGCCACCCCGATCATCGTGCTGACAAAAGCTGACTCGGTGACCGATGTCGGCCCGTTCCGCCGCGAAGCGGAAAAGTGCGCCCTCGGCTTCCCGGTGCTCTGCACCAGCAGCATCTCGGACGACGGGATCAGCGAACTCCGGTCGTCGCTTGTTGTGGGCGAAACCGTTGTCCTCATCGGTTCTTCAGGAGTGGGCAAATCCACTCTGGTCAATGTGCTCGGCGGAGCTGACGTGCGCGAGACGAGAAGTGTGCGCGAAAAGGACGGCAAGGGAAGGCATGCTACAACTGACCGGCACCTCGTCCGGCTGCCCTCCGGTGTGCTCCTGATCGACACACCAGGACTCCGCGAGGTGCAACTCTGGGCCAGCGATACAGCGGTCACACAAACCTTCCCGGAAATTTCCGAGCTCGCGATCCATTGCCGATTTCGCGACTGTCAACACGATGAAGAGCCCGGATGTGCCGTGCTTGCGGGTATCGCAACGGGACAGATTGATGCGGACAGGCTCGATAGCCTCCGTCGCCTTCGTCGCGAACTGGATCATCTCGATCGGCAGAGCGATCCGCTGCCAGCCCTGCAGCACAAAAGCCAGATCAAGCGGATCATGCGCGCACAAGAACAGCAGCAGCGCCGCAGGGTAAAGCCTTGACGGATCTCCCGTTCTGATTGCGAAGGGACAATCCGGCATGACGCAAGGAGAAAAAACCTTCTGTGAGCCACATGCGATGACTCCCGGTTGGTCGGGAGCTCTTGCCTTGGGATTACTTCAGGTCGGCGCGTTAATCAGGACAAGTCTTCTGGCCGAGAACACGGCTTTACAGTCAGAATTAAAAAGGAGGGATTTAGGCCTCGCCGGTACTCTCAGTCAAATCAGAGCCGTTTCGCCCGATTTTCGCCATCACGCCTTGACATCTACCTGATCGCTATATATCTAACAGAGATATGCCCCGTCGTATCAGCTCTTTGGCTCGGGCCCGGCTCGGCCTTCTCGCCATCGAGACCGTGTCCGGTTACGATCTTGGCCAAAATCCTCGCTCCTCCGTCGGCCGCATCGCGAGTGACGGCACGGACAAATCAGCCCCAATCTCGGGAAACTCGAGGGTGCACGCTTCCCTTCTTCCCGGACTGAAATGCAAAGCGGCAAACCCGGCCGTCGCGTTTACCCGATTGCGCAAAAGGGCCGAAACCAACTTATCCAACGGCGCGCCACGCCTCGGCAAGCTGAAATTCCTCGTCACGAGATGCTCCTCAAGCTTTTCTTCCGTCACAGATTCCGGCGTCCGGCCTGATCGCGTACATGGAGCGCATGGTGCTCGTACGCCGTGCATTACTTCAGCATTCCAAAGCTGTCGAGCATGAAGAAATCGCCGGCGACGGAAGTCCGTCGCAAGCCTCTTTTTGGCGTTATGACGGCCCGGTACGGCCAGCTTGAAATGGAAGCGCATCTCCGCCCTGAGGAGGAGACACTCGCGAGCTTGCGCAAGTTGGATCGGCAGCAGAAAAAATCCTTCACATCCTTAACAGAGACACAATGAACGCCACGAAAGCCGTCGACGCATCGCCTGCTACAAGCCCTGCACTCATTGCCTCGAAACTTCACACCATCGGCCTTGTTTTGATCCTCTCTGGAATGGCCGCTGCCGGTTTCCTTGCGCAGCACCACGCTGCTGTCGCGGGCAGCGCGGGCAGCGCGGCGCCCGCCGGGCAGCTCGCTGATCACAGCCAGTCCGTGCACATCTATTTGGTTGCCTTGTTCGCGGACTGGGCGCTTTTCTACTACTGTTATTCCGGAGTTCGCAGCAGGGGCGGTACGCTCAGCTCGATATCAGGTGGGCGCTGGACCTCAGCCGGGGATGTCTGGACCGATTTGACCATCGCGATTCCGTTCTGGGCCATATGGGAAGGTATCGCGTACGGCGTCCATTACCTGCTCGATCTGCTTCACCCCGCAGCCAGTGCTGCGACCGTCGCAAGTCTACTTCCGAAATCCGTCCTCGAAACGGTTTTGTGGATTCTTCTCTGCCTGACCGCCGGATTTTGCGAGGAGTTTGCCTTCCGCGGTTACCTGCAGAAGCAGTTCCATGCGCTTAGCGGCAACCTCGCTGCCGCCGTCGTCTTGCAGGGAATTGTGTTCGGTATCACGCACGGGTACCAAGGCTGGAGGAATGTCGTCGTGATTACTGCCCTCGGCATACTGTATGGAACGCTGGCGGCGTGGCGGCGCAATCTACGAGTCAATATGATCTCGCACGCCTGGTCCGACGCCTGGGAGGGCTGGCTCAAATTCCTTATCCTTCGCTAAGTGATCGAGAGCAGAACTTTCTCATGAACCTCGGGAGCACACGAGACGCAAACCACTGTGCCTCTCGGAAATCGGCTTTTCCCATACCTCTGGCCCGTCGCGTGCCGCATTGGTTGCCGGAAGAAGACGCTGCTATCCGACCGGCAACTCAGGGATGATTTCGACACTGGATTCCACGGCGCCCTGGCGTAAGCCCTCTCCCGGCGGACATAAATTTGACAAGGTCATGGGTGTCATGTAAACGAGTTGAGTCAGATTCTCGGAATGTTCACACTCAATCAAGCCGAATTGAGGGAACCAATTGCGATCGCGTGGCTCAACGAAATGGTACGTCCTGGGCTCGCAGATTCTCGTTTGGGGCTGCAATGCCGCGACGGCCTTTGGAGACACTACCCCAAGCCCAACGAATATCTTCGCTCCCGTATCGACCCCCGCCAAATCGATCTTCGGACTGTCTCTATTTGTACTCGCGGTCACGGGGGCCATTTTTCTGGTCGTCTTCACCTTGCTGCTCTACTCCGTCGTGAAATTCAGGAAGAGAAAGAATGACGATGGACGTGAGCCTCCTCAGGTGTATGGCAGCAATCAGGTAGAGCTCGCTTGGACCGTCGTCCCGGTCCTCGTGGTTGTGGCTCTTTTCATGGCAACGGCGCGAGTGATCGCGGACGTCGAGAAGATCGCGCGACCTGACAACGCCATCGAAGTCGTCGCCATTGGCCATCAGTTCTGGTGGGAATACCGCTATCCAGCACTCGGGGTCGTGACGGCGAATGAACTGCACGTACCGGTTAGCGATGCCAGGCACCCGACGCCCACTTTCATCAAGTTGTTGTCGGTGGATACAGATCACAGCTTCTGGATCCCGCGCCTGGCCGGCAAAACTGACCTGATTCCCAACCACCCGAATCGTATGTGGATTGATCCCCATGAAACGGGCGTCTATCTCGGTCAATGTGCGCAGTATTGCGGGACGCAACACGCCAAAATGCTGTTACGTGTCTACGTTCAGTCGCGGGCTGACTTCGATCGCTGGATTCAGCAGCAACGCCAACCGGCAGTCTTGGCGGATGCCGTTTCACCCGGGCAGCGAGTATTCGAAACGACTGCTTGCCTCAACTGTCACACGGTCGCGGGAACCGTGGCCAATGGCCGCTTCGGCCCAGACCTCACGCATCTGATGAGCCGGGACACAATTGCGGCTGGCGCGGCGAAGAACACGACGGAAACCCTCCGGCAATGGATCCTGAATCCTGCCGCCATCAAACCCGGCTCCCTGATGCCGGCAATGCAGTTGGGCGATCAGGAACTGGATGCGCTCACCGCCTACCTGGAGACGCTTCGCTAACGCCATGAGGAGAAGTTTCCATGTCGACTGAGTCCATCGCATGGCCGAGTACGACCGCGGCATCCCCTTCGTTTGTCGATCGCCTCCACGAATGGATCGTCACTGTCGACCACAAGCGGCTCGGCATTCTGTACATCCTTTATGCCCTGATTTTTCTCGTGATCGGCGGGGTCGAGGCGACGGTGATGCGCATCCAGTTGATTCGTCCCCATAACGATTTTGTTACGCCAGAAGTTTTCAACCGGATGTTCACGATGCATGGAACCACCATGATTTTCTTCGTGGCCATGCCGGTCCTGTTCGGATTCGCCAACTACCTGATCCCGCTCATGATTGGGGCGCGGGACATGGCTTTTCCACGTCTGAATGCTTTCGGCTTCTGGATGACTGCTTTCGGCGGCCTGCTTCTCTATTTCAGTCTGGTAGGTGCCAACGGATTGTACGGTGCGGGAAACGCACCCGACGTCGGGTGGTTTGCCTATGCACCGCTCACGTCGCAGACATTTTCAGCTGGTCATAGCACTGATTTCTGGACGCTGGCGCTCCTGGTTTCCGGTTTTGGCAGCATCAGCACGGCGATCAATATCGTGGCTACCATCCTCTGCCTGCGTTGCCCGGGCATGACGTTGGCAAAAATGCCATTGTTTGCCTGGCTTAACTTCGTAATGGCCGGACTGGTGATACTCGCGGTCAGTCCGCTCACGGCGGCGCAGATCATGTTGCTGCTCGACCGCTATCTGGGCGCACATTTCTTCGACACCCAGGCGGGAGGTTCCGCCGTGATCTGGATGCATTTCTTCTGGATTTTCGGTCATCCCGAAGTCTATGTTCTTGTCCTGCCGGCCTTCGCCTTTGCCTCGGAAATCATCCCGGTGTTCTCCCGCAAGGCGATCTTCGGTTATCCGGTGATGGTAGGGGCGACCGTCGCGATCGGCTTCATCAGCATGAGCGTGTGGGCTCACCACATGTTCACGGTGGGGATGGGCGCCAACGTAAACACCTTTTTCGTGATCTCGACTATGGCGATCGCCGTTCCGACCGGTATCAAGATCTTCAACTGGCTGGCAACGATGTGGGGAGGAAAGATCGAGTTCAAGACTCCGATGCTGTTCTGTATCGCCTTTCTCTTCCAATTCCTGATTGCAGGTCTTACCGGAGTGATGATGAGCGCGGCGCCATTCGACTGGCAGCTGGGGAACTCGTATTTCGTGGTTGCGCATTTTCACTACGTGATCGTTGGCGGCATTCTCTTCACTCTTTTCGCGGCCTTTTACTACTGGTTCCCGAAGATGTCCGGAAAGATGTACAGCGAACCGCTCGGCAAACTGCATTTCTGGCTTTTCCTGACCGGCTTCCACCTGACCTTCGACTTCATGCACATCCCAGGACTGCTGGGCATGCCGCGAAGGATCTACACCTATGAGCCGGGCCGCGGTTGGGACCGATGGAACCTCGTTGTAACCATCGGAGTTTTCTTCCAGACTGCCGGGATCCTGGTCTTCCTCGGAAACCTGCTCCGGTCCTACTACCGTGGCAAAGACGCCGGAAGCGATCCCTGGGATGCGTGGACACTCGAATGGTCCACGAATTCGCCGCCTCCCGCATACAACTTTGCCGCCATTCCAACCGTGAAAAGCCGGCGCCCGCTCTGGGATCTTAAGCATCCGGACGATCCGGACTGGAAGTACGAATGAAGGAGCAAGCGCCATGACTACGACATCCTTGACGCTATCCCGGACGGAACCAGAGTGGCGGCTTCCCAGCCGTGGACGAGTAGGAATGTCCGCTCTGATCGCCGCCGAGGCGGCGATCTTCACCATCTTTGTCGTGGCCTACCTCTTTTACATCGGCCAGAGCCTCTCGGGACCGACGCCCGGAGAGGTTCTCTCGCCCCCCTACTTTTACACCTTTTGTCTGCTTTCGAGCAGTTTGACGATTCACTTCGCAAGCCGGTCTCTTCGCCGCTGGAACCTTCGAAGTTTTGCTGCGTGGTGGCTTCTGACGATCACACTCGGCGCAATTTTCCTTTATGGAACGGCGTCAGAATGGCACCGTCTGATTTACACGGACGGCCTGACGATCAGCACGAACTTGTTCGGAACCACCTATTACTCACTCGTCGGGCTGCACGGATTTCACGTGGTCGTGGGCCTCGTCTGCCTGTCCACCGTGATGGTATTCGCGCTTTTCGGAGCGGTGAAGCAAGAGCACGCCGAGCGCATCGATGTCCTGTCTCTCTACTGGCATTTCGTCGATGCAGTCTGGATTGTGGTCTTCACTGTCGTTTATGTGATTGGGCGCTGAATGGAAAACAATATAAGTGTAAACGCAGTCCCGCGAGCTGACGGCCAAGAACAAGTGATCGAAATGCCCGCACCCACAGCGTGGCCGATCATTCTGGCTTTCGGCCTGGCCCTGGTCTTCACCGGTCTGGCTACGAACTGGGCGGTGAGTTTTCTTGGCGCCGTCCTGGCCCTGAGCGGTTCTGTTGGATGGTTCCGAGAAGTGTTGCCACACGAAGAGCACGAGTCTTTGCGAGTAGAGGAGAAAGTAAGCGTTGTCGCCACTAGCCGCCCGGAAGTGGCTCGTGTGCAATGGATGACCCATGAACTGCACCGGGCGCGACTGCCGCTCGAAATCTATCCGATTTCGGCCGGCGTCAAAGGTGGCCTGGCAGGAAGTGTCGCGATGGCGGCTCTCGCAATGCTTTACGGAATTATCAGCGGCCACGGTGTCTGGTATCCGATCAATCTTTTATCGGCTGGATTCTTTCCAGCCCGAACGACCATCGCGCAAATCGCGGCTTTCCATTGGGACGCTTTGGTCATCGCTACCATTCTCCACCTGATCTGTTCTGTGCTCGTCGGGCTTCTCTATGGCGCGGCGCTTCCGATGTTTCCTCGCCGTCCTATTCTGCTCGGAGGTGTCGTTGCCCCCATTCTGTGGTCGGGCCTGATCCACAGCATCCTCGACGCGCTCGATCCCGTTCTTAATGCGCGGATCGACTGGCTCTGGTTCCTCATTTCTCAAATCGGATTCGGCATCGTTGCCGGCATCGTGGTTTCGCGGCACCATCGTGTGCGCACCTGGCAATACCTTCCCTTCGCCATGCGCGCCGGGATCGAAGCGGGAGGAGCTACAGACACCGAGAAGGGGAACGGTGACCGGCAATGAGGCATCGAGTTACCCCGGTTGCGCTCGAGATTGTTGCCGTCGCCGCGTTCCTTGCTTGCGCCGGGTGCAGCACTGTACGCGGAGTCCCACGAGCCGACTCGGAGGTGGTGCCGCCGGGCGAAGTCCTCGACTTCCGTGCGCTTTACGGTCAGAATTGCGCCGGATGCCACGGCGTAGAGGGCAAGGGCGGAGCCGCCGTTGCTCTGGCTAACCCGGTTTTTCTCGCCATTGCAGAGGAGAGCGTGATTCGCCGCGCGGCCGCAAACGGGGTCCCGAACACTCCAATGCCGGCGTTTGCCGAAAGCGCCGGGGGCATGCTTACCGACCAGCAGATCGATGCGATTGTGAATGGGATCCGGTCCTGGGCGAAACCCAATGCTCTCGGCGATCAAACGCCGCCATCTTATGCAGCGCAGATTCCTGGAGATCCCGAACGCGGCGGCGATGCCTATCGCACCTACTGTTCCTCATGTCATGGAACAAACGGTCGCGGAGGACCGAAAGCCAGCTCGATCGTGGATGGTTCGTATCTTGCCCTGACGAGCGACCAACAACTTCGAACGATTGTAATTGCGGGCCGACCCGAGTTGGGTTCGCCGGACTGGCGCGGTGATGTCACGGGCCGACCCATGTCAGCGCAGGAGGTTTCCGATGTCGTGGCATGGCTTTCCAGTCAACGGCCAAGGTTCCCGGGCCAGCCGTACCCGCCTGCTTCGATGAATGCGGCCCAAGGAGGACTTCGATGACTGCGGAAGGCGGAATTTCCAGACGCGGAGCACTGGTGAAACTGGGGGTGTTTCTTAACGGTATTGTCGGCGTGGCCTTGGCCGTGCCAATCGTGAGCTACCTCATGTCGCCTGTGCTACGGGGAAAAAAGAACGGCTACGAGTCCTGGCTTTCTCTCGGCCGGCTCGAACAATTCCCTCCAGGCCAGACTCGGCTTGCCACGTACAAGAATCCCGTGGTCAATCCCTGGGACGGCAAAACCGGCGACATCGCATGCTGGGTCCGGAATGTTGATGATCGGAAGTTCCAGGTCTTCGCCATAAACTGCGCGCATCTTGGCTGCCCGGTCCGCTGGTTCCCTCAGTCAAGTCTCTTCATGTGTCCCTGCCACGGTGGCGCCTATTACCAGGATGGATCCCGCGCCTCCGGGCCTCCCGAGCGTGGCCTGTTCCAGTACCACTACAAAATTGAGGATGGAAAACTCTTGATCAAAGCTGGTGAAATGCCCACACCTGGCGAGCCCGTAGCCAATAAGGCGGGAGCAAGGACGACGTGCGCCTGATTCAGAAACTCGGCGAGTGGTTCGATCTGCGGCTGCAGCTTGGCACGCCGATTCGCGAAATTGCCGAACACCCGGTTCCGCGCGAGACCGCCAGCTGGTTCTATGTTTTCGGCAGCGCAGCGCTCACCTGTTTCATGCTCCAGGTGGTCACGGGCATTCTGCTTGCGCTGATCTATGTGCCTTCGGCGGGCGAGGCGTGGAACAGCCTCCAGACGCTCAATCATGGCATCGCTCTCGGTTGGTTCATACGAGCCCTGCACGGTTGGGGCTCGAACTTCATGGTCGCTATTGTCTTGATCCACATGGTCCAGGTCTTCCTGTTTGGAGCCTACAAGTTTCCGAGAGAACTGACCTGGATCGTTGGCGTCTTTCTATTGCTCGTGACGCTCGGCATGGCATTCACCGGCCAGGTTTTGCGTTTTGACCAGGATGCCTACTGGGGGCTAGGAATCGGCGCCTCGATCGC
>Ga0181522_10000634_pt1 | contig 24642 bp, 36 predicted proteins | sample PEATcosm2014_Bin_27_FD_121103 | JGI IMG/M metagenome (GOLD analysis project Ga0181522, IMG submission 121103) | Peatland microbial communities from MTU Mesocosm Facility, Houghton, MI, USA - PEATcosm2014_Bin05_10_metaG | ecosystem: Environmental > Terrestrial > Soil > Wetlands > Peat | place...
AGGCTCCAGGAGGCGCGGGAGGGCGGGGAGGGGCTCCGGCGTGCAGGGACGTGCCTGGATGCGCCGGGAGGTGCTCCGGGAGGCGGAGGGAGGCTCGGGGAGGCGGAGGGCGGCGGTCATGCCGAACCTGCCCGGACCGGTCCGAACGGTCCGATGGTCGCCGCAGCCTCCGGAGGCGCGAGCTTGTTCATCAGGGCGCGCACCTCGAGGACCTCCGGCCGGGCCTGCGCCGCGTCGCGCTCCGCGCGGGACATGAGCGCGCGGAGGGTGATGGGCGCGGTCACGCGGCCCTCGCGATCTTCAGCGCGGCGGCGTTCGTCTGCACGCGGGCGAGGAGCCCCTCGAGCCGCTCCGCGGCCCGGAGGTCCTCCAGGTGGGCCTCGCTCGCCTCGAGGGTGAGGCGGGCGTCCTCCAGCTCGATGAGCGTGAAGGGTGGGATCTCGCCCGCGGCGGCGCGGGAGAGGGAGCGGAGCACGGCGGCGCGAGCGGCTTGGACGTCGCGGATCTGGGCGGCGATCGGGCGGGGGGACATGGGCACCTCCACGTGCCCCGCAAGCTACTGTCCTCTGACAGGACTGTCAACGGACAAGTTTACTTTTTCTGAGACTGCGGACGGGCTTCCTCGGTCGCGGGCGGTTCGGGCCGCGCGCGGGAGGTGCCCATGATCTCGACCTGGCGCATGCGCATGCGGTCGGTCCACCAGAGCACGGAGCGGGTCAGCGCGAGGGCGTCCGACTTCTCCCCGACGACGCTCTGAATCGCGGCCTGATGGACGCCGTCGTCACGTGCGAGACGAGCCGCGACGGCGCGATTCGGTACCTGGTCATCCTGGGAAGGCTCCTCGAGTTCCATGGGCGGCGTTCCCGAGATCAGCCACTCCACATGCACGTCGAGCGCGCTCGCCAGCTTGGACAGCGTGCGGGTCGTCGGGGCGCGCTCATCCTTCTCGGCACGGCTGACCATGCCGAGCGACAGAGCGGCCTTCTTCTCTAGATCGTTCTGGCTCCAACCCTTGCGGGTTCGAGCGTGGGCGATGCGCTTGCCGAGGGTATCCACGCGGCCATCTTGCCCGCTGACAACACCAGCGGCGCCTCAGCTTTTCGGGGAGGATCTTAGTGGTTGACAGTCCTGTCCGTAGACAGCACTATCCGAGGCATGCGACTCTCCCGCCAGACGTTGGGGCCGAAGTTCTCCGAAGGCGCGCGGCAGCTCTGGCTCTTCCTCGCCCGGCACCGATGGACCCAGGCCGATGCCGCTCGAGAGATGGGCCTGCCCTCGGGGCAGCTCTCCAAGATCCTCTACGGCGAGCGCAAGCCCGGGCGTGAATGGGCGACCAAGTTCCAGGAGCGGGCGAAGATCAAGCCCGCCCTGTGGGATCAGGAACCGCTCGAGCTGTTCGCGCCGCCCGCCGCCCCCAAGGCCGCCCGCGCCGCCTAGCGATCACGGATCAGGATCCCCCAACCCCCCCACCTCGAGGTAGACCCCCCATGGACCCCCAGCCCTCCGAGCCCAAGATCGACCCGGACGCCTCTCCCGTAGCGGAGATCACGGACGAGGAGCTGCGCGCCCGCGTCAAGGCGCTGCTCCACATGCTCGTCCTCCGCCACGTGACCGCGGAGAAGCTGAGCTGGGCGATCATGCAGGCGCGCCAGCACCTCGAGGGCCGGGAGAACTCGACCGGCCTCGCCGACGGGCTCGACGTCGTCGCGGAGCTGGCCCTCGCCGAGCTGCTCCGTCCCCTGGACCACCCGCAGCCCGACGAGGGCATCTTCAGCGCCCCGGAGGGCGCTCCTACGCCGGAGGAAGGAGGCCGATGATGTGCCCCTCCTCGCAGAGCACGACCTCGATCGACCTCGTGTCCCATGCCAGCCCCATCGTCTGGGCGTGGAACTTCGTGCTCGGGCAGCTCGGGCACTTGGGCGTGAGCCGCGGAGCCTCCAAGCACCCGCTCTGCTGCCCGTGCGGCGGCCGTGTCCTCCTCGGTGGCTCGCCCGCGCCCACCTACACCTGCGACGGCTGCCACACGGAGCGACACTCGCTCGCCGAGTTGGTCATCCACACGCCCCGAGCCGCCTAGCGATCACGGAGAGGATCGACCCCCATGGACCCCCAGCTCGTCCCCGACCACCTCCGGCGCGCCCTCGACGTGGCCCGCGCCCTCCGGGGCCTGCTCCTCGAGTTGCCCGCCGATCGCTACGACCTCCGGGCCGACGTCAGCAACCTCGACACCACGATCGCCGACCTCGATCGCCTACTGCGCCTACCGCCAGGCCGCCGAGGGCCGCACCTTCGACGGCCGCAGGATGCCCACCTGGGCCCAGCTCGGCGTGACCGACGTGGGGCGCGAGACGCAGCGCCGCTACGAGGTGGCCGCCCGCGCCGTCGCCGCAGCCCTCGGGCACCCGGACGACGACGTCGACCGCCGCGACTTCCGGCAGCCGGAGGCACGACATTGACCCCCGACGCCCTCGCGAAGCTCTCCCCCCTGGAGAGGCTCGCCCTCTCCGCCCGGATGACCGACGACGTCTCCGGGATCTCGGCCGCCCTCGCCGAGCGCGCCCAGCTCACCGCCGAGCGCGACGCCTGGAAGAAGCTCGCCCTCGCGAAGGGCGTCGTGCTCGCCTTCCACCGCGACGGCGAGGGCCTCGTGGTCGATGCGTCGGCGGCCGAGCGCGACGCCCTCCACGCAGCCGACGAGCTCGCGCGCCTCGGCATCGATCCCACCACCGGGGAGGCCCTCCCCCCTTCCCCACCCTCACCTGGGAGCCCGACCGGATGAGCCTCCTCGTCCTCTCCGGAAACGGCAAGGAGCTCGCCCACGAGATCGCGCTCTTCGCGGCGATGCCCGAGCACTGGTACCGCCTCGGCGAGAGCACGTGGACGCCCGGCGAGCGGGCCGGCTACGTCGCTCGGATCGACGCCTACCAGTGCTGTTTCTCGTACACGCTCGCCAACGGCAACCTCCACCGGCACCTCTCGATCAGCGTCAACCGAGGCAAGACCCTCCCCCACCCGTTCGCGTTCTTCACGATCGCGAGCTGGTTCGGGTTCACCGGCGGCAAGGAGCACGAGGGCGTCGTCGTCGAAGCCGCGGAGGACTGGACCTGGGGCGCCAACGAGAAGGCGCCCCTCCCCCACGTCGTCTTGGTGCAGAAGATCGGCCCCGCCTGCGAGGCCACCCGGAGGAGCGCGTGAGCACCGCCGGGATCCCCACCTTCACCAGCACGGCCTCGCGGGCCGTGGCGAAGGCCCTCGCCGGCGTCACCCTCCCCGACGATCGGACCGCCCTCGAGCTCGCGATCGACGTCGCCCGGTCCCACGGGGCCGTCCTCGAGGAGGTGCTCGGCCCCTGTCGCCACCGCACCGCGGCCCGGGCCCGGCGCGCCATCTGGGCGGCGCTCCGCGAGACCACGTCGCTCTCCTACCCGGAGATCGGCCGGCTGTTCGAGCGCGACCACACCACGATCCTCAACGGCGTCGCGCTGGCCGCGCGCGAGGCGCTCTCGACCCCCGCGCCGCTCGCGCGCACCCGTCCCCCGTCGCGCCCCGAGCCTCCTCTCGCCGGCGCCGCCGCGGCCCGGGCCGCTGCCCTCCGCCGTCTCCCCACCCCCGACGCCCGCACCTGGCTCGACGTCGTCCGCACCGCCTGCGCGGCCGAGGGCGCGCCCCTGGTCGACGTCCTGGAGGGCCGCACCTCGCAGAGCGCCGCGCGCGCCCGTCACGCCGCGTGGCGCGAGCTCCGCGCTCTCCGGTACTCGCTGAGCGAGATCGGCGAGCCCTTCGGCGTCGACCACCGGACGGTGCTCGGCGTGATCTCGGAGGCGCGCGCGGCATGACCCCTCGCCTCCGACAGCTCCCCCTCTTCTACTCGCCCGCGCTCCTCTCCGCGCTGGCCAACGTCTCGGCCGAGACGCTCGCCATCGCCGAGCAGCTCCACCGCCGCGTCCTCGCCGACGGGAGGTCCTGGCTCGAGGTCGCCCTCGACGAGAGCACCGCCGAGGCGGCCGAGCTCGGCGACGTCCTCGGGGGGTCGATCCTCCGCCGCGCCGTCCGCGCCCGTCACGCGGCGTGGCGCACGGCGGCCGAGGACGGCGCCCCCTACCAGGTCATCGCCCGGGCCTGGCGCGTGTGCGTGCCCACGGTCGTGCGAGGCGTCACGGGCGACCGCCGGCGCGCCGCGGTGGCCGCCGAGCTGCACCAGGCCGTCGAGCTGCACGTCGCCGGCGAGCTCGCCGAGAGGGCAGCGTAGGCCCATGGGCACGCCGGCGATCGCCATGGATGGGGAGCGATCGGAGACCTCGTCCTTCAGCCGCCGGAGCCACGGCAAGTGGATCACCCCGCGCTCCGACGATCCCGAGCGCTGGCCCAAGCACGTCAAGAAGTGCCGCTCCCCGAGGACCTCACCGAAGCGCGACCCTCGGCAGCTCGTCATCCCCGCGTTCGCCATCGAGGAGGCGAAGCTCATCCTCACCGACCAGAAGATGGTCGGCGCGCACCAGCTCACCAAGGTTACGAAGATCCTGGCCATGCTGCCAATCCCCGTGCACGTGCGCGGCTTCGTGTCGGCGATCGCCGACGTGGCGCACTCCCACACGTGCGAGCTCCGCACCCGGAGCTATGAGCACCTCGGGGACGTGTGCCAACGCACCCGGCGCCGCGCCGTGGACCTCGGCGCCGAGGCCGAAGCCTACGGCATCCTCCGGATCGAGCCCCATACCGACCGGAAGGGCGGCAACGACTACAACACCTTCGCGCCGCAACTGCCGCCGCTGCTCGTCGACCTGGTGAACCAGCTCGTCGCCAACGACCGCGCCGCGGCGCCGGCGCCGCCCGCGGAGGCCCCGGTGGACTCCGGCGAGGAGCCGCGCGCCGAGCTCGTCGCTCCGCCACCTCCACCGCGGGCATCTGCGCCGGCGCCCGTCGAGGTCCTCGAGGACGCGCCCCCGCCGAAGATGCGACGCGCACCCACGCCGGCGCCGAGGGACCGCGAGGCACGCATCGCGGAGGTCCAGGCCAGGCTCACGCGCGAGCGCGCCGAGGAGCGCGCCGCCGAGGCGCACGAGCGGCAGAAGCGCAACCCGTCCCTCCAGGTCGGCGGCTGGCGACCGGCATACGAGATCAAGCAGGAGGCGCGCGAGCTCCGCGCCGAGGCCGAGCGCATCGTCGATCGCGGCCTCGACGATCCCCGCGTTCATGCTCGCGTCGCCGAGGGCGCCATCGTCGAGGTGCTCGCCGTCTACCCCACGGTCTACCAGCGCCTGCCGTGCTCGAGCGCGAAGGTCGCGGAGAGCTTCTGGCGGATGGCGTGCGACCAGGCGCCGCCCCTCTCGCTCGAGCACGTGCTCCTCGGCCTCGCCGACTGCGGCGAGAAGCCCGGCCGCACGGGGCAGGCCGCGATCGACACCGCGATGCGCTACGCGAAGCGCATCAAGCCCGACCACGCCATCCCCGAGCCCGTGCGCGCCGTCCTCGCGCGGGTCGCGCTGGGGCTCACGGCCACGTCGGCGCTTCCGCCATAGCGCCGGGCCGCGCTCGAGGCTGACGAGGCCCGTCCAAGGCTGGGAAATCACCCGGCCATGGGCGGGCCTGCCCGCATTTCGGCTTTCGCGCCGTCGGCGCCGCACACGCTCCCACGCCTGCGCAGCTTTGCGCACATGCACACCGGATCCATGGACGCCCACCCGGTGAAGCGGGCTTCTCCGCCAGGTGAACTTCGCTTCTCCAGGGCGTGAAGCGGCCTTCACCTGACAGTGAAATGGGCTTCTCCAGGGCGTGAAGCGGCCTTCTCCCAAATAGGTAGCAAGTAGGATCTCGGGAGAAACCCGGTAGAAATCATCTCGGTGTGTGTGGCGTACCGGCCGGAGCACACACGCCAGGATCAGGTTTGTTGGCCCAAAGCCAGAGTCTGACGAATTGAGTCGCGGAGGACGCGATTCGCATGAAACCCTCTCCCCGCCCCTACCGCCTCCACGTGCGCCGCGCGGCCTTTCCCGGCACCGACTGCCCGCCGCCTCGCGCCTACGGACCGCGCCGAGTGCCCGGCGCACACCGCCGGTGTAGGCTCTGCACCCGGCCTGTTGCGCCGGAGTCCCGCCGCCACGTCTGCCCGCGATGCGAGCGCCTCCAGAAGGCCGGCACGCTCCCGCTGGGCGCGTGTGCGGTCTGCGGCACGCCCGATCGCCGGGTGCGCTCCATGGTCGAGGTCGAGGGCGCCCCGGTCATCCTGTGCGCCAACGACGCGGCGCTCCTCGGGCCGCTCGTGGTGACCCTCGCCGACGTCCGGGCCGAGGCCGCGCGGGGTCATACCGCCCCCCTCTCTGGGCTCCGCCTCGAGCTCGAGGCCGACCTCGACGGCGCCGAGCTCGCCGCCGAGGCCGCGTAGCCCCCCAGCACGTCCCGCCCGCCAACGCCATACGCAGAACTACGTAGGCGCGCGGGGCTCCCGGCTCACGCGCGCACGGCCATCGCCACGGGCCGGTCCCCGTCCCAGACCGCCTGCACCTGGTAGGCGACGCCGTCGACCACGAGAGCGTCCTCCCGGGCCTCGCCCCGCTGGAGCATCTCCGCCACCTCCTTGGCGACGAGGTAGGGGACGAGGTCGGGCGCGACGTCCAGCATCCACTCGCAGGACGTGCCCGCGCCGCCGCGCAGGCGTAGCGGATGCCGCACCAGCCCGTCCATGAAGACGCCGAGCGCGGCACGGCCGGCGCGGGCCGGGATCACCTCGATCCAGCCGAACTTGGCGGCGACGAGCAGGAGGGCAGCGGGGATGCCAGGGTTCGGAGGTGTGTTCATGGCGACGAGGATACCCGAACCGGCGGATGGTCGGGGCGTGCGGTCGCGCCTGTAGAGGAGGGTCGGGCTACGTCCGATCTGCCGCATCGCGTCGCCCCTCTCGGTCGCGCTTGTAGCAGCCGGCCAGGCTACATTCGGAGGCATGCCAGGGTGCAGCAAAGGAAGCCGCCGCCTCTTGGCCCTGCTGCAGCACATGTCGCAGGCCGAGCTGGCGGCCCGTCTCTCGACATCGACCCGCAAGGTCGCCAGGTCCACCGTGGGCCACTACGCGAACGCCCTCCGGAGCCCCATCTACAAGATGCGGAAGCGGCTCCTCGAGGTCTTCGGGATCCCGCTCGACTGGTGGGACGAGTCGCCGTCCAACGACGTCGACACCCCGGCACCGCCGGCCGCGAACGACGCGCCCGCAGTCGTAGCAGACCGACAGCGCGCAGCCTGATAGCCGCGCTCGTAGCAGCCCGCTGGGCTGATCCTCGTCGCCATGAACGAGGACTTCGACCGAGAGGAGCAGCTCTGCGCTTTGCTGCTCCGCGCCCTCGAGCAGGGCTTCACCGATCTCCGGCTCACCCGGGGCGACCGCACGATGGTCTTCTTCGGCTACGGCAAGAGCCCCGAGCCCCAGCTCGACCTCCGCCTCGAGTTCGACGAGGCGGTGCTGGACCGCGCCGGCCTCGGCGGGCTGCTCGCCACCATCAGCGGTGTCCCGCGCGAGCTCGTCACCCTCCCCGCCGTCCTCGACGAGGGCGAGTAGGTGGCCCGCTCGCTCCTCACCCTGGCGCGCCTCTTTCTCAGAGCGCGCGCCGCTGCGGAGAAGGCCGAGGACCTCAAGGCGCCGCTGCTCGCCGCGATGACGTCCGCCGGCGTCTCGGCCGTCGACGTCCCCGGCCTCGGCGCGGTCACCTACGTCCCCGGCCTGGTGCGCCAGGGCGCCGACGTCCCCGCGCTCGAGGCCAAGATCGAGGAGCTTGCCGCGCGGCTCCGCGCCCTCGGCCAGGACGTCGACGCCGTCGTCCCCAAGAAGGCGACCACCGTCGCGGCCGGGCTGCGCGTGAGCCCGCCGCCGGCGCCGGCGACGTGAGGCGCGCCGCGCCAGCGGCCGACCGGTTCCGCGTCTGCCCGCCCGGGCAGACGCGGGGCATCGACGTCCAGCGCTTCTATCCTGAGATCGAGGCGCTCGTCCGGAGCAAGTTCCAGGGCGCCGCCGTCGACATCGACGACCTCGTCCAGGAGACCGCGATCGCGATCTCTCGGAAGAACACCAGCCTCGCGAGCGCCTACGACCCATCGAAGGCCTCGATGGGGAAGTACGTGCTCCTCGTCGCGCGCAGCAAGCTCGGGCACATGCTCGGCGGCGCTGCGCGACGGGAGCGCGGCGTCGTCTACGAGGACGGCGAGGTGCTCGCCGCGCGCACGCCCGAGCCTGATGCCGAGGCGGGGCTTGTCGAGGCGACGCCAGGGACCGTCGGCGACGTGGTGGAGCAGCTCGTCGAGCTCCGCGATGACGCACAGCAACGCGCGCGCGCGACCCAGCGCGCCGGCCGCGATCTCGATGCGCGGTACCAGGAGGGCGCGGCGGATGGTCTGAGGGCTGCCGCGGAGCTCATCAGCACGGTGTTCGACGCCACGGCCGTCCCGCCGCTTCCGCATCGCGTGACCGCTCTCCTTGCCGTCGCCGGCGGCATGCTCACCGCCGGTCAGCTCTCCGCCGGCCTGCTGGTTCCGGTGGGCGATGTCGAGCGCGCCCTCGCCGAGCTCGGCGATAGGGTGCGCTCGAACGACGGCGGGCGCTACCAGCTCGCGCCCCTCTTCGACGAAGGCGACGAGGTCGTCGACGAGCCGATGCGCGCGCCGACCGCCGCTGCCTGGGCGCGCGTCAAGAGAACGCTCACCCGCGCGCTCGCGCGCTGGGAACGCGACGCGCGCATCAACGCCACCACCTGAGGATAGCCCATGAACAAGGTTCACTTCGTCCCCGCCCTCGCGTTGCTCCTCGCCACCATGAACACGCGCATGCGTGGAGTCATCGGCATCGAGACCGAGAAGTTCAGGTGGATCGACCCGATGCGCGCGCACACGCTGCAGGCCCCTCTCCGCCTGCGCGTGGGCATGCGCAGCAGGAAGCCTCACCAGCTGGGGGCGTAGCGCCCCGGGCCTCCCTCGCTCCGGCGCGGGCGCTCGCGCGCGGTCGTGCACGGGGCGTTTGACTGTGATCACCCCCCGGGGGGTCCCTTGTCGACGTGTCGAGGCAGAGATCGGGGACCAATCTGCAAAAGTGATCCGGACCGGGCCGCTTCCCGGACGGTACGGTGAGCATGGCCGCCGAGTGCTCGATCTGCGCGCACGCGCGCGTGCAGGACATCCATCGCACGCTCGACGCCGGCGATGGTGTCAACGCAACGGCACGGGCCTTCGGGGTCTCGCCAACGAGCCTGAAGCGGCATCTCGTGCATCGGTCGCCTCCCGGACCGACGCCTCTGGAGACCACCCGGTCCGCGGACCGGCCGGCGCCGGCGAACCAACCCCGCGACGAGCTGGACCAGGCGGACCAGGCCGGTCCGCAGGCCGTCATCGAGCCGGACCTCCCGCTCGACGACCTGGAAGGGCGGCTCCACCAGGTCACGCGCTCGGCGGACCGGCTGCGCGTCGCCGCAGAGGCCGGGACGCTACGGGAGCGCGGGAGCGCCCTCGGCGAGTGTCGGAAGACCGTGGAGACGATGATGTCGCTCGCGGAGCAACTCCGGCGCGGCCGCGAGACCGCCCTCCTGCAGTCGGCGGAGTGGACTGCCCTGCGCACGATCATCCTCGACGCGCTCCGGCTCTTCCCGGAGGCGCGGGGGGCGCTCGGAGCGGCCCTGCGCGCGCACGAGGGCAGATGAAGAGGGCGCCCCGCGCCACGCCGCGGGCGCGCGCGCCCGCAGCCTTGCTCGCCGGCTCGCTCGCCGACGCGCTCGAGCAGCTCGCCGCGGCCGAGGCGGAGCGCAACGAACCGCTGCCGACCTTCAGGGAGTTCCTCGAGTCGCCAGACTTCGCGGGGCCCTACATGGCCAAGGTCGGCATCTCCCCGATCATGGGAGCGATCGTCGACGCGAGCGAGGGCAGCCCGGTCGAGACCATCGACGACGAGCTCGCCATCAAGGTCTTCCACCTGCACCTCGACGAGCTGCCGCTCGGCGACGCGCCGCGCGTCGTCGCGCTCCAGGCGGGCCGGCAGTGCGGCAAGACGTCGAACGCCCTCGCGCCAAAGGCGGTGCACGCCGCGTGGACACAGCCCGCGCCGAAGCTCCGCCCGGGCCAGGTCGCGCGATGCGTGATCATCTCGCCCCGGACCGACTTGAGCCGAGCGGCGTTCCGGTACTGCAAGGGGATCGTCGAGTCGAGCCCGCGCATGTCGCGGAACATCGAGAAGATCACGAGCGGCAACCTCGCGGACGTCTCGGCCGAGATCATCGTCCTCCGCCGCCCTGACGGCCACCTGGTCGAGATCGTCGTGGGGCCCGCCGATGGCGGGGGGACCGCAGCGCGCAGCGCCACGCTCCTCTTCTGCGGGCTCGACGAGGCCGCGTTCTTCTTCGCGGACGACGGCCACACGGTGAACGACCGCGCGATCTTCGACGCGGCGATGGGGACGCTCCGTACGCTCGACGGCGCGCAGCTCTGGATCACCTCCACGCCCTGGATCGAGGGCTCGGGTCTCCTCGAGGAGCTCATCGCCGAGTACTGGGGGACGCGCGGGGGCGTCCTCGTCGCTGCGCGCCTGTCGAGCTACGAGATGCGCGGCATCCCCGACGACGGGCGCCTGCGCGAGGACACGGACACGGAGGAGACGTACCGGCGCGAGGTCCTCTGCCAGCCGCTGCCCGCCGGGAGCGCCGGGTTCTTCTCCGCCGTCGAGCTCGCCAACGCGCTCCTCCGCGAGCCGCCCGCGCGCGCGCCCGAGCAGCTCGGCGCCGGCGGCGACTTCGCCTTCGAGCGCGACGCGGCCGCGGCCGTCGTCTGCGCCCGGTATCTGGGCGGCATCTTCGCGCCGACCCTCGTCGAAGAGCGGCACGCGACGCCCGACGACCTCGAGGCAGCGACCGTCACAGTCCGGGAGCTCGGCATGCTCGTCGCGCAGGCAGGCGTGAACCAGATCATGGGCGACCACTGGAAGCGCACCTTTGTCCGCGAGCACCTGCATGCCGCGCGCGTCGCCTTCGTCGACGCCCCTGGCTCAGATGAGGGGAAGGCGCGGACCTACGGCGCCGCGAAACGGGTGATCGACGAGGGGAGGCTCGCGCTAGGGGCGTTGCCTCGCCGCGTCGCCGAGTATGTGCGCGACCAGCTCCGCGCGGTGGTGGCGACGCCGATCGCCGGCCCCGGCGCGAGGTTCCGGATCTCCAGCCCGCGCCACAGCCGCCTCCTCGAGGGCGTCGGCGCGGCGAAGATTGGCAGCCACGGCGACGTCGCCGGCGCGCTCGTCCTCGCCATGTGGCAGGCCGGCGGGGGCAGGGAGGCGGCGAGCTGGCAGGTCCCCAGGGCGGGCCAGCCCGCGGCCCGGGAGACCCGCCAGGCCCCGCCGGCGCGGTCAGGAGCCGGGAGCAGCGCGGGCTTCCTCCGCGAGCGGAGCGCAGGGGTGCGGCGCGGCCGCGGCGGCCCATCCCGCCCCGACGACGACGACTGATGCGGTAGGGTAGGCATGGGTCTCGGCTCCGCGCTGCGTCGCCTCTGGACCCCGCCCGCGGACCGCCGCCTCGCGGCCGAGGAGCGCCGGCTCGCGGCTGCGGTGACGGCTGAAGGCCCCGCGGCACCTGTCGCGGCTGCTCCGGCGCTGGTCCCGCTCGTCTCGGCCGCGGGCGCCGGAGCGCAGCGGCGCAGAATCTGGGTGGACGAGCAGCGCCAGGGCATCCGCACGCCGTGGGTGCGCACGAACCTCCACTACCGGTTCGAGGACGTCGAGCCCATCTGGAGCAATGCCGAGATCGGCTTCCTCGATCCGCTGGCCCGCGTCGTCGAGGCGATGCGCTCGGAGGGGACGATCGCGGGGTTCATGGACGTCCGCTCCACGTTCGTCCGCAAGCCCGTCACCTTCACAGGAGATCCGTACCTCTGCGGCCTAATGCGTGGCGAGCCGGCGCGGTTCGACCGGCGCACCGGGCGCATGATCTCGCCGGGCCGGAAGGGCTGGTTCCGCCGCATGCACCCGACGGCGGCGCTCCTCGACCTTACCTATACCGCAATTCTCGCCGGCGTCGCGGTCGCCGAGTACGTCGACGACCCGGTGTCGGGGCTCCCGATCCTCCAGACGCGGGATCTGCACCGCCTCCGCTACGACTGGGGAGAGCGGGTGTGGAAGTACCGCGGGCAGAACGACGAATACGTCGTGGACCCTGGTGACGGCCGGTGGGTGCTCTTCATGCCCAAATCGACGCACCGGCCCTGGCGGAGCGGCTCGTGGCTGCCGCTCATGCTCGCGTTCATCGTCATGATCACGGCGACGTACGACGCCGCCCGCTTCGAGGCGAAGTCCGCCGACCCGCTCAAGTGGATCGAGGTCCCCGACGAGGTGCCGCCGGACGAGGTCGACAGGTACGAGGATTTCGTCAACGAATGGTGGGAGCGCGCACCGGGCATCGTGCTGCGGTACGGGGCGAAGGCCGGGATCACCGAGACCAACGGCATCGGACACCAGATCTACGGTGCCCAGCGCGCGTGGGCGCGCGATCAGATCAACTTCACCCTGCGCGGCTCCACCGGCACGAGCGGCGACGGAGAGGGCATCTTCGCGGACGGCGACAACGCCTACGACGTCGCGAACGAGCTCATCGAGGCCATCGCGGAGCCGCTCGGCGAGTGCCTGAGCGCGCAGGGCATCGCCCCCTGGTTCAAGCGGAAGGGCCTGATCCGTGTCGTCGACGAGTCGCCGGCGTGCTCCTGGGACACGCGGACGCCCGCGCGCAAGCTCGCCGAGGCCCAGGCCGCCGGCGAGGTCTGCGACGTCGTCCAGAAGCTGGACGTCATCGGCGCGCCGCGCGGCAAGCGCGTCGACGTCGACGTCTTCTTCCTCCAGTCCGGCTTGACGATTCCCTGGGAGAGCGCGACGGAGCTCGTCAACGAGAGCGGGGACGCCCTGTCGATGGGCGACGTCGAAGCGCTCCCCGAGGCGGCGCCCGCGGGCCTCCTTCCCGAGTCCTCCACGGGCGACCCCGTGACGACCCAGACGACGCCGGAGGGGTCGCTCCTGTGACGGACGGTAGGGTGGGCGTGGCCGCCACCCCTCGCCTCGCTCGCGCCCGCCGGCGCTTCGCCGCCTCGGTCTTTGGGGCGGGCGCGATCGGGCCGGCCCCGGAGCGGGTCCGGCTATGGAACCCGGGCCCGAACCCGTGGGACGGCGGCATCCCCATCAACCTGACGCCGGCGGCGGTCGACCGCGTGATGGGCGAGTTCCTGCGACGGGGCAACCCGTTGAGCATGGACTTCCAGCACGAGATCAGCCTTGCGGAAGCACAAGGCAAGCTCGCGCCGGACGGGACCGACGAGCTTCCCATGGGCGCGGGGTACTGCCTCCTCGAGCGGGTCGACACGCCCGAGGGGCCGGCGATCGACTTCTTGGCCAGGTGGTCGGATTGCGGCCGTGAGGCGCCGGTCGCCGGGAAGGTGTGCTGCGCGAAGCACCAGATCGAATCCGGCCAGCGGTGCGAGTTCTCGCCGGACTGGGACAGCGATCCGACCACGGGAGAGCCCCTCCGGGTGAACCGGATCTCCTTGGTCCAGGACGGGGCGATGCACGGGATCGGACTGCTCGCGAGTCGAGCGGAAAGGAGCAGAGCGATGGCCGGGGAGATGGACGGCTGCCGCGCGGCGTACGCGTGGCACAAGGCAATGGCCGCCGCCGGCGGCGACGACGCGAAGGAGCACGAGGCCATGATGGGCCGGCTGAAGGCCTCCGCGGCAGCGCTCGGCGTCGACCTGGAGAAGGAGCCCGACGGCGCCGCGCCGCCGGGGCCCGAGGGCGCGCCGAGAACCGCGGCCGAGCCCCCGCCGCCCCCGAAGGAGCCCGAGCCCCCGAAGGGTGCCGTGGGCTCGGCGGCGCTCGCCTCGCGCGCGGCCGCGGCGCCCCCGCTCACCCTGGACGCGGTCCTCCAGAAGCTCGCCGAGCGCGACGCTCTCGCGGAGCTGCTCGAGGGAAACAAGGACCGCATCCCCGAGGGGCACCGGAAGATGCTGGCCTCGGCGGGGCTCGCGGCCGCGCGCACGTACGTCGAGGGCCTCCCGGCGCGCCCGGCCCCCGCCGGCACCGGCGGCGACGCCGGCGGCGCCATCGAGCCCGGCGCCCGCGCGAAGCGGCACCGGGCCTCACTCTCCGAGGCCGAGCGCTTCATGGCGGGCCGCGTCCACGAGGCCCTCGGCAAGAGCGAGGAGAGCGCCGCCGCCTTCGACAAGCGTCCCGAGGTGAGCACCGACGCCCAGGGCAACGCCGTCTACGAGTTCTCGATCGTCAAGATCGCGGAGACGAAGCGCCTCGAACGCACGAAAGCGAGGGCAGCCTGATGGGCCAGTACGAGACCACCTTCACCCGTCGCCGGTACCCGATGGCGGCGGGGGCGAAGATCCTCCCCGACGACACGGTCGCCATCATCACCGGCGGGGGCACGTCGAGCGGCTACGCGGTCGCCGGCCAGGTCAGCACCGTGCTCCGCGCCAAGGGGATCGCCACGGGCGCGTTCTACGACCGCTTCGGCAACAAGTTGAAGCAGCTCTCGCCGACGAGCACCCCCGGCGACAACACGCTCGGCAACGACGGTGACATCCTCGTCGAGGTGCAGCTCTCGTTCGGGAAGAACGGCCAGATCGCGTTCCCGCGCCAGAACGGTACGGGCGCCGACGCCTGCACGCAGGCCGACTGCGGCTCGCGCGTCTACATGCTCGACAACGTGACCATGTCGCGGCTCTCGACCGGCAAGAGCGTCGGGGGCGAGCTCGACTCCATCGGCGCCGACGGGTCGCTGAACGTCGTCTTCCCGCTGGGAGGCTACTGACATGAACGGTCTGATCTACCTGACGTCCTCGGTCGGCGACCGAGCCGCGTTCGACCTCATGCAGTGCTTCGACGAAGGAGTGCAGGAGGGGATCGACACCGTGTGGAAGTTCTTCCCCGGCCCGAACGGGGTGCAGCTCCCGCACATCATGGAGGCGATCCGCGTGGCGCCGAGCGGCACCGCGGAGAGCACCTACACGTACGCGAGCACGAACTACTCGCAGCCCGACACCGGCGGCGACGAGATCCCCCTCTTCGCGAGCAGCCTGTACGAGCACACGATCGGCAACCCGCGGCCGAAGAAGCGCGGTGCACAGGTGGACCTCACGGACTGGTCCGACGACAAGATCGGCAAGTACCGGGTCATCTTCCACGAGCTCGGCTCAGCGGCCGTCATCGCGCCGTACTGGCTCCTCGTGAACACCATGCGGAACGGTCGTCTGGGAGGCCTGGCGTCGAACCCCATCATGGTCTCGGGGATCGATCAGCAGCCGTTCTGGGGCGTGCACCCCGCCGTCCCGTCGGTCGTCTCCAACCCGTCCTGGCAGACCACCTCGCTCATCTGGACGAACAGCTACGTGCGCCCCGCGCTCACGTTCCCCACCTTCGCGGAGATGTGGGGGATCATGGTCGGCTTCCCGAGCGAGAGCGCGACCCTGAGCACGCCGGCGCCTGTCGGCGCGTGCCCCACGCATCTGGCGGTGGGCCCTCTCGATCTCGATGCTGCCCTGGCCATCGCCTACTCGGAGCGCCCTCCGGAGGGCGCCGGCGGCGGCAACGTGCAGCGGGGCCGCGTCGAGGTGATCTTCGTGCCCGAGTGGCAGGACGGCACCTGGATGCTCCTCGACGCGCACAAGAGCCTGGAGCGGAGCTTCATCTACCAGGAGCGCGACCCGAACCGGCTCTTTCCCCTGGCGACGTCGCCCACCGACCCGGTGGCCCTGCGCCAGGGCTTCCTCGACTGGCTGCTCACCGGCCGGTACACGATCGGCATCGGCCACCCGAGACGCGCGCTCCGCGTGGGAAGGCAGGCACCGTGAGCCACGTTCTTTCACCCAGCCTCCAGGACGTGCGCCATCTCAAGGCCGCGCGTCGGTTCACGCTGATCGGCACCCCGGGAACGACGGTCGCCTTCGCGAGCGCGGTCGCCCTCGATGCGCCGGCGACGAGCCGCATCAAGGATCCGCGCGCCACCGCGCTGGTCCCGTCGACCAGCCCGCCGTACGATCTGCAGCTTTCGATCGGCGCCGACGGGCAGGCGGTGTCCTCTCCGACCTTCTACGAGCCCTCGAGCTTCCTCTGTTACGTCCTCCTCCAGGGGAACGTGACGAGCTGCTACGTCGACGCCGAGAGGGAGCTCGAGCCGGGCTCCGTCGAGCTGAGCCCCGAGTTCGAGAGCGTCGAGGCGGTGGGACCCAGCGCCGACATCGAGCGGAGGCTCGCCGAGCTGGGCGGGACGCGCGGGGACACCGTGGCCTCCCAGATCTACCAGCGCTACTCGGCGGACCGGATTCCTCTCGTCGACGACCGCGGCTGGAACATGGCCACCCGAGGAGTGAGGTAGACGCTCAGCCGGTAGGGTGGTGGACATCCCGCTCGCCGATTCGCGCGGGCACAACCGAGAAGAGGTGGAGAGATGCTGTTCGAAGGACAGGCTGGGCGGTTCGTGCAGAAGGCGATGGGCAACCTCGTCGCGTCGTTCACCGGGAACCAGGCGCTGCGCGTGGCGCAGACGGAGGCCGAGGGCGACGAGATGACGCGCGCGGGGCTGCGCTATCACATGAGCGGGGCGGCCGCGACCGGCATCGCGCCCGTCCAGGCGCTCCCCAGCACGGCGGCGCAGTGGCTCATCTTCAACCCGCCGGGGAACACCGTCTCGGCGTTCCTCGACAAGCTGGGCAGCTACCTCGTCTCCGGCACCGCCGGCGCGGGCGGCACGCTCCTCGCGGCCATCGTTCCCCCGAGCTTCCTGCCCACGGCCGTGCAGAAGGTCTCCGCCTCCGGCGTGGTGATCCAGAACGCGAACCCGGCGAGCACGCGGGCGAGCCAGATCGTCGTCACCTCGGGGGTGACGCTGCTCAACATCACGGGCGGCTCCTGGTTCCCCATCGCGTGGATGAACCCGGCGCAGACCGTGGTCGGCCAGACCCAGATGGAGAGCGCGCCCCTCCAGGGGCGGATCGTGCTCCCGCCGAACACCGGGCTCGCGCTCGCCGTCCTCTCGCCCACGGGCACGACCCCGCTCTTCGCGCCCTACGGCTCCTGGCGCGAGTACGCGACCGACGTCGAGTAGGCACGGCCTGTGGCCGTCCTGCAGCAGCCCTACACGACGCTCGCTCACCTCGAGCACGTGGCGATCGCGACAAAGGCGATCCAGGCGCTGCCGGTCGTCCAACGCAGGGACGCCATCAAGAGCGCGAGCGGCCTGCTCGAGGCAGCCCTCCGCACCCGCCACAAGCCCCCCTGGCTCGTCGAGCACGACCCGGACTTCGACGACCTGTCGGGCATGACCGGTGGGGCCCTCCCCATCTGGACGCTCGAGGCCGCCGGCCCGATCCTGCCGGGCGGCCAGGCGCGGCCGATGGACGTCCAGGTGACGTTCCCCGCCGGCGGCTTCGTCGGCGCCGCCGGCATCACCTACAACGTCAACGCGGACGCGGGCGCCTACGCGACCTCGGCCGGCCCCACGCTGCCGTTCCCGGTCTCCGGCATCGTGCCCATCGGGGGCTACCCGTTCCAGCTCCCGATCGGCGCGGCGGTGAACGCCGGCGACTCCTTGCTGTTCTCGCTCCGCACGGACGCGGGGCTGATGACGGCGGCCGCGCTGCTCGCCGCGTGGCTGCTCCTGCACGCGCGGGGCGTCGACGCCGCCACGCTCGCCGACATGCAGAAGGCGAAGGACACCGCCGAGGCCTGGGTGAAGTCGATCGCCACGGGGGACGGCGACCTCGACAAGGGCGCGGACGCCACCCCGACCATCCAGGAGGGGGGCGTCCGGTTCAAGCGGGGCCGTGAGCAGAAGGACGCCTTCGGCTGGGTGGGCGGGCGCGGGAGGTGGTGATGGGGCTCGACGAGGTCGACGAGCTCGCGCGCGACCTCGATCAGCTCGCCGCCGAGGGGCCGGCGCGCGCCGCCACCCGGGCGGCGCCGAGGCTCCTCCAGGTCGCCGCCGAGGGCTGGGCGGCGGGGCGAGCCCCCGACGGCGCGGCGTGGCCGGCCACGAAGGACGGGCGCGTCCCGCTCCTCGCCCTCACCTCGCAGGCCTCGGCTCGCGCCGACGGCGCGGCCGTCGTGCTGGAGCTGCCCGACGAGCTCCTGCCCCACCAGGCCGGCGGCCGCCTTCCGCAACGCCAGGTGGTGCCCGCGCCCGGCGAGGCGTTGCCGCCGTCCTGGCAGGCCCCGCTCGAGGACGCGCTCGAGGAGCAGCTCGAGGAGCTCCGGTCCGCCGCCCGGTAGGGTGGGAATGGCAACGGCAACCGTTGACGCCCTCTCGCAAATCGTCGCCGGCGTCGGCGCCTACTTCGCCGATCCCTCACGAAATGTGGTGGCCGACGTCGAAGCGGGCGAATGGAACGTCGAGCGCCACAACGGGCCTCCCTACGTGGTGATCGGGCACGGCCCGTTCCAGTATGCGGGCGCGGCCGCGGTCGCCAACCGCACGGCGCCGTCGCACTGGTGGAAGATCACGGACACCCTTTACGCACCCGTGGTCGGCCAGCGCGACCAAACCTTCCTCGTCTGGGTCCACAGCCCCGCACCCGGCGACTTCACCAGCACGGACCCGACGCAGATCGCCGTGCTCGCCCAGGTCGCGACGATGGCGCTGAGCGACCTCACGTATGCGGCGCTTCGTGACATCCACGGGCACGATCTGACGCCGGGCCCGGGGAAGGTCCTGAACCCGGAGCGCGGCGAGTTCACGTACGGGTCCGTGGTGTCCTGGGGGTTTACGATCCCGGTGCCGGTGCTCGGCGACACCTACACCTACGAGAACGCGCAGGTGATGGGCATGACGGTCGCAACGGTGGTGAACGGGACGCCGTCGACGCCCGCGGACGTCGCCACGGGCCCCTGACGCCTCGCGCGGTAGGGTGGGCATGAGCACGCTCCCCGGAGCCACCCTCGTCGAGGTCCCGCCGGCGGGTCAGATCGTGCAGACGGCGCCCGCGAACGTGGCCGTGTTCCTCGGCTGCAGCTCCAAGGGCACCCTCTCCCAGCCGCTGCCCTTCGGCGCTCAGCAGACGGCGGCGTGCGAGCTCACCTATGGTGCGGGGCCGCTCTCGCGACAGAGCTGCTACCCGATGGCCAAGGTGCCGGTGCAGTTCGTGTGCATCCGGCTGCCCGCGGTCTCCGTCGCGGCGACGATCTCGACGCCCGCGCTGGTGCAGGGCGGCTCGAGCACCTGGACCTCGACGCTGAGCGGAACGCCCACCGACGGCCTCGACGTGGTGATCAACTTCATCGTCGGAGGCACGACCGGGAGCAGCGGCATCACCTACCAGGTGTCGACGGACGGCGGCAACTCGTTCGGGAGCACGCAGAACCTCGCCAGCGCGACGAGCATCACCGTGGGGGGCGTGAGCATCGCCCTCGGCTCCGGTCATGTGGTCACCGCCGGCGACTCGGCGGCCTGGTGGACGACGCCGGCGTCGGCGACGATCCTGCCGACGACCGTCACGCGCGCGAGCGGCTCCTCGACGTCCACCTACGTCTTCAGCGGCACGCCGAACGACGGGTACGAGATGGCGATCCAGATCGTGACCGGCGGCACCGTCGGCGCGGCCGGCATCACGTTCATGTACTCCCTCGACTACTGGGCGGGCGCCAACGCGACGTGGAGCCTCGTCACCGCCCTCCCGCTCTCCGGGGTGTACGTGATCCCGGACCACAACGACAGCACGGGCATCACCATCACGGTCGGCGCCGGCGTGGTCGTCGCCGGCGACCTCGTGACCGCCAACACCACGCCGCCCATGCCCCAGTGGAGCGACGCGAGCGCCGCGCTCGACACGCTCCGGAACAGCAACCTCACGTGGAGCTTCGTGGTGTTCACGGGCTACGCCACGCGCGCGTTCCGCGACTCGCTGGAGACGAAGCTCCAAAGCTACGCGACCTCGGGACGGTTCACCTGGGGCACCGTGCAGGCGCGCGACCGGATCACCGGCGAGACCACGACCTCCCCCGACAACACGTCGGGCGACCTCGCGTGGAGCGGCAGGCTGCTCGCCGAGTGGGGCACCAGCGTCGGCGACCGGACGCCGCCCCAGGCCGGGAGCGCGCGCGTGCGCGACCCGCAGACCGGGCGCTACAACCGCGTGCCGCGCACCGCGATCGTCATCTCGCGGATCGTCGGCACGAGCCCGGACACGGACCCGGGCGATCGGACGCTCCCGAACGACGGCGCCTACAGCTCCGACGTCTCCATCACGACGCCGGCGGGGCAGCTTTGCGAGCACGACGCTCGCGTGAACCCGAGCCTGTTCAACCTCGGCTTCAACGTCCTCAGGACCTGGTACGGCGAGAGCGGCCTCGCGCCGGGCGTGTTCGACGCGAGCGGGCGCCTGATGGCCGCGTCGGGGGACATCCAGCGCTGGCAGTACCGGCGCGTGCAGGACCTCGCCGACGCGGCGTGCTTCGCTGCGATGGCGAAGCTCATCTCGTCCAAGTTCGGGGTGTGGCCCTCGACCGTGCGGCCGCCCTACGTCGCCGGCGACATCATGGTCTGGGACCTCAACAACCTCTACCAGCTCCTGTTCGCGGCCGTGTTCGCGGCGGTGGGCAACTACGTGAGCGCGCCCCGATCCGGCGGCATCCAGGTGGTCATCAACCCCACGCCGGGGATCGTCAACGGCAGCACGGTCGTCTACCAGTCGACGAAGCTCACCGGCAAGCAGTACCTCGACCAGTTCAGCGGCACGCTCGGCTGGGTCAACCCCACGCTCGCCGCGCTCTTCACCGGGCCGTCCGCCTCGAGCTGAAAGGATCCCCCCATGTCGGCGTGGAGCCTCGATACAACCCGGTACTCGCTGTCGAGCCTCAAGCTCTTCGTGTTCGGCGTCCCGATCCTCGGGTGCCAGGTGTCGGAGCCGGAAGAGTCGATCGAAGGCGACCTCATGTGGGGCAACTCGCCGGTGTCGATCGGCAAGGTCATCGGCAAGGTGACCGGGTCGGTGAAGCTCGGGCTCATCCCCGAGATGCACGACACGCTCCTCCAGACCATCGGCAACGGGTTCGCCGAGATCCCGATCGGGTTCGTGGCGAACCTCTACGAGCCCGCGAACCCCTCCGGGGTGTACTTCCTGTCCAACGACACGCTCTGGTTGAAGAAGAACGGGCTCGCGATCGCGCGCGAGGGGGCCGTCATCACGAGCGAGTTCGAGACCGGCAACCTCATGAGCTGGAACGGCGTCACCGCGATCGACATGGCCGCGCGCGCCAGCGACCCGGTGAGCCTCGGCTCGATCTTCGCATCCGCAGGCCTCTCGATCTGAAGGAGCCGTCCCGTGCAAGTCACCCGCGCCCCCGTCCCCACGAACGCCGAGATGATCGCCAAGGAGATCGCCGGCACCCGTGCGCAGCTTCCCCCCCCGCCCCCCGCGGCGGCCCCCACGGGCGCGGCGGCCCCCGCCGCTCCCCTGGTGCACGCCGCGCCGCAGGAGCTCGGCGCCGTCCAGGCCATGCGGAAGGCCGCGGCCGACCGGAGGCGCGCCGCGGAGCTCGCACGCGCCGCGGCGGCCGAGGATCCCGCCGTCCAGCTCGCCGAGGAGCAGCTCGCGCTCGCCCGCGAGGAGCGCGAGGCCTCGCTCGCCGAGCACGAGCTCGAGGCGGACCGCCTCTACCGCGAGGCGTGCCTCCACTACGGCGAGGAGCGCGTGGCGCGGGTGCCGACGGTCCGCGGCTCCGTGGTGATGCGCCCGGCGTCGGAGATCGAGGCCGACAAGACGGCGAAGCTGTGCGGCGCCCACCGACGCGCCGAGGCCGCCGCGAAGACGCCCGCGGAGGCCGAGATCCATGCTCGGAACGCCGAGGAGGAGGCGCGCAACGGGATCCGCGCGCTGGTGCTCACCTCCCGGGAGCACCTGGAGACCACGACGCGCGAGCACTTCGGCCTGTGGAACGCCCTCGCGCGTGCCAAGAACGCGCTCGTCGACGGCGAGGCCCGCGAGGCGGGAAAAGGCGGCGCGCGCTGATCGCGGCGTGCGAGGGTGACGCCGCGCGGATCTCCGCGCTGTTCGCCCCGCTCCTGCCCGAGGCGGCGCGCTACGACGACGACGTCCGGGCCGGGCTGATCCACCTCGTCGACCTGCTCCAGCGCATCGCCGGGGGGTCGTGATGAGCGCCCTGGGTCTCACCGCCCGCGCCGTGCTCCGCGACCGCTTCACGCCGCCCGAGCTCGAGCGCCTGGCGGCGACCCCCTACCCCCGCGTCCTCCGCGAGGCCCGGGAGCGCCGCGCGGCCGCCCTGCTCGCGTCGGGGTGGAGGGAGACGCTGGAGAGCCTCCGCGAGACGCCCGTGATCGTCACCCTGCACGCCTTCTCCGTCGAGCAGGAGGAGCTCGCCGGGCAGCCCCACGCGGCACCGTGGGACGGGAGCCTCGACGGATGATCTTCACCGTCGACATCAAGGGCGACACCTCGGGCGCGACCCAGGGCGCCGCCGCGCTGCGCGCGGAGACCGCCGCTGGCCGGGAAACCGCCGCGACGCTGGCCCTCGTGGGGCGCGGATCGGCCGCACTCGCCACCAGCTCGAGGGGCGCGGCGGATCTCGCCGCCGGCATGCGCGAAGCGCAGCGCGAGGCGGGCGCCCTGCAGGCCGCGCAGAAGGCCCTCGCGAGCGGGGGCGACGCGGTGGACGTCGAGACGTACCGCGCCCTCTCCGCGCAGATCGAGGTGGCCACCGGGCGCGCGGCCGCGCTCGCGCAGGAGCTGGCGAAGAGCGGGAAGGCCGGCGAGGACTTCGGCGGCAACGACAAGGCCGAGAAGGACGCGGCCGCCCAGGAGGACAAGCGCGCGAAGGCGGAAGAGAGAGCGGCGAAGGAGCGCGCCAAGGAGGCGGACAAGACGAAGAAAGATCTGAAGGAGGCCGGCAAGGAGACCAACGAGAACGTCTCCAGCGTGCTGCGCTACGGCGCCGCGCTCGCGGGCATCGCCTCCGCCGGGGAGCTCACCAGGATGGCCCTCGGCTGGCGCGGCATGGCCGCTGTCCAGATGCTCTCGATGAAGGCCGCGATGGACGTGCGCCGCCTCGTGGCGGGCATCGATCCTAGCCCCGCCGTGCGCGGAGTGACGCTGCTCGAGCGGAATCTGAGCAAGTCCACCGTCACCGGCTCCGCGCTCTCGGGCATCCTCACCCGCGGCTTCGGCGCGCTCTTCGGTCTCGTCGAGAAGGGCGAGCCCCTGGTGCAGTCGGTGTTCGAGGGGATGGTCATCGGCGCGCTCGTGGCGGAGATCGCCCTCCAGAAGGCGAGAATCGCGCTCGCCCCGCTCACCGTCGCGATCGAGGACTGGCTCGGCAGCGAGGACGCCATGGAGACGGCCGCCTATGGGGGCGCCGCGGCGCTCGCCGCCGTGGGCGTGGCCGCGGCGATCGCCGCCGCCCCCATCCTGGCCACGGCCGCCGCCTTCCTCGCTGTGGGCAAGGCCATCAACGAAGCGGTGAAGCTCTACCGCGAGTGGGACGAGCTCCAGGCCGCGCGCTCGCGCGAGAAGGCCGCGGCGGCCGCCGGTGGGGGCCCGCTCGGCAACGCGGGCACCGACGCCGCCTTCGGCGCGCACGTCGGGGGCCCGGCGCCCACGCACGTCACCTACGAGAAGCTCGCCCCCACCGCCGCGGCCGCAGGCGTGGCCACCGGCAAGGCGCTCGGCGACGGCATGGCGCTCGGCATGGCGGGCGCCGCGCCCACCGTCGCCGGCGCCGCCGACAAGCTCGTGAAGACGGCCGACGCGAGCGCGCGCACGGCCGCGGACGCGCACAGCCCCTCGAAGCTCTGGCGGGAGGGCCTCGGCGCGGACATGGGCGAGGGCGCGGCGGTCGGGCTCGAGGACAAGGCGGGCCGGGTCGCCGGCGCCGCCGACAAGCTCGTCCCACAGCCCCCGGGCGGCGGAGGCGGAGCGCCCGCCGGCGGCCCCGTCCAGATCAGCATCGTGCAGTACTTCGGCGCCGGCGCGCCGGAGCAGACCCGCGCCGCTGCAAAGCAGGGGACGCAGGAGGGCCTACACGCAGGGCTCCGGCAGCTCGCGGTAATGCTCGGCTTGCCCATTCCGGGGACGACATGATCTCGCCCATCAAGGCCCCCGCGGCGCACGACCTGTTCAAGGTCGACTCGCTCTATTCGCCGACCGCGCCGGACGGGAAGACGACGATCACCGAGTGCAACGGGCGCGAGCTCACCTGGCAGGAGCAGCAAGCGCCGGGGCTCACGGGCGCCTTCGTGGTGTTCCGGGGCGAGAAGCTCGTGTCGATCACCTACCGGATCGAGCTCTGGACCGACAACGGCTTCCAGACCTACGCGCAGCTCGAGTCCTACTTGAACGCCGCGAAGAACGCGCGGCCGCCGCGGGGCCTCAAGCTGGTCGACCTCCGCCTCGCCGGCCTCCGGATCCCGCAAGTCGCCCTCGCTCGGCTGCCCTACCAGGTCCTCGTGAGCCCCGGGCTCTGGGCGTACGAGGTGAAGTTCCAGGAGTACAAGCGCCTCCAGCTCGGCGGCGGCGCGCCGCAACCGCCGCAGAATCCCCGCCAGGCGCTGATCGTGCAGCTCCAGAAGCAACGCGACGGGCTCGCGGCCGAGGCAGCGGCGGCCGAGGCCGCGGCGAGGGCGAAGAAGTAGCCATGCC
>Ga0181522_10000635_pt1 | contig 24616 bp, 22 predicted proteins | sample PEATcosm2014_Bin_27_FD_121103 | JGI IMG/M metagenome (GOLD analysis project Ga0181522, IMG submission 121103) | Peatland microbial communities from MTU Mesocosm Facility, Houghton, MI, USA - PEATcosm2014_Bin05_10_metaG | ecosystem: Environmental > Terrestrial > Soil > Wetlands > Peat | place...
CAACGGCCGCTGCCTGGACAGCAACTACGGCTGGAACACCTGCATGACCTACGCCGAAGCAGCCACCACGCTGTCCTCGGTCGTCAGCGCCATGCGCGCCCGCTACGGCAGCCGTCTCGCGAGCCTCTACCTCTACCAGGCTCACGACCAGGCAGCCACGGGGACCGCGACCGGCCGTGAGTACTACTTCGGCGCCCTGCAGAGCAACGGCTCGCCGAAGGGCGCCTACACGACGACGGTCGAGTCGCTCCTGCACGAAAACCCGTAGGGGCGATCGGGCAGGGTGACGGGCACGAGGCGCCGGGACGCAACCGGCGCCTCGTTCGCGTTCGGGCGCCCGCTCAGGCCCGGTGCGGCTCCTCGGCGACCGGCACGGGAGCCGGCAGGCGAGCCGCCAGCGCGAGCAGGCCGATCTGGGCGCCCAGCAGGGCGGTGAAGCGGGCGTCGATGCCGGTGAAGCTGGCCGTCGTCTCGATCGCCGCCAGCGCCCCGACGGCGCAGAGCGAGACCAGCCCGAAGGCCTTGAGCGCCGGCTCGGGGCTGTGCTTCCACGCCTGCCAGGCGACCGTGGCCATACCCACGAGAACGGCCACGTAGGCAAGGAGGCCGAGGATCCCCAGCTTCAGCCAGAACCACAGGGCCGCAAAGTGCACGTAGAGCCGTCCCTGCGGGTGTTCGACGGAGAGGGTCTGGGCGCTTGCGGTCCAGGGTATGTCCATGCCCAGGCCCGTTATGGGATGACGGCCGATCTCGCTGAGGACGTTGGCGCGCTCGTTGAGCCTGTAACGATCCTGGACGTTGGCTTCGATCTTCGACGGGGACAGCGAGGCGAGTCGTTTGACGATCGGCGAGCCCGAGGACTGGAAGTTGACGGAGCCGATCGCCCATACGGCGACGATCAGCAGCAGCACCGCCGGTATCAGCACCCTGCGGCGACTGGGCGACAGGCCGAGCACGACGATCAGCAGCAGGCACAGCACCGCCCCGATCCAGAAGGAGCGCCGGTAGGAGAGCACCAGCGAGGCGATCAGCAAGGGGCTGCCCAGCAGCAGCCAGCGTGGCGGGCGCAGGCGCGAGACGACCATTGCCAATGCGCCGAAGATGGTCAGCATGACCAGCCAGTTGGCAGTCGGTTCGTAGTAGGTCAGCGTCGCGCGGCCTTCGATCGGCTGGCCGTAGTGACCGAACACCTCGATCAGGCCGACTGCCGCCTTGAAGATCGCGAGCATGGCCAGAGCCGTTATGGCTGTGACCAACTGCCGCCTCTCCAGGCGCAGGTTGACGACGGCCAGCGGCAGCAGCAGGAGGTAGCTCAGCACGTTCTCGGAGAGGATCACCGAGCGCAGGCTCGCGCCGGCGCCGTGCCCCGTCACTGCGCCCGCGATCATCGCCAGCCACAGCAGCGCCAGGGGCAGCGCCAGGGCCCGCGGCAGGATCGGCGCGCGACGCTCCCGGACCAGCTCCCAACCGACGGACACGACGGTCAAGGCAACGAGGGCGTCCAGCGGCGTCAGGCCCTTGTAGAACTCGTCGTAGAGGTGCGAGGTGAAGTTGAAGAGCCCGAACGTCGAGCCCTCGCAGAGGATCGCCAGGCCGACCGTCACGGAGACCATCACGACCGGTCGGCGCATGACGATCAGCGCAGTCGCGACGGCCAGCGGCGCGAGCAGCCCCATGCCGCCGAGCTTTTTGGCGCCCAGCAGCGCCAGCAGCATCGTCGCCAACGCCGCCACCGCGGCCGTCAGCAGCTCCCGGTCCTGAACTGCACGCAGGCGCGAGCGCAGTGCGGGCACCACCAGCCCTCCCCTCAGGTGCGTACGCGGGAGCCGGAGGCGTGCGAGTTGGACGAGCGGGCTGCCCTGGTCGAGCGGCTGGACTGGGCCGGCGGGGTCTCGTAGGCGTCATAGCCGTAGGGCACGGCCTCCCGGGCCCCCGTCACGACGATGCCGAGGGGCTCGACCATGTGGCGGTCGAGAATCGAGCGCGCCCTGCGAATCTCCTCGCGCTTGGTGTTGTCGACCCTGGCCACGATCAGCGCCGCGTGCACGGCGGAGTTGTTGAGCAGGACCTGCGCATCGGCCACGGGATTCAGGGGCGGAGCATCGATCAGCACCATCCCCTCCGGCTCGAGCAGTTCCAGGATCATCTCCGAGATCCTCGGTGCGCCGAGCAGCTCGGACGGGTTCTGGGGCAGCGGCCCCGCCGGCAGGACGGAGAAGTTGGGGAGGTCCGGGAAGGGCTCGACGAGGAGGTCGCCGACCGGCGTGCCTGCCGTCAGCGCCGTGGTCAGTCCCGCCGACCCGTCGATCCGGAAGTGGGCCGCGAAGGTGGGTCGACGCAGGTCCAGCTCCATCAGGACGATCCGACGGCCGGCCAGCGCGATGGCGTGAGCCAGATCCACCGAGACGGTCGTCTTGCCCTCGCCGGCGACGGCGCTGGTGACGACCAGGGTGTCCGTCTGCCTGGTCACAGCCGCGAAGTCCAGGGCGCTGCGCAGGATCCTGTAGGGCTCGAGCAACTCCGTGCGCTCGCTGGCGCGGCGGAAGCGGAAGGAGGAGTAGGGGATCGTCGCCAGCGCCGGAAGCCTGTACTCCGCTTCCAGGTCCTCGATCGTCTTCAGTCGTCGGTCCAGGGTCTCCAACAGGAACACGATGCCGAAGGCGATGCCGAGACCCAGCAGCACGCCGATGACGATCGTCGTGGAGAGCTTCGTGCCGGTGGGCGAGGTGGGCACGCTGGCCGAGCCGATCACGTTGGCCCCACCGCCGGCCACCGCCCTCAGCTCGCCGAGGCGCTGCACGGACGCTTCCAGGGTGGCGCGTTCGGCCGAGCCCGACGGCAGCGCGTTGATCTGCTGCGAGAGCTTGCTCTGGGCGCTTTCGATGCCCGACAGCTCGGTCTTGGCGCGGAAGGCGATGAACTGGCGTGCGAACGCGTTGGCCAGCTTCGCGGAGTACTCGGGATCGGCCGTGGAGGCCGAGAATTCGAGAACGTTCGCGTTCGGCGCCGTTTCGACCTGGACCTGGCCGAGCAGTTCCGCGACAGACGCCTTCGGGTTGACGCTCAGGCGCACCGCCTGGGCCACTTCCGGCGAGTGCGCTATGAGCACTTCGGTGTCCGCTTCGCGCTGCGGTTCGGGGCTGCCGCCCGTCGAGACCTGGAGCGCCGAGTCCGACAGGGTGCCCGACTGGAAGGCGACGCTGGCCGTGGCGACGTAGGACTTCGTCGTGCGCTCGTAGCGGAAGACGGCCACGGCCACGCAGACAGCCACCACACCGGACAGGATCAGCCAGCGCGATCTCAAGACGGCCAGCGCCTTCGCGAGTGTTTCCCGCTCGCTGCCGCGCTCGAAAGTGCTCATCGGCCAGGGGTCCCTGCGGCCGGGCGGACGGTCGTCGTTGCGAGGATGCTCAGTCCCACTGGCTCCCTATCGTCCTGGCCTCGGGCGCGCTTGAGCGGCGGTCCCCTCCAGAGTTCGCCGGCAGCTCATCTCGGGCCATGGCAGCATGGTAGCTCGCGCCGGTGGCGATAATGCTCGCTGCACAAGGCCGGTCAAGGCCGTGCCCCATCGCACCGATACAGCGACGAGCAGATGCCCCCAAGCCTCAGCACAGGGATGACCGCGATCAAGCGCGCAGCTCGACACTCGCTCGCGAGAGTCGGGCAGCAGGAGCGGGCCGAGGAGACGCTCGGCCGCCTGCGCGAGGCCCGCACGGCCTTCGACGACGCCCGCCGGCGGGAGCTGCGCGACGAGCACGCGCTGCGGGTCGTGCTGGCGAGTGTCCTGCGCGCTGACTCCAACGCGATCGACGTCGGGGCCAACGTCGGCGCCGTCCTCGAGTCGATCGTCCGGATCGCCCCGCGCGGCAACCACATCGCCTACGAGCCGATCCCCGATCTGCACGCTCGATTGAGCTCGAGCTTCCCGACCGTCGACGTGCGCCGTGCGGCCCTGTCGGACGTCTGCGAGGAGACCGAGTTCGCCCACGTCGTGGACGCGCCCGCCTACAGCGGCCTGCGCCGCCGTCAGCTGCCGGCGAACATCGGCGAGGTCAGGAGCATTCCCGTCCGCACCGAGCGCCTCGACGACGTGCTCGAGCCGGGCTACGTGCCGGCGCTGCTGAAGATCGACGTCGAGGGCGCAGAGCTGAACGTGCTCAGGGGCGCCAGGCGAACGCTCGAGTTGCATCGCCCGGTCGTGCTATTCGAGCACGGCAGCGGCGGCGCCGACGTCTACGGCGCGACGCCCGGGGAGCTGTTCGACCTGCTCGATCAGGTCGGCCTGCGCATCTTCGACACCGAGGGCGAGGGGCCCTACTCGCGCGAAGGGTTCTGCGCGACCTTCACCGAGCCGATCTGGAACTTCCTGGCCTGCCCGGCCTGACCAGATCCTCGTATATGGCTTCGTAGCGCCGCGCCATCGCTGCCGCCGTGAAACGTCCCAGGGCGACCTCGCGAGCACGCGAGCCCATCCTGCGACGGAGAGCCTCGTCGCCCAGGAGCGTCGCCAGGCCCGCGCTGACGGCCTGCAGGTCATCCGGCGCCACGACCAGTCCCGTCTCGCGATCCTCGACGGCCTCCGTGACGCTGCCGACGTCGGCGGCCAGCACGGGCAGGCCGGCCTGCATGGCCTCCAGGATCCCAAGCGGCATGCCCTCCCACCGCGAGGGCAGCGCGAACACGTCGAAGCTCGACAGGTAGGAGCGCGCATCGCGCCTCCAGCCGGTGATGACGAGGCGATCGCCGACCTGAAGCTCGGCCGCCAGGCCTTCCAGCTCTCCCCGCTGGGGGCCGTCGCCGACGAGCACGAGGGTGGCGCCGGGCAGGTCCGGGAGAGCCCGCACGAGCAGGTCGTAGCCCTTCTGCTCGGTCAGGCGCCCGACGGAGCCGACGATCGGAGGGGGAGCGGGGGCCGGCACGGGCGTGAGCTCCAGCGGCGGGACCCCGTTGGGCACCGCCAGGACAGAGCCCGCCGGGAGTCCCGACAGGGCCTCGATCTGGCGAGCCGCGCGAACGCCCACGGCGACGTGGACGCCGACACGACGGGCCAGGGCACGCCGCGCGAACGCCTGCACGCGCGGAACGGCGCTGGCCCGGGGCAGGTGGTCGACGGCGAGCACCGCCACGCCAGGGGTGAGCAGCCCGGCCAGCTCGCCGTGGGCGCAGGCGCCCGGCCAAGCCTGGTTGGCATGCATCACGGCAGGACGCAGACCGCGCAGCGTCCGCAGGTGCTCGAGCAGGGCGCCACGGTCGAAGAAGCCACGAGGCCGGGGAACCGATATCGCGGCCGTTCCGGGCCTGGCAGCCGCGATCTCCTCCGCAACGGCCTGCTCGCATGCGATCACGACGACCTCGTAGGACGGCGCCAGCTCGGCGATCAGGTAGCCCAGGGCCAGCTCGGCGCCGCCGACCTGGGCCGAGTCGGTGTAGGCCAGCAGTCGCATGCTCAGCCGGCCATGCGCTCGTAGAGATCCACGACGGGTCTGGCCGCCGGCCCGGGAGCATGGTGGGCGGCAAACGTCTCCAGCGCAGCCCGCCCGGTGGCCACCCGTCTCTCCAGGTCGCCGATCAGCTCTGCCGCGGCCTGCGCCAGATGCTCGTCGTCGGTGTCGACGACCAGCCCGTCATTGCCGCCGATGCCCTCCGCCCCCTCGGGCGTCGTGACCACGGGCAGCCCCAGGGCCAGCGCCTCCAGCACCTTCACCTTGGCGCCGCTGCCTGCCGTCAAGGGGTACAGCAGTAGTCCCAGCTCGCGGAGGAACGCCGACGCCGAGGGCACCCGTCCGCGCCACTCCACGCCCGGCAGGTCGGGGAGCTCCGGGAAGGCCGATCGCTGCATGCCCTCGCCGGCCAGAGCCAGCCTCGCGTCGGGCCTGCGCGCCAGCACCCGGGGCCAGACCTCCAGCAGCAGCCGGCGCACGGCACCGGCCGTCGGAGGCCAGCGGGCCTGTCCGATCAAGCCCGCCGTGGGCTCCTGCAGCGTGGCCGCGGGACGGTAGCTCTCGGGGTCGAGCGCCAGCGGCCCCACCGCCACCTCTGCGGCGGCTGCGCAGTTGGCCAGGTCACGACCCATCTCCTGTGAGTTGGCCAGCAGCCAACGAGCCTGCCCGAGCACGCGTCGCTCGGCTCTGAGCAGCTCGATCGAGGCCCGCCCGGCCTGGCGTAGGGGGTTCCAGACACGATCGTCCCGGCGTGCCAGGCAGTGCAGCTGCACGAGCGCCGGACCGCTGGCCTGCGCCAAGGCGGCGGCCGCCGCCAGCTCGACGAAGTGGGTCACGTCGGCCTCGGAGGAGCGCTCCGCCACAGCCTCTGCGAAGGGTCCGTGGCCGAGCCTCGTCATCGGCGCCAGGACTCGTTCCCGGCGCCTGGCGGCGACGGTCATCGGGGGCACCGCGACGACCTCCACGGGGAACGGGGCCAGGATCTCGAGTTCCTCAGCTCGCAGCGGCCCGGGGCACAGCAGCTGGGCGTCCACGCCCAGGGACTCAAGTCCGCGGAGCAGGCCGACGATGCATCGCGCGGCGGCTCCGCCCTCGGGCAGGGGCGGGACCGAGCTGACAATGAGCACGCGCAAGGCTGCGAAAGTATGACGTACATGTTGAGCACCGCCAGAGCGCTCCCGAGGCGTCTGCTGCACGGGGGCGCCGCCGGCGATGCCAGCCATGCGGGGGGGCGCCAGATCGCCGCCAACGTGGCCATCCAGATGGTGGCGAGGCTGATCACGATGGCCCTCAGCGTCGTGACGGTGTCCTTGACGGCCCGCACGCTCGACCCGACCGGCTACGGCGTGCTCAACGGGGTCGGCGGCTACGTGGCGCTGTTCGGGACGTTCACCGACCTCGGCTTCACGATCGCCGCGATGCAGCGCATGTCGGCCGAACCCGAGCGCGAGTCGGAATGGCTGGGCGCCCTGGCCGGAGTGCGCATGGCCTTCGGACTCGGCGTCACCTCGCTGTGCGCCATCTCCGTGCCCTTCCTGCTCAGCAGCGCCCACCAGCAACGGTGGGTCGCCGTCGCGATGATGTCGACGGTCGTGACGACGGTGCCGGTGTCGCTGATGGCCGTCTTCCAGTCCCGCCTGCGCATCGGACTGGTCCTCTCGCTGACGGTCGCCCAGGCCTTCCTCTGGCTCGGCATAGTCTTCGGGCTGCACGAGGTCCACGCCTCGGCTCTCGGGTTCGCGGCGGCCAGCGCCGGCCTGAGCATGTTCATCTCCATCTTCCAGTTCAGGTACACCCGGCGCTTCGCCGACGTCGCCTGGCGCGCCGGCCTGAGGCTGTGGAAGCGGCTGATCCGGATCGCCGTGCCCCTGGGCCTGGCCAGCGTCATGATCACGATCTACTGGCAGATCGACTCGGTGCTGCTGCTGAAAATCTCCGGGCCCGCCGAATCGGGCATCTACGGAGCCGCCTACGGGTTCCTCAGCCCGCTCAACTTCCTGCCGGCGGCCGTCATGTCCTCGTTCTTCCCCGTGCTCTCGGCCATCTACGGGCACGATCCCGAGCGGTCCAAGCGGCTGGTACAGATCTGCGCCAACTCGATGGCGGTGGTCGCGCTGCCTGTGCTGGCGGGCACGATCGCCCTATCCGACAAGATCGTCCACCTCATGTACGGAGGCGGATTCCGCAGCTCGGCCGGGTTGCTGCCGATCCTGATGATCGCGTTCGTCTCGATCTGCTACGGGACGCTGGCCGGCTACCTGGCGCCCGTCCTGGGCCTGCAGTGGCGCCTGGCCCGCTATGCCACGATCGGGGCGATCGCCAACGTCATCATGAACCTGTTGCTGATCCCGTCCTACGGGGCCCGCGGATCGGCCTGGGCGACCGTCGCGACCGAGATCCTGACGATGGCGCCGATGCTGACAGCGGCGCTGCGCACGATGCACCTGCGCCTCTCGCCCTGGAAGATCCTGCGCACGGTCGCTCTTGCTGCAGCGATGACGGGCGTGATGGTGATGGCCCGACCGCTCGGCCTGCTGCCAGCCGGAGTGCTGGGCCTGCTCTTCTACGGCAGTGGGCTGTTCGCGGTGAGAGTCGTCAACCCGGGGGAAATCAGCGCCTTGCGCAGCAAGCCAACCTGAGCGATCGAGGGTATGCGCGTCCTGTTCTTCAACGAGGGCAACCTGGGGACTCACGTCCTGGGTCACGCACAGCTCGATGCGGCCCTGCGCAGCGGCCTGGCCGACGCACCGGACGTGCAGGCGCGCTTCGCCTCGCTCACCCAGATGAGCCCGCGGGCCCAGATGCTCGCCGGCAGGCACCTGCGCGTGCTGACCAAAGCCGGCCTGGACTTCAACCGCCTGCGCTGGCACGTGATCCAGTCGATGCGGGCCAGCCGCCAGCTGGAGGCGGAGCTGGCCGAGTGGCCGGCCGACGTCGTGCACGTCTACAGCCACGCCGTGTCCTTCGGGATGGTCGCCACCATGCGCAGGCTGCCGGTCGTCCTGGCGACGGACACGAACGTCCGCGAGTGGTGGGCGATGCCGGCCTGGCGTCCCGACCAGCCCTACGCGCCGCTGACGATCATGCCCAGCCAGGCGCTCGAGCGGCGTGCCCTGCGCAACGCCGCCCTGGTGCTGGCAAGGACGGCGTGGACGCGCAGGACCCTGGAGGCGGAGGAGCCGCGGGCGCGCGTCGTCGAGTACCACCCGGGCATCGATATCGAGCGCTACAGGCCGGCCCCACGGGAGCCGCGGGAACGCAGCCGGGTGCTGTTCGTGGGCGGCCGCTTCAGGGAGAAGGGCGGCAACGACCTGCTCGACGTGCTCCACGACAGGCTCGGCCGCGACGTCGAGCTGGACGTCGTCACGCCCGACGAGGTTCCCCAGCGCCCCGGCGTGCGAGTGCACCGCCTGCAGCCCTCGGATCCGGCTCTGCTGGCGCTGCAGCAGCAGGCCGACCTGACCTGCCTGCCGACCTACGGCGACACGAACCCCTGGGCCATCCTGGAGTCGATGGCCTGCGCCACCCCCGTGGTGGCGACGGACGTGGGAGGCATACCCGACATGCTGGAAGGCGGACGGACGGGCGTGGTCGTCCCACACGGGGACCTGCGCGCCCTTCGAGAGGGCCTGGACTCGCTGCTGGACGACGGAGACAGGCGCCTGCAGCTGGGCGCCCGCGCCCGCGAGCGCTGCGAGCGCAGCTATGACGCCAAACGCCAGTTCCCGATCCTGATCGGACACCTGCAGTCCGTCTGCGTGCGGCGACCCTAGCCCTACAGAGGCGAGATGGGTGTGCCGATGATGCCTCTACGATGACCTCGTCCCCCGGAAGGAAGACAAGTGGCTGAGAAGACCCTGGTGACCGGCGGCAGCGGCTACATAGGCTCGCTGCTCACAAACGAGCTGCTGGAGCACGGGCACGACGTGCGCGTGCTGGACTCGCTGCTGCACGGGCAGCAGGACATCGCCGCCGAGCAGGAGCAGGCCGGCATCGAGGTCGTTCGCGGCGACATCCGCGACGCGGACGCCCGCGCGGCGGCCCTGGCGGGCGTCGACAGCGTCGTGCACCTGGCGGCGATCGTCGGCGACCCCGCCTGCGCACGCGACCCGCAGGTCTCAGAGGACGTCAACGTCAGGGCCACCGAGAGCCTCGTCGCGGATGCCGCGGCCGCCGGCGTCAAGCGCCTCGTGTTCGCCTCGACCTGCTCCAACTACGGCCGCATGGCCGACCCGACGGTGCCGATCACAGAGGATGGCGAGCTGCGCCCCGTCTCCCTCTACGCCGAGCAGAAGGTCGGCATGGAGAAGCTGATCCTGGGCGGTGGCGCCGGTAGCGGCATGTCGCCGACGTGCCTGCGCTTCGCGACGGTCTACGGGGTGGGACGGCGCATGCGCTTCGACCTGACCGTCAACGAGTTCACACGCGAACTGTGGGCCGACCGCGACCTGGAAGTCTTCGGCGAGCAGTTCTGGCGTCCCTACATCCACGTCCGCGACGCCGGCCGGGCCGTGCGCACGGTCCTGGAGGCGCCGCTGGAGAAGGTCGCCGGCAACGTCTTCAACGCCGGGCGCTCGGGCGAGAACTACCGCAAGCTCGACCTGGTGGAGGAGATCGGCAAGCAGGTCGACCGTGGCCGGGTCTCCTACGTCAAGAAGGACGAGGACCCGCGCGACTACAAGGTCAGCTTCGACAAGATCCGTGTCGAGCTGGGCTTCGAGACGCTGATGACGGTGCCCGACGGCATCGCCGAGATCATCGCGGCTCTGGACGCGGGGCAGTTCGGCGACCCGTACGACCCCCGCTACAAGAACATCCCCTGAGCGGGGCCCTGCGGATGGCCGACACCGGCGCCTTCCCGGAGCTCCCGCTCTTCGACCTGGAGTTGCAGCCGCAGGACCTGGCGGCTGTGGCCGAGACGCTGCGCTCCGGCTGGCTCACCCTGGGTCCGCGCACGGCCGCCTTCGAGGAGGAGTTCGCACGCCACCTGGGAGCCAGGCACGCGATCGCCGTCTCCAGCTGCACGGCGGCGCTGCACCTGGCCTATCTGGCGGCAGGCGTCGGCCCCGGCGACGAGGTCATCGTCCCGTCCTTCACGTTCGCTGCGACGGCTGCGGCGGCGCTGTACTGCGACGCCACCCCCGTCTTCGCGGAGATCGTCTCGCGTGAGACGCCGAGCCTCGACCCCGAGGACGTGGAGCGTCGCATCACGCCGCGCACGAAGGCCGTGTGCATCGTCCACTACGCCGGCTACGCGGCGGCGGCCGACACCATGAAGGAGATCTGCGACAGGCACGGCATCGCCCTGATCGAGGACGTCGCCCACGCGCCGAGCGCCACCCTGCAGGGCCGCAAACTGGGCACCTGGGGCCTGGCCGGCGCGTTCAGCTTCTTCTCCAACAAGGTGCTGTCGGTCGGAGAGGGAGGCCTGCTGTGCACGGATGACGACGAGGTCGCGGCCCAGGTCCGCTCTCAGCGCTCGCACTGCATGACGAGCGGCACGTGGGACCGCCACAGCGGTCGCACGGACACCTACGACGTCGTCGGGCTGGGCTACAACTATCGCCTGGACGAGCCACGCTCGGCGCTGCTGCTCTCGCGCATGGGCCGCCTGGAGGCGGAAATCGAGCGCCGCCGCGAGCTGACGGTGCGCTACCGCTCCATGCTCAAAGAGATCCCCGAGATCGTCGTCCCCTTCGAGGACGGGGAGGTGCCCGAGTCCTCCTGCTACGTGATCCCGATCATGCTCCAGGAGGACGGCCGTCAGGCCGAGGTCAGCGCCAGGCTGCGCGACCGGGGCATCCAGACGAGCATCTTCTACCCCTCCATCCACCGCTTCACGGCTTACAGGGAGCGCTTCCCCGCCGTGTCCCTGCCGATCACCGAGCTGGCCTCGCGCACGGAGCTGACGCTGCCCTTCTACCCGCACATGAGCCACGAGGACCAGGACCGCGTCGTCACGGCCCTGGCCGAGGCGGTCGCGCGATGACCGACTGGCGGGTGCCGCTGACGGACATCGAGGTCCCCGAGCAGGACGTCCAGGCCGTGATGGAGTGCCTGGAGTCGGGCTGGCTGACGATGGGCCCGCGCATAGCGGCCTTCGAGGATGCCCTGTCCGGCTACGTCGGCGCCACTCACGCGGTGACGGTCTCCAGCGGCACGGCGGCGCTGCACCTGTCCTGCCTGGCGGCGGGGCTCGGCCCGGGCGACGAGGTGATCGTGCCGGCCTTCACGTTCGTGGCCAGCGCAGCGGCGGTGCGCTACGTCGGCGCGACACCCGTGCTCTGCGACGTGTACTCGCCGGATCGCTTCAACCTCGACCCGACCGACGTGGCCAGGCGCATCACGCCGCGCACGAAGGCCGTCGTGGCCGTGCACTTCTGCGGCTATGCGGCGCCGGTGCGCGAGCTGAGGGCACTCTGCGACGAGCACGGGCTGACCTTGATCGAGGACTGCGCCCAGGCGATCGGCGCGACCGTCGACGCCGAGGGAGCCCAGGCCGGAACCGTGGGGCAGCTGGGCGCCTTCAGCTTCTTCTCCAAGAAGCAGCTCTGCGTCGGCGAGGGCGGCATGGTCGCCACCGCCTCGCAGGAGCTGGCCGATCGCGTCAGGCTGCTGCGATCCCACGCCCTGACGAGCAGCACGTGGGACCGCCACCGCGGCCACGACCCCGCCTACGACATCGTCGACATCGGCTTCAACTACCGCATGGACGAGCCCCGTGCCGCGCTGGGCCTGAGCCGCCTGCAGCGCCTGCCAGCCAGCATCGAGACGCGCCGGACGCTCGTGCGGGCCTACCGCGAGCGCCTCGCCGAGCTCCCCGGCGTCGAGCTGTGCTTCAGCGACGAGGAAGTGCAGCGATCCTCCCACTTCGCCTTTCCAGTGCTGCTGGCCGACCGGGCCACTCGCGACGCCTTCCGCGACAGCCTCAAAGACGCCGGCATCCAGACGACCTGGTACCCGGCCCTGCACCGCTTCACCGACTACCTGCAGTTCGCTCCCGCCGACGGCCTGCCCGTCGCGACGGAGGCGGCCGAGCGCCACTGCGCCCTGCCGCTCAGCTCGAGCATGAGCGTGGCGGACGTGGAGACGGTGGTCGAGGCCGTGCGCTCGGCGCTTGGCTGAGCGCGCCTCCGCGTCAGCTCCGCCAATCCTCGACGAGACCTAGTAGGACCAAGGCCCGCGACGGGTACGGCGGAGAAGCTAATCCCCCGGGATCAGCCGGTCCCTGACCGACTCGAACTCCTCCTGGGCCTGCTCGTAGTCGTCGTGACGACCGATGTCCAGCCAGTAGTCCTCGCTGATCCAGGAGCGCACGACGTCCCCGGCGGCGATCAGGCGCAGGATCAGATCGGGGAAGTCCAGGCGCTCGCCGGGGACGATGTGGGAGAGGGCGCGGGGCGCGAAGCAGTAGACGCCCATCGAGGCGACGTAGTCGATCGAGGGCTTCTCGTCATAGCCCGTCAGGCGGGTCGGGTCGGCGCCGTCGCCGAAGCGCAGCACGCCAAGGGAGACCTGGATCTGGCGTTGCTTGGTCGCGATAGTCGCGGCCGCGTCGCTGGCCTTGTGGCGCTCCAGCAGGGCGCCGTAGTCGATGTCCGTCAGCACGTCCCCGTTCATGACCAGGACGTCCTCGTCGGCGACGCCGTCGATCAGGGCCAGGGCCCCGACGGTGCCCAGCGGCTCGCGCTCGCGGTAGTAGTCGATCGCGACGCCGTAGCTCTCGCCGTCGCGGAAGAAGGCCTCGATCAGCTCGGCCAGGTAGCCGGTGGCCATCGTGATCCGCTCGAAGCCGTGGGCCTTGAGCTGGCGCACGACGATGTCCAGGACGGGCCTGTCGCCGATCGGCATCAGGGGCTTGGGCAGGACGGTCGTGTAGGGGCGCAGGCGCGTCCCCTCGCCGCCGGCGAGGATCACGGCACGCTTCACCGCTGCGACCCCCCTTTCGAGATGCGCGACATCTTCGAGAAGATACGGCGCCGGCAGACGTGCTCCTGCCGGGTGCCCTGGTCGAGGATCACGCCAGCACTTCCTCGTAGAGGCGTGCCGTCTGCCTGGCGATGGCCTCCCAGCTGTAGCGCTCGTCGGCCAGCCGCCTGCCCTCGCGGCCGCGCCTGGCGCACTCCTGCGCGCCCGCTCGGACGCTGTCCGCAAGCGCCTCTACGAGCGCCGCGACGGTCGGTTCACGACACACCCACCCGGTCTGCCCGTCGACGACCGCCTCCACCATGCCGCCGGACGGATAGACGACGACGGGCCGCGAGAAGCCGTAGGCCAGCAGCAGGACGCCGCTGGCGCTGGACTCCCTGTAGGGCAGCGCGACGGTGTCGGCGGCTGCGAACAGGCGGGCCGTCGTGGTCATGTCCAGGAATCCCTCGCGGACGATCGCCCGCGGCCCCAGGCGCTTCAGATCGGCTTCGACGGCCTGCAGGCCGCCGACGTCCTGGCCGCCGACCAGCAGGGTCAGCTCCGGTACCTCCAGCGCTGCCAGGGCGAGATCGTCGAGCCCCTTGTCCGGGCGCAGCTGCCCGAACATCAGCGTCACGGGAGCATCCGCGGCTATCCCCAGGGCCGCCCGGGCGGCCCCACGCTCGGCCTGGCCGCCCCTGCCTGCCAGGCCGCCGTACTCACCGTGGGGGATGACGGCCAGCCTGGAGGGATCGACGATCTGCCCGGCGCCCGCCAGGTCGGCCTGCGTGTGGACGATCGTCCTGGCCGTCAGGCGGCCCGTCAGGCGGCGGGCCGCCGTGCGGGCTCCCCGGGCCGTCGTCGAGCGGTCGAACAGACCGTGGGCCGTCTGCACGACCGGCGTCCCGCCGAGGCGCAGGCAGGCCACCGCCAGGGCGCCGATCTGTGGCACCTCCCAGCCCTGGGAGTGAACGATGTCGGCGCGCCTGGCCAGCAGCGCCAGCCGCGGCAACGCAGCCAGGAAGCGCAGGCCGTTGGCGGCGCGTCCCAGTCCGTGCTCGCGCAGCGCTCGTCCGAGCGCGCCCTCGCCGCGCGTGTAGTGGAAGACGGGCACGATCCGGACACCCGCGATCTCCCCGTAGCGATGGTCGGCGGCGGTGGCCAGCGTCACGGACCAGCCCTGCGCGGCAAGGGCCGCCACGAGCTCGGCCGTGTAGTCGGCCACGCCCCCCCGGCCGCCCTGCTCGACCATGAGCAGGCGCCGACCCGCCCCGCTCATGCCCGTGGCGGCCTCACGCCGGCGACAGCATCGAGCAGCAGGCCCTCGATCCGCTCGGCCACGACCGGAGCTGCATAGGTGCGCTCGGCATAGGCCCGGGCAGCCGCGCCCTCGCGGGCCGCGCGCCCCGGGTCCTCCAGGTACCTGGCGATCAGCTCCCGCAGCGGTCCCGGCTCGTTCTCGGGGCTCGCGATCCCGCCGAACTCGGGCATGATCATGTCGGCCACGCCCTCGGCTCCCGTCGACAGGCAGGGTCGTGAGGCCAGCATGCCCAGGATCACGGCTCGCGGCGCGCCCTCGGTGGGGCTGGGGCAGAACACGGACACGTCGAAGGCCGAGAGCACGTCGGCGACGTCGGCGCCGGGAGTCGGGACGAAGTGAGCCCGGTCGCCCAGCGGCGCCGCCAGCTCGCGCAGCTCGGCCTCGGTGTCGCCCGTGCCCGCCATGATCAGGTGGACGCGCTCGTCGTCGAGCTCCTTCACGGCCCGGACCACCACGTCGTTGCGCTTCTTGAAGTGGAAGCGAGAGATGCAGCCGACGACGAAGGCGTCCGCGGGGATGCCCAGCTCGGCCCGCACCCGTGCCCGCCCGGGCTCCGTGAAACGGATCTCCTCGACGCGCATCACGTTGGGCACGACGACGATCTTCTCGGGCGCGACGCCGACATCCGCGACCGAGCCGCGGGTGCCCTCCGATATGGCCATCACCAGCGCAGCCTGCTCGCCGGCCCGCAGGTACGCCCGCCTGGGCAGGCCCTTGCGCAGGGGGAACGGCACGGGGCCCCACTCCGCCCACACGACCGTCCGCCGCAGCGAAGCCGGCAGCATGCTCACCAGGAGCTGCTCCTTCTTGTAGTGGACCATCAGCACGTCGTAGGGCTGCTGAGAGCGCAGGGCGACGCCCAGCTGCGCCAGCAGCAGCGGCCAGCGCAGCGCCAGGGAGGCCCAGCTCCCCTTCGACAGCTTCGGCCCGATCGACAGCGGGCTGACCGGAACCCCCGTGTCGCGCGCCATCGAGGGCATGTCCGTGAGCAACACCGTGTCGTGGCCGCGATCGCGCAGCGCCTGCAGCATCTCCACGGCCGCGAACTCGGCGCCGCCGGGGGAGCTGGTCGTCATCACACTCACGATCTTCACGCTTGGAATTATCTCGGCACGCAAGGGCGCACCTGCAGCCTTGGGAATAAGCTGTCGCGGTGCGCGCCTTGATCGTCGACCAAGCCAGGGACCGCGCCTCGCTTGCCGCCGCGCGGATGCTGCGGGCAGACGGCTGGGAGGTCGGGACGGGCGCCTTCACGACGAGCACCGTCTCGCGCTCCTCGGCGACGGGCATGCACCATCGCGTCGAGGAAGCAGAGGTCGACGAGGACCGCTTCATCGCCGACATCGCAGAGGCTGTGCGGGTCGGCGGCTACGAGGTCGTCTTCTGCGCCTATGACGTGGGCCTGCTGGTGCTGTCCCGCCGTCGCGAGGAGATCGCCCCCGCGATCGTCCCCTACGCCCGCCACGAGGTGGTCGAACGGTCCTTCGACAAGCTCGCCTTCACAGAAGCGGCTGCGGCAGCGGGGCTGGGCGTGCCCCATACCGTCCAGGCCGGCGAGCAGGAGCTCTCCGCCTGGCAGGGCCCTGTCGTCGTGAAGGCCCGGGTCCACGTACCGACTCGCTTTGAAACGCGACGCTTCGCCTCGGCGGCAGAGGCTGCGCCCTTCGTGGCCCAGCTTCGCTCCGAAGGGGGGCAGCCGCTGCTCCAGGAGTGCATAACGGGGCAGCTGGGCGCCGTCGTGGTCGTGGCCGACCGCGACGGCAGGGTCGTGGCCGAGGTGCAGCAGCGCTGCGACCGCTCCTGGCCGGCCGAGGCCGGGGTGACTGCCAGGGCCCGGACGATCGAGCCCGACCGCGAGCTCTCCGAGCGTGTCGCCGACCTCGTCAGGCGCCTGGAGTGGTTCGGGCTGGCCGAGATCGAGTACCTGCTGGACGATCGGGGCGTGCCACGCTTCACCGAGCTCAACGGCCGCTTCTACGGCGGTATCGCCCTGGCCGGGAGGGCCGGTGTCAACGTGGCCGCCACCTGGGCCAGGCTGGCGACGGGACGGGAGGTGCCGCTGGTGGCGCCCCAGAGGACCGGCGTGCGCTTCCAATGGCTCAACCGTGACATCGCGGCGTCACGCCACGCGGCGGGCCTGCGCGGCGTCGGCGAAGCACTGGCGCTGGCACCCGTCAGCGCCCACAGCATGTTCGCCCCGAGGGACCTGAGACCCCTCTTGCGCGTCTACGTGCCCGAGCTGGCACGTCGGGCGGCTGCCCGGGCCGGCGTCCGGCGGGACCGTGGCTGAGCAACCCGAGCTGGCCCGCAACGTCCGCCTGCACCTCGGCGAGATCGATCCGTCGCAGCTGCCTGCGTCTGTCACGGCGCTGCTCGCTCCCAGGGCCGTGCCTGTCGCGCCCGTGCGCATGCTCCAGCGACTGGCCATGAAGAGAGGGCGCCTGAGCTGGCAGGACGCCTGGCTCGAGCCGCTGCTGCGAGCCAGGCGGGAAGTCCTCGGCGAGGGCGCCGCCGGGCCTCCCCGGTTCCTGGTCCGCGTCGACGAGTTCCCCTACTACACGTCCTTCGACCGTCCCCAGGACCTCGACATGTCCAGGCGCTTTCACGAGACGATGGCCGAGGCCGGCCTGGCCCACCTGATGTCGGCCCTGCCCCAGCCCTCACACGAGCCGCTGGACCCGCGTGCGCAGGGTGCTCGCCCGATCGACGAGGAGGAGCGGGCGCTGTTCGCGCGGATGCGCAAGGACGGTGTCGTCTTCGCCCAGCACGGCAACACGCACAGGACCCGCCACGCCGACCCGCGGCGGCGCTCGGAGCTGTGCGGCCTGGACCCGGCGGCGCTGGATGGACTCCTGGAGGACGGCAGGCAGCGACTGCTGGCGGCCGGCGTCGGCGAGACGGAGGTGTTCGTAGCGCCCTTCAACCGCTTCTACGCCGATCAGTACAGACTGCTCGCCAAGCGCTTCAAGGTCATCTGCGGCGGCCCCGAGAGCGTCGCCCTGCTCGGCTTCCACGGCGGCCCGCAATGGCGCCAGGGGTCCGTGTACGTGCCCTGCTACACGCCTCTCTACGCAGATGCCGCGACCGTCTTCGGCGCCGCCGAGAGGCTGATCGAGCGCGCGCCGGGCACATGGGTGCCGATCGTCCTTCACACCTCCTGGGAGCTGGAGGACGACTTCCAGGCGCTCGGGCGACTGGCCCGCCTGATCGCGCCCCACGCCGTCAGCTGGGAGGACTTCCTGGCCGACGTGAGCGCCAGCGAGACGGCAGGGAACGATCCCGCCGCTACCGATCTCCGACCTAAAGCAGCATGACCATCGAGACGAAGTAGTCCCGAGGCCGATGAGCGAATCCCTCGCACCACTGGTCGTCCAGTACCTCTACGTGCACGAGCAGGAGGAGGACTTCTACTACCCGACTGCACGAGCCGGCGGCTCGGCCGCGAAGGTCGCCCGGCGCTATCTGGAGTGCGCCCTGACGCAGGCCGCCTCACTGGCCTACAGGGACGTCGAATGCGAGATGGCGCTGGCCACGAACGTGTCCGACCGCAGCGTCCTGGGCCGGGCGGGCGAGCGGCTGCTCGCCGAGATCGAGGACCTGGGAGTGCGGATCCTGCCAACCGAGTACCGCCACAGGCCCAGGGCGGGCACCTTCGTCTACGTGTCCTCTCGCTACGTGCTGGACGCGATCCTCTCGGCTGTCGAGGGCCAGCCGTCCGAGCGCAGGCTGTGGCTGACCGACCTGGACTGCGTCTGGTCGGATCCCGGACGGGTCTTCGCGGCGGCTCCCGACCCCGACACGATCGGGTGCATCTACATCGGCTACGCCCCCGACTGGGACACGGTCGGCTTCGACGTGTACGGCCGCACGCGCCGCGCCATCGGCGATCTGGCTCGCGAGATGGGCGGCCACGAGGAGGTCCCGCCGTGGATCGGGGGCGAGCTGTTGACGGGCCGGCCCCAGCAGCTGCGCGAGCTGGTCGAGGCCTGCGAGGATCTCGACGGGCGCCTGGCTGAGGAAGGCAAGACGCTTCCCAACGAGGAGCAGATCCTGTCCCTGGCGGGCGCGGTCGGACGGATCCGCTACACAGACCTCTCGAGCGTCGCCCGCAGGATGGCGACAGGCCCGCGCAACGTCGCGGCCCGGGCCGAGGACCCGACGTCGATCGGCCTGTGGCATCTGCCCTCGGAGAAGGGGCTGAGCCTGCGCAGAGCAGCCGAGCAGGTCAGCAGGGGGCGGACGGGACGGCTGCGTCGCGACCTCTCCGACCCCGCTCGTACGGCCCGGCGCTTCAACGTCGAGGGGACCGGCCCGCTGCGCCGCCTGCGCGACGACGGCTGGATCGCAAGCCAGAGGCTGCTGGGCCTGCTCCCGTCGAGACGGAGCTGACCGTCAGGTCGTGCGGATGATCAGGACCGAGCAGGGCGCATGATGGGAGACCTTGTTCGGCACCGAGCCGAGCAGGAACCGCTTGGCTCCCGTCATCCCCTTGTTGCCGACCACGATCAGGTCGGCCTCCCGCTCCTCGGCGACGTCGAGCAGGGCGTCTGCGGGGTCGCCCTGACGAGCGTAGACCTCGACCTCCACGCCGGCCTTGCGGGCGACCTCGGCCGCCGCCTCGAGCGTGGCATCGACGTCCTCGCGAGGGTTGATGGCCCACTGCAGATCCTCCGGCGCCTGCCTGCGTTCCTCGCTGAGCCGCTGCGAGGAGACCGGCTCGTAGGCGCTGACGAGCTCTATCTTGGCGCCGACGTCATGCGCCAGGGAAACCGCCTGGCGCACAGCCTCGGTGGCCGTCTCAGAGCCATCCGTGCCGACCACGATCGATTTGAACATGCTGATGCGATCATAACCGGGCCTGCCCCAGCTTGCCCTCGGCGACGGCCATGCCTGCAGCTATGGTCCTGCGCGGATGCTCCGCACTGAGGTGATCGAGGACCTCGCCGGCGCCGAGGCGCTGGCGGGAGCCTGGGACCGCCTGGCTGTGGCAGCCTCCCTGCCGCTGTGCTCGCCCGGCTGGATGCTGTCCTGGTGGCGACACCTGGCTCCGCCCGGCGCGGAGCTTCGCCTCGTCCTCGTGCAGGAGGGAGCCGAGCCGATCGGGCTGGCGCCGTGGTTCTCCCACAACGGGCACGGCTCGCGAGTCGACCTTCGCTTCCTCGGGGCCGAGATCTCCGACAGGGTCGACATCCTGTGCAAGCCGGGACGCGAGGAGGAGGTGCGCCGGGCGCTGCTGGACGCAGTCGGCGCGATGAGGCCCAGGATCGACCTGCTCGCCTTCGAGGCCGTGTCGATCGGCTCGCCGTGGACCCGACTGCTGGGCCGCGGCCCGCGCATGGAGCGCTACCGCAACTCGGTGCGCGTGGCCCCGACGGTTGCCCTGCCGGCGCCGTCCCCCGGCGAGCCCGAAGCCTGGCTGTCCGGCCGTTCGAGCAACTTCCGAGGACAGATGCGCCGCATGCGCAGGCGGCTGGAGGGGCGGGGCGGGATCGTCCGGCCGATCGTCGACCCGTCGCAGCGCAGCCGTGCCGTGGAGACCCTGCTGCAGCTGCACGAGGCACGGTGGGAGGGGCGCGGCTCCTCCGACCTGGCCCGGCCGGAGGTGCTGGCGATGCTGAAGGAAGCCGCCGAGCGCCTGGGCGCCGAGCGCCTGCGACTGTGGTGCGCGGAGATCGACGGGCAGCCGATCTCGATCCAGCTGTTCCTGGCAGCCGGCGGGGAGGTCAAGTACTGGAACGGAGGCTGGCTGGAAGAGCACGCCGACCTCAAGCCGACGATGCTGACGATCCTGGCGGCACTGGAGGACGCCATCGAGCGAGGCGAGAGCCGCCTGGACCTCGGCGCCGGCACGCATGCCTACAAGATGCGCTTCGCCGACGGCGAGGACCCCCTGACCTGGGGCGGGGTGATCGTGCGCAACCGGCGATGGCCGCTGACCCGCGCCGAACTGGCACCGATGGTCTTGCGTCACCGGGCCAAGACCTTCCTCAGCGCCCTCCCGACGCCGATCCGCTCGCGCGTGGAGGCGCTGCGCGGTGGAGGGGAGCCCGCATGATCGACCTGCACTGCCACGTGCTGGCCGGCATCGACGACGGTCCCGCCGACGCCGATGGGTCGCTCGAGATGCTGAGAGCGGCAGAGGCAGCCGGCATCACGACGGTCCTGGCCACCCCTCACGTCAGTGCCCGCTACCCGAACGACCACGCGACGATCGCGGAGGCAGCTGCTGCCCTGGCGGAGCGGCGCAGGGACGAGGAGCTTGCGATCGAGGTGCTGGCGGGCGCCGAGGTCGCCCTGACCAGGGTCGCGGAGATCGAGCCCGCGGAGCTCGAGCTGCTGCGCCTCGGCGGGGGCCCTTGGCTGCTCGCCGAGCCCCCCTTCTCGACTGTCGCACCCGGCCTGCAATCGATCGTCGCCGACCTGCAGCGCCGTGGACACCGCGTCCTGATCGCCCACCCCGAGCGCTGTCCGGCCTTTCAGCGTCGGCCGGACATGCTGGAGGCGCTGATCGACACGGGGGCCCTGAGCTCGCTCACCGCCGGCTCGCTGGTGGGACGGTTCGGCAGCAGCGTCCAGCGCTTCGCCGTCGACCTGCTCGATCGCGGGCTGGCCCACAACGTCGCCTCCGACGCCCACGACGTGGGCGCCCGCCCGCCCTCGATAGCCGCCGAGCTGCGAGCAGCGGGGGCCCAGGACCTGGAGGACTGGCTGACGCGAGAGGTTCCGGGGGCGATCCTGAGCGGCGCGGAGATCCCGCCGCGCCCGCCCACCTCCTTCGGTTCGGGTCGCGGCCGCGGGCGCCGCTGGCGCCTTTCACGCAGCGGCCTCAGGCGAGCTTCGTGATCGCGACGATCATGCCGATCACCACGAACACGACGATGGCGACCTGCATCCAGATCCAGGTCTGAGGCATCTCCCCGAGCCTACAAGGTCCGCTCTGGTCACAGACCTGCACGGCGACGGCGGTCCTCTGACTATCGTGTCAGGCATGCAGGCGATGACCGGCAGGGCCCTGGCGCTGCTCACGGCGGCGGCGTTGGCCGGGCCAGCGGCGTCCGCCCATGCAGCGAAGGCGCCCCTCGTGGGCGTGAACGTGCCCGCCGTCAACGCGGGCTTCGGCGAAGCAGAACAGGCCCTCGCGACGGCCCGTTCGCTGCACGCGAAGATCGTCAGGATGGACTTCCCCTGGTCGTTCTTCGAGCCCGCCGGGCCCGTGCTCAGCCAGCAGGCGCTGTCACATGCGGACCGCATCGTCGCAGCGGCGGCAGCCGACGGCCTGCGGATCGTGGCCACGGTCGACGGCACGCCCTGCTGGGCCTCCAGCGCGCCTGCGACCCTGCTCGCGAGGTGCGCGACCGAAGGGGAAGCCGAGCACGGCGCCGGCACCTGGCCCCCCGGGGAACCCTCGACCTACGGCGCCGTGCTGGCGGCTCTCGCCGTCCGCTACGGCAGCCATCTCGCCGCCATCGAGGTCTGGAACGAGCCCGACCAGGCAAACGAAGACTATTTCGCGGGCCCCGAAAAAGCCGCGAGATACGCCGTCCTGCTGAAGGCGGCCTACCCGGCGGTCAAGCAGGCCGACCCGAGCCTGCCGGTGCTGGCCGGCTCGATAGTCGGCTCGAACGGCAACTTCCTGCGGCTGCTGTACGAGAACGGCGCCAAGGGCTACTACGACGGGCTCTCGGTGCACTACTACGGTCTCACCCTCGGAGCGGTCAGGGCGATCCGCGAAGTGCAGACGGCCAACGGCGACGCCAAGCCGATCTGGCTCGACGAGTTCGGCTGGTCCAGCTGCTGGCCGGCCCTGAAGATCGAGCAGGAACAGGCCTGCGTGACGCCGCGGGCCCAGGCCGCGAACCTTCTCAACACGCTCCGCGAGCTGGCGAGAGCCCCCTATCTGGCCGCCGCCATCGTCTACAAGCTCCGGGACTCCGCGCGGGAAAGCTTCGGCGCCCTCACGACGGCCGGTCGACGCAAGCCGGCGTACTCGGCGTTGAGTCGTGCCTTCGCGAGCCCGCTGGGCCCGTTCGCCCGGGTGTCGGTCAGGCTGCGACGCAGCGGCAGGCGCGTCGTGGCCTCCGGCGAAGGCCCGCAGGGGGACTACCTGGGCCTGGAAGCCTTCGTCAGAGGTCGGCTGCGCTACCGAGCCCTGTTCGTGCTGAACCGCTTCAACCGCTACTCGATCGCGCTACCGGCCGTGCTGGGAACGGGATCCGTGCGCGTCAAGGTCTTCCAGTACTGGGCCAGCTCCGCCACGGCCTCGACGGCGAGGATCTGAGGCGGCGCCTCAGCCGGCGTTGCGGAACAGCGCCACGACGGTCAGCATCAGGATCTTCAGGTCGAGCCCGAGCGACCAGTGGGCGATGTAGTAGTTGTCCCACTCGATCCGCTCCGCCAGCGAGGTCTGCCCGCGCAGTCCGTGTACCTGAGCCCAGCCCGTGATGCCCGACTTGACGCGGTGACGGTCGCCGTAGCGGACGATGTCGTTGCGGAACAGCTCCACGAACTCGGGGCGCTCGGGCCGCGGCCCTACCAGGCTCATGTCGCCGCGCAGGACGTTGAAGAGCTGCGGCAGCTCGTCCAGGGAGCTCCCCCGCAGGAAGCGGCCGACGGCCGTGCGGCGGTCCTCGCCCTCGACCCCTCCCGGAGCGACGTCGCCGGCCAGCAGGAAGTCCAGGGCGCTGGGCTGTTCGCCCCCATGGGTCGAGGCGGCCTCCCGCATCGAGCGGAACTTGTAGAAGTCGAACACGCGACCGTCGCGTCCGACGCGCATCTGCTTGAAGAAGATCGGGCCGGGACTGCTCAGCTTGACGGCGATCGCCGCCAGCGCCAGGACCGGCGAGAAGACGATCAGCAGCAGCGCCGCCAGGGCCCTGTCGAGCGCGTGCTTGATGGCGAACTGGGCCCCCTTGGGATCGACTGCCGCGAAGGACAGCAACGGCAGGCCGCCGACCGTGTCGTAGCCGACGCGGTCGTTGATCAGGTCGAACATGCGGGGGACCACCGAGACGTCCACGCCGAGCTCCTGGCAGCGGGGGATCAGCCTGCTCACGCGAGCATCTGTCACCGACGAGAAGGCCACGATCAGGTTCCTGACGCCGGTGCGGGCGACGGCGTCCTCGAGGTCGTCGATCGTTCCCAGCACCGGCACCTCGCGGCCGCCTACCTCGGCCACCGAGCGGGGGTCCTCGTCGAGGAACCCGACGGGGGTGAGCCCGTACTCGGGATGGCTCTCCAAGCGCCTGGCGACCTGAGCGCCGACGACTCCCGCGCCCATGATCAGGACCGGCTTGCCGATCAGTCGCATGCTGCGAAGACGGCGCTGCGCAAGTACGAGCACGCCCCTGCCGAGACCCACTCCCACCAGCGAGTACGCCCAGACGCGCAGCCACTCCGACTGGTTCGGCGCATGGTCGTTTATCAGTACGCCGAGGACGGCGACCGCCATGGCCGCCACGGAGATGCCGCTGAGCACGGGCACGACGCCGTCGAGCATCAAGGCACGCAGCCTTGTGCGATACAGGCCCCGGGCGTACAGGAGCAGCACGACCAGCAGCGGCATCGCCAGCAGCGGGGCACGTCTGCCGTCGACGTGCAAGACCGCGTGCAGGCCGCCGAATGCGACGAGCACGGCGATGCAGACCAGGGCGAAGTCGCTGAGGGGCCTGATCAGGCCCCATCCCCTGCCCTCCAGCAGCCACTGCAAGGGCCCGCCGAAGGTGCTCCCCCGCAGCGCACGGGGGATCGGCGCCTGGTGGCGCTCGCTGCGGAGGGAGAGTGTGCTGGAGGTGCTCTGTTGCGTCACGCGGGCGCGGTCCATGGCTGGCTTGCCGTCCTATCCGACTACTCGGGTCATCGGGCGCATCCCTTTAGCTATTCGGGCTCCGCCGCTGGTCTCTGACCAGCAGCGCCGTCGCGACGCCCACGCCCGTCAGCACCATGAGCG